>Ga0182024_10000005_pt1 | contig 350292 bp, 311 predicted proteins | sample P32metaG_FD_120480 | JGI IMG/M metagenome (GOLD analysis project Ga0182024, IMG submission 120480) | Permafrost microbial communities from Stordalen Mire, Sweden - P3-2 metaG (Illumina Assembly) | ecosystem: Environmental > Terrestrial > Soil > Wetlands > Permafrost | place: Sweden: Stordalen... | reverse complement strand
GCATTTACGCAACCCAGCTGCCCCGTAATTTAAACACAGCCCCCGGCGATCCGGCGCGTCGCCACAAGAACAGCAGGCTGCCAGTGGACAAGAGTACCAGCGACGATGGTTCCGGCACCGGAGTCCTGGAGACCGTGATTGCATCCGACACTTTCGCAAGTAGTGCGCTTAGCGCGATTTCCGGGCCCTACGGAACTGCACGAATCCTGATGGCAGTTTCGACACTAAAATCGCTAACGACGAGCTTACTTTTGCCGCGCTAACCGTGCGGCGTACAAAAATTCCTACGCCGCCAACAAACAAGCAAGCTGCCGATAGCCACGAGGGCCAGCGACGATGGTTCTGGCACCGAAGACACTGAACCGCCCCCGAAAGTAACCGAGTAATCCGCCACAACAGGCAAATGGTCGCTAGCGGTAGTTAGGTCGGCCAATACCGTACTCGCGGTCACCGGCGCGTTAACAGCCGTGGGATTTTGCAGCTCGGTCAGCAGCGCTTGCACGTCGGCATTGTTGATTACGCCGTCGCCATTAACGTCGGCCACGGCTAATAAGGCAGAATTTGAAAGCGAATGAGCCGACTGATAAGCACTCACGTTCGTCAGCATGCTAAGCATTTGCGAAATATCTGAAGCCGTCACGCTTCCGTCCAAATTCAGGTCGCCGCGCAACATCAAGGAATTCAACGAAGTATTCCCTCTGTTATTCACTGAGCCCTGATAGGAGATCGTCCCGTTATTCCCAAACACATGGTACGAGCCGTTGATGTATTCCAGCCCGCCGTTATCTGCTCGATAAACGTGCTGCGACATGACTTGAAAATCATCTCGGTAGCGCATATCGTTCGCCGATTCACTCAACATGCTCAAAGTCGAGCTTCCCCAGGTAATACCCGTGGCTGCGGTTAAATTTAACGGGTCAATCCCCTTGCCCGTGGGCAGATTGGTTAATGAATTGCTGGCGACAACGTCTTGATAGGAAGCCTCGCTGCTGCTGCTGACGTTATAATCACCCACCAGCAGCACACTGGAGCCCGCCGGTAGGGTCGCTTCGTTGGTGACAATGATTTGGGCTTCGCCAGCGCGGTCGTTTTGGTTGGTCGTGCCGGTGCCCGATTTATAATGGCTCACATACACATAAAAAACGTCCGCCGGATTGGTATCGTTCTTGGGCTGGAACTCATACCGCATGACTTCGCGGTATTCGCCGCTGCTGGAACCCAAGTGGCTGGTGCCGCCAGATGGATCGACCGGCACCGACGCCAGCAACGTCATCGTTTTTGTATTGTAAATGACGGTATTGGGACCGTTGCCATCAGCAACATCACCGCCGCTTTCCGTGGCCTGATAAGGGCTCACGGCGTAAGTGTCAGCGCCGTAAAATCCGTTCAGCGTGTCAATTAGCCCCATGCCCGACGCTTGTCCGGTGGGGCTGTTCAACGAAGCATTGCTGGTTGTTTCCTGAAGCGCCAAAATGTCGAGCGGTTGAACGTTGCCCAACACGTTTTGCTCACCAATGCCCTCCAAGACCTGCGGTAAGCCCAGCAGCGGCACCGTCGCGCCGTTGATATCGTCCTCAATGTTATAGGTGGCAATTCGTATATTTTGTGTGGTCTGGGCCGAAGCGACTGCCGTTAGACCGCCCAGGACAAGTGCCGTAATTGCAAAGTTGCCGTATCCCAGAAAGCGTAATTTCATCCGTTGGCCTTGTAAAAAGGTGCCCCCTGGCGAGCTAAACCTTTAGTAGAATTGGCCATTACGAAACAATCAACCCCGGAAGAGGCGGTGTATGACTGCGCCTATAATAGTATAATCAGGGGGGGTTGAAGCGCGCTGAGACAACTTCATTCCTTCTCTTTCTCTAGCTGCTTCTTGGCCGCTTCAATGGCCTTCAGTTTGTCGGCAGTCACTTCCGGATACTTCAACCCCAGCGAATTGATCGTCTCCACCAAAATTTTCGCCACCAGGGCGCGGCTGACCCATTTGTGATTCGACGGAATCACGTACCACGGCGCCCAGTCGGTACTGGTCGCGTCAATGCACTTCTCAAACGCTTCCATGTATTCGTCCCAATGTTCGCGCTCGGTAATGTCCGACGGCGAAATTTTCCAATGTTTGTCCGGCTCATCGATCCGATCCAAAAACCGCTTGCGTTGCTCTTCCTTGGAAATATTGAGGAAGAACTTCACCACCTTCGTCCCGTTGCGCGACAGATGTTTTTCAAAACTATTGATGTCTTCATACCGCGATTCCCAAAAATCCTTATCGATCTTGGCCTCCGGAATTCGCTCGGCGGCCAAAAACTGCGGATGCACTTTCACCACCAGCACTTCTTCATAATACGAGCGGTTGAAGATGCCAATCTTGCCGCGCTCCGGCAGCCGCACCATGCACCGCCACAAAAAATCGTGATCCAACTCCTCGCTCGAGGGTTGCTTAAAACTGAAAATCTGACATCCTTGCGGATTTACTCCCGACATCACGTGTTTGATGATGCCGTCCTTGCCGGCGGCATCCATGGCCTGCAGCACCACCAAAATCGACCACGTGTTGGCGGCATACAGCACTCCCTGCGCGTCAGCCAAAGCGGTGACATCCTCCGACAGCACTTTCTCGGCAAATTCTTTCCGCTCGTGCTTCGGCAGGTCTGTATCGCCAGCCCATGACGGATCGTGGTCTTTTAGCTTAAATTTCTTGCCTGCCTTCACATGGCAGTGCTCGAGCAAGTCGGGAAGTTTCATGATATGTCCAACTCGTTAATAAGCAGCCGCCATATTCCTAAGCCGTTTTTTGTTTTAGTAAATCCCGAATTTCGGTTAGCAACTGTTGGTCCTTGGAAAGTGGCGGCGCTGCAGCCACAGCTTCTTGCTGCCTGGAGCGCATCGCCCAGCCGAGAAATTTCTTGATGAATATGAACAGCACGAAGGCCACGATCAGAAAATTCAACACGTCCGCCAAAAATTTTCCGTAGGGAATTCCTTTATCGACGATAAGCTCGCCGCCTTGCATGTGAGAAGTTATAACCCACTGCCAACTTTCAAAGCCTTTATCGCTGGGAATTACTAGTGACACCAGCGGCATAATGATGTTGTCGACCAGCGATTTAATGATCGCTCCAAAGGCTGCTCCAATAATTACGCCCACGGCCAAATCAATCACGCTTCCTTTGAACGCAAACGCTTTAAACTCGTCCAGCAATCCGCCGACTTTTTTGACCGGGTCAAACGGTCCCAATTTGCTTTCCAATGACATGGAAATGATCTCTACTGTTTGATTTTATTGTGACGAATTCACGCGTTCTATTTCGCCGGTGAATAAAACTTCACGCACACCGGATGCCCCACTTCCACCGATTCCCCCGTCGGTTCCAGCTTCCCGCTCACTGGGTCAATGCGAAACTCGCAAATGTTGTTCGTATTTTGGTTCGCCGCCAACAGCCACGTGCCCGATGGATCAATGGCAAAGTTCCGCGGCGTTTTGCCCCCGCTCGGCACTTCGCCCAGCGAAGTCAAACGGCCCGAGTCCTGATCGATCGCAAACATCGCAATGCTGTCGTGCCCCCGATTCGACCCATACAGAAATTTTCCACTGGGGTGGACCTGCACTTCCGCCGTCGTGTTATTCGGCATGCTCATGCCGTCGGGCAATGTGCTAATGGTCTGAATTTCGCTCAGCGTGCCTTTGTCCCCGTCCCACTTAAACGCCGTCACGGTGGAACCCATTTCGTTAATCACGTAAGCGAATTTGCCGTTGGGATGGAACGCAAAATGCCGTGGGCCGCTGCCGGGCGCTACCGGTGCCGTCGGTGGATCGTTCGGCGTCAAAGTGCCGTCCGAATTCAGCCGGTAAACGAACACCTTATCCAGTCCCAAATCGCACACAATCGCAAATCGGTTCGTCGGGTCCATGTTGACCGAATGCGCGTGCGGCCCTTCCTGCCGGCCTTTGACCGGACCCGAGCCTTCGTGTTGATCAAACGCAGTGGAAGTTCCTAACGTACCGTCATCGTTGATCGGCAGCACCGCCACGCTGCCGCTGTTATAGTTCGTTGTCAGCACAAACTTTCCCGTGTGATCGACTGTCACATGGCAAGGCCCCTCGCCGCGCGACGGCTGTTGATTAAGTAGCGTCAACTTCCCCGTTGCCGGATCGATGGTAAACGCATTGATGGCGCCATCCTTCTTCCCGCCGCCGCTGCCGCCGCCAGATTCGCTTACCGAATACAAAAACTTGCCCCCCGGCGCAAACGCCACAAACGATGGATTCACCGCCTCGGCCGCCAATTCCGGCTTGCTCATTTTGCCGCTGGCCAAATCCAAATCAAATTGATAAATGCCCTGGCTGTTGCGTCCCGTGTAAGTGCCCACATAAACCCGCATGTTCGACCCCGTGACCAATGGAGTTCCAGCCGCCGCCTCAACGCTGGCGAGCAACAGGCCGCCAAAAGTTACCAAGCTAAATAAACCGGCGATGCGATTCTGCATAGGGCCTCAATTGCACAGCGGGCAATGAATGAACGGATGTGATTTGAGCAATTTGGGCAACCCAATCCAACCCAACCGACATCCGCCACATTTGAACCTGCCGTAGCAGCGAACTCAAGCTGCTACAGTCCCGCCTTTTTTTGCGGACAGCCTGACGCCCATTTCGTTCCTTCTCCTAACGTCCGACCAACCACTTTTTGCCGTTTTCAGTCACCCCGGTAACCACCTCAATTCCACAGGGTTCCCGGCAATTCGGCACCCAACGGTCCCACTCGGTTCTGGCCGATTTCAGGCACTTTTACACGTCTTGTAACAAACCCGCCGGCTTTCCGCTCTACATGGGTAGAAAGGAAGGTGGATCATGCCAGACGGAACCCGAAATCGCCGATTTTCAACCAACGCCGCCAAGCGACAGTGGTACGCCCGCCATCGGGCAATCCGATTCTCCCGCCGCTTCGGTTTGGCATAGTCAGCCTCGGTTCGCTGACTCTTAGAATGGAAAGTTGCCCAGTTGCGGCTCGAATCTCTCAGCTCGCAAATAGCCCCTAACCGTTAATCTCAAATTCGGATCGTTGTCTCGATTAACGACGTCCGACATTTGCGATTTTTCCGCCTCGGTCAAAACCGCATCCAGTCGCATTCAAACCGACCACACGCTGCATCGATTGCTAGCGACTACAGCAGCCGTCATTCTTCGCACAATCGATTCGATCCGCCCAAACCCCCGGCTCCATTCGGATCCGGGCTTCACGAATGTAAAAATTTCTTCAAGAACATGCGCGGCATTCCATGTGCATTGCTTGCCATTCGGTGCTTCGAGTGACATACTTTCGTAAGCAGCAGCAAGGAACGAACCTTCGTTGCACTTTTCGCAATCGATTCACATTTCAGTTCACTCGCTGTGAATAACTGATCAACCAATTTCTTCTCGACAATTCATTTAGGAGGTGTTCGATGACACGTTTTCTAACATCCGTACTGGCGGTAACGGTTATGGCCGTCGCAACGGTCGCACATGCGCAATGCTGCGGGGCTGCTCCCGCAGTTGCAGCGCCGGTAACGACCACTTATTACGCACCGTCGGTTGTGCCCAGCACCACGGCATCCGTAGTAACCGGTTCGCCGATGCCAAGCACAGTGACGTCGTACTATCCGACGACCACTGCCTACTACGCACCGACCACCGTTGCAGAACCCGTGGTCACAACCGCGTATTACGCGCCGGCACCCGTCACCACTTATTACGCTCCGGCGCCGGTAGCTGCCTATTATGCACCTATCCCGGTAACCAGCTATTACGCTCCGACGTACTATGCGCCGGCGTATGCTCCGGCCTATCCGGTGTATTATCGCGGGCCCTTTGGACGTTTGCGCGTCGCGTACTAAACGTGGCTGGCGGCTAATCAGGAACTTGAAGCAAGCGGCAAGAGACACGTGATACCCACACCGCAGAGCGAAAAAATCCTCAACCGTTTGCAAACGAGGCCCTGGCATAAACCAGGGTCTCGTTTTATTTTGGTGGGGCCATATTCCGCGCATTCGCCATCATCTAGGACCCATCTGCGATGCCCCCGTCCCGCTTCCTTGTCGCCATCACCGATTTTATCACCGCACCCGAAATCGAACAAAAAATCCTCGGCGACATCGCCGATGTCGTCGCCCTAAACGGTTTCAACGAAGCCGAAATTGTCGATCGCCTGGAAAACGCCCACGGCATCGTCGTCTGGCATAATCTTTCCCTAACACGGACAAGCTTGGAGCGGTTGAAGTGCTGCAAAATAATCGTCCGTTCCGGCGTGGGCATCGACAACGTCGATTATAAATTTGCTCGCACTCGTGGCATTCCCATGTGCAACGTGCCCGATTACGGCACGGAAGATGTCGCCGATACCGCCATCGGCATGGCGCTAGCTTTGACCCGCGGCATCCACCGGCAAAACTCCCAACTGCGCGCAGGATTGGGCGAATGGCTTTACACACAAGCTGTTCCCCTACAGCGATTGCGCGGCCGCGTGTTTGCCATTGTCGGCCTGGGCCGCATCGGCACCGCTGTGGCGCTGCGCGCTAAAGCACTCGGCATGGATGTCGTCTTTTACGATCCATTTCTACCCGATGGCGACGATAAATCGCTCGGCATCCGCCGCGCCGAATCGCTGGAAGAACTGTTGCGCCAAGCATACGTCGTTAGTCTTCACACTCCACTAACCGAACAGTCGCGGCATTGCATCAATGCCCAATCACTCGCTTGGCTTCCCCAAGGCAGCTACTTAGTAAACACGTCTCGTGGCGCGGTCGTCGACACCTCCATCATTCCCGACGCCATCTCCAGCGGCCAACTTGCTGGTGCCGCGCTTGACGTACTGCCGCACGAACCGCCGCCGGACGACGATCCGGTCATCCGCGCCTGGCGCGATCCAAATCATCCCGCTCATCATCGCTTAATCGTGAATCCCCACGCAGCCTTCTACACCGAGCAAGGTTTTCTCGACATGCGCACCAAAGGCGCCACAGCCATCCGCCGCGCCCTCACAGGGCAGCCGCTGCGTAACGTCGTAAATTAGCCAGTGTGGCGCCCCGATGTATCGCCTGCTGGCGGTGCCTCGGTCGGTCCATCGCACTCCACGATTTTCCTGGCTACACTAAAGAAATGCACGCTTTTGGAAAATATTTGTCCCGCGCAACAAACTTCTTTCTGGCGACGCTGTTTGCAGCTGTGATATTAATTTCCCGGCCCACGTCTTCGACCGCTGCCGTCGCCGTGGTAAGCAATCGCACGCCGGAGGAAGTTACCTTCTCGGTTGTCGAAACCGGCCGCCCCGTAGACCATTCCCAACCCACGCAGTACAAAATCGCCCCCGGCGATTTAACCGTCGTCCCGCTGTCCCGCGGCACAATCGCGAAACTGGCCTCCGACGCTGTCAATTACGACATTCAGGCCGACGCCGCCTATTACTTCGGTGAACTTCCCTCCGGCAAAATCGATTTAGGTCGCATCGGCATCGGCGAAATGCCCACGTTCGACCCGCGCGCCGAGTTGTCCAATATTCCCTCGCCGAAAATTTCGCCCGATGCCAACGATGCTGCCCGCACCATTACGGTCAAAATATTCGTCGACGAGAAAGAACCCGAGAAGCCCGCCGCTTGGCAGCGCCGTCTGCGCGACCGGGTGGCCGCTGCGTCCGACATTTTAGAACGCACCTGCGGCATGCGATTGAAAGTTATCGACACCGGCACTTGGCAAAGCGAGAACATCGCGAAATTTGAAGACGCCGTCGACGAGTTCACCCGCAAAGCCGATCCTGGCGAGGCCCGCATCGCCATCGGCTTCACCAGCCAATTTCAAATCACCAAGGGTCGCACACATCTAGGCGGAACCCGCGGCCCGCTCAACCGCCATATTCTGCTCCGGGAATGGTCGCAATATGTCACCGAACCGGAACGATTGGAACTACTCGTTCACGAATTGGGCCACTTCTTAGGCGCCGTGCACAGCCCGGAACCCGACAGCGTGATGCGCATCATCCTGGGCGACAAGCAGGCCCGCGTCCGCAAATTTCAAATCCATTTCGACCCGCTCAACACGCTGGCCATGAATTTAGTGGCCGAAGAATGGCATCGCCATCCGCTGCACAGCTATGCGGAGCTTTCGCCGCAAACGCAAGCCCGCTTGCGTGTCATTTACGGCGCAATTAGTCAAACCCTTCCCGACGACCCGTCCTCGCTCCAATACTTGCGTATTCTAGATCGCACTGCCGCGCCGCGCATTATCATCGGCCCGCAGTAACCGACCGCCATATCGAATCGCAAAGAAGCAAATGTAGCAACGGCAGCGCACCATCCGCGGGATGGTCTTACCCGTTCATTGAGCGATTTATTCCAGCTTCTCGCCCCGAATCTTCTCCGCCTGCTCTGCTCGATAACGTCGCAGTTTTTCGCGCAGCTCTGGCCGCTTGTTGGCCAAAATCGCCACCGCCAAAAGCGCGGCATTGGTCGCGCCGGGCTTGCCAATCGCTAGCGTTCCCACCGGAATACCCCCCGGCATCTGCACCGTAGACAGCAGCGAATCCAGCCCCTTCAGCGACGCACTTTCCATCGGCACGCCCAGCACCGGCAGCAGCGTATGAGCCGCAGTCACTCCCGCCAAATGCGCGGCCCCACCGGCCGCCGCAATCAGCACTTCCAAGCCATTGCCTTCCGCCCCCGACACATATTTCGTCACCAATTCCGGCGTCCGATGCGCCGACATCACCTGGCACTCATGCGGCACGCCAAATCGGGCCAGCGTTTCCGAAGCGCCACGCATCACGTCCCAATCCGATTTACTTCCCATGATTATGCCCACCAAGGGCTTTTCACTGCTGCTCATGGTACTGCTGCTCATGGTTTTGCATCCAGCCGATAGTAATTACAAATCGAAGAGTGCAAAATGCAATTTGAATTGCGTGCGGCCCTGTCGGCGTTCAGTGTCAGCGATTGCCTTTAAATGTTCAATCCCCGAAAAACCATTGTGCGTCAGGTTTCGCCTGACCATCCAGAACCGGCGATTGTTGCCGAAGCAGCGGCAGTGTTACGTCGCGGCGGTTTAGTCGCCTTTCCGACCGAAACCGTATACGGACTGGGCGCCGACGGACTGAATTCCAACGCAGCCGAATCCATTTTCGCCGCCAAAGGCCGCCCGCCGAATAATCCTGTCATTGTCCATGTAGCTGACGAAGCAGTTGCTCGCTGCCTGACAACCCACTGGCCCGACACAGCGGCGCTGTTAGCCGAAAAATTTTGGCCCGGCCCGCTCACGCTAATTTTGCCGAAGCGGCCGGAAGTGCCCGATATCATTACCGCCGGCGGCCCGACCGTTGGGTTGCGAATTCCCGCCCATCCCGTTGCGCTGGCATTATTACGGTCGGCCGAAATCCCAATCGCCGCCCCCAGCGCCAACCGCTCGACTCAAATTTCACCCACCACCGCCGCTCATGTGTTGCGCGGACTGAACGGCCGCATCGATTTGCTGCTCGATGCCGGTCCCACGCTAAGTGGCTTGGAATCGACCGTACTCGACTTAACCGCCGACCCGCCCCAAGTGTTGCGACCCGGCCTTGTCTCCATGGGCCAATTGCAATCAGTTCTCGGCACGGTGACTATTGGCAATCGTTCCCATGCCGTAAGCCAACCGCTCCGCTCGCCTGGTATGCTCGCCCGCCACTACGCCCCACGGGCGAAACTGGTATGCATCGATGGCGATAACCAATCTGCCATCCTAAAACTGCTCGACGCCCAAAAACGAATTGGCTGGTTACGCTTGCAAAGTTCACCCAACGAATTAAATGCCGATTCTGGCAAAATAAAAATCATCGACATGCCGCCTGATGCAGCCGCTTATGCCGCTCGCTTATACGCTGCCCTGCACGAATTGGACGATGCCGGCGTCGATTGCATCGTTGCCGATTTGCCCCCGACGGGCGATACTTGGACGGCAATTCATGATCGCCTGCAGCGAGCCGCTCAATAGCCGTAAATAGGAAATACCATGCGTGCACTTGTCACCGGCGCCACAGGTTTCATCGGCCCGCATTTGCTTCGGCACTTAGATCGACCGATCGTGCTCTCCCGCGATGCCGATCGGGCCCGCCGCGCTCTGGCGGCCTTCAGCGTCGAGGCTTACTCGTGGGACCCGCTTACCGGACCACCCCCGCTGCAGGCTTTCGAAGGTGTCGATACCGTTTTTCACTTGGCGGGCGATCCCGTCGCCAGTGGTCGCTGGACGGCAGAAAAAAAACGGCTCATCCGTGACAGCCGCGAATTAGGAACGCGTCATTTGGTCCAGGCACTCGGACAATTGCAAACTCGCCCGTCGGTTTTAATTTCCACATCAGCCACAGGCTGGTACGGCGACCGCGGCGACGAAGTCTTGGACGAAACCGTGCCGCCGGGCAGCGATTTTCTGGCCAACGTGTGCATCGCCTGGGAGCGCGAAGCCCAAGCGGCAACCCAGCTCGGCATTCGCGTCGCCTGCGTGCGTACCGGCGTCGTGCTTGGCCCGAATGGTGGAGCGCTAACAAAATTGCTTTTACCTTTTCGCTTAGGTCTCGGCGGACCGTTGGGCAATGGCCGCCAATGGATGGGCTGGATTCACGTCGACGACCTAACGGCCATTTATCTGCATGCTGCAAAGAATGCTGCAGTCTCCGGCCCGCTCAACGGCACAGCTCCTAATACGGTCACAAACAAACAATTCACCAAGGCCCTTGCCTCTGCGCTGCATCGTCCGGCCTTTTTGCCCGCTCCCTACTTCGCACTTCGGCTGGCTCTCGGCGAGTTCGCCAAAATCCTGTTCGATTCACAGCGCGCCGTCCCCAAGGCAACCCTCGCCAGCGGATTTCAATTCCGATATCCCCAGATCGGCGCGGCACTTGCCGCAATCGTCTCTAGCTAATCTCTTTCGGCAGACGGCTGGTTTTCATCTCCCCATTCATCCCCCATAATAAAGTTCATGGAATCTCTCCCCCACGAGCCTCAGGTTTTGGCGATGATTGACACCGCTCCGCAAGACTTGTCCGAGCGACACAGTCCAGTAACCAATCTCTTTCCGCGCCCCAAGACCGCAGCCGACTGGAACAACTTGCGCCTTACCGACCAACAAGTCACTTTTTATCATCAGCACGGTTACCTGGCCGGCGTGCGAATGCTGGACAATTCGCAAATCGAAACTCTTCACACGCAACTCCAGCAACTAATGGACGTCAAGCATTCGGCGCATCATCTGTTCTACGAATTCCACTCCAACGAATCGACCGATCCCAGCCGCGTCCTATTTCACGCTTTAGGCGCCTGGCGAATCGAGCCCGGCTTTCACGATCTACTTTGGAATCCGCGCCTCACTGTTGCTGCCGGTCAATTACTTGGCGGTCCGGTGCGATTTTGGCACGATCAATTATTCTGTAAGCCCGCTCGCCACGGCGGTGTCGTCGCTTGGCATCAAGATTATTCTTACTGGACGCGCACCCAGCCCATGGCCCACCTTACCTGCTGGATCGGCCTCGACGACAGCACACGCGATAATGGCTGCGTCTATTACGTGCCCGGCTCTCATCGCTGGCCGCTGTTGCCCGTTACCGGTTTGGCCGGGGATATGGAGTCCATCCGCTCCGTCCTCGCCCCCGAGCAATGGGAACAATTTCAGCACCCCGTCGCCATCGAATTAAAGGCAGGCGAATGCTCATTCCATCATCCGCTGATGGTGCATGGCAGCTACGCCAATAGCACGCCGCAGCCTCGCCGCGCCGCCGTGGTGAATATGTTTCTCGATGGCGTGTGCAGCGCCAGTGATGAACCGCTCCTGACCGGCGTTCCCCCCGTTCCCCACGGACAACCCATGGCAGGGCAATTCTTTCCACTGCTGACCGCCGTCAGCTCTGCAAACTGAAATCAGCCGCCGCAGCAACGCTCACTGGCGGTCCAGCAGCCCGCGCACTTTAAGCCAATCAGCCAATCGGTCCTTCCACGTGCTCAGCACCGGATCGCTCGGGGCCAGGCCCAATCCATGCGCGCCCTCCTGATAAATATGCAACTCGGCCGGAACTTTCGCCTTCCGTAGCGCCAAATAAAACTGCACGCTGTTTTCGGCTGGCACGGCGGTGTCCGCATTGGTCGTAAACAAAAATGTCGGCGGCGTGTTAGGCGTAACCTGCGTGTCAGTCGAAAGACTGTGCGCCAATTCCGGGTCAGGGTTATCTCCCAACAAATGTTTTTGCGACCCTTTGTGCGTATATGGGCTGTTCATCAAAATCACCGGATAACAAAGCACCAAAAAGTCCGGCCTGCAACCGGCCCGCTCCACCGCGTCTTCGGCCTTGGCATTTCCCGAGTCGAAATGCGTTCCGACGGTCGAAGCCAAATGACCGCCCGCCGAAAATCCCATGATGCCAATCCGATCAACATCCACTTTCCATTGGGAGGCATTGCTCCGCACTAAGCGAAGGGCCCGTTGCGCATCCTCTAGTGGCGCCGGATGATGATATCCCTTGCCGCCGTGCCGATAATCAAGCACAAATGCCGTCACACCCAGCCCGTTCAACCACTGGGCCACGATCGTTCCTTCTTTTTCCATCGACAAATGCTCATAGCCGCCCCCCGGACAAACAATCATCCCCGTGCCGGACGCCTTTTCATCCGGAGCTGGGTAAACCGTCAGATTCGGCTTGTCTTTGTCATCGCTCCCCTTGGCATCCGGCGCACCCTCAGGCCACAACAAAACCTTCGTCGGCTCTGCTGCCACCGACATTGATCCTTTGGCTAATACAACCGCCAGCGCGGCCAAGCACAACAGATGGCAAGGCAATATCATTGTCACAACTTTCGTGATAAAGATTATGAGTAATCCCGTCAAACAAATGCCGATTGCCGAAGGAGCAGGGGGGTACTCCGAGACTCGACGCCCGTCATCATAAACCGCGACTGATCCACTGTCGAACGTACTGACACGTCCACCAGACAGACCCCTAGACACCGTGACCCCATCCTGGCCCGCCCTCAACCGCCAAATCATCCAGTGCGAGCGCTGTCCCCGTTTGCGCAACTTCTGCCGGCAGATTGCCCAGCAAAAACGCCGGGCCTTCGCCGACTGGAATTACTGGGGCCGTCCAGTCCCGAATTTCGGCGATCCCCAAGCGCGGCTGCTAATTATTGGCCTGGCGCCCGCCGCCCACGGAGGAAATCGAACCGGTCGCATGTTCACCGGCGACCGCAGCGGCGATTGGCTCTATCGTGCCTTGTTCAAAGCCGGTTTTGCCAATCAGCCCACCAGCGTTTCTGCCGACGATGGCCTGCGGCTGATCGATTGCGCCATCACCGCCGCCGCCCATTGCGCCCCACCAGATAACAAGCCCACGCCAAAGGAATTGGCAAATTGTCAGGCGTGGTTTGCAGACACGCTCGATCTTTTGAATCCCCGCGTGATCGTCGCCCTGGGGCAAATCGGCTTTCGTGCCGCGCTTGCCGGGGCTAAACGTCGCCGCTGGTTTGCCGGCCCAGCGCCAAAATTTGGTCATGCCGCCGTGGTTAAACTCGCCGATGGCCGCCGTCTCATCGCCGGTTACCACCCCAGTCAGCAAAACACCTTCACCGGCAAGCTGACCGAACCCATGTTCGATCGCGTATTCGCCCTGGCAAGAAAATATTTGGACGCCACATGCTGACCAGCAACTCGACAGCTACTGCTTCGCTTTCGTATCGCCCGTTTCACTACCGCTCGCCCCGCCCAACAGCGCTTGGATTTTTCCCCAGCCGATTTGTGCAATCTGGCTAGGCGAAAATTGCAGCTTCGCGCGATTCTTTTGGATTTGTGCGTTGATCTTCGTCGCCACCTGCGGTTCCTGTTTCCGCACTTCTGCCGCCACAATGTCCTTCAGCATCCGGCCCAATTCTTTCGCCGCATCGCCGTGCAACATGTCGACCTTCGTCAGTGTCAGATCGACCAATTCCAATTCCACTCCGGTCACCTGCGGCAAAACTTCGATCGTCCCAAAACTCGCCCCGCTCACTGGCTGTACGTTCACAACAATATCAAGCCGCGCCCGAACCGTGGCATATCCCTCCACATGAAAATTCAATCCCTTGATTCCCAGCACCCACTGTTCCTGCACACCTTCTGCCCACATCCGCGCGGTCAAAAACGCTTGAAACGCCGTCCCGCCGTTCGGCGCTGACTGCGGGGCGTTGAACCGCAGTTGCAAGTTTTGCTCCGGGTTGTCCAACCGAACCCGGTAACTCCGCCAAGTCCCTTCGTTCACCTTTTTGGTCTGCTTTTCCCAGTGCCAGCCGTCCGCGCGCTGCGCCCAGTGATAACCGTCCACAATTTCCTTTTGATGGCCCCAATTCTCTTGCTTGTCGTACTCCGGCTTCAGACTTTTCAACACCGCATCTTTCGCCATCTCGGCGAGCGCCTGGTTGGGCGTAGCCGGTTGATTCGCCGATGCCGACGGCACTGCCGTGCTAGCAGTTCCCGCCATTTTCGGCGGCGGCGGAAACACTAGCGGCGCATTCGATTCCGCGCGCACCCCTTGCGCACCGCAAATATGCAGAAAAACAATCGTCGCGGCAATCAAGAATCGGCCCCTCATAGGCCGCGGATTGTACTACCAACCGTCCCGCCCAACGCAAGATCATTTAACTGCCGGGCTTGTCCAGCGCTAGTTCGACGCTTCAAAACGTCCGCGCCAAAATTCCCCCGTCGACCACGATCGCCGCACCCGTGATATAACTGCCGGCATCGCTTGCCAGCAGCAGCGCCGGCCCCGCCAATTCCGCCGGGTCGCCCCACCGTCCCAGCGGCACCCGCTTCGCCACAACCTGTCGCTGCTCGTCGGTTAACGTACTGCGCGGCAGATCCGTCAGGATCGGCCCCGGGGCAATGCAGTTTGCCGTGATGCCAAACTCGCCCAGCTCCAGCGCCACCGCGCGGCAAAAACCAAGAATCCCGCTTTTCGTCGCCGAATACGGCGCCCGTCCGGCAAGCGAAGCAAATCCCATCACCGAAGAAAGAAAAATTATCCGCCCCCAGCGGCGCTCTTTCATCTGCGGCACGACATACCTCGTCAGCGCCATGCACGAACTCAAATTCAATTCCAAAATCCTGTCCCAATCCGCATCCTGAATCGATTCGAGCAATTGCGGCTGATTGCTCCCCGCATTGTTCACCAAAATATCGATTCGGCCGAAAGCCGCCGTGGCCGTGTCTGCCAGCCGCCGCACGTCGTCTCGCTTGGTCATGTCCGCACCGACAGTCGCCACCCGCGTTTTCAAACCGCGTCCAATGTCCGCCGCCGCAGCTTTAAGTTCTTCCTCATGCCGGCTGGAAATTACCACTTCCGCGCCCGCCTCGGCAAACCCCCGCGCAATCGCTTTGCCAATCCCCTTGCTGCCGCCCGTCACCAGCGCCACACGACCCGCCAGATCAAATAGCGAACTGCTCATAACGCTGTGAATTGAAAAAAGAGAAGAAACCCGCATCGCGGGACTAGTAAAACGCAAAATCTGCGATTGGGGATTAACAGATCGCTAGTCTGCGCCGACCGAACCGCAAGTCAGCCTAGCACAATCGCGTCTTCGCCCGCCACGGGGGCAGCCCTATTTCTCGGCCCGCCTCAAATAGTGTTCCGGCTCGCCTCGCAGCACTTGCTGAAACTGGCCGTACATAGGGTTGGGCAACACAAACCAGCGCGTGCCCCATAGTTGTCGATATTCATACGCCGTTTCGCGCCGCGCTTCCGGTGTGTTGTCATGATTGGGAGCAAACTCATCGCTGAAATCGCCTAACTGATCGCCGAAGTACGCCAGCACATTGTATTTTGCCCGGGCCAAATCGCGCCGCGGCTTCTTAATGCTCTCGCCATCGTTTTGCACCATCAGCCGCAGACCCGATGCATCGTCCATCCCCTCGGTATTCACGCCCCATTGTTTTAGCGTTTTGATCGTTACTTCCCGTAACGATTCTTCACGGTTCGTGATGTAAATCACCGTAATACCCAGCGACTCTGCCCGTTCAATGAATTCCTTTGCGCCGGGCAGCAATCGGACCGATGCCCAATGCTCGAACATGAATTTCGTCCACCGATCATCCGAGTAATTTTGGCCGGTATCGTACAGATAGGTTTGGAAAGTGCCGTTATCGAGCACCGTCTCGTCCAAATCCATGACAACCGCCGGCGGCTTGCCGCGCTGTTCCGGCGGCAATTTGCTTTCGCCAGCGCGATATTGATCCAGATCGCGCTTTACTTGCTCCGTCGCCATCTGATACGTCTGCAAACAGCAGGCCACATACTCGCCCGATGTTTGCACCCACAGATCCGCGTACAGTAGCCCCCGCTGCAAATCGGTCGGCTTCGGCGCAGCCTGCCATCCCAGCGCCGCAGCCGTCAGAAGTCCGACCAAAGCAATTGAAATATGGCGCCTAAACCAACCGGTACGTTTCATTGAGGCTGCCGCAGCGGGTGAGTGGTGAAAGGGGAATACTTCACGGACAAGTCGCCGATTCTCTTCCGCCCCCTGTGAAACTCTAGCTCCCGTTGGACGGGTGAAAACAGAACGAGTTTCTTCGGAGTGCCCAAATTGGGTTAAATAGGCAAAATGGCGTCAAAAGCTTATGGTAATCGGCGGTGAAGTGGAAGCAACGGGTAAAATAGCGTCAATGACGAATCCACTACCAAACGCCACACCCACCCATTGTAAGTATTCGAATCCTGTTGCTCATTGTCAGCAGGGCGAATCCTTGCGAATAGCAAACTATGTCGGGTTATGAGAAAAAATCCCCTCCCTACATTGTTCCAGCGCCAGACGCACTATTGGGTATTACCACACGTGGCGGACAGCCAAAAGATAAACCACTGCCGTGCAAAATAATGGCGCTGGAGCAAAACCTAGAGGGCGCCTAACCCACAAGGCGAGATTGCAAAAAGCCCTCACACAGAAGACCTTTATTAGTAATCTCCCGTGATGGATTCACCGCCGCTGCGCGTCCCCAATGCCCGCCAAATACCGGGGTCGATGTTCTCGCTTATGGTACTCACGTGACCGTCGCCAAAAGCAGTATTCACAATGCCCGGATGGTAACTGCGGGCGGAAATAATGGCCGCCTCACCGGGCGTATCCGGGATGGCACTGCCTGCCCCGCAATCGTACCCTGACCAGTTTGGCGGAGCGACGTGGTTGTACAACGTTGCGCAGTAATCGCTAAACGGCCACCCGTCGCTGTAGCTATTGCCATTGCCTGAGCCGGTCGTATCGCCTTTGTCCCAACGTCCGGCGGAAGTGTAATTTGAGCCAACCACCGGTTTGTAATTAAGGCCAAAAGTATACATCTTCGCGCCATCGGCATTCAGCCCGTATGTGGCCGAACCAGACGTCGTATCAAGTTTGGGATCAAACGTCAAACTTGGGTTGCCATTCGGAACGACGTCGTCATGCGTAGGCAGGGCGCTAGCCGCAATACCTAAGCTCCCCTTGGTGCGTTCGGAAGCGAAGGCTGTTTTCGAAAGCCCGTCCGGATAATCTTTCACCTTCAGTGCCTTGCCGATGGTGAAGGCGCCATTTCCGCCTGAGAAGGTAATCGGCGTTGGCGGACTAGCGTATGGCCCCATGGGAACGCCAGACTTTTGCCACCCTTGATAAGGCGTCGAACCGCCAAAATTATAGCGATAATTGTTTTCCGATACCACAATCCCGGTATTCGGGTCGCTGGGGCAAATGAAAATACCCGAGGCGGAAGCGAATGCGTTATAATTCGCGTTCGCGATCGTTCCAACGGGCTTTTCCATAATCGTGGTCAAGGCGTATTGGAAGGTGATCTGGTTGTAAATCGCTTGCTCTTCCATGAACGGCAGCAACCACAAAGACACGGAATAAAAGCCCGTCTTCGTATTCGGATCGCTTTCACTAACCCCCGTGTAGGCACCTGCGCCCGACATTTCACTACCTCGGACCGACCAATCGGGAAGCATGCGCCCTTGCGGAAACGCTTTTTTGGCACTTTCGTAATTAAATAGCGCCAGTCCAATTTGCTTCAGGCTGTTGGTGCATTGCGATCGTCGGGCCGCCTCCCGCGCCGCCTGCACGGCCGGCAACAGTAGCGCGATTAGTATTCCGATAATGGCAATCACTACCAACAGTTCGACCAGGGTGAATCCCGAGGGCTGAGTCGCCCGGCCCGAGGGACGAAGGACGAAGGACGAAGGACGAGAGGTAGACATGATCGTGTCGTGAGTTTTCGCTTCCATGATTCACCTGAATGTGACGAATTGAACAAAACCACGCCAATGCAAATCCGATTTTGATTGGCGCCGCCGACACAGTAATAAATTACTGGCCCGCGCGATTTTCACGGCGGAAGCAAACCGCACTATTTAGTGTAACGGCAATTCCGGATTGTGTCCATCATTTGCCGCTCGAACCATCGTTAGTTTTTCGTGCAGAGATCAATCGCCAGAACACACGCGCCCTTCACCCCCTCCCCAGGAGTGAGTCGCCGAAATGCCGCCCCCACTATTCGACTACGTTTGTGCTTTCCACATCGTTCGCTTCGCAGCGTCACATTTCTTTCATCACCGGATTGCGTAATATGCCGATGCGTTCAATCTCCACCTCTACTACGTTCCCCGGTTGCAGAAATACCGGCGGCTGCCGCGCAAAACCCACTCCCGGCGGCGTTCCCGTAAAGATCAAATCTCCCGGACGCAGCGTGCACACCCCGGAGATATAACGGATCAACTCAGCCACGCCAAAAATTAATTGCGACGTTCGGCTATCTTGCATCGTCTGTCCATCGATCCGCAATTGGATCCGCAAATCGCCGGCGTCGCCCACTTCGTCTGCCGTCACCAGCTCCGGCCCCAACGGTGCAAAACTGTCGAACGATTTGCCTAGCAGCCATTGCCTCCCCGGTTTGTGATTTTGCCAATCGCGCGCCGATACATCATTGCCGCAAGTATAACCAGCCACATGCAACAGCGCCTTTTCCTTGGGAATGTGCCGACCTTCCTCGCCGATGACGACGACCAGCTCCGCTTCAAAGTCGACTTGGTCACTCAATCGTGGCAACACAATCGGCTCGCCATGGCCTCGCAACGCCGTGATAAATTTGCTAAATACCACGGGCTCCGGCGGCGGCTCTTTGCCGGTTTCCCGAGCATGATCGGCATAATTCAATCCGATGCAAAAAATCTTTTCCGGCCGTGGCACCGGAGGCAGCAGTTTTACCCCATCCGGCCGCGTCGCCTGCCCTGTGGCCAAGGCGCTCTCTGCACGCCGCAAGCCATCGCGCCCCAGCGATAAAAGCTGCAACATATCACTGTGCAAGCTTGAGTCGGTCCGCTGCAAATCGACGTACCATCCGTCACGACGTACCCCAGCCACCCGTGGACCTGAATCAGAAGCAATGCAAACAAGTCGCATGGCAAAAAGTCACCTCTAACGAATGAACGGCGGATTGCGCTTTGTCGAACATCTATCAACGATCAAACGACATCCATGTCACCCGCAACGCCGGCCTCGTGGCCATGAAATCCATATCATCGTCACGACTAGCTCGGCCGTGGTCGCGCCGCACGATCTGCATGACCCGTATTTTTGACCACCGGCCAGTTGTGAACTAGCTTTTCATTGGTCGACCGTATCGTTGTGCCAGTCTAAAGACTCAGGCGCGGTGCGCAAAGAGCCCGCCGCTTTAAGCACTTAGCAGCTGCGCACGCGTTTCAGCTTCTGGCCAAATCCAATTTGGTCCGGCGCCCTCGGTCCCGCAGTTTCCGAACTGAATTACCGCGGATATGACTACTGGCGGAGTTGTCTCTTCGATGGCGCAATCTGCTCCCAATCAACAGCCCAATCCAGCGCCCGTCGAACCACCAGAGGCCCAAACGGCACGGTCGCCCGCACATCCCGCGCCGGCCAGCGCAGTACGAGTCGACGAAAAGTTCCAGGCATTGAACACACTTCTAAGTCACGTCGAACAGCGGTACGAAACCACTGCGTCCGTATCGTCGCCCATACGCGACTCAAACCATGAACGTCGCTCAACCGATTCCAGAAAACCATCCGCTCGGCCATCCGAATCCGACTTCGACAATCGCTTGGTGCAAGCCCGCTTGGGTTTGGCCAGCAGTTTACTCACGGCCCTGCGCCATCGCGATGCCTCTACCGCCGCCCACTGCGTCCGCGTGGCATTAAGCTGCTCCACCTGGTCGCTCGCATTGGAACTTCCAGACTCCCAGCGCGCCAGTCTGGAAATCGCCGCACTGTTGCACGACATCGGCAAAATCGGCGTTCCCGATGCTGTCCTGCTCAAGCCAGGCGCATTAACGCCCGACGAACAGATCGTCATGGACGGCCATCGAACGCTGGGTCTGCAAATTCTGGAATCCTGCTGCGCCTCACCCGAAGTCCTGTCGATTGTCCGGCATTGCTCTGCTTGGTTCGACGGCTCGCGCGGACGCATTGATTGCCAAGGAATCGACTTGCCCCTGGGCGCGCGTATCCTGGCCATTGCCAATGCTTTTGATTCGATGACCAATCCCCAGGTTTACCATTCCGCAATGTCGCACGACCGTGCGATCCAGGAGTTGTGCCAGTGCGCCGGCACTCAATTCGATCCCGATTTGGTATTTCGCTTTGCCGAACTCCATGCAACCGATCAGCAAAAATTGCACGGCCTGGTCGCTCGTCGCTGGCTGCAGGAACTCGACGCCAACTCCGCACAAAATTTGTGGCGCCAGCAACCCGTCCAACAGCACTCAGCCGGTCTCTGCGCGCCGGACATATTGCATCAGCAAAAGCTTTTGGAAAACATGTACGACGGGGTTATCTTCCTCGATCCCCAATTGCAAGTCTTGCACTGGAACCGCGGAGCGCAGCGTCTCACCGGCATCAATGGCGCTGGTGTCTTGCAGCGGCTTTTCACACCTGGCCTTATCAACATGCGCGATGAACATGGCCGCTTCGTCGCTGACGATAGGTGCCCCGTGGCGCACGCCATGCACAGCGGTGTCCAGTCGCGCCGTCGCTTTGTGGTTTGCAGCCGCAGTGGATCCGATCTATCTGTCGATCTGCACATTATTCCCGTCGTCGGTCCCGATGGCGCCACCCAAGGAGCCACGCTCCTCTTGCACGATGCTTCCGACGAGGCCTCGCTCGAAGAACGGTGCCATCACCTTTACGAACAAGCCATTCGCGATCCGCTCACTCAGCTGGCTAACCGCGCTGAATTCGACCGTGCCCACGCCATCTTTCTCGAGGCCCACCGTCAGCGCAATCTTCCATTTAGCCTCATCATCTGCGATCTGGACCGCTTCAAAGAAGTCAACGATACCTACGGCCATCTCGCCGGCGACGAAGCCATCAAAAGCTTCTCGCGTCTGCTCAAAAGCGTTGCCCACCCCGGCGATTTGGTAGCGCGTTTCGGCGGCGAAGAGTTCGTCATTCTTTGCGCCAACAGCGACAATGCCACCGCCACCGCCCGCGCCGAACAAATTCGCCGCGCCTTTCACGAATTGCCCCAGTCGATGACCGGTGGAAAATCGTGTTCGGCCAGTTTTGGCGTCACCGAGCTTCAGCCCGGCGATACCACCCAAACCATGCTCAACCGTGCCGACCGCGCCCTCTTGATGGCCAAGCAGGCCGGTCGCAATCTCGTCGTTCAGCTCGGCAGCGGCTGGAGCGATGAACCCCTGGAACGCCGTCGCCGCTGGTGGTTTTGGCAACACAAATCTGCCGGTCCGCTATTGGAACGCGATTTGATCACCAACGTTCCCATCAACATCACCGCCGAAAAACTCCGCGGCTTCGTCGCCGATCAGCGCGGCCAAATCACTTCAGTCGAAGACGATTGCGTCGAAATCTTCATCCTGTCCGGCAAGTTCGGCTCCGCCCGCCGTCGCTCAGATCGATCCATGCCGCTTATCGTCGATTTGCAGTTTTCCAGCGTGAACCGAAAAGCAAAATGCCACTCCCCATCCGCTTCCGAAGCGCCCGACGTCCAAACGAATATCCACGTCATCATTCGCGCAAAACGTGCTCGCGAACGCCGCCATTTTGTCACTCTTGAACAAGCCCGACATGTCATGGCCAGCCTCCGCTCCTATCTCATGGCCAACGAAGTTGTCCCGCCGACAGCCGATGAACAGTCCTCGCCGCAATCCGACCAGCCGGCCGGAACTAGAGGCATCATGATGTCCGCCTGGCTCAGCCCGTAGTAAAATGCTCGGGCGGCCACGATCCTCAGTCCAGGAGTGGGTCAATTTGTACATGGCCCGACTGTATCAGTCGGGAATGGCGAGCAAGTTATCTTCAAATTGACTCACTACCCTCGATTCCTTTCCCTTGACTTTTGCCCCGCTTCAGGGTGCAATTGACTTAGGGCAGCATGCGGGCCGACTAGGAACTTATCGGGCATTTCACCAGGGGCTTTTGGTCCGCCGCATGGGAGAAGTAATGCAAATGTGCCCCGCTTCTGTTTCAAATGCTTCGGCCCCGTCGGCATTTCGCCGCGCCCTCACGCTGGTCGAAATGCTTATCTCTTTGGTCTGCGTTATCCTGCTGATGTTGGCCTATACGCAGCTATTCAGCACGGTGGGCACCCGCATCTCCGACGCCCGTTCGATGATCGATCTCACCAACCGCATGCGCAGCACCGCCAACCGACTCCGCACCGATCTGGCCGGCCACACCTGCGACCTCATCCCTTGGCAAAACCCCGCCTCCGGCGACGGCTATTTCGAATACATCGAAGGCCCGTTGCACGACAAACCCGGCCAAAATGGCTTGGGCTATAACTCGAACCTTCAAGTCGATGAGTCAAATTTCCTCGGCGACACTGACGACGTTCTCATGTTCACCGTCCGCAGCAAAGACGGCGCCTTCAGTGGCCTTTACACCGATGCGTCTGGCACTACTCACACCGTTCAGTCCCAAGTCGCGGAAGTCGTTTGGTTCCTCCGCCCAACATTACTCGTCGATCCGGCATCAGCCTCAACCACCGCCGCAACAGTGCAGGCCAGTCCTCCCACGTTCACACTCTATCGCCACACATATTTGGTGCTGCCAACCTATCAGGGCAATTCCACTCCACTGTCCGGGGCAGCTCCATCGTCTCCCAGCGGTTTGCTTTTGCCGCTGCCCGGCTTTTACCAGACCAATGATATTTCCGCTCACATTCAGCTTAATGACGCCGGCACTCCGATTGCAGTCCCAAACACACTAGGCGATCTTGCCAAACGTGAATGCCGCTTCGGCCACGCATTCATCAAAAACACGAGCTTGGCAAACGGCTTTCCGCATCGCGTCGATCCGACCTATCTACTTCCATTCGGCGGCATCCTCGATAGCACAAAGATTCCCCCGTACCAAGTTGTGACCTCAAATTCTCGCTACGGCGAAGATGTCGTGCTTACCAACGTCGTCTCCTTCGACGTCCAAGCCTGGGATCCCACCGCGCCGGTATATTCAACTTCCACCATGCCATCAGTCGCCGTTTCACCCAGCGATCCAGGCTTTAAATATCAGCAAGGGGATCCGAGCAGTTCTAATACTAACATTAAAAATCGTAGTTTAGCAGATGTGACCGATCTCCCGGCCAGCCTTGGTTCGTTTGTCGATTTGAATTGGTTGAATCCAGTAAAGGGGACACCATCGAACGCAAATATCAACTCTTTGTGGAACGGTACCGCCTTGTATGCTCCTTGGAATTCTTCCGTCGCAATAAGCCCATTTTTTTGTCAGGGGGAAGTAAAATCCCAACTCACTGCCGCTTCGCCTTCTACTGGGCCAACATCCCCTCCATTCTTTTACGATCCTTTGCAGAAGCGCTCCGGCACGTGGCTCTTCGACGACAATCATACTAATAACCTTCCGGATTATGGCCTCTATGGCTACACTCCCGCCACCTACGACACCTGGTCGACCCATTACGAGCACGACGGTCTCGATCAGGACAAAACTTTAGGTGACACCCAAGGCCCAGACCAAGCTTCTTCCGGCTTCCAAGACAACGCCAACAACACCGAAACCTCGCCACCTTATCCCGTCCCGCTGCGCGGCATCAAAATCACCATCCGCTGCTACGAGCCCGACAGCCGCCAAATGCACGAAGTCTCCGTCGTCGAATCTTTCGTGCCTGAGTAGTAGGCCGTATGCTGTAGCAGTATGCGGTTAAGGCCCGGGCAGTCTCCCTTTTTACCGCTTACCGCATACCTGCTGGCCATGATTCCCCATCCCATCCGTCTGCGGCATCCCTGGGACGAATTGCCGAGTCGGACACCGGGACGAACCGTTTACCGCCGCCTGTTCAAGTGTCCCACCGGCTTGGACACCTGGGAACGCGTCTTTCTCGAAGTCGACCGCATTCTTTTTTCCGGCGAAATTACCCTCAACGGCCAGCCCATCGGCCGCCTGGAATCCGCTCAATTCTTTTCCGCCGACATCACGCCTCTTTTGCAGCCTGCCAACGAATTGCAAGTAGAAGTGGACCCGCAAACCGCCGTTACAGCTCGCGACCAAGTCGACGCCCCGCGCCAATCACCGCCGTCGCATTCCCTGTACATCACCGATCCAAACGAGCCTCTCGGCAGCCCCATCGGCGACGTCCGTCTCCTCATCCGCACCGTGCATCCCAGCGATCAATAACGTCGCAGTGGCTGGACGACAAAATGATGTCGAATCATTCAGTCACTCAGGCCTTATTCATTCAATTACCCCCAATGCTCGTGATTTTTTTCACGATCCGCCATACTTTTTTGTCACCTTTTTCAAAATCACTTTGACCAACCCGCCCTTCACCCGCTATCCTTGTTATGGGAGCAGCGCGCGGCAACTAATAACAGTTGCGCTGAATGAAGGGGCTGACTTTCTCGTCAGCATTTTCTCATCGGGTCAAGAAAACCGAGGACCTGTTATGTCGCTCCAGGAAATTCTGCAAAACAAAGGTTCGCGCGTATTGAGCATTTCGCCGCACGCCACTTTGGCCGACGTCGTGCAAAAGCTCGTTAAACACAATTGCGGTTCGCTCGTTGTTTGCGAAGAAGACGATTGCACCCGCATGCTCGGCATCATCACCGAGCGTGACATCTTGCACGCTTGCGCTGAAAATAAAATCCCCTTGGAAAATTATCGCGTGGCCGACGTAATGTCCGTCGACCTGGCCACCTGCTCGCCCGGCGACAGCGTTGCCGACGCCATGGGCATGATGACCGCCCGCCGTATCCGCCATCTGCCGGTCATCAACGATGAAGGACGCTTGGTTGGCATCGTTTCCATCGGCGACTTGGTCAAACACCAACACGACCAGTTGACCATGGAAAACCACTATCTAAAAAGCTACATTCAAAGCTGAATTGGTTCTGGCAACTGCTCCTCGGTCGTGACAGGACCAAATTACTCCCTCTCCGCTTTTGAGAGAGGGCTCGCCCCTGAGTTCGTCGAAGGACGAGGCGTGGGCTGGAATCTCGTTCGACACTCCTGCAACTTCGCCCTTACTCACCATGGCTCGTCGCTCACTTCGTAAAATCGATCCAGCCCTCGATCTATCGCGGCATCTGATATCAATCGAGCAGCTTCCCCAACCCTGGGATGCCGCCGCATTATTCCAGCGATCCGCCCCGCTGGAAATCGAAATCGGCAGCGGCAAAGGGCTCTTCCTCACCTCCTCCGCCGCCCAGCACCCTGGGCATAATTTCTTAGGCATGGAAATCGCCGACAAATACGCCCGTTTCTGCGCCGCCCGGCTGGCTAAGCGAGAGTTAAACAACGCGCGCATGATCAATGCCGACGCCCAGCGCGTGCTAGCCGAATTTCTGCCCGACCGCTCCGCCATCGCCGTCCATGTCTATTTCCCCGATCCCTGGTGGAAAAAGCGCCACAAAAAACGCCGCGTAATGAACGAGCGTTCTTTGCACCAGATCCAGCGCATTCTAGAGCCCGGCGGTACGCTGCACTTTTGGACCGATGTCCAAGAGTATTTCCATAGCGCTCTGGAATTGATTGCCGCCCACACGCAGCTACGCGGTCCCCTGGAAGTTGCCGAACCTGTGTCCCAGCATGATTTGGACTTCCGCACCCATTTCGAACGTCGCATGCGCCTCCACGGCCAAGCCGTCTACCGCGCCGAATTCTGCAAACCCTAGAACACCCTCTCCCTTTGAGAGCGGGCAGGGGTGAGGGTGCCGCTCTTTACTGGACCGCCGTCTTACCACCCGCCGATGCTAGCATCAAATGGCCTTTGTCCCCCACAGCCATTTTGCGATACTCCGCGGCCCGGAAACCGCACTTATCAACTAGCGTCGCAAGGACGCGGCCATGATCCGCCATTCCGTCATTATTCCGCAGCGCGACCGCGCCGACGAAGTGCGTCGCCAACTTCCGTCGCTCACCGCAGCAATGGACCGTCTTGGCGCGCCCTACGAAATTGTCGTCGTCGACGATGGCTCCGCGCAGATGTCCCTGCGACTGTTGGAAAAACTCCTCTCGGATTTCCCGGGTCTGCGCTTATTGCGCCTCGACCAGCCGGCCGGTGTAAGCGTCGCTTTAACTGCCGCAATTCGGGCAGCACGCGGCGATATCCTCATTGCCGTCGAGCCCGGCGAAGCTTATCCGCCTCAGCAAATCGCGAAACTTGTCGATGGTTTGCAGCGCGCAGATTTTATGGCAGGCCGCCGCCGACAAACTGGCGTTGCCAAACTCTGGCATCGAATCACCCGCCTGCCGCGCTGGCTGCTCCTCGGCTTGCATGGACACGATACCGACTGTTTGTTTTGGACCGCGCGGCGAGAAGTGTTTTCCGACCTCAGCCTGCCCGCCGGTGCTGCCCGGTACTTGCCCGCCCTCGTAGCCCGGCGTGGTTTTCGCGCCTGTGAAATGTATGTAGAACATCGTGGCCCCCGCCGAACCCTCCAAGATGTTGGTCCTAGCCCTGGCGATCTGCTGGCCGCTTGGTGGCATTGCCGTCGCTGGCGCAGCGCCGCTGCTTACGAGTTAGCCGCAGGCCGCGCAGCTCAACCGCATTTGCGCATCCTCTCGCCGCAGGAAACTATAGCCGGAAGCGAGGCACCGGCCGTTCGCTTCGATCATGCCCAACAGCATCCCGCCCACTCGATCCACTATCCGCCTGCTGTAAAACACGCATGAAAATCTTTTTCTCCGCCGGCGAACCCAGCGGCGATGTACACGGCGCAAATCTCATCCGTCAACTGCGCCGCCTGCGCCCCGATGTCCAGTGCGTCGGCTACGGCGGTCCGGAAATGGCCGCCGCCGGTTGCACCTTGCACGCCGATCTAACCGCCCTGGCCGTCATGTGGTTTCTTCGTGTCCTTTTGAACATTCACAAGTTTCTCGGGCTGGCCAGCCGCGCCGATCGCTACTTTCGCCACCACCGTCCCGATGCCGTGGTGCTGATCGACTATCCCGGCTTCAATTGGTGGATCGCCCGCCGTGCCAAAGCACACGGCATCCCCGTCCTCTATTATTGCCCGCCGCAAATTTGGGCCTGGGGAAGTTGGCGCATCAAAAAAATGCGCCGCTCCGTCGATCACATCTTGTGTGCGCTCCCATTCGAAGAAACTTGGTTCCGCCAGCAAGGCTGCCGCGCAACATTCGTCGGCCACCCGTTCTTCGACGAAGTCCGCCGCCAGCAATTCGACGAAGAATTTCTAAAAACCATGCGCGCCAAACCCGGCCGCTTGATCACCATCCTGCCCGGTTCGCGCACCCAGGAAGTCCAGCACAATTTAAAATGGTTTTTGCAGGCGGCCGTCTTGGTGCAAGCACGTTTCCCCAAGGTCCGATTCGCCGTCGCAGCCTTCAAACCACATCAAGCCCAAATGGCGGAGCAGTTGATCCGGCAAAACAACGTGGCGGCGGAAGTCTATGTTCGCAAAACCCCGGAATTGATTCACCTGGCCGAATGTTGCATGGCCTGCTCGGGCTCCGTCTCTCTGGAATTGCTCTATCACAAAAAACCCACGGTCGTTCTCTATTGGATCAGCCCAATCGCCTACCGAGTGCAGAAAGTATTCCGCCGCGTAAAGTACATCACGCTAGTGAATCTATTGACCGCCAAAGAACTTTTCCCCGCCGACACCACGCCCTACAGTCCTAACGATCCCGACGCCCACCGCGTCCTGTTCCCCGAATACCTCACCTACGAAGATAAAACTTTTCAAATCGCCGCCCACATAATCGGATGGCTCGCAAAAGACGAGCAGCGTGAAGAACTCGTCGCCCAACTCGCAGAATTAAAAGCCAAAGTCGGCCATGGCGGCGCTTCTCAAACTGCCGCCCAACTTATCCTCGCCGAAGTTGCCAGTCACATTCGCACTGCGCCCCCCAAGCCGCACTTTACGCCGGGTATGACCGTCGCCAGCAGCGGTCGCGCCGAGAGAAAATTAGAGCCGGCGCCGCCGCCAAAGCGAACTGGCAAAAAGCACCGCAGCGACCGCGCCGCTTAGACTTCTCTCATTCAGCGTTCGCGGCCAATCTCTTACTTCTCCGCTAGCCAGATCATATCCTGTACCACAGTCTCCCAGTACACTTTGGCTTGGAATCCACGCCGTACTCATGCCACTGGATAAAAAACTTTCCGAAGCCAATCTGCCTCCCTGCCAGGTGGGCCTGGTCTTCGCCCTGGCGCTGGAAGGCGGGGCCTTTGAAGACAAGCTCGCTGGAAAAATCTCCGTCCGCGGCAGCCACTTCACCGCCTGGCAGGGCGGTTTGAATGGCCACAGCATTGTCGTCATCCATGCTGGCGTCGGACAAATCAACGCCGCTGCCGCAACCACGGCCCTCATTCTCGGACACAAACCCAAATGGGTAATCTCCGCAGGCCTCGCTGGTGGCCTCCATCCGGCGCTGAAGCGCGGCGACATCGTCATGCCCGACTCCATTCTCGGCGAAGACGGCCGCCGTCTCTCGATCGATCTGCAGATTTCGCCCCAGCAAAAATCCGCCAACCCTGGTCTGCATGTCGGTCCGCTGTTAACCATCGATCGCGTGGCCTTCAAACGCACAGAAAAGCACGAACTGGGCAACAAGCACTCCGCCATCGCTGTCGACATGGAAACGCTCGCCGTAGCCGAAGTTTGCCGTCGCGAAAAGCAACGGTTTCTGGCCGTCCGTATCATCAGCGATGCCGTCGACGAAGAACTCCCTCCCGATGTCGAACGTTTGCTCACCCGCACAACCTGGGCCCGTCGCATCGGTGCCGCAGCCGGTACCATCGTCCGCCGGCCGGCGACGGTAAAAGACCTCTGGCGATTTCGCGAAACCGCTCTGACCTGCTCAAAAAAACTTGCCGGTTTCCTGGAAGGTGTGATCGCCCAGCTCGCCGATTCGTAAATTGCCCTAGTTTCCAAACACCCACCGCGCCAACCTTGGCCGTCGCAAATCAGGCGCCAGAATTCGTTCAGGCCGACCAAACCTGGACAAAAAAACTTCCGCCGCCAAGTATCCGCTCCGCACTGCACCCTCCATCGTCGCCGGCCATCCAGTAGCCGTCCAATCGCCTGCCAAAAATAAATTTGGCACGCTCGTTTGCTGCCCGGGCCGCAATCGCTCGCTCCCCGGCAGCGGCGAAAACACCGCATGCTGCTGCGTAATTACCCGCGCTTGTACTAATCGGGCCTCCGTCGCAACCGGCCACATCGCCGCTAGTTCCGCTCGCACCTTCGCAATCGTTGCCTCGCGCGGCATCGCCTCAAGTTCCCGTGAAGCGCTGATCACAACTTGATAGTAATAGCTTCGCACAGTCGGCTCATTATCCGCAACCGGTGCCTGCACCCCATGATTGAAAACCCACTGGCTCAATCGTCCCGGCAACACCGCATGCGGCAATTCAGTAATCGCCCGGTCAAACCACAAGTGCACCGCACTAATCGGCGCCGATTCGAACCGATCGAGCGCTTTCAATTCCGGCAATGCTGCCCGCAACGGCTCGCCAAGCATTTCGTTCACCCGCCTCCAAGGCACAGCCAGCACCACCGCATCAATCGGCAACCGCTCGCCCGCTGCAAGTTCGATTTCTTTTACTCCGCTGCCATCGCCGACAATCTTTTTAATCGGGCATTCCAATCGCACGTTGATTCCGCGCTGCCGCAACCACTGTTCCAGCCGCTCTCCATAAAACTCTCCCAGCGGCACTCGCGGAATTTGCAATTCAAATCCGCGCCGATTCCCCAGAAAAGCATCCACAAATACTTTCCGCACCGCCGGAACTCCCGCCCGCTCAACCGTCTCGCTTAATGCGCTCACAATCACCGGGCTCCAAAACAATTCAATCGTCCGCTCCGTCTGCTTCCGCTCGCGCAGCCATTGACCAATCGTCGGGCCAGCCGGATCGTCAACCGACGAAGTGTGGGCCAACCTTCGCAGCGCTCCACCAATGCGCAATCGCTCACCCGACGAAAGATATTTCAATCGCATCAGCGCCGGAAGCAAATGCAGTGGCGTCGGAAACCACCGACTTGCCGAAACATCATGCCGGCAACCGTCGGGTCCAAAGAAATGCAGCGTCCGATCGTGCCGCAGCAAATCAGCCAGTCCCGTCCGCGCGCAGAAATCCGTTAAATTAGTGCAACATCCCAGGCTCACGTGCTGGCAATGATCGACCCAGACATCCGTTTCCGGATCACGAAACGAACCAGCCCGCCCCCCAAGCTGCCGCCGCGCTTCAAACAGCGTGATGCTGAAGTTGCGATCGGCCAGTGCCGCCGTCGTCGCCAATCCCGCTAGGCCGCCTCCCACAATCGCAATCCGTGGGACCGTTGTAGCGCTCGGGGCCAATGTTGTCTTTGGCCCGTTCATGACCTGGCGGTTTCCCACTTCGAGTCGACAACCGCAGGCGCGCTCCGCACAAACATCGCCCCCGCCGCAATCCGCGTTTTCTCCCACCAGCGAAGCCGAATTCGCCGCCGAAATACTTCCTCTGGCTGCCGCTTAATTTTCGCCAAAACTGCGCGGTAAGTGGCAGTCATCGCGCAAAAAACTCGCCTGCCGTCGCGCGCCAGCAATGGCTCCAATTCCGCCGCCGCTCCATAAAACCGTTCCGCGCGATCGATTTCAAACCGCATCAATTCGACGAACTTGGAATTGATTTCGCACCGCCTCAGTTCTTCCAAACGGTATCCGAAGCGCCGCAAATCTTCCTGCGGCAAATACACCCGTCCCTGCCGCACATCATCTTTCAAATCGCGCAAAATGTTCGTTAGCTGAAAGGCCACGCCGCACCGCCGGGCCGGCTCCAATACCGCAGAACCATGAAAACCCCAAATGTGAATGCACGCCAACCCAACGACCGAAGCCACCCGCTCGCAGTACTGTTCCAGCTCCTCGAAAGTCTCGTACTGCTGTCCCGACAAATCCATTTCTACGCCGTCAATCACCGCGGTCAGATATTCCACCGGAATGCGATACCGCGCCACAGTATCCGCCAGCGCCGGCAAAATCGGATTGATGATGTTTGAACCAGCGGGTTGCTCGTCAAGTGCGCCGCGCAATTCTTCCAGCGCCGCCCGACGCGTAGCAACATCTCGCCCATCGTCATCCGCCAGATCGTCCACGTGCCGCAAATACGCATACAGAGCGCACATCGCCCGCCGCTTCTCCCGCGGCAGCAGCATAAACGAGAAGTAAAAATTCGACGCCGACCGCCGGGCCAGTTGCTGACAAAAACAATAACTATTGTTTAGATCGCTCACGATGATTCGTCCACCATTGCTAACGATCAACTCTTTTGCCAGGCCCGAACGAGCAACATGAATTTCTTCCATTTGCTCACGACGGACCGTCGCCGCCAAACGTTGTAATCAATTTTCCGAATCGCGTTGAGAACGGCGCGGCCCCCATCGATAAACAATTGCACGTCAATCCGTATCACCGCCGGCACAAGCGCCACCAGCGGCTGCCCGGCGTCAAACAGCGATTCCGCCCGCTCCACCTCGCCGACCATCAGTTGTCGAAATTGCGGATTGAATTCATGTCGTGCGAACATCGCTTCGTCATATCCGGCGGCACGACAACTTTCCTGCGGCAAATAAATCCTTCCCCGGTTGTAATCCCGAGCCACATCCTGCCAGAAATTCGCCAGCTGCAAACCCGTGCAAACCGAGTCAGCCAACCGGCCGCGTTCCTCATCGTGGCAGCGACCCAAATACAGCACCAGCCGCCCCACCGGATCGGCCGAATTGTGGCAGTAACCCAGCAACTCCTCAAATGTTTCATAGCGTGTGCAAGTTTGATCTTGGCGAAACGCCACCAACAAATCGCGAAACGGCTCGATCGGAATTTCAAACTCGCGGATCGTCTCCGCCAGCGCCACAAACACCGGATGCGTCGCGACTCCTCGGTAACAGTCCTCCAATTGCGATTGCCACCAATCTAATAGCTCCAAACTTTGCTTCCCGCCAGCCGTCTCATCTGCCAAATCGTCCGACCATCGGCAGTAGGCATAAATATTGCAAAAATGCGGCCGCAACTCCGCCGGCAGCAACCAGCTGGCCACCGTAAAATTCTCGTAATGCCGCCGCGCCAATCGCTGGCAATATGCCCGCCCTTCGGCCAGCGAACAACGCGTCCGTGACCCCGGCCCGTGGAGCGCAAGTTCATCAATAAACGATGTTTGAGGCATATCACACGCTAGCAGTCATCCGCGCTAACCTATCCCAGAAAATCGCAGCACATTATGATAACGCATAGCGGCTGCAGAATCATCGCCACCGTTTGAGAAAGAACTGTCCTCCGATGAAAATCATCCTCGCCAGTCCACGTGGCTTCTGTGCCGGCGTCAACATGGCGATCGACACTCTCGAGAAATCGCTCGGCATTTTCGGCGCGCCGGTCTACGTCTATCACGAAATCGTCCACAACAAACACGTCGTCGACCGCTTTCGCACCGAAGGCGCCGTGTTCGTGAACGACCTGCTCGAAGTTCCCGAGGGCTCCAATCTCTTGTTTTCTGCCCACGGCGTCTCTCCGGAAGTCCGTCGTGTGGCCCAGCAGCGCCGCCTCAAAACCATCGACGCCACCTGCCCGCTGGTGACCAAAGTCCACTTGGAAGCAGTCAGGTACGCTAAGCAAGGCTACAACATCATCCTCGTGGGGCACGCCGGCCACGACGAAGTCATCGGCACCATGGGCGAAGCGCCCGATTCGTTTTATTTGGTCGGCACCGTGGAAGAAGTCGACGCCCTCGAAGTCCCCCCCAAGGCCAAGCTGGCATATCTCACCCAAACAACTCTCTCGGTCGACGATGCCAACCGCATCATCAATCGATTAAAGGAAAAATTCCCCCACATCATCGGACCGCCGAAAGAAGATATTTGCTATGCCACCCAAAACCGGCAAGAAGCCGTGGCGCAATTATCCTCCGATGCCAACTGTGTGCTCGTCGTCGGCAGCCAGAACAGTTCCAACAGCCAGCGACTTGCCGAACTCGCCTCCGAAACGGGTGCCCCCGCTTATTTGATCGATGGTCCGGCCGACATCGAATTGAATTGGTTCGCGCCCGACGATAATGTCCTGCTCACCGCCGGCGCCAGCGCCCCGGAAACGGTGGTCCAACAATGCGTCGAACTATTGAAACGCCACTTCGGGGCCACCGTCGAACAGCGCACGCTGCGCGAAGAACAAGTCTACTTCGCCCTCCCCAAAGAACTGCGCGCCCTGACCGGCCAATAATGATCTCACCTTTAGTCATTCCCCGCGCTTGATTATTGCCATCCCTGCGGCGACCGCGGCTCCTCTCGTTCCTGCGGCGTCTGTGATCCGAATCCATGCTGACGATTCCATTCCTCGTCGGCATCGAGCACTTCCGCCTGAACCGGCGGTGCCAGCAAAGTAAATACCGGCATCATCACCGCCCCCACAATAAACCCTCCCACGTGCGCCCACCATGCCACGCCCCCATCCACCTGTGCGCCCAAATTTCCCAACCCGCTGAACAGTTGCATGCCAAACCAGAACACCAAATACGCATAGGCCGGCAGCTCGATAATCGTCACGAACACGAACAATAGCACCAACGTCTTGATTTTCGCATGCGGAAACGTAACCGCATAAGCGCCCAACACCGCCGCAATCGCTCCGCTTGCTCCAATAATGGGCATGGTGCTTCCCGGGTCCATCCCCCAATGCACGGCCGTCGCCGCCAATCCGCCCAAAAAATAGAACACGCCGTACAGCAGGGGTCCCAATCGGTCTTCAATGTTATTACCGAAAACCAGTAAGAACCACATGTTTGTGATCAAATGCCACCAGCCCCCATGCAAAAACATACACGTCACCGACGAAAGCAAAATCTGCTGCGGTTGCGCGCGCAACATAATGACGCGCGGAACCTGCACCACGACAAATCCCCACCGCTGCAACTGTTGACCCATCTGCACGTCGACCACTTTGTTGTGATCTGACAATTGCCCAACCCGAGCTGGCACAAATCCCCATCGAGCGGTCACGTCCTCTTGCTGTTGCACTGTCAGCCCATCCAGCCACAGCAGCGACATCACATTGATCGCGACGATCAGAAACGTAATCACCGGCCAGCGCTTGGTCGGAATATTAGCGGAGAATGGAAACATGGTAGCGCTTCAGCCGCCAGGAATAAGCAGATCAAATCAGCGCCCGTTCGTATCCTGCCAGGCGTAATTCAAGCCAGGCAAAATTCAAGATTCAAGCCAGGCAAAATTCAAGACTGTGCCGGAACTAATCCTAGGGCTTCCAGATCGAGCGGCAATGGGATGCCTTTCAGCTGTCCCTGTACCACCATCGCTTCCTTAACAAAGCCCTCGAAGCGGCAGACGATCATCGCTCCGCGGCGAACCTTCAGCAATTGCACGACCATCACCAGTCGGTCGCCCGGCAATACGCCGCCTCGGAATTTCACTTCTTCCAGCCCGCCAAAGCCGACCACTTTGGCCCCTAGCAAATCGAATTTTTGTACAAAATAGCTGGCCAGTTGGGCAGCCACCTCGCAAATAATCACGCCCGGCATTAGTGGCGCCTTAGGCATATGGCCCCGAACCCAGAATTCATTCAGCGTGACATCCTTGTAGCCGGCGCAAATTTTCCGCTCGGAATCTACGTGGCAAATCGCCGTCAGCTGCTCCATCTCGTACCGCTGCAAATTGTAGCGGCGGATTTGCTCAATATCGGCCACGACATGATTCACGTCGTATTCCGAAAAATCCAGAATTAAGTCTTTGCCAGCCACGCCGAAACTCCCAGGCTGAATAAGAATCACGAGGAATTGACTTCAAATGACAGACCGAATCCTTCATCACAACGGTCAACGGGCTCCGCAATCGAATCCTCGATCATTGGAATTCGAGCATTGAAATGTTCCGCCTCGGGCGGTTCATTCGAATTCTGTCATCCGTCATTCACTTTCCTACGTCCGAATGTGCTTCCGCTTCATCTTGCGCGCTTTGCTATTGGCAGGACGTGCCCCGTGATTGGCCTTTTTCAAATTGCGGTGCGGCTTAGCCATATCGAAATTGCTCCTTGTGCGGTTTTGTGGCGAACCTGTGCTGGGAATAATGATCCGGACACTTCAAATTACCATCTTCCCCCGGCAATGTGAAGCGCAGCAGCCTTCCGCCACCACTGCCATCGCGGCGCAGGAAAAACCCCCGACGCATTGCCGAGGGTTTGGAAATTGCCGAGGATAGTATGAAAACTGTCGAGCGATGTGAAAACTTAACCCCTTCTCCACAAACCGCCATGCCGCCACGGCGCCTACTCGCTACTTACTGCCCTAACGACACTGCTCGGCGGCCGCTCGATGCAGTCGTAACCTTATCGGCCATCGCCAATTTTTTGCCTATCTGCAAATAATCCAGCGTGATCGCCAAAACTTCGTTGAAGTAAAAGTCGCGCTTAACCACAGGCCGATTCGGATCATCCAACTGTTCAAACTGTTTTTCTTCTTCCTGTTCGGTATTCAATTCTGCTCGCTCGGCCAGGAATTTTTCCTCATTTAGCGGTACCGTTTTGCGTTCTTTCTGCTCCACATAGTGCTCGATCTTCTTGTTCAACTTTTGAAAATCCTCAGACTCTTGCACGCGCTTTTCCGAGCGTTCTCGCAGCTGCTTGACCAACTCCGGATCAACCATGTTCGTCTTCTCGTAATTGGCCGGATCAATGTGGTCGAACTTCAACGCGTAATCCAAGTCCGTCTCCCCAACATCAAAATGCGTGGTCAATGCCGGTAATTCGATATCGGAAACGACGCCCCGATTCTGCGTGCTATCTCCGTCGGGACGATAAAACTGCTGAATCGTAATCTTCAGCGCTCCTAATTGCGGCGCATTGGCAAGATTGCCGAACAGCGGTCCGTTCACATCCAATAGGCTTTGCACGGTGCCTTTGCCATGCGAGGTTTTATCGCCAATCACAATCCCGCGCTCGTAATCCTGAATCGCTCCGGCAAAAATCTCGCTGGCACTCGCGCTGAACTTGCTTTGCAATACCACCAGGGGTCCCGCCCATGCCACGCCCTTATCGGTATCATCGTAGTGCTGCACTCGTCCATTGGAGTCTTTTACCTGCACGACTGGGCCTTCGTCAATGAACAGCCCCGTCAGGCTCACTGCCTCTACCAGCGAACCGCCGCCATTGCGGCGCAAGTCAAGCACCACGGCATCCACACCCTTCGAATTGAAATCATCAAGAATCCGCTGCGTGTCGCGGGTAGTGCTCCGGTAATCGCTCAATCCCAGCTTGGCGCCTTTCATGTCCATATAAAAACTCGGCAGATCAATCACGCCGATCTTATACGGTTTGCCGTTCGGCTTATGCACATCGGTTTCGATGATCAGCGATTTTGCCGTCTCTTCGCTCGTCGGTTTCGGTGCATTTGCTTTTGGCGCTTCCGTCTGGAAAATCTCAGCTCGGGCTTCCTCGTCCTTCAGTTCAATGCTCGCCCGCGTGATATCGATAACTTTCGGATCGCCGCCGGTTGCCGACTGCACTTTCAAACGCACTACAGTCCCGGCTTTGCCGCGAATCAAATCGACCACCTCGTTCAAGCTCATGTCCGCCACGTCATCAATTTGGCCGTCGATGCCTTGTCCCACGCCAATAATCCGGTCTTCCGGTTTCAACCGGCCGTCTTTTTCCGCCGGGCCACCCGGAATCAATCGGCTCACCTTGGTGCAGCCGTCTTCCAATTCATATTCCAAAGCCGCCCCAATCCCCTCCAACTGCAGCCGCATGTTGATGTCGAAATTTTCCACCGTCTTGGGCGACATATAATCCGTATGCGGGTCGAAACTGGTCGTCAGCGCCGTCAAGTACCGTTCCAGCAATTCATCGCTGGTCATCTGGTGCATCCGCTTGTCCAAGCTATGGTAGCGCCGCTCGACCTTGTCGTGCGCTTCCTTATCCGCCACCTTGTCGGCCTTCTTCGAAAGCATGTCGTACTTCAGCCGTTTCTGCCACCGATCGCGCATTTCTGTATCGTCCTTGGCATACTTCGTTTGCTTCGGATCGGTCATCAAATATTCGTCAACCGAAAAATCCATCGGCTGCGATAGAATCTCATCCACCAGCTTCACGCGCTCGTCAATCCGCTGTAAGAAACGATCAAATATGGTGTATGCAACACTCACGTCACCTTTTTTAATCATGTCCGCCATGATGTTCTGATATTTCGAAAACTCGTCGACGTCTGCCTGGGTGAAATACACTTTCATCGGGTCGAGCATCTTCAAATACGTGGTGAACGCTCGCTGCGACATCTCTTCGTTCAGCGGCTGCTTCGACAAATGCTCGTCCACCAATAACCGCGCCACCGTTTTGGAAATCTGGCGATCATACGCCTGCGGCTTGATCTCCGCCCCAGATGCTTGGGCAGCCAGAACACCGACCCACACCGAAATCCCTGCCAACACCCCGATCCCAATCAAATGCCGGTAGCCAACCACACGGTTTTTAGCGCAATTCATGCTCTTCTCCACGATGTAAACAGGGAAATCCACGAAAACCTTACCGCATTATAAAGACAGTTCTGACGCTCCAATTCAGTCATCCTTGGGGGCAGCGATTTGCTTGGGCAAGAATTCTGCCAGAATTAGCAAAACGCCGACCGGACGGCCCAATTCAATGTGGGGCATTTCCTCGATTCCCCAACCGGCCAGGACCCGCCGGCAATTTCTAAGTGCTAAATCAATAACGACTTAACTCCGATATTACCGGCTCATCTCTGCCGAGGCAATATCGAAACTACCCCTTTGTTACGCATCCCGCAACTATCGAGATCGCTTGCATTTGGGCATTTTGACGGGCCATTCTCTGTGTTCATCCCCATGTGGACTTTCCACGCCCCTGGGGTATCCCAAAGATTATAGACGCCGCCGAAGCGCTCTTTTCCCAAGCCAACGTTCCGGATTCACGAAGGGTCCCAAGCTCCCGACTCTCTCACTTTTCGCCCTTTCGACTCTTAGTCTCTTGCCGTCCACCGTACCGTCTCCACAGCCGCCTGCGCCACCAGCGGCGACGCCCCCAAATGCTCCGTCAATATCCACTCTTTTTCTTTTATGCCGATTCTTGGCTCTCGACCGCTGACCCCCCGCTCCCGATTTCCAATCTTTGCACCCTGAACCCCGCCGCCCGCCTTCCGACCACTGACCACGGACCACCGACCGCGGATCTCCTCCAACACTTCGCCCGCAAACAACAAATGCGGCTGCACCACAATGCGCCGAAAATTAGTGTTGGCTGCCCGATCCAGCGCCTCCTCAAGCGTTGGCTTGGCGACCGCCACAAAACCAACTTCCACTTGCCCCACCGCAGTCCCTCCCCCCCGCAGGGCAGCAAATCGCCTCATCCCGCCGCCGGCTTCTGCGTCCGAACTGCCCCGGCCTACCAACAACAACAACGTATCCGCCGAATCAACCGGAGGTCGCCCCACCAACGCTTCCGCATAGCGTTGGGCCGAAAGTTCCACAATCCGCTCCTGACATTCCAGCGCCCCCAGATAATCGACATTCAATTCACCCCCGACAGCCTCTCGCACCGCCTCCGGAATATCGTGCTTCGCATGCCCGGCCGCAAACAACAACAGCGGCGCCACCGTCAACCATTGCGCACCGCGCTCCTGCAACCGCCTTACCGCCGCGGAAATGTCCGGCTCCGCCAATTCCAAATAGCAAGCCTCAACCAAAAACTCCGCAGCCAATTCGGCCACCTGCCGCGCCACGCTCTGGAATTCAGCCAACCCTCGTGCATTACGCGTCCCATGCCCCACCAAAAGTAGGCCGTGCCTGGAAAATTGACCCTCGTTAGGTAATCCCTTGCCCACAAAAATCCTGCTATAGTAAAGGCTTGAGGTGCACGATCTGAAGTCCCGAATTGGGAATTCTCGAACTGAGATTACGGCTCCAATTCGTCATTGGAATTTGGGAATATCAATCGTTATTCGTCCTAGCGCGCCCCGATTGCTGTTCGTAATCCACACCGCCATTCTATCCGCATTCAGATACCCGCCACACACCCGTGTCTGTCGCAGCCGCTCAAAAATTCGCCTATTTCACCATGACCGTCGGTGGCCGTGCCGGCGAGCATTTTTTGCTCGATCGCGGTAGCACCACGCACCTGGGCCGTGGCGATCATTGCGAAATCATGTTGGGCGACCCGCTTTGCTCCCGCATCCATGCGCATGTTCTCCTGGACGACGAAGGCCGCTGGATCATCCGCGATGCCGGTAGCCGCAACGGCACTTTCGTCAACGGCCAAAAAACCGACGAAGCCGTCCTCGACGAGGGCCACAACATCCGCGTCGGCTCTAACGAGTTCGAATTTCACCTATCCGCTGAACCGCCCACTGTAAACGCGCTACCGGAAGAAACGTACACAACCAACATCGTCCGCGACATGCCAGTCCGCGATGTCGAACAATCCCTCACCGATACCGGCGTCCTCGGCCTGGCCGCCGTCCGCGATTTCGATCAAGCCAAGCAACTGCTCGTTCTCTATCAGCTCAGCATCAAGTTGCTCGGCTGCCCGCAACCCGACGAAGTGGTTCGCATCGCGCTGGAACTGTTGCAGGCCCAAACCAAGGCGTCCATCGTCGGATTCCTTTGGGTCAACGACGAAGGCCGCCTCAAACCCAAGCTCGTCATCCCCGCCGGCTCTCACGAAGCCACCGAACTCAGCGACGCCCTCACCGAATTGGTCTGCCGCCAGCGTCATGCAGTTTGGATCGCCAAACAGCGCGGCAGCCCCCAGTCCGATAGCCTCGGCCACTATGCCGATGCGCTCTGCGTTCCGCTCACCTACGAACGCAACACCTTCGGCGCCGTCCATGCCTATCTCGATCAAGGCCGCTTCCGCCAAAACGATTTCGATTTCGCCATTTCGCTGGCCCACATTTTAGAAATCGCCCTGGTTCGGGCCCGCCACCAAAGCAGCATGGAGACTGACTATCGACATCTCATCGAAAAATCCTCCGTCTTCGGCGAGCTCATCGGCGATTCCCCCGGCATGCGCGAAATGAAATCCAAAATCGGCCGCCTCGCTAGAGCCAGCGGTGCCGTATTGCTCCGCGGCGAAAGCGGCTCCGGCAAAGAACTAGTCGCCCGCGCTGTTCACAAAGCCAGCCCTCGGGCAGATCGCCCCATGCTCTGCGTCAACTGTGCCGCCATCCCGCACGAGCTTATGGAAAGCCAGCTATTCGGCCACAAAGCCGGCGCCTTCACCAGCGCCGATCGCGATCACACTGGCTTTTTCCAACAGGCCGACAGCGGCACGCTTTTCCTTGACGAAGTGGGCGAGCTCACCATGGAAGGGCAGGCCAAGCTGTTGCGAATTCTCGAAGGCCATCCGTTTTTGCCCGTCGGCAGCTCGCAGGAAGTTACCGCCGATGTCCGCGTCATCGCCGCCACCAATCAAGATCTGCAAACCTACGTCCGCCAGAAAAAATTCCGCGAAGATCTCTACTACCGCCTCAGCGTGTTCGAGCTTGTTGTTCCCCCGTTGCGTGACCGTGGCAGCGACATCGGTCTCTTGGTGAATCACTTCTTCGACCACTTTCGCCGCCAGCACGGCCGCCCGAACCTGGAAATTTCCCCCGAAGCCCGCCAAAAACTGCTCGCCTACAACTGGCCCGGCAATGTCCGTCAGCTCCGCAACGTCATCGACAGCGCCGTCGTCCTCGCCGGCGACAACCGCATCGAAGCCAGCGACCTCGGCCTGCACGACATCAGCGGCTCTCCCGAAATGGAAACCCTCGCTCTCGATTACTGGGAACGCCGTCTCATCGGCGAAGCCCTGAAGCGCACCAACGGCAACGTCCCCGAAGCCGCCAAACTCCTCGGCATCGGCCGCGCCACCCTCTACCGAAAAATCGAAGAGTACGGCATCAACCGCTGAGTCGCTCACATAGCCCGGCTGTGTCAGTCGGAATCTGTAATGCGGGCACGGCATTGCTACGGATATGAGCCCAGCCAAGTAGGTCATGCACCCGTGCGTGACACTCACAGGCCACGCCAAATTTCTGGCACTCCCCCCGCTAATAACACACACTCATCCTAAGCCATTGCGGGTTGTAGCAGCGGTTGACCGTGAAACTATTGTCTGTACGTGGACGCCGCCCAAGCACAAAGGCCAATCACTGCCACTTGCAGCGCGATCAATGTCCAAAAACCGACGGGATTGTCGTCACGGGCGATCCAAGTCTGCCAGTATTTGTCACGTATCCTGCCGTCGAACAATTCAAAGACAACATATGCAGTCAGAGCCACGACCACGGCAGTTCCGGTGTGTAATCGTGTCCAGGCGACGATGGCCGTTGATCTCAGGAAGTCCATGCGTCGCTCCAAGTCCATGCAAGCGCGGCGAGTCCGGCTGAAACCATACCCAACCCAAGCTTAATATTAATTCCAATCATCCCGGCTTCCGTGAATCGATGCGGATGCAGCTAAAAGATGATCGAATGCGTCAACTGGGAATGACCAAAGCCGAGAAATAGAATGGCAAGTCCGAAGAAAATCACCGCGACGATGGTGCCAATGATGTGTTTCATTGGAGGTTAGTTCGTCAATCTGCCACGCTTATTGCCCCATCATACCAATCTTCTACGGGTGCAAGGCACTGTCCGATCAAAAGAAACTCACTCCATCCCAAGCGGCTAAACCCAAAAGCGTTAGGGGAAAGTTGAAAACATTTAATACCCCCACCATTCTCCATATGCGTTTGCACTAGAGCGGTTGAAGAAATGCAGGATTATCAGCGCGATAATCAAGCCACAGATAATGGCGATTAGAGCTAATTTCCAAAACGGTATCTCGTCGTTTTGCGGCATTGCCGTTTACTCCCGCCGTTCTGCTGTCCGTTGCAGAGGTTGGTGTAGTGTACATGCCGCTTGCTCCAATAATTCCTTGATGCTCCAAACTCGGGCGATCAGACCCGCTACCATCGCCGACGTGATTTTCTTCCCACACGCCGAATTGCATCCGCAGTAATTGTACCACGCCACAAACAGAGAAGTCATCGCCGGGTGCCACTGGGCTTTGTCAGTGCAATCGCTTGCCGCGCCAACTCTGAGGTGGCACGGCCCAGGGCCCGCGCGAGTGCCACTGCGGGCTTGCCCAGCAGTGTGAATCGCCGCGGCGGTTGAATCCTTCTTCGTTCCGCCAACTTGCCTTCAGCTTGCAGCTCGAACTAAAGTTCGCGTCCATTGCACCTGTGCCGTCGCCGGGCGCCATGCCCTAACCTTGACTCCTTCCCCCTGCGATCCTCGCACCTCATTTACCTACTCCCCATTTCATTCAGATCTCCCTACAATACACCGGCACACACGCCCGCCGCTGACCCGCTGGAAGGACACGGCACATGCCGCGAAAGGTCATCATCGACACCGATCCGGGCATCGACGACGCCGTGGCCGTCACCATGGCGCTCTTCGATCCCACGCTCGAAGTGGTCGCCCTCACAGCGACCGCCGGCAATGTCTTCCCCAGCCAGGCCACCCGCAACGTCCAGACTATTGTCGAGCAACTCGATCCACCCCGCTGGCCGCGAATCGGCGCCGCCCCCGACGACAACCCACTTCCCACCGATGGCCGACTGCTGCACGGCCAAAACGGATTGGGCAACGTCGAATTTCCCTTCGCCGGCCTTGCCAACAGTCATCCCGCCGAAAAAGTCTTGTGCGACGAAGTTCGCGCTGCCCCCGAGGAAATCACCGTCGTCTGCCTGGGCCCGCTGACCAATATCGCCCGCGCCGTGCAGCGAGATTCAGAATTTTGCTCCCTCGTCGGTCGCCTCGTCATTGCCGGCGGAACTGTCAACACGCCTGGCCGTGTCAGCCCAGTCGCCGATTTCAACATGTTTTGCGATCCGCTTTCCGCCCGGCACGTGCTGAAATCGTCGGCCACCAAAACATTGATCCCGCTCGACGTCAGCAGCGAGCTCACCTTCACGTTCGAATTTCTCTCCCAATTGCCCGCCGAAACCACCCGCGCCGGCAAATTCCTCCGGCAGATTTTGCCGTTTGCATATCGCGCCCAGCGGCAAGTTCTCGCTCAGGAGCACATTACCTTGCACGACGTGGCCGCCATGGTGGCGGTCACCAACCCGGAGCTTTTTGAAACCGAAATGCTCGCCGGCGATATCGAAACGGAAGGCGAACTTACCAATGGCATGATCGTTTTCGATCGCCGCAAAGCCAGCGTCCGAGAAGGCCGCCCAAACATGGAAGTGGCTTTGAAAGCCGACATCACCGCCATGCGCGACTGCGTTCTACGCAGTTTAGAAAACGCCGGCAAAGCGAGTTGAATACAGAAGTAGCCGACGAATCAATCCGGATATGCAGACCGATCTCCAACCTTCACGGTCAGCGGCACCGATTGCCCATTGCGAAACACGATAAGCGGCACTTCCTTGCCGACTTCAACTTCGCTCACCAAAAACATCAGATGGCTGTCATCTTCGACCGCCACGCCATTGAACTCGACAATCACATCGTCGCGCTGCAGCTTGGCCGCCTCAGCCGGCGATTTGGCCACCACGCCGGAAAGCCGTGCTCCTTCGGGATGCGGCAGGCCGATTTTGGTGAACTCCGCCGCCGAGAATTTCTCTTTGTCCTTTTCCTTGTCGTAAAACCGCACCCCTAAATACGCCCGCGTCACCGTGCCATGCTCAATCAGCTGCTTGGCCACAAACATCGCCATATCAATCGGAATGGTAAAACCCACGCCGGCGCTGCTGATGCTATTCTGCCCCGTGGCAATCGCGCTATTGATGCCGATCACTTCTCCCTTCAAATTCACCAGCGGCCCGCCGCTATTCCCCGGATTGATCGCCGCATCCGTTTGCAAATAGTCCTGGAAGGGTACGACCGGCTCTCCTTCGAACTCCAAATCGCGCCGTCCTTTGGCGCTAATGATGCCGAACGTTACCGAATGACTCAGCCCGAACGGGCTGCCGATTGCCAGCACGAAATCGCCGACTTCCACATCCCGGCTATTGCCGATGCGCGTGGCCTCCAGCGACGGCGCCGCAATGGCCAGCACCGCAATGTCCGTCTTCGGATCGGCCATGATCTTCGCCGGATGAAGCTCGCGCCCATCCGACAACTTAATCGTAATGCTATCGTCGGTGGAATCCTTCACTACGTGCCGATTTGTTAGCACGTAATACTTGTCGTTGTACAGGATAATGGTTCCCGACCCCGCATCTTCCTCCTGATGCTTTCCATAACGACCACTCAAATCTTTGTGCACCGAATCGATATGCACCACAGTCGGCTTCACCAAATGCACCACCTTCCTCAGCACATTGGCTTGTTCCTGCATAGGCCCAGCCTGAGCTGCCAATTCTTCGTATTGCTTGGTCCGCTGCTCGGCAGTCGGCGCCGCTTCGTTCCATTGAGCTGCAGCCGGCCGCACCGCCGTTGTCGCTGCCGCCGCCATGGCGCCGGCAATGACAGCGCGAATCATTGTATTTTCAATCACCCGAGTGCCAGCCATACGAATCTCCCGGCTAAATCAGCCTTCCCTCAGTATGCCACATCTGGAACCGCTCGTAAAACAACACTGTGCATCCGACGGCCGTGAGCGCAAAAAAACAGGAGGACGATGCGTCTACCACACCGAAGAACTTGCCTTCGGCGAGGCTGCCGCTCCGCCCTCCCTGCTAGATGCAAAACTAAGCTTAATTTTTTATTGGGACCAGCACGTCGTTTCGGCAAGTCCCGGCTACCGCCGCCTCACGACACGTCCAACTCGATATCGTCGAGTGTCGCTTCCGATTCGCCGCCGCCCGAATCGCTGATTCGGCCCCAATCATTATCGTGGCCCCCAACCGAACCATATTTCTCAGCTTCGCGCGCACATTCGATGCAATAAGTTGCATAGGGCAGCGCATTCAATCGAGCCATTGGAATTTTGCATCCGCAGCCCTCGCACACGCCGTAATTGCCGGTGCGCATTCGCTCCAACGCGTTTTCAACATTCGCCAATTCGCGGCTTTCTACTTCCGCCAACTGCGAGCTAATTTCGTCCTGTGCCGAATCCAGCGCGGCGTCCACTAGGTCGCCAGCCGTCTGGGCCCGCAATTCCTTTAGCAAACTCAAGTCGCCAGCTAGCGCCTTGCGCAGCGCATCGCGCCGCTTGATTAGAATCTGACGCATGCTCATCAGTGCATCTTTGCGTGCCATGGGCCTTTACCTCTTACCTTTGTCCGATGGTCTGCGGACTGGCTGCTTCAACCTTGCATTCAATTGACTGTGCCGTGCTGTCTTGCGAAACTCGGCTTTCAGTCACCTATCCAGTGCTGCAAGTGTCGTACCTCTCCGCAATTCAAAACCATCAAACTCTTGAGTCCTCTTTCTCTGTTCCACAACGCCAACCTGGCTGCGGGAGCCGGTGGTTAGCAAACAAAATATAGTACGAAAATCTACCGAAACGGGTCGCCGACCTCACCGAATTTCTTAAAACTTCTGACCGCGATCTCCTACAATCCGTCCGGGTATCGATTTACGGCAATATCATAGGTCTGCCGTCAATCCGTCCACCGTTCACCATGCGACTTGGCCGAGGGACACAGCGAAACTCATCGCTGGACACTTACGTGATTGAATTCACAATCTCGCAGGTTCCGAAACAATGGGCTGCATTTCCTACCTGCTGGACGGCCTTACTTCTGACCTCGCAAATCTTGCTTTCGCCGGGCGATTGCTCGGCCAATTGTTGTCCTCGGTAAACACAATTCACGGTCGGCAGTTCTCGCCGGTTAGCCACCTGTAGCCGTAACCCCGGCGACCCCGCCATGTCGCTATGGGATAATCGGCAAAATCGGCAAGGATGTGCAGCGATTCCTGGCGAAAAGTGCCGGCCCGTGTTTCACGTAGCTGCTAGCGGCCCTTGGCCGCAAGTTTCTCGCACTGCGCCCAGCCAGATAAGCTACATCTCTAATGAGCCTCGAAGGTTACGGTTCACATGAGCCTCGAAGGTTACGGTTCACATGAGCCTCGAAGGTTACGGTTCACATTGAACGTCGTGCCTCCCCCCTTATTTGGGTTTCCTTATGACATCCGCCACTCAGTCCAAATCTCTGTTGGGCAGTCCCTCGATTCCATTAAGGATGCGTATCTGCGGTACCGGTCATAATGGCCAGGTTATCAGCGTCCAATCCGCAAAGGTCACCATTGGCTCTTCGCGGCAATGCACGGTACGCCTCAAGTCGCCCCACATTGCTCCCGTGCAATGCCTGATTTTGCGTGGCCCGCAACAATGCATCGTGCGCCGCTGGTCGCCTAATACACGCCTCAACGATGCCGCCTTTGAAGACTCGACGCTGCGAGTAGGCGATCGTTTGACGGTCGGGCCAATTGAATTGGAAATCCTCGACGGCGAAGCTTGCACTGCATCTGCCCCAGCAGAAAGCAGCCAATCGACCGACGCCGATCAAATTCAGCTTCATCGCGCCGAGCTGGAAGCCGATCTTCAATCACTCGATCAACAGCGGCAAAAGTGGCACGCAACTCAAGCTCACGACGAGCAATTGCTTGCCGACCGCCGCCAACAACTCGACGAGCAGCAGCGACAATTCGACCAACGACTGGAGCAATTCGGGGAACAACAACGCCAACTCGCCGAGCAGCAATACCGCTTCGAGGACCAAAAGCGTCAATTCGACGAGGAGCATCACCGATCTACGGCACAACAGCAACTAGTTGATCAGCGGCAGCAGCAATTCGACGAGCAACTGCGCCAATTCGAACAAAGACAACAGCAATTCGATGAACAAAAGAGCCAGCTCGATCGGCAACGGCAGCAAGTCGACGAGAAAAATTCCCAACTCGACCACGAGCGGTGCCGGCTCGAGGAGCATCAGCGCGAGCTCGATGAGCAAAGACATCGATTCGAGCAACAGCTCGCCCAACCCAGCGAGCCGGGATCCCAAGTCGACGAACAAAGGCTGCAAGCCGTACAGGAGTTGCTAACCCAACAGGTCCAAAGCTTGGAAGAGCGTGAGCGGCAGCTCGCCGAAAAACAGACCGAGCTCGATAACCGGCAATCGGCGATTGAGACCGATCGTCAGGCTTTGCACAACGAGCAACAGGCCTGGCACGATCAGCGTTTGCAACACGAATCGGAAATTCAACAGCGTCAGGAAGCTGCCGAGCAGCGCGAAGCTACCCTCCGTGAAACGGAAGCAAAGGTCCAACAGCGCGAAGCCGCCCTTCGCCATGCCGAAGAAAGCATCCAGCAACAGCAGACCGAGCTCCAGGAGAAACAGGCCCAACTTCAGCAACAGGCTGCGGCCGTTGATGCACAAGTCAGCCACTTTTCGCGCCGAAAGCAGGAAGTCGAGGAAGCGGCAGCCGCTCAAGCCCAAAGTCAAAAAACGGTCCTCGCTGCCCATGAAGCAAAACTCGCTGCCTTGGAGGAGCAATTAAAAGCCGATCTCGAGCAGTACGACTCCAATTGCCAATCTTTGCAATCGCAACAACAAGCGTGGGAACTCGATTGTGCCGCCTGGAAGGCGCAACACGAGGCATGGGAATCCGAGAAAGCCACTTGGGAATCAAACCATACCCAGCGTATTAGCGGACTCCAGGCGCAAGAAACGGACTTGGAAAAATCCCGACAGACTCTTTCCCAAGAGCAAGCCGCTCTCGAGCAGAAACGACAGGAATTCGAAACCAGACATGCTCAGTGGCTTCAAGAGCAGCAATCCCTCAACGCTCAGCAGCAAGCCTTCGGCCAGCGCCAGCAAGAATTAGCACTGCAACAACAATCGCTCGATGAGCGGAATCGTGCATTCGTCCAAGAACGAGAAGCCCTCGATCAGCAACTATTAACCGCCAAACAACAGCAACAAGCGCTCGACCAACGAGAACAATCTTTCAACCAGCGCCAGCAAACGCTCGACGCCCAGCAGGAAGCCGTCCAGCGCCAGCAGGTAGCTCTCGACGACCGGCAAAAGTCATTCGGTAAACAGCAGCAAGTATTCGACCAGCAGCTGAAATCGGTCCAACAGCAGCAAGAATCGCTTGACGAGCAGCAAAAAGCACTTGAACAACAGCAGGAAATGGTTAATCGACAGCTGCAATCGCTCGCCGAGCGCCAGCAAGCCGTCGATCGGCAACAGCGTTTGTTGGACGAAGGCCAAAATGCCATCGCTCAGCAGCACGAAGCGCTCCAGGCCGATCGTACAACTTGGGAAGTACAACAGAACCAACTCCGCGGCCAACTGGCCGAGCGCGAACAGCAAATCACCCAACTCTCGGGCGAATTAAAACAAATCCAAACTCAGCTAACTGCGCAGCGCGATGATTCCCGCCAGAATCGCAGCAGCCGAGAAGCAGCGCTCTCCGAACAGTCGTCAGCATTGCAACAGCATGTGGCCGAATTAGAAACACAGTGCCAGCAAGTTATGCAGGAGCGAGATCAATTGCACAAAGAGCTTGAAAATCTCCAGCAGCAACTGGTGGCACTACAACAGCAGAATTCCGCCTTGCGATTCACCGAATCGACCACGCCTGAAGTGGAATCGACTAACTCCACCAGTCCGGCGGACGAGGCCCAACCTGCGACAGCAAAAGATAGGCGTCGTTCCGCTCGCGGGCGCGAAGCTACCCGTGCAGCCCAGTCGACGAGCGAGCAAGAGCCGTCGGCACCCGAAACTTCCGAGCAATCTACCGCAACCGATGAGGAAGCGCTTTTTGCCCGGTTGCGAGCCATGTCGCTATTGAAACAAGATCAGCCTGAAAAATCCCTTAACGACTCCGAGGTGCCGCCCGATTCGCATTCTGACGAGCAGCAACCGAATGATCCGCCCCATGACTCGCTTGAATCCGACGAGAACCAGGCCGAGCAGTCGGCGCAAGGTATTGACCAACCGGCACAGGAAGCTGACGAACCCGCAGAAGGCACGACTCGCCCCGCTGCTGCATCTGCATCGCCGGAACACCGCCACGGCGATGACGATTCCATTGACGACTATATGGCGAAGCTGCTGCAACGGATGCGCGGCATGTCCGTCGATGAGCCGCCGCCAACCCGCAAGCCGATAACCACCGCAAGCGAACCTGTCGCGGCGCCCGTTCCATCTTCAATGCCAGCTTCACCTTCAGTTCCCGGCAATATCGACGCGTTGCCCACAGATTCCCTCGAAAGGCTCATGAAGCAGCCCAAGTTCGAACCGCGCTCTTCGGCCCCCGAAAAAACTCACCACTTGGCCGCCATGCGCGAAATCGCCAACCTCTCCGCCCGCGCCGCCATCGCCACACATCATCATCGCTATGGCTCGAACCGGGCCTGGACCACGCTAGCTGTCGGAGTGTTCAGCGTGGTGCTCGGCCTGCTGCTTTTGTGCATGTCGCCGGCTGTCGTTTCAATGATCACGCTGTTTGGCTTAGCAGGACTCGGAGCCGGAGCGTACTTTCTTGTAGAATCGCGGTCGTTTTTGCGAAACTTGCATTTGTCGCAGCACCACAAGCAACTGCAGCTAGAAGAAATTGCCCGCGAACAAAACATGGCCCAGCAACCGCACGAGGCCAAACAACCGCACGCAGCCGAGCAGCCGCAGGAGGCCGAGCAGCCGGACACGACCCCGACGGAGTCGTAATTTAAATCGCGGGCCATCTTAAGATTGGCCCGCAACGCCGCCGTAATCCAGCCGCGCCTTTAACGCCGGCGCTAGCACTTGCCCCGCGCCGCTAAAACGTCGTCGAAATCGCGTAAATGGTAGCCGATTCCTACGACGTCCAGCACCCGGCACAAACTCCGCGTGGCCACGCCCAAGCCATCCGGCCCGCTGAAGCCGCCAAATTGGCCGCCGCCTTTCAAATGCGGTTCTAATTCCAAAAACACGCCTGGAATCCCGCGCCGTCGCAGCTTCTTTTCCAGGGCTGGTATTTCTTTGCGAAAATCGCGCAAGATCACCGCATACGAACCGTCGCCCAACTCGGCAGGCACAAAGCCGTCGAGCGCCTCCTCATCGACATAGCGCTGCCGCTTGGCCTTCTTCCTTTGTTTGTAATCTTTGATATGGATCCAACCGATGCCCGGCTTCATCGCCAAATACTGCTGAAACACTTCGGCCGGTGTGTAGCCTTGGCAGACAATGTTGCCGGCGTCGAAAATCAACAGCAGCGCCGGATGATTCACTTGCCGGTAAATCTCCGCCATGATTTGCCCGTTTTGCCCGACCAAGTTCGCCTCAATTTCCACGCCGTAAGTCAAATCCGATCGGTGACACGCTTCGGCAATTTGTCCCAGTTGATCGACCGCCTGCGGCAAAAACTGCGCCGGCTCGGCCCCGCGCGGCGGATAAAACGAAAAACCGCGGATCAGCTTCGTCTCGAACGCATGCGCTAGCTCGCAGGCATGCTTCACGTCGTTGGCCAGATACTTTTTGAACGGCACGTAGGTGTTCTTGGTGCCGTCGGCTTTGTCAACCAGCTTTACTTTGCCCAGCGGCGTGCCGATCGAAGTCACGTTCAGCCCGTATTCATCTTCCAGATGGCGAATTTTGGTGATTTCCGCCCTGGCTAGTTTCATCACGTTTTTTATGCCGCCGCCCACGTCGATAAATCGAATGCTGTAATACTGCAATCCCACGGCTGCCAGCGCCGCGAACTGTTGCACCGCCGTTTTCTGATTCGCCGCTTCGTCGGCAAACGCGCTCAAAATAACCTGCGGTTGATCAGCGGCCATGGAATTGACTTTGCTCGTGGGATGAAATAGTTTCGCACCTGACGAAGTCAGGCGATAGTGCTGTGCCATTGTGGTTGTCCCGTCACCCTCACGCAACCCCCGCATGCCCGATCTTGCCGTCAACAACATCACGAAAGAATTTCCCACGCGCGCTGAAAATCTCGTCGTGCTCCGCGGCGCTTCACTGGAATTGTCGTGTGGGCAAAATCTGGCGATCCTCGGTCCTAGCGGTTCTGGCAAAAGCACGCTGCTGTACATCATCGGTACGCTCGATCGGCCCACCTCCGGCAGCGTTCAGCTCCGCGGCTCCAATCCGTTCGCACTCAACGAGCCCCAATTGGCCGATTTTCGCAACGAGCAAATCGGCTTTGTCTTTCAAGATCATTACCTGTTGCCGCAATGCTCGGTTTTGGAAAACGTGCTGCTGCCGACCATCGCACAGCCCGATGCCGGGGCCGCGCTTATCGATCGGGCGAAAATGCTGATCGACCGTGTTGGGCTATCGGGCCGCATCTACCATCGTCCAGCCGAACTTTCCGGCGGCGAGCGCCAGCGCGTGGCCGTTGCCCGCGCGCTGATCCGCAAACCGATTCTGCTGTTGGCCGACGAACCGACGGGCAATCTCGACCGCACGACTGCTGCTTCGGTCGGTAAATTATTGCTGGACCTCCAGCGCGACGAACAAACGATGCTGATCGTCGTCACGCACAGCTTGGAGTTGGCCTCGCTGTTCGACCGCCGCTTAGAACTCGACGACGGCAAGCTTACCGCCGCGCAGTGAATCATTACTACTCTCCCCTCTCCCCTTGTGGGAGAGGGGCCGGGGGTGAGGGGTCCTTCTGCAACTCTCGCCAGATCATTTCCTCAACCGTTTCCCAATCGCCCAGCACTTCATGGTTCCAAAATCGCACGACTCTAAATCCCTGCGATTCTAACCATCGCGTCCGCTCTGAATCGTAAGATCGCTGCAGCGTATGTTGTCCGCCATCCAGCTCGATAACTAACTTTTTATCGAAGCAAGCGAAATCGAGAATGTACGCCCCCAGCGGAACCTGTCTGCGGAATTAATATTGAGCGAATCGTAGATTGCGCAACCGCCTCCACACGAATTGCTCCGCCTCCGTTAACGCCTGTCGTAATTCGCGGGCGTGCTTCAGAGATCTCGGCATTTCCTTAATTCCCTCACCCCTCACCCCTAACCCCTCTCCCACAAGGGGAGAGGGAACAATGCTAAACCGCCGGCCTGCGTCCCATAATTAGCGACACGATGAAGATCACCAGGAACAGGAAGAACAAAATCTTGGCAATGTACATCGCCGTGCCTTCCAGGCTGAAGAATCCCAAAGCGCCGGCGATCAACGCGACCAGCAAGAAGATCAGGGCGTAACGAAGCATGACAGGTTCCTTTGTGAAAGCGGAAGTGCAGTTGCGAAAATGCGAGTTTGTGGCTGCCCGAGAAGAGGTATTCATTTTAGCATGCCCGGAGAGATAAGTGGCCGGAGGAGGGACCTGTTGTCACATGGAAGACGAAAAGACAGCAAGGAAATCAGGTTTGGCGGGGATTGTGGCCTGGCAGCGAAGAGCGCGCAGAGGAGCATGGATGGAAATCCCGCCTGCCGGGATTTCCGGTGTCGTCGGCCCCAAGGGGTCATGCGTTTTTAGTTGTTTCCTGATCAGTTTGGGATCATTAGCCATCCTCTACAACGTTTTATGCCAAAGGAAAGTCAGGGCATGGCAATCTGATGTGTGTCGCTCCGTTGGGAGCTAAGGGAAAAATTAGGGAGCGGCAGACGCACCGCGCGCCCAGCCACCGCTCGCTAAATTAGCCAGCAATCATCCGGTTATGATTCCGTGGCGATGGGGGCCGGTTGCTGTTGTTGCTGGGGCTTGTTGTTGCGGTCCTGCAAAGCTGGCAGGAGCCAGATTCTTATGCCCGCGCTCTGGTAGAATGCTGGAGCTGATTTTAAGAAACAGCCAACAAGGAGAGGAGCGCGAAATGGAGAAGGAGCGATTTCGAGCCGTCTACGAGTATGAGAGTGGAGAAATACTCTACGATCCGGGCGATGAAACCAGTTCGCTGTCGGATTTTCCCAACAAAGGCGATGACTTTCGGATTCCCGGCGAAAAGATGGTTGTTGTTCGGCGCGGCAAACCGCGCGTGGTTCCCGACGGAAACGGGCAGGTCACGATTGTTCCGGTAATTTGCAAACCGGCCGCAGAAACGTAACCGGCTGTAACGCGGCAGGGAGGCAACCAATTCCGGCAGTCGCGGGGCGAATGGAGACACCACCTATGACTCACAACGATTCCGGCAGACAAAAACGAACCGACGCCTTGGCCCAATTTAGGGAAGCTCAAAAAATGCTCACCGAGGGACGCGCCGACCTTGTCAGAGCCGAAGAGAAAATTGAACGGGCACAGAAACTAATCGATCGCAGCGCGAACGTGATCCGGGAAACCTGGACCGCTGCCCGACCAGGGCGAGTATCCAAGAAGAAGTGATTTCCCGTGCGGCGTATCAATGCCGGAGCGATTCCGGCGTTGGCGACGGTGCTAAACGACGGCAAGCAAACCTGCGGCCGAAGGCCGAGGCTAAACCCGGCACCTAAAAACCGGACGCTAGCGCGTTCCGGCTGATCTGATTCGGCGGGGCTAAACGACGGCATCCGAATCCGCTTGCTGACGCGCGCGGCTCTCAGAAGCTGGGGGCTCGTCCGCGGCGGACTCGACCCCAGCCACCCACAGAATGCGATTGCTCCCCTCACCCTTAATCCCTCTCCCGCATGGGGCGAGGGAAAGACGATCACGATTCCGTTGGCGCCGGCGTTTGCTGTTGTTGCTGCGGGTTGTTGCGGTCTTGCAGTGCTTTCAGGATCGCGGCGGAAAGTTTGTCGCCGGGCTGCAGTTTCACGACCTGCTCCAGTTCGCTCATGGCCTGGTCGGGGTAGCCGAGCACCAGGTATTGGTAGGCCAACAAAAAGCTGGCGTCGGGTTTGTCGGGGTTGGCTTTTTTATAATCTTCCAGCGCCCGAAGCTGGGCCGTGTAGACGGCGGTATCGGGATAGAGGGCCTTCATGGTGTCCCAATCCCAACCGGGGCCGGCGGCCAGTACGGCGTAAATGGTGGCTGCGGATTCCTGGTAGCGCTTCATTGCGAACAGGCACAGGCCCCGGAATTCGTGCAGCGTGGCGTCGCTGGGCAAAAGCTTGATCGCCTCGTCGACCTTTTCGAGCGCGCCTTGGTAATTCTGCTGTTTGAACAGCTCGCGGCCGGAATCGAAAATGGCGATCGCTTGCTGCGTGTTGGGATCGCCGGAATCGGCATAGGTCGTTTGGCTTTGATCGCTCGGCTGATCGCTGGGGGGTACGCCACTGGTGTCGTCGGCGTATCCGACGGTTTCGGTTTGAGTGGGCGCGGGAATTGGCTGCGCGTAGTCGTAGCTGTCGCCTGCGTAGTCGGACGCTACGTAATACGGATTGCTGTACACATACGCGGCGCCGGGCGAAGCCCACCAGCCCAGCGCGGTGCCGGCTCCGAACCATGCCCAGGGATAGTAACCGGCTCCCCAGTAGGGCCAGTAGCCATGATGCCAACCGTTGTGCCAGTGGTCGTAATGGTTGTACGCGTTGTTGGCCCAGGGATGATTGTTGTTGGCCCAGCGATCGATGTTGCCCGTCCAGTTGCGATTGAAGTTGCCGTTATTGGCAATGTTCGCTCGGTTATCGATGTTCGGGCGGTTGGCGATGTTGCGGTTGCCGGCGTTCCAATCGGGCCGAACGTTTTGGCTGATGTTGGGGCGATTACCGATGCCGGCGTCGGGATGGATGGTTTGGGAGAAGGGATTGTTGCCTGAGAAAGTCGGGCGAACGGTTTGCCGGCCGGCATCGAAATTGGAAAAGTTATTGACGTTGCCGCGATCGAAGTTGGAAAAATTGCGATCAATGTTTCCTGCGTTGAACGAGGGACGGCTTTGGGGAATGTACGAGGGACGGGAGTATCCGGCGCCAGTATTCCAGGATGGGCGGGCGAACGATTGACCGGCATTGAACGAGGGAGTGTATCCGCGAAAGTCGCCGCCGCCGGCATGGAAATCGCCGCCGCCGAAGTCGTGGCCACCACCGCTGAAGCCTCCGCCGCCGTGAAAGCCACCGCCGCCGCTGAAGCCGCCGCCACGACCGAAGGCGTCAACGCCGACGGCGAAAGCTGCGATTAAACCAACGAATATTAAAATGCGTTTCATGGAATTCGTCCTAATGGTGTTTGGTATATCGAGCAAAGCGCGGGCACTCTTATTCTCTCGCAATGGGAGCAGGAGATATTACTTGGCAGCGTCGGCGGTCGAATTGGAATTGAGAACTGATTTGGCGTTAGCGCCAGCGTCGGTCTGGCGGACAAACTTCACATCGCTTTCCGGCATGGGCATGCCGTCCAGTTTGCGGTCCTTGGACTGCCACTCGGCTGAGTTGTTGTCGATGTACTTCCAGATATTGATGGAACTGCCGGCGCGTCCGTCGGAAATGACACCGTTGGCGGCGATTTTCCAACTGTTGCCGTCGCGAGTCCAAAGGCCATCGCCGAATCCGCCGCGCGAATCGAAGAACCAGGAATGAATTTGGTTGCTGGCCGGATCCCAACCGATGAGTGTAACGACAGTGAATGCCGGGCCATCCTTGGCTTTTACTTCATATTTTTGTTTGAGATATTTGCCGTCGAGCGCCGGAGCGCAGCTCATTTCCACTTGAGCCTCGGGACTTTCGCTGCGCCACTGGCCGACCATCCATTCAAGCTGCTTCAGGGGAGCGGCGCCTTTGTCTTCGGCGGCCAAATCGCCCAGATCGCGTACGCTGCTCAGGAGCCATTGATCGCCGGTGCGGATCCAAACTGCGGTATAGCGCGAGACGGGCTGCGTTTGATCGTCGTCATCGCCGGTCAAACTGCCGACGCCATCTTCCACGGCGACGCCCGGGGCGATCATCCGCAACGATTTGGTTTGAAATGAAAACTTTTTGCCTTTCAGCTGCGGCAAGTTTTCTTGGAAGAGTTTTCCAAGTGCTGCGCGGCCTTTGAACGTTTCGCCACTATCGTTGACGTAGTCGGCGTCGGGCGTCCAAAATTTCACAATGGCGGCGACGTCGCCGGAATTGACTGCCTTGGTGTAAGCGTCGCATGCTGTGCGAAGAGATTGTTCATCGGCATTGCCGGCTGCCTGATCGGCGGCCTGCGAACGCCAAGCGGGGCTTGAAAGCAAAGCGATGGCCAAAAACAACAGGGTCAGTTTTCGCATGGAAATTTCTCCTAAAAGCGGCGATGGAATTTATTGGCGCGGCAATCGGCCGGGCGGATGTTTCGGAGCGAATATTTCGAGTTCCTTGTTCCTCCGGCCAGGCTCAGAACGAGCCTGAAGAATCCGTTTGCCGGCGTTGAAATCGAGCGACAATTGCTCGAGGAGCACCTACGTAATCATAGGCCTTGCGGGGCGCGCTGCCAGCGTGTTACGAGCCTTTTCAGCCAATTTGCGGGCACCAGGTTTTGGTGGTCGGCCTGTAATGCGTGGCCCAGGGAAAATGGGCAAGAAATACACCCTGTCGGCGTAGTGTTTTTACGACGGCTGACTGACGACGACTACGGGCGGCTCTTCACGCAAGGCATCAAGTTGCCCGGCCATTAAATTTGCCACCGGGCGGGTGAGCGGATGGCGATCGCAAGCAATGCGAATGATCGACGTAATGGGAACCGCCAAAAACGCTCCCACGATTCCCCATAGCATGCCCCAGAATATCAATGCGACAAGAATTGCAACTGGATGCAAACGCATGTGACTACCCATCAGTTTGGGCTGAAGAAAATTTCCGATAACGAATTGAATCGCGGCTGGAATTCCGATCGCCAGCGATTTTTCGAATCCATTCAGAGTTCCTGTTAAAAGCACGATGGGTATTGGCAGAATTATGGAGATGAAAGATCCGACATTTGGAATAAAATTGAGCAAGAAGGTTAGCAATCCAAATACGGCTGCCGCTTGAACGCCGAATAACCAGAGCACGACGCCGACCAGAATTCCCGTCACTCCGGATAGCGCGGTCATGGTCAGCAGGTAGGACCGAATGCGGTCTTCCATTTCGCCCCAAGTGCCACCGATGGGCCGATCTCGCTTGACACTACTTAGCAGGAGGAAGAACAGGAAGATGAGTACGATTCCACTTTTGGATAGCACGGCCGCCGCAGCCAAGGGAACGCCCGATAGAACGCCCCGGACGCTGGTTTCCAAGACCGACGCGAAATACTGAACGAAATCGTGTTCGTTGACGCCGAACCTGTCGAGCGGCAGCGAGGCCGCTAAATCTTTCATCATGTTATCTAGTTGGTCTTGATACTGAGCTAGTTTCTTTTCGTCGGTGAATTGCTCGGCGGCGTTGTAGACCAACAAGCCCATCCCCAACAACACCAACACCGCCAGCAGTAGTGCCACGCAAACCGCAATCGTGCGAGGCAGCCGACACCGCACTTCGAGCACATCGACCAGCGGCATAAAAGCGACTGCCAAAAAAGCAGACATTACGAACGGAATCATGACCGGCTGCAACCACCAGAGTGCAAAACCGACGGCCACAACTGCGAGCAAGGAAAGACAGATTGTCTGAATATGTAGTTCAGCTCGAATCGGCGGTGGGGCTGGAGCGGGCACAGTGGACATGGCTAAAAATCTTTCGGCGTTAGTTATGCACAACGCCAAATAACCGGGTGTGGGACTTTGCAGGTGTGACGCAGCCCCAAGAGTGTATCGCAGAAGGCGATTGTGCGACTAGCAGAGTTCTGGCGCAAAAATCGCCGCGAGGATTGATGGGCAGCGTGAGAGAGCGGATTTCTGCTACGGTTTAGCTGCCGGAGGAGCTTTGTCCGACTTGGCGTCAGCCGGAGCTGTTTTGTCCGACTTGGCATCGGCCGCAGCAGTTGCAGGTTTTGACGAACCGCCGGCGCCTTTCTTCGTGGGCTCCTGCTTCTTTGGCGGCGAGTACAAAACTGGCTGAGTGAGTGTGGTCTCGTGCAAAGATTGGATCAATCCCTGGTCGGTATAGAACACCAGTCGGTCACTTTGGTCGTTAGTCAACATTTTCAAAGAATATGGCAACGACACGGCATTGGTACGCGCTCCCGTTTTGGCATTTAGCATGGTCAAGCGGCCGAATGAGTCGAGCGTGTAGATGCGCTGCGGGCTGGCGGCGACGAATTGAACGGGATCGGGTGCGAACCACAGCATTTCGCCTGTTTTCGGGTCCACCGCGAACATTCCGCCTTCTTCGGGCAGCACAAACACAGCGGAACCAATTGCAATCGGTCGACGATGAATCGGCGAGCCGGCGGAAAATCGCCATGCCTCATTGAAATGATCCACATCGTAGGCAATTAAATAGCCTAGCTCGGTACCCAAGTAGACGTTGGGTGCAAACAAGCTTGGTGCGGTACTGAGCGTTTCCGGCACAAGCTTGTTAAAATCGACGGGTTGCTCGGCGAACAGGTGAGCGGAGATCCGATTCTGATCGCCGGCCCAGATTAGCAGATCGTCCGAGGTAGCCGGGTCTCCGAACATACGTCCCGCCGAGGCATAATAAGCGGGCGACAGCGTATTTTTTGGATCTGTTAGTTCGCTGAGGAGCACGAAGTCGTCACGTGGATAGACCTGCAGCGGTCCATTCACCAGCGGTAAAATAACTTTTTGAGCCGTAAGCACGGGGCCGCGTTCCGGGGTACCAGTCGCCTCATGATCCATGACCACGTCGCCGGTGGCGCGATTCAGTAAAAAAAGTCGTGCGGTATTGGCCACCGCCACATACGTGGCGTTGGCGGCGGGGGAGAGCGACATCAGTTTGCGATCGCCGATTAGGAAAGACCATTGAATTTGGCCGCTTTCCGGATCGATGACGTACAGCATGTGTTCGCTGGTGACCACCAGCAGTAAACCTGCTTGTAATTTGATGTGCGTGATTTTTGACCGCGCCCGATCGAGCGGGACTTGGGTAACCCAGGCGCGCTGCAAACCAATCTGCTGGGCTCGTTCTTGAGCAATCAGTGGGACGTTGATTGATTGAGCGGCTGCGGACTTGTGCGCACCGATCGCGATGAAACTACCGAGCATCAATGCAAACCAAATGGGACGGATCATGTGAGCTTTCTCATCGCAGCAAATACAGAAGGAAATACAATGACCCTGAGCATCGGCGAAGTGACAGCGTTGGACTTTCTTTGATCTTTCGTGCTATGCATTTCATCATAATTGCAACTCATGCAATTCGATAGCAAGTTCGCGATGGGGGGAGTGGCCCGATCGACCGCTAGACCAGCGGCAGGCGGCAGCCTAAGCTGAGGGCGAACTGCCTAAATCGGGAGGGGCGTGAATGTTGCAGCGGAAAAGTCTGGCTTTGTGGCCGAGACTTATGCCATTTTACGGAGCATTGCTGAATGTCGTTGCCTGTTGGAATTGCCGAGAAAGCTCCGCTCGAGGAAATTCTGGGGTACCTGAATTTCTCGTCCGGAACCCGTGATTCAGTATTTCTGGGGCACCTGAATGAACTGTGGAAGGCGATGCAAAGCGGCGGCGTGCCGCAGGCAGAATTCTGTGCCATTGCGCGGCAATTGCTGGCCGGAAAATTGGCCGAACTAACCGGCAGCAGCCCGACGTTTCAAAACACGGAGCAGGCAGAAAATGTCCTGCGGTTGATTTTTGTGGAAGTGTTGCCGTCATATCGGCGTCATCATCGCGATCTGCTGTTTCACCAATCGGATGCCGATCTGTGGCAGCCTTTTTTCATCGGCCGTGTGGCGGAAGCGGTTTTGGCCGCGGGCGGCCCTTGGAACGAAACCGAGCGAATTGTCGCCAACGTGCTTGGGCGGCTTAATGATTTTATTGGCTATCGGCCCGTGCCGGTATTGGAAACGCGCAAACACGAGCCGTATCGCCATGAACGAGTTCGGCCCGTACCGCTCTATATTGCTGGGGCAGGCGTTTTGATGGGAAAGTATCACGATTTGATCGAGCAGACTTTGGCCATTCTGCAAAACACAAATCCCGAGGTGCTGGAGGCCGCCTGGTTTGATCTCGATGCACTTGACGAACTGGCATTGGATCCGCGGGCCTACGATTTTAATCATCCAGTTAATCGGCGGCCGAATTATCACTTTGGCACCTGGGACCAGCATCTGATCGATAACAAAGGTCGATATCGGCGGTTTGTCATTCAGCAATGCACGCTGGATGCCGTGCTGGCGCGTTACGGTCAATCTAAAAACGTGCCGCAAGAACAATTGTTGTTCGAAGCCGGGGCCGTGCTGGCCGGCACTATCTTGATGGCTTCAGGCACGACCGGCAGCGGGCCCGAAACACACGACTCTACCGTATCGCTAGCCACATTACTGCCGAAGATTGCCCGGTATCGCGACGAGTTCTATCAGGAATTGTTTATGCAGACGGAAGGGGCGCATCGCCAGCGATTGGAAGCCGAGGCAGCATCACGCCGGCAGCCTTTTGCGGGCGCCAGACAGCATTTGAATGCTGAATTGGCCCGATTGCGCGCTCTGCAATTGCAGCACGTCGAATTGGCGCTAATTTTTTCTCGTCTGGGCTATGCGGATGCTGCCAATCGGCAATCGCGAATTGTGCCGGCGGCATCGGCGCGGATGGTTTGTCAAATGCAGTGCCTGTTGGCCGAGGGGCAGCGGGCCGCGGACCAGGGGCGCTTGCAAGAGGCCTTTGGCGTGCTGCCGCAAATTGAAGATTTGTTGCGGCGAGCTATCGAGTGCGGCGCTGTGATTGATCCATGGAACATTCTCGGCTTTGGCGGCTATTTCAGTCTGTTTCCGGCGATGGAGAATAGCATTCCCGATCCGCGGGTTGACGAATTGTTGGACCTCGTCGAGCAGATGTTCGCGCTATACTCGCGGCTGTGGTATGACTCGGCCATTGCGGACGACGCTGGGTTGCAAACGAGTGCAGCGGCGGCGTTTCGGAAGTTTGCCGACTGGTGGGATCGCTTCGCCACGACATCGGTCGAAGGACTCAAGCATATATCCGGCAGCGAAGAAGCAGTTGCGGCCCAGCGTGTGGCCGTCGCACTGGCTGCCTGGCACAAAGCGGGCGAAACTGCCGGTCAGCTCGCGTTTTGGCGTCCGCAAGTAGAGGATTTTGACAGTCCACAAGCGTACAGCCGCGTGATTGAAGTGCTGTTGGATAAGCCTGACTTGCACGCCGCGATGGCGCTGTTGATGGACTGGCTCAGTCGGGCGGACTCGGTTCGTTTGGACGAAGGGCGAAGTAGTTTTTACGCATTGGCGCTGCGCTGGTTGCAGATAGCGCTGGCCAGGGGCACAGGTTTTTCAGCGGACGCCATGCCGAATCGCAAGGAGGAATTGAAGTTCGATGGGGCGCTGGTGCGGAAGTTCTTTGATTATCTCGAAGCCAATGCGGAACAGTTTTGGGAAGTGCCCCCGTGGCGGCCGGGCGAGGACGCCCAAGAGAATTCATCGTCGCGCAGATTGGAAACGACTGCCGAGGGCGATGAGGATGAATTCAGCGAAGAGGAGGATGAACAGGAGGAGGATTTATTCAGTGCCGCATACGAGAACATGGTGTACCGTGACAGCACGGGCGACAACATCGAGGCCGATATGCTCGAAGTTCCCGGTATGGGCGATCACGCCAACGACGAATTGGAACAGGAGCTTCGCCGTCTTTCTCCGCGGCTGGCTTTCCTGGCGATGCTGGCTGAGCAGTGGAAAATGGTGGCGTGGACTGTGGGCAGCGTCCGGCACTCGACGGGAAGCGGGCGGCGGAAGGCGGAAGGGGTAGGTGGAAAAGCCGAGGCAGAAAAAGATGGACGACCTGCGTCCGGCGTTGCGGAAATGACCATCCCCGAGGGATGGTCGAGTCATGCTAAATTAAATCGCCAGCAATTGTCGAAGCTGGCCGTCGCCATCCAGCGGCACTCCATTTCTGCCACTTCGGCTGGTTACGATGCGCTGGTCGAATACGATCGCCGGCGCCTTACTCGAGAAATGCTGCTGGAGAAAGTTGTCGCCACGCTGGCGGTCACTATGCAAGCTGAATTGCTGGTGGCGGCGGTTCGTCCGGCGAGCGTGCAACGAACCGCTACGGCAGCTGGGGCGATCAAAACAGAAAAATTACCGGATGACGGCGCCAAGGAAAACGCTGAGAGCGGAGTTGATCCGGCGATCGCTGGGCCGTGGACCGTTTCGATGGTTTCGATGCTCATTCGCGGCGATACGGCGGCCGTGCGGCATGCATGGGGAGCATTTTTGGCCGAAGTGGCCAAGCAACCTCTGCTGTATGTTCCGTTGTCGAGAGGCGGAGATGCGCGCAGCATCGCTGCAGCGCGCACGGTGCAGCAAACATTTCGGGAATTATTTCGATATTTGCCCAGGCTCGGATTGCTGCGAGAAGCTTGTCAATTATTGCGAGTGGCCCGCGCCATGGAGAAAGAGCATCCTCCGGGCCCGGGCGCGGTGACGGAATTCGATCGATTGTTCGAAATCGGATATCAAGGAATTGTGGAAAGCCTCGCGGAATCGTCGTTGGCGTGGAATCGCAAGGAGCCACTGGGCGATGTTATAACTTCCCGCTTCATGAAAGAGCAAGCGGCGGAAGGAGGAAGGCGGGTCGAAAATCCACACGCTGACCCAACGGCAGACGTTCAGTTGATCGATTGCTTGCAACAGGTGACCGAATCGCTTCTGTCGGAATGGCTTTCTCATAGTCGGACGCTCAGGCTTTCGGTACTGGAACGGGTGGGAACTGAAAAAGCCTGGCAGGAATTGGTGAAGTTTATCGAGAAGTATGGCCATGATTTGTTTACACAGCAGTTTTTTCATTTGGGCAACCTGCGAGCGATTCTGCATCAAGGCGTCGACGTTTGGTTAGATCGCCTGGCGGAAGAAGACGATGCGACGGAGCAATTGCTGCTGCTGAAAGACTTGGATCATGGGCTTTCACGGGCGGAAGCAAAAAAACATTTGTCGCTGGTGATCGAAGCCATTGTGGAAAACTATGCGGAGTACCGCGACTATAATGCGACGACCACGCAATCGGATCGGGGCGAAATGTTGTTCGCGCTGCTGGATTTTTTGCGCGTGAAGGTCGGGTACGAACGCATCCATTGGAATTTACGACCGGTGATGATGGCCCACGAGGTACTGATCCGGCGCGGTTTGAGTAGCGCGGCCGAATTGTGGCGACGAGCGATGGCGCAGCGCACCAGCGACGTGGCCGATCAGCAACTCACACGGCTGGCAAAGCTGCAATCGCAATATGGGATGCGGATTTCGGGCGTCGCCGATCGTTTGGGGGAACGGTTCGTGCGGCCGCTGATTATTGACCGTGTTCGATCGTTGGTCGAACCGGCCGCGAAGGAATCGCGGCACGGTGAACCATCGGCCGCTTTTGCATTGCTGGAGGAAGAAGCTGGTGAATTGGCCGATGAGCCATGCGGCGCGGGGCTTGATCTGCCCGACTGGTTGGAGACGCTAGCAAAGGAAGTCGATCGTGTGCTGGATCGGTCTCACGGGCGAGATTTGGAGGAGGAGCTGCCGGTCGACGTACCGTGGGTGCGGCTGAGCTGGGAAGAAATCCAAACGCAACTGACGGATTGGGACAGTCCGCCGGAAATTTCAAAATAATATTGCTTTGCAGATTGGGCCGAGGGATTTTGAAATTGCTAGGCAGTTCTATCCGACTGACACAGTCGGGCTATATGCAGGCGCTTGTGTTGCTACTGCGGCTGTGGCATATTGCGTGTGCATGAACTGCTGTACATGCCCGTGGTTGCGGCATTTAATTAGCACAGGAATGTCATGGTGGACGCATGGATGGATTTTTGATTGTGGCGGCGCTGGTCCTCGGATTAGTTTTAGGCGCTATGGTGGTTTGGGCTTTGTTGCGAGGCAACGCCACTGCCATCCAGGAAAGGATTTCTGCGCAGCAAGCTGTGGTTCAGGCCGGCCAGCAGCGTGAAGCGCAACTGCAAATTGATGTAACGAATCTGCGTGCCACCAACATTGCGCTGGAACGGGACAAGGCGGCACTGTCGGCCACCTTGCAGCAAGAGCGAGAGCAGGAACAAAAGCTGAAGCACGCTTTTCAGTCGCTGGCCGCCGAAGCGCTGCAAGCTAATACGCAGCAATTTATTACGCTCGCGGAAGCGACGCTGAAAACGCAACAGGAGGCGGCCAAGGGAAACCTTGGCGAACTGGTCAATCCTGTCAAAACGGCGCTTACGGGTGTCGAAAAAAAATTGCAAGACATGGAAGTGGCTCGACAAGGCGCGTACTCCGGGTTGCTCACGCAAGTGCAATCGTTACAGGAATCGGAGCGGTTATTGCGCACGGAGGCGGCCAATTTGGTCAGTGCTTTGCGCTCGCCGACGGTACGCGGTCGCTGGGGCGAGATGCAACTTCGCCGGGTTGTCGAAATTGCGGGGATGCTCGATCACTGCGATTTTTTCGAGCAGGTCAGCACGCAATCGGAAGACGGCCGTCTTCAGCCTGATCTGGTCGTGTGCTTGCCGGGGAATCGAAAGATTGTGGTCGATGCTAAGGCGCCGCTGTCGGCGTTTTTGGCAGCGATTGACGCGCCGGACGATGAAGTGCGACAGGCACGGATGAAAGATCACGCACGGCAGGTGCTGGATCACGTATCGAGATTAAAAAAGAAAGAATATTGGAATCAGTTCGAACAGTCGCCCGATTTTGTCGTGCTGTTTCTGCCGGGAGAAACTTTTTTTAGCGCGGCACAACAGCATGAACCGCAATTGATTGAGCTGGGCTGGGAGCAGCACGTGGTGATTGCCACGCCGTCGACATTGATCACGCTGCTGCGGATGGTTGCGCTGGGTTGGCGGCAAGAGAAGCTGGCGCAGAATGCGCAAGAAATTAGTCACCTGGGTCAACAGCTCTACGAACGGCTGGCAAAATTGGCAGAACACATGCGGCGGCTAGGCAAGAATTTGAACACCACGGTGAGCACGTACAATGAAACCGTCGGCACTATGGAATCGCGAGTTTTGGCCAGCGCCCGCAAATTCCATGAGCTTGGAGCGGCGCCTTCTGGAGATACGATTGACGACTTGGAGCCGCTGGAAGTGATGACCCGCGAATTTCAACGGCTGGAATTGTCGCCCACGAGTTTGGGAGAAGATGGTTTCGCCCGCGAAAGCCACTCTTGACCGGGTTTGCCAGGCTTTCTATTCTTCCGCCGCATTTTTGTCGGCCAAGGATGGCCGCCAGCAGTGCTAGCGTGAAGCTGTTAGCGATTGGCAATTAGCGCCGGCAATTTCGGAACAGATTGCTTGCGTGGGTACCAATCGCTTGCTGCAAACCCGCTAGTCGTATGTCTTGTCCTGGGGGATGAAAGGATTCGTCCATGGATCACTCCGCCTCGGCGCCGGTTCCCTTGTTGGATGTCAAACGGCAGTACGGGCCATTGCGGGAAAAGCTGCTCGCCGCCGTAACGCACGTTTGCGACAGCGGGCGATATATTTTTGGACCGGAATGCGAAGAGTTTGAGCGCGCCGTGGCAGTCTATACCGGGGCCCGGCATGCGATTGCGTGCGCTTCGGGGAGTGATGCGCTGCTGTTGGCGCTGATGGCGCTGGACATCGGCGAGGGAGACGAAGTGATTTGCCCCAGTTATACATTTTTCGCGACGGCCAGCGCAATCTGGCGGTTGGGCGCCGAGCCCGTGTTTTGCGACATTGAGCCAGCAACGTTCAATATCAATCCGACGAAAATTGCACAGTTGGTTTCGCCGAAAACAAAGGCGATCATTCCGGTGCATTTGTTTGGACAATGTGCGGCAATGGATGAAATTGGCCGCGTGGCTGCCAAGCATCAATTGCCGATCATTGAAGATGCTTGCCAGGCGATTGGCGCCACTTATGCGGGTCGAAGCGCCGGGACGCTGGGTGACATGGGTTGCTTCAGTTTTTATCCGACAAAAAATCTCGGCGGAATGGGCGACGGCGGATTGCTGACTACCGACCGTGATGATTTAGCTGCAAAATTGCGTTTGTTGCGCGGGCATGGAATGGAGCCGCGGTACTATCATCAACTGGTTGGGATCAACAGTCGGCTTGATACGCTGCAAGCGGCGGTGCTTAACGTGAAGTTGCCGTATCTGGATGGTTGGGCGCGGCAGCGGCAGGTCAATGCACAGCGGTATCACATGCTGTTTGCCGAGTACGGACTGGATAAAACCATCACGCTGCCGGAAACTGCACGGGCTGCCACGCATGTGTGGAATCAATATACGATTCGCGTGCCGGACGGACAGCGGAATAAGTTGCGAGAACATTTAACGGCGGCCAAAATTGGAACGGAGATTTATTATCCGGTTCCACTGCACGAGCAGAAATGTTTCGCATCGCTCGGTTACCAATTGGGTAGCCTTCCTGAAACGGAAATGGCCGCGCGGGAAACTTTGGCGCTGCCAATTTTTCCGGAATTGACCGCTGAGGAGCAGCGGACCGTTGTTACGGCGATTGCGGGGTTCTTTGGCGCTGCGAGAAAGAAAAGCTCGACTGCAAATGGGGCGGTGACCTCTGATGCGCCGGCCAGCGGAGTACCGCGGCCAAAGTTTTTGGAGCCGAAGGGGTCGCAAGTTCGACGCTGATTTTGTGCGGGGCGTGGCAGGGCATGGGGAATGGGAGTTTTGCAATCCCTTGCTTGCAATGCGCGCTCATAAATGAGCGGCTTTTAAGCTTCGGTCGTTGGAGCGTTATCTACGACCACTACGTCGACGCCGCGGACGGTTTGGAGGAGGCGATCGACCACGGACTGGTTGAGAAGGCGGCGATACCACGGGCGGCCGCTGCGGCCCAGTACGATGTGGGTCACACCGTATTCTTTCACGAAGGCATCGATGGCATTAACCAGATCGGTGCCTTTGAATTGCAAGGACGTGCCTCCGAGCTGCGAAGCCAATTCCAGGTTGTTGGCGACGACGCGCTGCGTTGCCGCGTCGACTCTGTCGGGCGCTTCTTTGGGAGTTTGGACGTAGACCGCGAACCACGGTGCCCCCATGCGGTCGGCGATGCGGGCGGCCTTGCGAAGCAGGGCATCGGCGCGGGGGCTGCGTGAACTAAGGCAAACCATCACGCATTCGGAACCGGAGGCGGTTGCGGCGCCTTGCTGTGCTTGTTCTCGGCGGCGACGATCGAGGCGGAATGCAATTTCCTCCATGGCCAACTCGCGGAGCTGCGTTAGTTTTTCTTCGGCGAAGAAATTTGCCAGGGCTGTGGGAATTCGGTCCATAGGATACACTTTTCCAGCCTGGAGCCGCTCGCGCAAATCTTCAGCAGAAAGATCGACGTTGACGATCTGATCGGCCATTGCAACGACATAATCTGGGATGCGCTCTTTGACGCGCACGCCGGTGGCACGCTCGACAATTTCGTGCAGGCTTTCCAAGTGCTGCACATTTAGCGTTGTTACCACGTTGATGCCGGCTTTGAGAATTTCTTCGATATCCTGGTAACGTTTTGGATGGCGGCTGCCCGGGGCGTTGGTGTGGGCGAGTTCGTCGACGAGGGCAATCGTAGGACGGCGGGCAAGAACCTGATCGACGTCCATTTCTTCGAGAATGACGTTGCGATATTCGATTTTTCTGCGGGCTACTTGTTCCAAATCTCCGATTTGAGCAATTGTTTCGGTGCGGCCATGGGTTTCGACAAAGCCGATCACCACATCGACGCCTTGTTTTCGCAGTCGGTTACCTTCCTGCAGCATTTGAAATGTCTTGCCAACGCCAGCGGCAAACCCGAGATAGATTTTCAGTCGGCCGTGTTGTTGGCGGCGAATGAGATCGAGGAACTGCTCGGGCTTTTGCGGTAACTGGTCGCTTGTCGCCACGGGTGTCTATCTCGCTTGGAAAGGATTTCACGCTGAGGGCCGTTGGGACTTTACGGTTGCGGAACCGATTGTTTTCAGAACCGGCAGAATGATCCGAAACACTGTTTTTTTTCCGGGTTCGCTTTCGCACTGCACTGTGCCGCCATGGGCGGTGACGATTTCTCGGACGATGGCCAGTCCTAGTCCACTACCGCCGGGGGCGGAACTTCCGGGGATGCGGAAGTATTTGTCGAACACGGATTGCAGAAACTGCGAGGGGATACCGCGGCCTGTGTCGGCGATGCTCATGGTTACTTTGCCGTTTTCCTGGTGGGCGCTCATGGTGATGCGGCCGCCGGACGGAGTGTATGCGAGTGCGTTATCCAACAGATTTTGCAGGGCATGTTGCAGCTGATCGACATCGACGGCGATCTGTGGCAACTCCGCGGGCACTTCCAGAGAGAGCTCGACGCCTTGTTCGGCGGCCCTGGGACGAAATGCTTCGGCCATCGAGCGGATTAGCGCAGAGGGGCGAGCCGGCTCTAAGTGAAGCTGGCCGGGCGCTTGTTCTAAGCGCGCCAAGTCGAGCAAATTATTGATCATGACCAAGATGCGCTCGGCATTGTCGCGAGCGTCGATGAGTAGTTCGAGCTGCTTGGGTGAAAGCGGGCCCGTGGCTTCTTCGAGGAGCAAATGCAAAGCGAGCCGGATGCTCGTCAGAGGAGTTTTCAGTTCATGGCTGACGGTGGCGACGAGATTGCTTTTCACTTCGTCGAGCAAGCGGAAGCGGGTGATATCCTGCAGCAGGACCGTGGCACCGCGAATGACGCCCTGGATATCGCGAACGGGAGCAATGCGCGGCAGGAACGAGCGGGTTTCGTCTCCCATGCGCAACGTGATGGCCTTATCGAAATCTTGTGGCAAGTATTCTTCGCCTTTGAGAAAGCTGTTGGCCAGCGGCTGTCGCAAAGCCGGGGGTGGTTCCCATTTGGCGGCGGCGGACGCGCCAGTCTCGGCGGCCGGGAGTACGCCTAAAAGGCGGCGGGCTACAACGTTGGCCATTTCGACTTCGTGCTGTGGGTTCACCACGAAGACCGGATCGGCAAAGGAGTTAATCGTGGCTTGACCGGTCTGTTGCGCAAGTGCCAATTGACCTCGCTGCGATTGAAGCAGGTCGCGAAGTTGGCGCGCCATGGTATTGAAGGCGGCGGCTAACTGACCGATTTCGTCGTCGGATGAAACGGAAACCAGTTGATCGAGCTGGCCATGGCCGATTGCCGTAGCGGATTCGGTAAGGGCACGAATTGGATAAAGAATTGTGTGAACGGTGCTAGCGAGCAGGAAAGCCGCCAAGGCGACGCCTAGCGCGAGTCCGGCTGCGTACCACCACAACGACAAGTGTGCCAGGCGGCGCGCTTGATCGTCGGCAGCGCGCATATTGTCTTCATTCAAGGTCAGGATTTTACCGGAAATGTCTTTGATTTTGCGGAAAGAGTCGTACAGCCCGGGCTGGCTTTCTGGCGTGAAGTAAAGGGCAGTTCGCGGCTCGCCGGTATGTTCGTAAAATCCGTCGCCTTGAGTTCGATACCGATTGCGTAACTCGGCGAGAGAAGAAACTAGCTCCGCCTCGCCGGGCAGCGTGATGTTGTTTTGTTCCTTGGTAAGGTTAACGTCGAACGATTTCCAGTTGTCTTGATATTGCTTAAAAGCATCTGTCTCACGGCCGGCCAGCGCGAATTGAAACGAAGAATCGATGCGCTCCAAGGCTTCGTTCAGATTCCGCATGTAGATTACGCTGTCGTAGTTTTCACGCAAAATTTCATCGATGCGCGTGCCGAGACGATAAATTAAAACGGCGGCGGTTCCGCCGATGACTGCCAGCAAGAGCAGCAGTGGAAGCATTGCCGCGATAATGCGTTTTCGGAAAGTCACGACGATTGCCTTGGAAGGTTCTCGGGATAGTATCGAGATTCAAACAATGGACATTTTTGTTTCTTCAAATGCCATATCGTTTGCGCTTTCGATACAGCGTGCTGGGATTAATGCCTAATTTGGTTGCGGCTTCTTCAATGGTGGCGGTTGACGCAAGAACTTGACGGATATGTTCGGCTTCGATTTGCTCTAGCGACGTGCCATCGGACGACGCGGCAGAGTAGAGGGACGGATTTCCGATTTGGGACGGCAGGTGATCAAGTTCAATGAGCGGGCCTGGGGAGAGGATTACGCCGCGTTCGATGGCGTTGCGCAACTCGCGAATGTTTCCCGGCCACGGATAGCGAATCATCGCGTCGCGAGCCGACGGTGCGAAGCCTGTGATGTTCTTTGCGTTCTGGCGCGCAAAAAATTGTAGTAGATGGTCGGCAATCGGCAGAATATCTTTCGTGCGGTGTCGTAATGGGAGCGTGGTGACTTCCATCACGTTTAAGCGATAGAAAAGGTCTTCGCGAAATCGGCCGGCGGCGATTTCGGCTTCCAAAGGACGATTGGTGGCGGCGATAACTCGCACGTTGCTGGTTCGCGTTTGTGTTTCGCCGACCCGTTCGTAATTTTTTTCCTGCAGGAGGCGCAGCAGTTTGGGCTGAAGTGCGAGCGGCAAGTCGCCAATTTCGTCCAGGAACAAGGTGCCGCCCTCGGCAGCGGCGACTTTGCCCTTGGTATCTCGAATTGCTCCGGTAAACGCGCCTTGAGTGTGTCCGAACAATTCGCTCTCCAGCAATTCAGCTGATAGGCTTGGGCAGGTGATCGTGACAAACGGACCAGCGACTCGCGCGCTGCGAGCATGAATTGCCCGCGCTAAAACGCCCTTGCCGGTGCCGCTTTCGCCGCGCAACAGAATTGTGGCTTCGGTGGGCGCGGCTTTGAAGGCGACATCTAAAGCCTGCCGCATTTGGGGTTCATTGGTCGCCAGATCGACTTCCGGTACGACCGAACGGACTTGCTCCTCTAATTCGTCGACCTGAAACTGGAGTTTCTGCAATTTCGCAATGCGATCCAGAACGACACGAAGCTGATCGGGGGTGAAGGGTTTGGGCAGATAGTCGAACGCGCCTCGCCGCATTGCCTCGACCGCCGATTCGATGGTTGCGTAGGCGGTTACGACCACGACCTGCAATCCCGGCGCAAGTTGTAGCAATCGTGGCAGAATATCGAGGCCATGTTCTTGCGCCAGACGCAGATCGAGAAAGGCCACTTCAAACGGCTTGCGCTGGAGCAGCTCGAAGGCCTGTGCACTATCGCGCGCTTCCACTGCATTGTGGCCGAGCAACTCCAGCGATAGCCGAAGTGTATGTCGCAGACTTGCGTCGTCGTCGATCACTAAGACGTTCATGGATTGTTCTGGTGCGAGCAATTTCGTCTGATTCGAAAGCGAGAAATGGGAAAGCTGGCGGGTTTATTGGCTGATTGCATTAAACGATTCCATTTCGGTGCAGTCGTGCATTGTGCAATACGGCGGTCGTGCAATTTGCATTCTTTGGAGGGTGCTTCAATCAGAGCCATTTCTCTATCCATAAGCAAGTATACAACTTGCGCCGGGGCATTTGACTCCGGCACAAAGGATGCAAGTAAGAGTGCAGAAAAGATGCCGTGAATCTAGGGAGAGAATGATCGCGGCAGGATTGATGATTTTTGCCGCGAGGGTCTAAACCGACCATCGCTGAGAGGAGCGTGAGTTATGGCTCTGATGCAACAGAAAAAAATCGTAGCGGCCGGCGCACTTCTCGTCACCGCGCTTTTATTGACCGCTGTCAGCGCACTATTTAACGAAGTAACTCAAGCAGGATCGATGATTGCGCTGATTTTGATGTTGATTCCATTGGCCATCGCGGTCGTGGCGGTGTTGGCTGGCTTTCATTGGATACTGGAGAAGTGGGTTGATTCGGAAAACGTTGACAACGTTGTGACCGTCGCAAAACAACGAGCATCGCATTACGGGTTTAGTCCTAGAAAAGACAGCGCGTTCCAGGGACCGAAGACCGTCGACTCGCACTAGGTCAATCTCGTGCGGTGCGATTGATGGTGTCATTACAGCTCAATAAGTTCCTTCTAAAGGACAAACCATGATTCTGTTTGCCGCGATTGTGACAGTCTTGTTGTTCATTTATTTATTTGCGGCGCTATTGCGCCCTGAATGGTTTTAAAAGTATTAATGAGGTGATACGCCAATGGATCTTGCAATCTGGGTACCTCTGACCTTTTTCCTGGGACTCATCATGATGGGTCTGTTTTACGCATTCATGAAATTCTGTGAAGTGATTTGAATGCGGTCGGTGGCCTGACATTTAGGTTCATCGGCAAAATATATTTGATCGAAGTGAATAGGAACGCAGTGGCCGGCGCAGTTCCGATCATTTTCTCGCGCAGTGATTCGAGTAGGAGATATAAAGACCATGTGGCTGCTTCCGCTGTTGATTATCGTTTTTACGACCATCATTGCCGTGCCGATGAGCCGCTTCATGGCTTGGGTTTTTGACGGCAAGTTGCGGTTGCCGCGGCTGCTGCGCTGGTTTGAATCGCGATTGGACACGGGTCCCCAGAATTGGAAGCAATACACTGCGTCGCTGCTAATTTTCAACACCGTGCTATTTGTTTTTTCGTATGCGGTTTTGTTTGTGCAGCCTTGGATGCCGTTGAATCAACTTGGCCGGGGAATGTTGTCGCCCTCGACGATTTTCAGCAGTGCTACGTCGTTTATCACCAATACGAATCTTCAGCATTATTCAGGCGATCAACATTTTTCCAACTTTAGCCAAATCTTCTTCTGCATTACGAACTTTTTCCTATCGGCCGCCGTGGGGTTGAGCGCATTTTTGGCCATCATTCGCGCGTTGCGCGGCGATTCGCATGTAGGCAATTATTTTGTCGATATGTGGCGGACCGTAGTGTATGTGTTCTTGCCCGTTGCGTTCGTCTTGTCGTTCATTTTTCTGCAACAGGGCAGTCCGATGACATACGACTGTGCGCACCAGGTCGCAACGCTGGAACCAGGGTCTCTGGGAACTGGCGACGACGGGCAGCCGAAACAACAAACGCTTGTCGTCGGACCGGAGGCGACATACGTGCCTCAAAAGATGCTGGGCACGAACGGCGGCGGATTTTACGGAATGAATTCGGCACACCCGTATGAGAATCCGACCGCAATCACCAACTTCTTTACTACGTTTGCGATGATGGTGTTTCCGTTCTCGCTGGTGCTGATGTATGGACGCATGCTCAAGCGGATGCGCCATAGTTGGATCATCTTCTCCGTCATGATGCTACTGATGATCGGCACGATCGTGTGGACGATTTGCTATGACACCAAGAAGCCAAATCCGGGCCTAATCGCTGGCGCGAGTCACGTCTATCCCCAAGACATCGCCCAGGCAGACGGTAGCGTCAAGCCTGTTTGGATCATCGCCGCCGCAGGGCGATCGGCCGAATTGGTTGATCGGGATCCGGGAAAAAACGGCGCCGACAAACCGCAAACTCCTGAAGTGCCTGGCCTGCCAGTAGACCAGCACTTAGGCAACCTGGAAGGCAAAGAACTGCGATTCGGCACATCAGCCGGAGCGACATTCGCGGCAGTTACCGTCGACGTGACATGCGGCGCAATCAATTGCGAACACGACAGCCTCAACCCCGTTGCTGCTTTGTCGCCGATGGTCGGCATGTGGTTAAACTGCATTTACGGCGGCAAAGGGGTGGGAATGATCAACCTGCTGATCTATCTGATCATCGGTGTATTCATCGCCGGACAAATGGTGGGTCGTACGCCGGAATACCTGGGGCGAAAAATCGAAGCGCGCGAGGTCAAGCTGGCAATTCTGGCGCTGTTAGTGCATCCGATTATGGTGCTTGGACCGGTGGGATTGTTTGCCGCCACGAACTGGGGCCAAAAGGCGGTGAGCAATCCGGGCGCGCATGGTTTCTCGCAGATGCTGTACCAGTTTTCGTCGGCATCGGCGAACAATGGATCGGCCTTCGACGGATTGGGCGTGACTTACGGTCTGAATGACAACCCGAATCCAGCTTCGGAAGCCGTGCCTTGGGACATTGCGACCGGGCTGGTGATGCTGATCAGCCGTTTTCTTCCCATCATTGCTCCCATCGCAATGGCTGCGAGCCTGGGAGCGAAAAAGGCGGCGCCGTTCGGCCTGGGAACCCTGCGTGACGATACGTTTACGTTCGGTTGCCTGTTGCTTGGCACAATTTTGATTGTCGGCGCCTTGTTGTTCTTACCGGTCGCCGCGCTTGGTCCGATTGCAGAGCATTTTGGCCCGCTGCCCTTCGGAGGCTAATCCGTGGAACTTTCACGCTTGCACATCTGATGAATTACAGATTTTTGGAGTGATTTTTAATATGGATCAACTTGCAACCCTTAATCGACCTTCGAATCCTGCGCAGCAAGCTGCTGGCCCTGGCGGGTATTCGCCGGAGCAAACCAAACAGGAGCGCAAACAAAGTCGGCGCATGAGTTTGTTCGATCCTGAACTGACCAAGGCCGCTTTAAAGCAATCGTTTGCGATGCTCAGGCCCGACGTCCAGTGGAAGAATCCTGTGATGTTCGTGGTCGAGGTCGGCACGGTGCTAAGCATTATATTCACGATTCGGGCCTTGATGGGCTACAGCAGTCACGCTGGCGTCGGCTATTTGATTTCGCTCGACGTGTGGCTGTTTTTAACAGTAATTTTCGCTAACTTCGCCTCTGCACTGGCTGAAGCCCGTGGGAAGGCGCAGGCAGATGCGCTTCGCCAAACTCGTCAAGCGACGCCGGCATTTCGATTGCGAGCCAATGGCACGGTCGAAGAAACCGTTTCGACGGCACTCGAGGCCGGTGATCGCGTGGTCGTCGAGGCTGGGCATATTATTCCCGGCGATGGCGAGATTTTGGAAGGCGTCGCCTCGGTCGACGAATCGGCCATAACGGGTGAATCGGCACCCGTGATTCGCGAAGGGGGCGGCGATCGTTCCGGCGTGACCGGCGGAACACGGGTCCTGTCGGACCGGATCGTGGTTGAGATTACAGCCGGGGCCGGGAAGTCATTCCTTGATCGGATGATTGCCTTGGTGGAAGGGGCCATTCGCCAGCGCACGCCCAACGAAATTGCATTGTCGCTCGTGCTGGCGGCGTTCACGTTGATTTTCCTACTCGTCACTGTTGCGCTGTGGCCCATGGCGCTGAATGCCGAGTTGTACATGAAGGATTATCTGGGCATCGACCAGCCGCTCAAGAGTCTAGGCACCGACGTGCCGACACTCGTGGCTTTGTTGGTGTGCTTGATCCCGACCACGATTGGCGCACTGCTGGCGGCGATCGGCATCGCTGGCATGGATCGCGCCCTGCGGGCCAACATTTTGGCGAAAAGCGGCAAAGCCGTGGAAGTGGCCGGCGACGTCGATACGTTGCTGCTGGACAAGACCGGCACAATTACTATCGGTAACCGCAAGGCGACACAGTTCGTGCCGCTGGAGGGTTACAGCGCCACGGAACTGGGCAGGCTGGCCGCGCAGGCTTCGGCCGCCGACCAAACGCCTGAGGGGAAAAGCATTGTTGAGTTGTATCACCAGCTTGAGGGCTCGGCCGGGAGCAACGGCAATGGGGCGGCGCCTTCGGGAGCGCAGTTTGTAGCATTTAGCGCTCAGACGCGGATGAGCGGGGTCGATTTGCCCGATGGTCAGCAGATCCGCAAAGGCGCACCGGATGCAATTGTTCGACACATCAAAAAATACAATGGATCGGTTCCCGCCAATACCGAGGGGATGGTTGCGAATGTGGCGTCCAAGGGCGCCACGCCGCTACTGGTGTGCGATGGAAATCGCATCGCTGGAATGGTCGTGTTGGAAGATATTCTCAAGGCGGGTATCAGCGAGCGCTTTGAACGCTTGCGCCGGATGGGGCTCCGGACCGTGATGGTGACCGGTGACAACCCATTAACGGCGGCGGCGATTGCCGCACAGGCCGGCGTGGACGATTTCGTGGCCGAAGCTACGCCGGAAGCAAAATTGGAATACATCCGCAAGGAACAAGCCGGCGGCAAGCTTGTGGCCATGATGGGGGACGGCACGAACGATGCGCCCGCACTTGCGCAGGCCGACGTGGGCATTGCCATGAATTCCGGCACTCAGGCGGCCAAAGAAGCAGGAAACATGGTGGATTTGGACAGCGATCCCACGAAGTTGATAGAAGTCGTAGAAGTCGGCAAGCAACTGTTGATGACGCGCGGTGCTTTGACGACTTTTTCAATAGCCAACGACCTGGCGAAATATTTCGCCATTATTCCGGCGCTGTTTGCGGCTACGCTGCCGTGGCTGAAACCTTTCGACATCATGAATTTACACTCGGCTACATCGGCCATTTTGTCGGCGGTGATTTTCAATGCGATTATTATTCCACTGTTGATTCCAATCGCCCTTAAAGGGGTGAAGTATCGGCCGGTTGGCGCTGATGCGTTGTTGCGCCGCAATTTATTGATTTGGGGATTGGGCGGTGTGATTGCGCCGTTTATTGGCATCAAGTTGATTGACATGATTATGGTCGGCCTCCATATGGTCGCTTGATCACACTAGATACGGAGCTTTTCCATGATTCGGATGATCTCAAAGAGTTTGTGGTTATTGCTGTTCTCGGTGGTAATCTGTTGCGTGATTTACCCGGTCTTGGTGTGGGCGATAGGTCAAGTTGTTTTTCCGTTTCAAGCCAACGGTTCGCTGTTGAAGGCCGACGGCACGCCAACTACGAAGGAGTCCGAAGCGGTTGGTTCGCTGCTAATCGCGCAGCCGTTTACCAAAGACGAATATTTCCAGCCCCGACCCTCTGCGTGTTCCTACGACGCTTCTGCCTCAGCCTCTTCGGCCCTGGCTGCGTCAAACTACGCGCTTCGCAACCGGGTCGCCACTGCCATTGGCCCGCTGGCTACTTATAAAAGCGGCGCCAACGCGGGAAAGCCGGTGGGACCAGACATTGAAGCGTGGTTCAAACAAGACAAATTCCAAGGCAACTTGTCGCTCGTGGCCCAATGGGCCGATCTTCACAACGGCGTGGCTCAAGCTTGGGTCGGCACAACGTTTGACGAGAAAAACCCGACCCCGCAACAACAGTACGTGCTGGATTGGGAAAAGAGCCATCCCGATGCGGTTACGAAATTCAAGGCCGACAATCCCGATAATCAATCTCCAGCGCCGGCGGATTTGGCGGTGGTTATGTTTGAGACTTTTAGCAAGGAGAATCCCGGCAAGTTTTTATCGGCAGTGACAAAGACCGGGGCCGACGGCAAATCGACGACAACGATTGAACCAGTTGCCGACGGAGCGGACATCCAATCGACATTTTTCGATCTGTGGCTCAGCGAGCACTCGGACGTTGAACTTCAAGACGTGCCCGGCGATATGGTAACCACTTCCGGCTCCGGGCTCGACCCAAATATCACGCTGGACAATGCGCTATATCAGCTAGATCGCGTGGCTGCCGCTTGGGCGAAGAAAACTGGCAAGGACGATGCCCAAGTGCGAAGCGAAATTGAAAAACTACTGCGTGATAAAAGTACCGCACCCTTTGGCGGTTTGGCTGGAGAACCCTTGGTGAACGTTTTGCAAATAAACCTTGCTCTCCAGGAGCATTACCCAACAAAAACGCCAGAAGGCAAGTAGCGCGATACGCCACCGCCTGGCGGATCGCGCCAACACCTCACCGGAGTCTCTTGCTCGGTCCCCACCTAAGTTCATCAGGCTGCACACCTGAGTGGCAGGGCCGGGTGAGGACTCCGGGATTTCAAGGAACCCACGGTTCTGCAGATGACAATGGCTGACCAGTACTCGGATGGACCGGTACGTCGGATCTCAACGCTGGAGTGTCGCATTCTCAAACTGCTGTTCAATGCCCACCATATCATTTGCCTGGCACTGCTCGTTTACACGTTCGACGCGGTCATCGGAATTGCACTTGCGTGCTACGGTTTGACCATTGGCTTCGTCGTCGTTGCAATGCGATTGAGCCAAGAAAGAAATCTATACTACGAATCATTTTGATGACGGGCGGTGCGCTCGTCATGGGAACTATCGAACGATTTCTCCTGAATGGACCTGTTAACCTTCTATGGCTTGGTGGCAGTCGCCGTAATGCTCGTCTTCTACGCTCTGGAGGACCGCTCGCACTGGTTCGTGCTGGCCTTTGCACTCGCCTGTTTGATGGCTTCAAGTTATGGCTTCCTCCAAGGTGCTTGGCCATTCGGTGTCGTCGAGGCTATCTGGTCAATCATCGCGCTGCGTCGATGGCAAGCGCGGTTGTATCGCTAGTCGATCGCTAAGGGTCCGTCAAAAGAAACAACCCGCTGTCGATGAGTGACAACGGGTCGCGAGAAGGGTGGCTAACGGGACTTGAACCCGTGACCCCCAGATCCACAATCTGGTGCTCTAACCAACTGAGCTATAGCCACCGTGAGTGATTTGATAATGAGGCAGCTTGAAATAAATCGTGTTGTCTCCATCAGACAGCCGGGCGATGTTCAGACCCTCCTCATTTGAATTGAATTCAAGATTATATCGCTGGCGTGGGGTGGCAGCAATCGGAATTGAAGCGGCGGTTGTGACGTTTGCGGGTTGCTCGGTGCGCGGTCGGACGATATTCTCGATAGCTTAGTTGTCTAGGCGATCGCATGCTTTGCGGCCTCGAAATTTCCTGCCGCGTAGGCCTGCATTCATCGACCGGTTATCGGCTTATGAGCACAACATTGCGGGCGCGGTGGCTGGCGATCAATTTTGCGGCCACTATTTTTGTCAGTGCATTTTTGCTGTTTCAGATCGAGCCGCTGGTTAGCAAGTACATTTTGCCATGGTTTGGCGGCACGCCGGCGGTGTGGACGACTTGCCTGTTGTTTTTTCAAACGCTGCTGTTCGGCGGGTACGCTTACGCACATTTTAGCCAGGTCTGGCTGCGGCCGAAGCAACAGGCGGTGGTGCATTTGGCTTTGATTGTGGTGGCGCTGGCATTTTTGCGAGTTGTGCCCAGCAATGCTTGGAAGCCGAGCGATAGTTTGCAGCCGGTGGGGCGAATTTTGCTGCTGCTGACTGCCAGCGTGGGCTTACCGTATTTTGTGCTGTCGTCGACGGGGCCATTGATTCAAGCCTGGTTTGCTCGAGCGTTTCCGGGGCGGATACCGTACCGGCTCTATGCGCTGTCGAATGTAGGGTCGCTGTTGGCATTGCTCAGCTATCCGTTTTTCTTCGAACGGATTTGGGATGTGCCGCACCAGGCAACGTTTTGGTCGTGGGGATTTTATTTGTACGCGGCATTGTGCGGCTGCTCGGCGGTGGTCGTTGGATTGGCGTTTTGGGCGGCCGGCAGAGCTTCGTCTGATCCGGAGGTTACCGAGCTGCATACGGCCAATCCTGCATTCAGCGATTTACCCAATCAAAAGACACCATCCGATAAGCAACAGACCGCGATTGCGCAACGCGCCGCTTCGCTTCAAACGGCGAAAGAATCCGAAGAGTTGACCGCGCCGACGTTGCTGCGGCGAATATTGTGGCTGGTGCTGCCGGCGTTTGCGTCGGTCACGCTGCTGGCGATTACCAATCACGTGTGCACCGACGTGGCGGTGATGCCGTTTTTGTGGGTAGCGCCGCTGTCGTTGTATTTGGTCACGTTCATCATTGCGTTTGATCATCCGCGATGGTACCGGCCTGTGCTGACGTCGATCTTCACCATGCTGGCGATTTATACGGTAGCGATGGTGTTTTCGTCGGGGCAATCCAGGATTTATGTCGTCGATTCGAAGTTGCCCGGCAAGATCGTGGAGCAGGGTATAAATCTGATAAACGCGGTTTCCAAGTTTTTCAAAGTGCGGGAGGAAGATCTAATCGATCCGCAAAAACCGCCGATCGGTTTCATGACGTATGCGGGGATGAATTTTGCGGCGCTGCTGGGCATTTGCATGCTGTGTCACGGCGAGCTGTTCCGTTTGCGGCCACATCCGCGGTATTTGACGGGTTACTATTTGATGATTGCGGCGGGGGGCGCACTGGGGGGTGTGGCGGTGACATTGATTGCACCTCAGGTTTTCGTCACGTTTTTTGAGTGGAATCTGTCGCTGTTTTTGGGTTTTGTATTGGCTGCGTGGCTGATTCTGCGTGCAATTTTGAGCATTGGCTCGGCGAAAGAGTCGAGTCGGCCAGCGATCAATTCAGCCGCCATGTGGTGGACGGGGCCGATTTTGGTGCTGCCGGTGCTCGTGCTGACCGGTTTTGGAATTTACGATATTTGCGGATATTTTCAGCGGTCGGGCCAAGACGTTTTGCTGCGCGAGCGGAATTTTTTTGGCACATTGCGAGTTGAAGATGGCGACCCTGATAACAAGGACGAACATGTTCACCTGCTGTATCACGGGCGGATTACGCACGGGCTTCAATATGTGAGCGAGGAACGAAGGCACATTCCCACGACGTATTACGCGCCGCAAACTGGAGTGGGACGGGCGATTGGTTTTTACCGTGAAAGCAAAAATTTGCATGGCATCCGGATTGGCGCAGTGGGCTTGGGCACCGGAACGTTGGCGGCTTACGCCGATCAAGGCGACTCGATCCGGTTTTATGAAATCAATCCGGCTGTGATTGCCATCACGGAGCCGGGGCAGTGGTTTACGTATTTGAAAGATTGCCGCGAGCGCGGCGGGCATTACGAGATTGAATTGGGCGACGCCCGATTGACGCTGGAGCGCGAACTGCAGAATCATCAGCCGCAGCATTTTCATGTGCTGGTGCTCGATGCTTTCAGCGGCGATGCGATTCCGGTGCATTTGCTGACCGAGGAAGCGATGCAGAGCTATGTCGATCAACTGGCGAAAGCAGCAGACGGAGATGAAGAGGGCGCGATTGCGATCCACATTACGAATCGATATGTCGATTTAGAGCCCGTGGTACTAGGGCTGGCCGAGCAGTTTGGATTGGATCATGTGCTGGTGAACAACGAGGCGGGTGCGGACGGCGCGTATACTTCGGACTGGATGATTCTGACGCGTAGCCCAGAATTGCTAAAAGCTTTGGCGCCATACGAGGCGCCCTCGCCGGAGAATCGCGATCCGCCGGAGGCGAAGAAAAAGCCGGTGTTGTGGACGGATGGGCAGAGTAATTTGTTTGATGTATTGAAGTAGGAAACGACTAGCGGCCGGTGGCTAGTGATTAGCGGCTAGTCCATTCGCTACTTTTTCAAACATAGGGGCGGCGGCCCAAATGCGGAACCAATCCTGCAGATCGGCGGCGAGTTGCTCGAGTTCACCGGCATAGACCGCCGCGGCCGCGGCAATGGCCTGGCCGACGGTTTGGCCACGCTGAAGTTCGTCGAGCAGCGTGAATTGAGCATGGCTGAGCGGGTAGCGGCGGACAATGTAGTCTCGGCGTGTAATTGCCAGCCAAGAGTTTTTCATTTGTGGGGGTGCAGCGTCGTTGTCCGACCTCATCGCGGTGTAGTAATCGTTCAAAGGAAACTGCAAAGACAGCAGTCGCAGGCAAGCAACGGTTGTAAGGCGCGCTTGCGGCCAGAGGTCGGGATCGATGGCGAGCAAGTCTTCACTCCGCAGCGGCGGTTTTGTTTCAATGCCCGGGCCATCGAAGACTTCGCTGACGGTTCGTTCTAAGCGGGCCAGATCGATCAAGAATTCGGGCCAATTTGCTGAGTCAGATGGCGTCGGCTTCGTTTCATTCAAATAACGAACGAAATTGTCGCCCAATTGACTGAGCGTATAACTTTGCGATGGGTAGCGCCGGAGGTAATCGACGGCAAATTCCGCGAACGTGTCGTCGCCAACGGTTTGGTGGAATACGGGGAATTCTGCCTCGAGGCATTCGATGAGCCGAGTGTAATATGCATTGGCGTACACGGAGAGCCGCTCGACGCTGGACTGTCGGCGCGAGGGCTCGATGATTTGCTCCACGTCGTCGGGCGGAAGTTCTAAGTGTGATTGCGTGGCCGGAGCTGCTAAGCCAGCATCGACGCCGGCGGGATGCGTGATGACGGCTTGCATCCAGCGCTGCACATTTTCGAGCGGTTGATGTTTCATGGTTTTTGCCGCTATTCGACTTCTGCCAAAACCAGTGTTGTGGGATGAGGAGGTGTCGTGGATTGGGGATCTTCCAAGGGGAACAATTCTGCAGCGGCATCGCTCGGATGCGCCAGATGGGTCGCCATATATTGCCGCGCTTTCAGCACTTCGGCATGCACAACGGGAAATGGAGGAATTTTGGCGTCCCATTCCAAGAGCGACGCCACGCCGCCGGTTTTTTGGTGTGCCAGGCGGTATAGCTCCCAGACCGGATCCGTCACGTGATTGTCGTGCGTGTCGATCAAGTGCGTACGGCAACGTGTGTGGCCGGCCAGATGCATTTGTACAATTCGCTGATGCGGCAGGTTTTGGATGTACTCGATTGGATCGAAATCGTGGTTCACGCTCGATACGTAGACGTTGTTCACATCGAGCAGCAGGCCGCAATTGGTTTGGTCGGACACGCGCGACAAAAATTCCCATTCGGGCATACTTGAGGCGGTAAACGTGACATAGCTGCTGGGGTTTTCCAGCACCAGCGGGCGCTCCAAATAATCTTGCACGGTGCGGACTCGATCAACAACGTGCCGTAACGATTCTTCGTTGAATGGCATTGGGAGCAAATCGTGCGTGTTCATTCCCAGGACGCCCGTCCAGCACAGATGATCGGAAATCCAACGGGCGTTGACCTCGCCGGCGAGGCGCTTGAGTTTAGCCAGGTACTCGAAATTTAAGGGATCAGTGCTACCGATCGACAGCGATACGCCGTGCATTACGACCGGGTATCGCTCCGTAATTTGCTGAAGCACGTAGCGCGGGCGGCCGCCGGAATCGATAAAGTTTTCTGAAATAACCTCGAACCAATCGACGGCGGGCCAGTGCTCTAAAATGTGGGAAAAATGTGGGCTTCGCAGTCCTATGCCCAAACCCAAATTGGAGTATCCGAGTCGGGAAGGGGTCATCTCTAAGAACGCCAATTGAAATTGAGAATCGAATTATTATTGATTGTCGCGAAACGCAAAACGCAGTAAAGGGTATGGCGCGGACCGACGCACCTTTCCAGAGTGACGCTTAAGCGATATGGTGGGGGATGAGCCGGCCGGTGTCTCCCCAGAGAGGATCGGCAGGCACCGGGGGACAACCGCTGCAACATTTTTATTCGCGATGCACAAGAGATAGTATTGGTGGCCCAGACTGGAATTCGCAGGACAGCATAAATCCTTCAACGAACCCTCACGAAGCCTATGAGTGCCGAAGCCCGATTGACGGAGCTGCAACTTCAATTGCCGCCGGCTCCTAAACCGGTAGGACTTTACAAGCCCGTGGTGATTGCGGGCAATTGGGCGTATTTGTCTGGGCATGGACCGCTGAAGGCAGACAAATCGTTGGTGACCGGCCGCGTGGGGGCTGATCTGGATCTGAAGGCTGGTCAGGCGGCGGCTCGGCTAACCGGGTTGGCAATTTTGGCTACGCTGCGCGACGCATTGGGCAGCCTGGACCGTGTGAAGCGGATCGTGAAAACTTTTGGCCTGGTGAATTGCACGCCGGAATTTCACCAGCAGCCAGCGGTGCTAAACGGCTTCAGTGAACTAATGGCCGAAGTATTTGGTCACGATGCGGGTGTGGGAGCCCGTAGTGCCGTCGGAGCCGCGGCGCTACCGGGGAACATGGCCGTGGAAGTGGAAGCGATTTTCGAAATCGGTTAGTGCGATAGTTATCAGATCGTTAGGCGGGATGGAATTATGACGCAATTGGGGCAACGCGGAACGGCTCGTTTCGCCGCAGCATTTTCGACGCTACCAGATGCAGCGGCGGCGGTCGAGCAAGTTTGCCGCAGCGCGACGTCGCAATTGGGCGGCAGGCCGGATTTGGCCGTCGTGTTTGTCTCTCCACATCATGTCGAGCATTTGGCCGAAGTAGCGGTTCAAATTTGCGATGCGATTGGATGTAATGCGCTCATTGGCTGTACGGGTGAAGCGATTGTCGGCGGGAACCGCGAGATTGAAGAACGCCCGGCCATTTCTCTGTGGTTGGCGGCGTTGCCGGGGAGCGCGGTGAAATTGATGCATCTGGATTTCGAACAGACTCGGGAAGGGAGCATCTTCACGGGCTGGGCCGCCGATCTTCCCGAGCCGTGGCCTCGTGAAGCGGCCATGCTGCTGATGGGCGAACCGTTCAGTTTTCCGGCCGACGAATTAATACGACGACTCAATGAAGATCATCCGGGGATTCCGGTTTTGGGAGGTATGGCTTCCGGCGGAGTAGCGCCCGGCGAAAATCAGTTGGTGTTGGGGCGGGAAAGATATACCCAGGGCGCCGTGGCGGCACTGGTATATGGCAATGTGCGAATACGCAGCGTTGTGTCGCAGGGTTGCCGGCCGATTGGGCAACCATACGTCGTCACCCGTTGCGATGCGAACATTATTCACGAATTGGGTGGGGCGCCGCCCTTGTTTCGTTTGCAGGAGATTCTGCAATCGCTTTCCGAGCAAGAAAAGCAGCAGGTGCAGCGGGGGCTGCAAATGGGACGAGCGCTTAGCGAATACCAGGATGAATTTCACCGCGGCGATTTCCTGGTCCGCAACGTGATTGGCGCCGATCCGAACTCGGGTGCCGTGGCGATTGGCGATTATCCGCGCCTGGGCCAGACCGTCCAATTCCATATCCGGGATGAACTGACAGCGGACGATGATTTACGAAAATTACTGGGAGCGGTGGGCAAAACGGCGGGGTTGCCGGAATCTCGGGGCGCGCTATTGTTCACTTGTAACGGTCGTGGGACGAGATTGTTTAGTTCGTCCCATCACGATGCAACGTGTTTGCAAGAAACATTGGGTGCGCTGCCTGTGGCAGGGTTTTTCGCTCAGGGGGAAATTGGCCCTATCGGCAAAGAGAATTTTTTGCACGGCTTCACGGCCAGTGTGGCGCTGTTTGAAGCGGTGAATTAATTGTTGAGGCTTGGGCGAAAAATTCGAAATCAAGGTGCAAGAGTTTCGTGGTGAATGGCACAAAACTGAAGATGAGGAACTGTTGCCATATTTTGGAGCAGAGTTTTTTTGCGCGGCCGGCGCTAGTTGTGGCGAGGGAGTTGTTGGGGAAGCACTTGGTGCGCCGTTGGCGAAATCGCGAGCAGGCGGTTGTAATCCACGAAGTTGAAGCCTACATCGGTCCGCACGATTTGGCCTGTCATGGCCGGTTTGGACGAACTTCCCGGACTGAAGTGATGTATGGTCCTGCGGGGCGGTGGTACGTCTATTTGTGCTATGGGATACACTGGATGCTGAATGTTGTGACGGACGATGAAGACTATCCCGCGGCGGTGCTATTTCGCGGAGCGGGAGAGTTCACGGGCCCGGGCAAATTGACCAAAGGGCTGCGGATTGATCGGCGATTGAATTCCCGGGCCGCCGACGAAGCGGCTGGGCTATGGTTGGAGGATCGCGGTTACAAGGTGCAGCGCTCGCACATCGAAGAAACGCCTCGCATCGGTGTCGATTATGCGGGCGATTGGAAAGAAAAGCCGTATCGTTTCTTGCTTAAGGGGTTCTGAGAGTGACGGTTCCAGTTCTCATCGGCGGCAAATGGCGGGCTGCCTGCTGGAGTGGAAGTTTTCGAGCAGAAAATCCGGCCACGGCCCAACCATTGCCGGATGAATATCCGATTAGCACGTGGGACGATTGCGAGGCGGCGTTGGACGCTGCCACTGCGGCGTTTCAAGAATTGCGCGCCCTGCCGACCGATTGCGCGGCAGATTTTCTTCAAACGTATGCCGCGGCGATTGAAGCACGGGCCGATGATCTGGCCTGCATTGCGCATGCTGAGACCGCGTTGCCTATTTCGCCACGATTGAAAGAAGCCGAATTGCCGCGGACGATCGACCAATTGCGGCAAGCATCGGCTGCGGCGCGCGAAGGATCGTGGGCTTTGCCGACGATCGATACCAAGTTCAATTTGCGCAGTTGTTACGCGGCGATTGGGCCAGTGTGTGTTTTTGGTCCGAACAACTTTCCGTTTGCCTACGAAGGAATTGCCGGCGGCGATTTTGCCGCGGCGATTGCGGTGGGCAACCCGGTGATTGCCAAGGCGCACACGTCCCATCCGAGAACATCTCGGATGCTTGCAGAACTTGCACAGCAGTCGGCCGAGCAGACCGGTCTACCGCCAGGAATGGTGCAATTGATTTACCGTACGAGTCATGAAGATGGACTGAGGTTGGTGGCCGATCGGCGAACTGCGGCGACTGGCTATACCGGTAGCCGCAATACGGGGTTGGCGCTTAAAGCGGCGGCGGACCGGGCGGGCAAGCCCATTTATTTGGAGCTTTCCAGCATTAATCCGGTGGTGATTTTGCCCGGCGCTTTGCGCGAGCGGGGTGACAAGATTGCGGACGAGTTCGTGGCGAGTTGTTTAAGCGCCGTCGGGCAGTACTGCACCAATCCCGGGTTGGTGTTGCTTCTGGCAGGACCGGAGACGGAAAAATTTATTGCGGCGGTGGCAGCGCGGTTCAAACTGGAGCCGGTGGGCACATTGCTTTCCGGACGTGTGGCAAAGTCGCTGGGGGAATCGGTGACGGCGCTGCGGCAAGCCGGGGCCCAAACGGTGGTGGGCGCAACGGCGGGTGGAGGTCGCGGACATAGCTATGCCAATACGCTGCTGCGTGTTTCGGCCGCGCAATTCATCAAAAATGCGGCAGCACTGCAGACCGAGGCGTTTGGCAACGAAAGTTTACACGTGGTCGCCGAGGACGCCGAGCAGTTGGCGGCTGCATTAGAATTGCTGGAAGGCAATTTGACGGGCAGCATCTATTCGTCGAATGTCGGCGAAGACGATTCGCTTTATGGGCGAGTAGCGCCACTTATGCGAGCGCGGGTCGGCAGGTTTTTGAACGACAAAATGCCGACCGGCGTGGTGGTTTCGCCGGCGATGAATCATGGCGGACCGTATCCGGCGACAGGACATCCAGGGTTTACTGCGGTGGGCATTCCGGCGGCAATGCGGCGATTTGCCATACTGCAGTGTTACGATCACGTACGACCGAATCGGTTGCCGCCGCTTTTGCAAGATAAAAATCCCACGGGGCGCACGTGGCGGTTGGTTGACGGCACTTGGACGACGGCCGACATAAGCAGCACAAAATGATAGGCCTTCGTCCGGTTCTCATTCGGCCGACGCCCATTGTTCTGGCCCGACGAACAAGGTTTCGTTTGTAACAGCAGTGTCAATTGTTCCGCAGGGTGAATTTGACAACGTGGTTTCGGTGGAGTTTATCGAGCAATTTGACCCCCTGCGGCGTCTCAAATCGAGTATGATTGCAGATCGGTTGCGAAAGTAATGGGCGAGAGTTATTAGGCGTTGCCGTGATGTCAATCAACTCGAATACATCGAAAAAGATCCAGGTGGAGCAGCCGGCTGCGGCCGAAGTGCTGGCTCGGTTTGTTGGGAAGACGGCCATCATTACGGGCGCCAGCGATCAAGGGATTGGTGGAGCGGTGGCAGAGCGGTTAGCGAGGGAAGGGGCAGCGGTTGCGCTGTTTTCGCGGACCGAGCCCAAACGCTTACTCAAACGATTGCACCGTTCGCAGCGCAGCGTGTTGTGGGTGCCGTGCGACGTGACCAAGCCGCGTGATGTTACGCAGGCGGTGGAAAAGACACTATCACAGTTTGGCCAGATCGAAGTGCTGGTGAATAATGCCGGGGTGGAATATGCGCGACCGTTCGAAAAATTCACCGACGAGGAGTGGCAGGGCTTGCTGGAAGTGAATTTGCACGGAGCAATTCGGCTTTGTCGAGCTGCGCTGCCGCATTTTCCGGAATCGGGGGGGGCGATCATCAACGTTGCGTCGGCGCTCGCACTGGGCGGTTGTCCCAGCTTCACCATCTACAGCGCCGGCAAGGCGGGTCTGATCGGATTAACTCAATCGCTGGCCTGGGAATTGGCGCCGCGCAAAATTCGAGTGCTGGCGATTGCTCCGGCGCTGGTTGCCACGCCGATGACTCTGAAACACATGCAACATTTGACGCCTGAAGTACACAAGCAGCTGGAAGCAATTCACCCATTGGGTGTTGGCTTGCCGCATGATGTGGCAGGGGCTGTGGCGTTTTTGGCGTCCAGCGATGCCGCTTGGATTACCGGCGTCACGCTACCGTTGGGTTGGGCGCCGCATTACGCATTGCCGGTAAGCCACTTCATGGCGTCGGCGGACGAAGGCGTTTCGGGTCAAGCCAAGCCGGGCAAACCGCGGTGAGAACGCGGCGTGAATGGGTGGCGCTATTGTGTCGGTTCCCGCAATGCCGGTGGAATGATTTGCCACTGTTCAGTATGGCTGCCATAGGCCAGGCTACGAGCAACGTCCATAAATACTGTCGTTGCCTTGGCGGCGCCGTCAGATGGAAAGTGGATGCGATAACAAACAAAGACGTCGTCGCGGACGTCATTGCTGGCGGCAAAGGTAGCGGACGCCAGCTCGATTTTCGCCTGCTGACCATCTTCAAGGAGCGATTTCAGCGGAGCTGAATTCAAAAATTCTACGTAGGCCTTTTTTGTGGTGGCGTCTTTTGTATCGAGATCTTTGTGGTCGGCAGCTAGGGGTTTGCGAAGGCCTGCTGGCATTGTGAGTTGGAATGCGGCCAGCGGCTGATTTTGCTGGAGCAGCTCCATGAATTTACCCGTAAAGCGGGCGGCGCGTGCTTCCAGATAATACCGTCGACTGACGAGTCGCGCTGGTCCGGCGATGCCAAAAAAGATCGCCAGCAGCAAACCGAGCAAAGCGAGATACCGGCCGGAAAACCGACGGTCGGACGCCTTGATTTTGCGTAGGGCAATTAGCGCAACGACGACGGCAAATACCGGGACTAACCATAGAATTGGGCCTGCGAGGGCGACCGCCGAAAGAACACCTAGAACAAAAGCCACAAAGGCCCAACCGCTGTACGGCTCGTATTCAATCGTGTCGCTCTGGCCGTAGTTCGATGAAGCGGTAGGTTGTGACATGGCAGAACAGGAATGTTCGTCGGCCGCAGTTATGGTCCTGCACTCAAGCTCTTTTGCGATTCAAAATCTTTGCGGCGCTGGCCATATCGCAAGATGAAATCACCCTGAGGATCAAATACGTGGGCGTTGGGATCGCCCTGGTTCGCCGCGCGCGAAAAGGAACTGCTGGTAGTTAGCGAGTGCATAAAAGCCAGCCAATTTCGGTCCGGCGCAAGGCCAAAAAACATGCGAGTCTCGGGCCGTTCTTGAAAACCAAGGAAGTTGCGTCCCAAGGGCGCTGTGTGAAATGTAAACAGGGTGAATTGCAGCATCAGCCACCCGACGCCAATGGCAAAGACGACGCCGCCGGTAATATCCACGGGTCGCTTAAACCGCATTCGGTGGCGCGAGAGCAAATCGGTGGCTAGGCGAAGAATCGTCAAGCAAACGGCGAAACAAATCCACAGCGCTAGGAAATCACAGAAATAGGTATAGCCGGACATCATCGATTCCAGCCTGTCGGCGACCGGCTCGAACAAATTGGTCGCTAGCACCGCGGCCATGAGGACGTTGCAGAACATGATGCAAGCGCCCCACAAGCCTTCGTTGAAAACGAAGGCAACGCAGATGGCAAAGATGGCGATAAGGAGGAGATTGAGCATGGACGGAAATGAAAAAATGTCTACATAATTGAATGTCTAAATTTTGGCTTACACTTTCAATATCCGTTGCAGTTCGGCTAAGGAAGTCACGCCTTTGACGACCAGGACGAGGCCTTCTTCCTGGAATGTTTTCATGCCGCCACGTCGGGCTGCGGCGCGGACCAAATCGAGTTTCGGGCTTTTCATTAGTACTTCGCGAACGCCGTCGTCGACGACCAGCAGTTCGAACAGTCCGGTGCGGCCTTTATATCCGATGCCTTGGCACTCCGGACACGGTTTTTTGGGATCGGCCTGCGTCGGCGGCCGAAATAACGTTTGCACCTTGCCGGGCGGAATGCCAAATTGCTGCAGGATTTCGCCTGGGGCAGGATAACCTTCCTTGCAGGCGTCGCACAGTTTGCGAACTAGGCGGACACAAATGACGCCGCTGACGACATTGACAAAATCTTTGGGCGGGACTTTCAGCAGCAGCACGCGCAGCAGCGTTTCGGGGGCATCTTTCGAGCGCATGCCCGTGAGGATCAATCGATCTTCGGTTACTTGTTCGCACAGCAGTTTGGCGGTTGCGGCATCGGTCAGCGTGCGCACGACCAATGCGTTTGGATACGTGCGAATGATTTTTTCCAAGACGGGAACGGGCGTTTCGCCCGTCGTGGCATTGTACGTAGTGACTTGCAGGTTTTCGATTTCGTGCTCGCGATTGTTGACCTCTTCCACGGCGGCAAAATCGCGGACGTAGCGGTCGCATACCTTTAGCGCGGCATCGAACAAATTGCTCAATCCGCCATACGGCATCGAGCTAAAGATTACAAATCCTGCGCTCCGACCGAGCAATTCCTTCAACTGTTCCTGGGTTTTGGGGCGCATGCCTAATTCTTCCAACGTATGAACTGGGGCTTTGGTAGGACGGAACTGGAAGACCACGCGCTCGCCGTTTTCCACGCCTTGGCTTTGCAATTTGCAAAAATAATGGATTCCTTGGTAATCGGCTGCGAAGGAGCCATTTTGGCGTTTGACGCGCTCGTTGGCGTCCAGGCCGCCCATGGTTTTCAAAACGGCCACAATCATGTCGCCCGAATTTCGATCGCGGGGATCGACGTTGTGCCAGACGCCGTCGATTTGCAGGCGGACACCGACGTTGGTAGCAGTGCATTCCAACATCAGAGAGTCGCCGCGGCGATCGAGCATTTCGGCAATTAAATCTTTTGTCGGCACATAGCCGGGCGAGCGGCGTGCCAAGAGCAAATTCGCTTCGCCATCGCGGCTGCCGCCGGCGGTGGCTTTAAACTTTACCGGCGCGCCCTTGTCGTAATCCATGGTCCGTTCCGCGGCAACTTTGACGCCGATTTTTCCGGCGATGCCAGCGAAAATGTGGCGCATATGGTCGGGAGTTAGCACGCGCTGGTGCTGTTCGACTCGCTTATTGCGAACGATGACATACACACCCACCGGAACCAAATAAGCCAACGCCAAGAGAGGAAAAGCCACCTCGAACCAGGGCAGAAGCCATAACAACAGAAACGCGGCCACGAAGGGACCGAAAATCACGCCGTTCCAGATCATGTAGGACATTTCCAAACGCAAGCAATCCTGGCTGACCCAATCGGCGGTTTTCACCCAGACCAAAAACAAAATCCATACCAACAAGAAGCGCGACAGGCTGAGGTAGAAGCCCTGGCCGCGTCCGATATCGGGGGTTTTACCAAATTGAGTGGGGGAAGGCAGCGGATAGTGGGGCCAGCCGGCCGTGTCCTCGGGCTGTGCGACTCCAGGCGCCGAAGCCGGTTGTTGAGCTGGCGCGTGCGGCGGCAACGCGAACACCATGGCCAAAGCCATGCCGAGCAAAATGAGCGCTGGCCAACGTGACATCAAAGAATTCCCGCTGCCTTGACTTCGATGCCTTTGAGAGCCATTTTGAGCGCCTCGACATTGGGCGCGACTTCGAGGGCCACCTGACGATCGATCAAATTCCGCTCGACGAGCTCCCTTAGGCTCATCGTGAAATCTTGCATACCGTCCTTGGTGGACATTTTAATCAGATCGGCGAGTTTATCGTCGCGTTCTTCCAAAAGCAGCTTTCGGACCATGGCGTTGAACGTCATCACCTCGACAGTCGGCACGCGGCCCACGCCTTCTTTGATGGAGGGCAACAGTTTTTGCGCGACGATGCCCCTCATATTAAAGGCGATCGCACTACGTAAGGCCTGGTGCATTTCGCGCGGGAAGAGGTCAAGAATGCGGCTGATCGTGCTGGGGGCGCTAGAGGCGTGAATGGTGCCGAACACCAAGTGACCTGTTTCGGCGGCATGTATGGCGGTCATGAATGTTTCCTGATCGCGCATTTCACCGACGAGCATGACGTCGGGATCTTCGCGGACGGCGTGTTTCATGCCGATCGAAAAATCCTTCACGTCGGTGCCGACCTCACGCTGGTTGATCAGGCATTTGTCTTCGGTGAAGGTGAATTCGATCGGGTCTTCGAGCGTGAGAATGTGTTTACGATAATTATGGTTGATGTAATTCAGCATCGACGCAATGGTCGTGCTTTTTCCGGAACCGGTGACGCCGGCCAGCAGAATCATTCCCTGATCGAATTTGCACAGGTCTTCCATGATGGGCGGGAGGTTCAAGCCTTCGAAATCGGGAATCCAGTTGTTCACGCGACGAGCCACCATCCCCACATGGCCCAATTGCTGCAGCACATTGACGCGGAATCGCCACTTCACGCCGTCGACATCGACGACGTGAGCGAAGTCGCAGCCGCCGGTTTCCTCAAAAATCTTTTGACGGCGCTCGTCGAACATGCCGAAAATCAAACGGACCATTTCTTCATCTTCGATCGGTCCGCGGCTTAACGGCCGCAACGATCCTTTAACGCGCACGTACGGCGGGCGTCCGACCTTAAGGTGCAGGTCGCTGCCTTCGAGTTTCACCAGGGCCCGAAACAGCTTATCGATTTCCAACTCTTCGTGTTTGATTAGAAATCGATCGACTGAGGCACTGCTTTTGAAGTGATGATTGTTGCTATTTTCGTCGTGCGACATAGGTGACTCGGATGACTGGATGACCAAATGACTGAACGTCTCAATGGCTGAATGAATGTCAAAGATGCCGCTCTAAGCATTTAGACATTTAGTCATTCAGACATTAAGTTATTATTGTTTCTGTTACAACCGCACCGTGATACCGCGCTGCCGCATCGTTTCTTTGACCTGCCGGATTGAGTATTGGCCGAAGTGGAAAATGCCGGCCGCCAGGGCGGCATCGGCGTGACCTACCAGAATCGCATCGGCTAAGTGTTCCGGTCGACCGGCGCCGCCGCTAGCCACCACGGGGATGGAAACTGCGCGACTTACGGCGGCCGTCATTTCTAAATCATAACCATTTTGCGTGCCGTCTGCATCCATGCAAGTGAGCACAATTTCACCGGCTCCCAGGCGCTCTACCTCCTCCGCCCAGGGGACCGCTTCTTTGCCTGTAGGAATCCGCCCGCCATTGATGTGGACTTCCCATTTTTCGTGTCCATTGCTGCGGAGTCGTTTGGGGTCAATGTTCACGACGATGCACTGGCTGCCGAATTTTCGGGCTGCCTGTTGTACGAATTGCGGGTTTTTGCAGGCGGCCGAATTAATCGACACCTTATCGCACCCGGCGTTTAATAAGGCCCTAATATCTTCCAGAGTGCGAATGCCCCCGCCAACGGTTAACGGCATGAAAACGACATCGGCGGTGCGCTTTACCACGTCGATCATGGTGGCCCGGCCTTCGTGGCTGGCCGCGATGTCTAAGAACACCAATTCGTCGGCGCCGTCGGCTTCATATCGGGCGGCGACTTCCACCGGATCGCCGGCATCTCGCAGATCCAGGAATTTGGTTCCTTTAACGACGCGACCACGATCGACGTCTAAACACGGGATGACGCGCTTGGCGAGCATGTCAGTTGTCAGTGGTCCGTTGGATTCAGGATCGATGTGACGGGAAGGTCAATCCAATGCCGGCATTGACCGGGGTGGGAAAGCGAACACTTTAATTACGCACCCACCACCGGTCAATTGCCCTTCCTTGACGGCTGCAGCGAACAAAATCGAGTGCAACGCACCGGCGACGGCGCCTCTGGATTATATGGGCCGGGGAAGCGGCGTCGGCCGGAACAATTACGGGGCGGCTGGAACGGGTTTGTCGTCGGCAGGGGCAGCCGGTCGATTTTGCTGTGGAGGAGTTAATGCGGGCATCGGGACGGGCTTTTCGGACGTCGTTTTTGCCAATGAATTATCGGATGATCCGCCGCCGACTGACGGGATGGGCGCCGGTGGAACGATCGATTCAGCCGAGGTATCACCGCTGTATTTCTTCACAAGTTCGCTGGCCAACCGATCGCCCGGGGCGAGCTTCGCGACTTCGCGAAACTCCCTAATCGCCTGACTGTTATAGCCGGTCATTAAATACTGGTAGGCCAGCAAAAAATGTCCCTCCGGAGCCGAGGGATTATCTTTGACGAATTTTTCCAAGGCCCGAAGTTGGCTGGTATAAGGGGAAAGCTCGCTATAGTAACCGTACAAGTTTGCCCAATCGCCGGGCGGACCGAGTGCCAAGGCGATGTGCGCTTGGGCGGCAGCGTCGCGATATTGACCCAAAGCGAATAGCGAAAGCGACATCAATTCCGGCGCTTTGGGATTCTGTGGCGATTCCACGGCGGCATGATTGGCCAGCCGCAAGGCATCGCGATATTTGCCGGTTTGAAATGCGTCGCCGGCCTGCGCAAAATATTCCGCGCCGGCTTGTGATGCACCGGCGGCGCCCGCGGAATTGTTCAGCCCATTGTTTTGCGGTAGTGGCGCTTCAGGTGGCAGTTGATTGGCATCGGCCGAGTTGGTCGCATAAGCCACGGTTTCTTCTACGGGGGTATCGTAGGCGGCTGGATAAAACGCGGTGTCGTAGCAGTACGGTGCACCGTATCCGTAATAACCGAAACCATAGAAGCAGTCGCCAAAGCCGCCGAACCACCAGGGGAACCAAAACGGCGCTACGACAAAGCAATTGTGGAAATGATTCCAATTGTTCCAATGATTGAAATTGTTGAAATGGTTGAAGTTTCCGTCATGAGCGAATTGACCATTATGGTCGAAATGGTTGCTATTCAGTTGGCTTAAATGTTCGCCGTGCTGCCAGCTTTGGTTAAATGATGCGTGCTGCGGGCTAAGCCGCGAGGCGCCGGCCAAGGAAGAGGGAATTCCTTTTGCGCCCGCTCCGCTAAATGCCGACGAACCAGGAAAATTGCCGCGAGCACTGTTGCTTCCGGAAAGTTGCTGCCCGGAAAATTGGCGGCCGGAAAATTGACTGCCCATGCTGCCGATGTTTCGGCCGCTGCTGGAGAAGTTTGATAAACCAGATCCCATGCCCCCGAAGTTCGATCCGCCACCCATGCTATGCATGCCCATGCCGCTGCCCATGCTCATGCCGCCGCCCATACCTCCGAAGCCGCCGCCTCCCATGCGGCCTCCGCCACCACCGCCGCCGCCCATGCCACCACCGCCTCCGCCACCACCGCCTCCGCCGCCGTGAGCCAATGCTTGGTTAGAACCGGTTGGCAACATCATGATTGCGAGCAATGCCAACAGAGTTGCCAAAATGATCTGATTGATTCTTGACATGATGTCACCGTTATCCTTTCCGATAGTGACTGCCGCTTAGCTGATCGGCATGGTCCGGCGCTGACTGAGCGACCGGTTTTCGTAGAGCTTGAGCAATCCCGGGTGGCCCACAATCCGACGGGATAGCTTTCCCACACGGAATTATACCCGTTAAATCGGCCGTAGCCCACAAAAATTGACCGCCCCGGAAAACCGCATTAATTGGCGATTCGTTCGCAGGTACTGAGTTTTTGCGAGAGCTGCTCGGAAATCGCTAAAGTTTCCGGTTGTTCCGGCATCAGAAAAGGCGGCTTCGTCACGGTCGGGATTAAGTAGTCAGAGCGATTGTTTCGTGGTACAACACCGATCAAATTTGTCTGCCAAGCAAAGAGTCCATCCATGAACGAGCAAAATTCTAGTGCGGCAGTGGAATCGCCCGCTGCGGCGACATCGCCACGGTGGAAGCCGCTGGGAAAAATTGACCGGCGGGTGGCTGGCGTATTGGTGGAGAAAGCCAAGACGACGCCGGACCAATATCCGATGACCCTCAACGGGCTGGTCACCGGCTCGAATCAAAAAAGCAACCGCGATCCACAAATGGAACTGGAGGAGTCAGACATTATCGATTCGCTCGACCGGCTGAAAGTGGCGGGCGCGGTCATCGAAGTGCAAGGCAGTGGGCGTGTGCCCAAGTATCGACATCTGCTTTATGAATGGCTGGGTGTCGGCAAAGTGGAATTGGCCGTAATGGCCGAGTTGCTGCTGCGCGGTGCACAAACGGAAGGGGAATTGCGCGGACGGGCTTCGCGGATGGAGCCGATTGCCGATTTGAATGCTTTGCGGGAGATTCTGAATTCGCTGCGGGCCAAACGATTGGTAATCGAATTGACTCCACCGGGGCGAGGACAGATTATCAGCCACGGGCTGTATGAAGCGGAGGAATTGCAACGGTTGAAAGAGCGGCTGAGAGCGGGCGGTTTTGAGCCTAGCTCCGCACCGGTGGTTTCTCATGGAGCGATGCCGGCGGCGGCGCAGTCGCATGCCGGCGCGGCACGCGCTGTTCCATCTGCTAACTCACCGAGCGCGTCGGGGCAGAATACGGAAAAGACCGCGGAGGAATTGCGCTCGCTGCGCACGGAATTGGCAGAACTTCGTCGCGAACTGGAAACGCTGGTGGAAACAATGCGACGGCAAGAAGAATCGATCAGCGATTTGCGGTCGTCGCTGGGGGGATAGCGACTGGAGCTTACTTCTCGATGAGTTTCCAACCGGCGGGGTAGCGCAATTCGCGCTCGGCCACGGCGGCCCAGGGCGTGCCGGGATGTTCGGCCACGACGCGCTGTAAATAGGTGCGCGATTTTTTCGCCATTTTGTCCAGGACGCTGCCGGCGGCAATTTCGTCGGCAGGCTCCAGAATCCAGCGAGTGCTGTCGGCGCTTGCGAATGTTTTGCCCTGCTTCAGCAGTGCCAGCATGGCGTTGTAGCCGTCGAGCCGGGCTTTGGCCGCCAGTGCCTGACCGAGGGCTAAATCGTAGCCGGCCTGCCAGCGCGCGCCGGTGAGTTTGGGCTGATCGGCCTCGCCGGCAATCAATGTATCATACAGTTTTTGAATGGGCTGGTCTTGAATGGCTGCGGCCTTTTGCGCGGTAGTAATGATTTTGGCCATTGCCGCTTCGTCTTGCTGTTTGGGGAACTCGGTGCGCACCGATTCTAGACCTTCGGTCGGTGGCAGTAGCGAGGCCTCGTGCAATGCCTGACGGCATTTGTTTGCGGCCAAGAGTCGCTGGTATTGGTTTTCGTCGAGATAGTCGGGCGCGTATTTTGCGAGTAGTTCGGATTTGATATCCCCGATGGTTGGATCGGTTGCCCAGCCTAGCGGTTCATTGTTCCGCAGGCGAAAAAATTTGCCCTGCGTCAGGCGACAAATGCGTTCCAGGCCGAAGGGGCCAAAGCCGGAATCGATTAGATCGGCGGTGTTTTGATTTCCCGAAAGAGCCAATTGCAGGCGTTCGGGCCAAAGGGATTCAAAGCGGCGGTTGACGACGCCTGTCGCCGACGGTTGGCGGGCGTCGTTCTTCATGTTGCGCGGCGCGCCGAACGCAATGGCGGGGCCAATGCCATAGACCGGTATTGCGGCGCGCTTCAGGGCGATAATCGCCTCGTCGGCGAGGTTGAGGTCGTCTCCGGGCGACGTGCCGGCGACGACAAAGAGGATTTCGTAGCCTTGCGAACGATACGGCGCGAATTTTTCGATCGCTTCGTTGAAAGCGGCAAAGACATTGGCTTTATTGCCGCGGGTTTGTTTCAGCGCCGAGAGCGCTGCATCAATCGCATCGACGTCAGCGCTTGGCGCTGGCATGATTAAATTCGTGTCGCTGCCGTAGCCGATGATGGCCATTTCAAAGCGGCTGGGATACGAAGCGCAAAGATTGTGAACCACGGGGCCTATTTGCTGCGCCACGCGGTCAGACAATGTGCTGGCCTGGGTGGTTTGTTCCACGAGCAAGATCACAAGCGTTTTGTGCAAGGAAATGGCGTCGCGGATTTCGGCGGCGATCCGCTGAATCGCTTGATGGACGTTGAATTTGTATTTTGCGGATTCTTCGTCGGGATCGTTTTTCGCCGAATCGCCGGAAGCGAGCAGCTGTTCTCGCCGCTGGTTTGTTTTGGATGGGTCGGTAGCGGGGATTTTCGGCTTTGCTGATTGTTGTTGCTTTGCTTGTTTTGCTTGTTCGCGGTCGCGCTCGAGCTTTTCGCCCATGCCCACGAGCGCTGCTTGGGCAGGCGGGACGCGAATTACGGGCGGTTTAGTCTCGGGCGGATTGACTTTGATTTCGCAGCCTGGCAGCAAGCAAGCTGCGGTCCACCCCAGGCGCAGCCAAGTTGGACCAATAGATCGCAAAAAGAGCGGCATCATGCGAATTATGCGAACCGCCAAGTGTTTCACGGTGTCGGATTGCCCAGGCCGAAAATATTGAAATCCTAAACCAATTTTAACCGGCGGCTCATCGATTTACGCTAGCATGCGGCAAAAGATCTACCGTAGCTTTTACGTCGGGTGCTCGAGGCAATATCGAAAGGAGTCTCACGATGCTCGTTTTATCGCGAAAGCAGGGACAGTCGATCGTCATTGCCAATGACATTGTGGTCAGCGTAATCGATATCGGCCATGGCCGCGTGCAAATTGGGGTTAAGGCGCCGCCGCATCTGGCGGTTCATCGAGAGGAAGTTCATCGGCGGATTCAACAAGAAAATCGCATGCGCAGCCCGATAGCATTTTCGAGCGGCGATCTGCCGACCGTGGAAGCTGGCTGCGCCGGTACGGTCTAGCGCATGATGGTTTTGCGGCGCTCGACGATGGCCGGATTAATCGGCGGCGGAGCGATGAAAGTGGATGTGCCGCCAGCGTCCGGCTTCGCGCTGCCAGATGCGCGTTTCTTGAAAAGCCGTTGTGGTGGGATTGCCGTCGGGGCCAAGTTTTTGCGTTAAACGCACATAGGCCACGATGGCCACATCATCGCCGCAGAATTTTACTTGTGGAGCTACCAACGTGGTGTGGCGCGGGCCACCGCCGCCCGGTAGATCGAAATAATAGCGATGAAAGGCCATGCCGTGCACCAAATGTCCGTGAGCTTCGGGCTCGAAGCAGGTGATTTGTGGATGGCACAATTCTTCATACGTCTTCCAATCGCCGGCGGTAATGGAATCGAGCAGGCGTTTGTTCAGCGACAGCAGTTCGTCGGTAGTGGACATGATGGGGTTACGCATTCTTTTCTAAAAGACCCAGGGCGACCAATTTTTCCTGACATTCGTCTCGTTCGCGGCAGCGGTTTAGCCCGGCCCAGGTGGCGTCTTGCACGGCGAGGAAATCTTCGATGGATCCCCGGCAGCGGCCGGCTGATGCCAGGCGGTCAATCAGCCGGGAGATCAGTTCGCGGTCGAGGCGAGTCAGGTACGTGGCCTCCAGGCGGTAATCGACAAACGCTTCCCAAACGAGCGGGAACAGCGGCTGCAGAATTTCGTGGCCGATGGCCGTGGCGTAATCGCGGATTTCTTCCTGAGCATGGGCGTCCATGCGCAGTGCTAGAAAGTGGAGCAAGTTGTGCAGGTCGATTTTCCAATAGGCTTCGGTATAGGTCGAGAGAGGCAAATCTTTACGGGCTTGTTCACGGGCCACTCCGGCGGCAATGCGGTCCTCGTAAAGGCGGCGGGCCTGCGTCTGGAATTCCGTTTCGGCGGCAGTGAGTTTTGCCCCGACATCTTCGCCGAACATTTCGCCGCTGCCTTGGCGGTTGCCCGTCGCCTGGGAACGCCACTGCAAAGCGGGCGTCGTCTGGGTGGCGTCGATGGCCAGCGAATAACGGGTGCTGTATTCATTTACGTTGGCAGTGCGGTGGCGAATCCATTGCCGCCAGCAATCCATGGGCACACGTACCAGGAATTTGATTTCGGCCATTTCGAACGGCGTGGTGTGGCGGTGTCGCATCAGGTAGCGAATTAGCCCGCGATCGTCGGAAACTTTGCGGGTGCCTTCGCCATAGCTGACGCGCGCCGCTTGCACGACGGCCTGATCGTCGCCCATTACATCCACCAGACAAACAAAGCCATCGTCGAGCACCGGAATTTTTTTCCAGCGAAGCTGATCGGCGGTGGCGGCGTTGGTGGGCATGGCTGGACGGAGTTGGTTGAACTTTTAGCGAACTGGCGATTTACTTTTGTTTGGCGAGCAGTTCTTCCAGTAGTTTGGCGAGCATCGCCGGGTCATCTTTTTTCAGCAGATTGTCAATCCGCGACGCGGGCACTTTTAGCTTTTCTAGCACTTTGGCGATATCTTTCCAGCGCTTTGCCCGGGCTTTGCCTTCGGCCAAATAAAGTTCGGTGATGTGTTCGCCCAGTCGCTGCAGCAGAATGGCTTCCTGATTGTTGTAATAATTTTTGATGACTTTCTGCTGGAATTTTGAAAAATTGGCCATAACGAAGAATCCGTTCAAAAGGATGTGTGGTGTGCAAGGTCTATCGTGGCGGTGTCGCCGCTTGAAAGTAAACGGTTGGGCTGTACCGCACAAGTGGGTTTTAAGCCCAGTCATGCGAGCTTGCAATTTCGTCTTCCACGTCGGGCTTTCGGCCCTTAACATCGTGCGGCATGGCGACAAGCGAACGGCATTCATTGCTGAGCGGCACGATCATCACCAGCGCAGGCACGCTAGCCAGCCGCATCTTGGGCCTGGTGCGCGATATTGCTACGGCGGCGCTGTTTGGGTTGGCGGCCGGAGGAGTTTTGGATGCGCTGGTGATGGCGTTTCGCATCCCGAATTTATTTCGGGCATTGTTTGGCGAAGGGGCGCTGACGGCCAGCTATTTACCGGTGTTTACCGAGGCATTACATGAAGATCGCCGCGGCGGATGGCGGTTGTTCCGTGCAACTACGCTTTGGTTGGCCCGGGTGTTGGTGGTCGTTACGGTAGTCGGCGAGGTGGGAATTGCGATTTGGGCATGGCTCATGCAAGCCGATCCGCACATCTTGCTGCTGGCCGGATTGTTGGCCGTGCTGCTGCCTTACTTAGTTTTCATTTGCCTGGCGGCCATAACTTCGGCCACGTTACAAGCGCTGGGACGATTTGGACCGCCGGCATTTGCGCCGGCAGTATTAAATGTGTGTTGGATTGCGGGCGCGGTGATTTTGGCTCCAAAACTTGCAGGGGGCACGGCGGGACAAGCCTACGTGGTGGCCACATGCATTCTGGTGGGTGGGCTTTTGCAGTGGTTGGTGTTATGGCCGGCGTTGCGCCGGGAATGGGCGAAACTTAGGGAGGAGCAAACCGGCGAGCAAAAGATTGACATCACGCAAAAGCGGCTTCGTCGAATTCGGCGGGGAATGATTCCAACGATACTTGCTTTGACCGTGACGCAGTTGAATACGCTTTCCGACAGTGTGGTGGCCTGGATTTTGGCAGCGCCACGCAGCGGACCCGCTACGATATCATGGCTTGGAGATGTTGCTTATCCGATGAAGCAAGGAGCGGTGGCGGCAATTTATCTTGGCGAGCGGATCTATCAATTCCCGCTGGGGTTGATCGGCATCGCTGCCGCTACCGTAGCTTTTCCGCTGCTTAGTCGGCATGCAGCCCGCGGAGATCGGGGTGCGGTTGCCCAAGATTTAACACTCGGGGTGCGTCTGGTTCTACTCCTTGCCGTGCCTTGCGCCGTTGGATTGGTCATTTTGCCGGAACCGATTGCCCGATTGTTGTACGAACATGGCCAATTCACTTCGGAGGATGTTTTGCGTGCCTCCCGAATGATTGCCGTGTACGGCATTGCGGTTTGGGCTTATTGCGCGCTGCCGGTTTTGGTGCGCGGATTTTATGCGATGGACGACCGAATAACGCCGCTGCGCGTGGCGGTAACTGTTGTGGCGTTGAATTTGATTTTGGACTTCACGCTGATTTGGCCGCTAGCGGAAACGGGGTTGGCGGCCTCGACGGCGATTTCGGCGGTGGTGCAGGTGGCGGCGCTGGCGCTGCTGTTCTCTAAAAAGCACGTACGGCTGGTTTGGCGGGACTTGGCGGTTACCGCGGTGCGAACCGTGGTCGCCTCGGCCGTGATGGGCGCGGCTTGTTTAGTAGTGCTGAAATACATCCCAGCACAAAACGGCACTTGGAATGCGCTATTGCGGGTCATCGCCCCGATGGTTGCCGGCGCGGCAACTTATTTGGGAATCCTGACGATCGTTGGCCGCTCGGAATGGCGCGATTTGCGGGGGCCGCAGTGAGTGCGGATCGGCAGATCGTCAAATCCTCCACCCTGGATTTTTCGCGCGCGCGGCACTAAATTAAGGGTTTATCTAGCAATTCAACCCTGAAATTTTTGCACCATGCCGACGATCAAGTTCGTCAACGAGAAAAAAGAAATCCAGGTGTCCGACGGAGCCAATTTGCGGGACGAGGCCCTTAAGGCGGGCGTCAATTTGTATTATGGCTTCAATGGTGTGGGACAGTCGGTGAATAAGCTGTTTAACTGCCACGGTTTTGGGCTGTGCGGCACCTGCCGGGTGCTGATTACGCAGGGAATGCAAAACGCCAATCCGATGACGGTGATGGAAAAAGTGAAGTTCAAAACGCCGCTGCCCACGCCGATTCCCGATCCCTTGCCCTGCCTGGCCTACATTGGGCACGAAGACACCATGCGTTTGGCCTGCTGCGTGAAGGTGCATGGCGACATGACGGTGGTAACCAATCCGCCGGTCGATCTGTTTGGCGAGAATTTTTTTAGTTGAGATTACGTTGAGATTCAAAAGCGACTAGCCGCTTCCTGGTGTGAAACAAATCGTCGCCATTGTTAAGCCGTATTTAGCGGAGAAAGTGCTGGAAAGCCTGAAGCGCGCCCCTTTGGAAGCGGTCAGTGTGCACGAGGTAAAAGGCTACGGGCGGCAGAAAAGCTATCTGGATCAATACGGCGACAGCGAATATTCGCTGGCATTCCTGCCGAAAGTGGAATTGATTCTGTGGGTCGAGGACTCGCGAGCCGAGGAAATCTTGCGGAAGATTGTGGAAGTGGCCCGGACGGGCCGGATGGGAGACGGCAAGATTTTTATGCTGCCGACGACGCAGGTGAAAGCGGTAGATTTCTAAAGGAAATTCGGCGCTTAATTCTTCGGCAACGCTTCTATTTCAGTGATTTCAGCCATTCCTGAAGCACCCAGCCGACTTTGGCCAGAGAAAGCGGCGAGCAGTGGGCTGGATCGTCTTGTTCTGTGTGCCATTGGGGATAGCTGGTGAAGGGGCCGAAATCGCAAATGATGTCGCACGAAGGAATATGGCCCAAATCGTGTAGCATGACGTGATCATCGGTGACAGGACCCGGTGTTAGCTGAGGTAAAAATTCTTTGATTTTGAGCCCGGCGGCAATGTCCCAAATTTCGTCAGTCACCGGTTTTGAATCGGGCCACGATGCGCTGAATCTTTCCATCGGTAATCGCAAATTGATGCCGGCGATCATGTCCAGCACCACGGCCGCAACATACTTGTAGGGCGGTGGATCAGTGGCATATTGGCGGGCAAAATACTGGGAACCGACGCAATAGTTGCCGGTATCTTTCGCGGCGCCTTGGTCGTAAAAAACCAAATCTTCACCGTCGACCAGCAAAAAATCGACGCCGTATCGGCTTTGGAACTGCGGCATGGCTTTGCCCAATTCCATCAGCAGCGCGACGCAAGCGGCGCTGTCGTTTGCGCCCACAAATGTGCCGCGCGGATTGCGGCGGTCGCGATCGGGAAACGGACGGGTATCGTAATGGGCGCACAGCAGGACGCGCTCTTTGCGGTCTGGATGCCACTGGACCAGCAGGTTGGTCATGGCGACCGGTTCGCCGGTCATGGGATGGCGAGCGCGAAAATCTTGGCGCGTGACCGTGGCCCCCAGTTTTTGAAAATAATCGATCAGAAATTTTTGCTGGGCGACGATGGCTTGCGAACCGCTGGGACGGGGACCGAAATCGCAAAGCTGTTTGAGATATGCATAGGCTTGCGCTCCGTCGAAGGGAATATCTTCGAGCTTTAAGTTGCTTTGTGCGGCTGAAGCACGACCGAGCGTTTCGGCAAATAAAATGTAGCCGGCCACGCCGACGGCAACGATCAGCATGACGGCCAGAAACGCCGACTGGCCAGAGATTTTTTTGCCGAAAAGCAGGCGATCGGCACTGCCGTGTGCGGTGTTGGATGGCGGTGTGCGGGTCATAGATTCATTCTACGAAGCGGGTGCGCACGCCGAAAGAGAAAATGGTGCGCTGGGGGGCTCACTTCGTTCGACCCCCGGCACCCGCCGAAAGCAAATTTGCTGCTTACCGTGCTTTATGCGACACGGCGGAAGGGGTTTATGCGCTTGACCCAGGCGGAAAGGCCGTGGCGGCGGGCGGAGGCATGGAAGGCGGCTTCGTCGACGACCCAATTCAGTTGCAGCACTCGGCGCTGGCCGGTGAACGATTTGTGTCCATGCCAGGCATTAGGTCCGTTGCGGAAGCAAAGGAGCGTTCCCTGCTCCGGGGGCACTTCGGCGAAGTAGTTGTCTAAATCGTGTTGATCCCGCAACAATCGCAGGCGGCCGCCCGGCGCTTCCCACGGTGCGTTGAGATATAAAAGCACCGTGATCAGTTTCGTTTTGCTGTCGACGTGAATTTTGCCGTCTTTGGAGCGGCAGTGGCCGCGCACGGTCAGCGTGGCGGGTCGGCCCATCAGATCCATTTTGAATTTGTCGGCGAAGGCGGTTCGCATCGCAGGGCCGAGCAATTCTTGAGTAAGTGTCTCAAAGGCAGCACCATAGGTCAGCGTGCCCACAGGAAAACTGCCCCCTTGTTTGATGTCGGGATAGTCGGCCTGAATGGCGTTGAGCGCATCGGGCTTGATGAACCGCGGCACGATGCAATAGTCGAACGGTTTGCGGACCAGTGGCGTGCGGCGGAAGGCGTCGAGATCGAGCATGGACATATTTAAACCCTTGGGTGGTGTTTTAACAGGCGTAAGTATACGTGGAGCGATTTCGGGTTACTGAATTTTGCAGAGTTCTTAGGCGGAGCGCGCAAGCGGCTGATTCGCTAGGAACTCCTGGGAATGCCAATGTTCTTGGACCCAGGGAACCGGCCGGATCAGGCGGAATTTGTTGCGCATGCCGTGGACGGCATCGGGTGGCTTGGGACGGCCGTGGAATACTACGACTTTGGATTTCGGCGATAGTTTCGCGGTCGTGAACCACTGGATGGGCCACTTCGGCAAGCAGTGGCGTTTGAAACTGCAGCACCAGTCGTCGGGCCAATAGCGGAGCTTGCCGGCCGCCTGCAATTTCGCCGTGAGGAACGATTGATCGGAGCGGAAATTGTTGCGCACTTCGTCCTGGTGGGTGAGGAAATACTCAAGCAGGTCGGCGTGCTTGCCCGCTTCAAAGCGGAAGACGGAAGAATTGCCTTCATGCGTGCGCGACCAATCGTGAATAATACAGAACTGGCCCGGCTGGTACTGAAACAGGCAATCGATGTTGCTGACCACGATCAAATCAAGATCCAAGAAGAGCGTAGGCCCTTGGAGGTCGGCCAGTTTTGGCGCGAATAAGGCCAGCTTGTTCCACGAGCCGAATCGACCGCCGCCCATTAAGTCGGGTGCCGGCAGCGGGAAGCTTTCGATGCCACGCAGAAATCCGGCGCTATTGTCGGTAAAGCAGACGAAGCGATGCGGGATGGTGAGATGGCGCTGGACCATCGAATATAAATTGTTGACGTAGGGACCGTCGTACATGGTGCCCCATTTCATGCAGACCACATTAACTGTCGTTTTTGGCACGGCGAAATTCCTTAAGCGATAAGTGACGTGATTGTTTCTTGCCGCCGGAAGAGGCGGATCGTTGAGTTTCGTTCGAGCGAGGTTATGCGGCGTACCGAAGCTCGGGGTTGGTTTGAACAGATTCGCCTCGAGCGATTGGTTTTGTTCGCAGGACGGAAATCGTCGCCACGATGTACCAAATCGTGGCGCCCAGTCCGAGAACGCCCAGGCGACCGGCCGACGGCAAAAGTAAATAGTGAATCCAGGTCAGCGCACAGGCCGAGATCGACAGAACAACTGCCAATCGTTGGCTGCCATATTGCCAAACGTAAACTGGGACGATCCAAGCGGCGGGCAACCACAGCACATAGTAATGGCCGCGGAAAATCGGTGAGATTGCCGACATCAGCAGGCAGGCCAGCGCAAAAACTGCAGCGACGGCCCACGCATTATCGTCGCGTGCCGCGTTCCAACCGGCGCCGAACAATAGGGCTAGCAAACCCAATTGCAACATTCGCACACTTCGCGACAGCCAGACGGTATCCATGGGCATCGTAATATCATGGGTCTGGGAATCGACAGGAGTTTCGGCATCAAATAAGCGATCATCAGGTGCGTGGGCATAGGCATAAGCCGTCCAATTTCCCAAGCGATACAAGGCATTCGTTAAGCTTTGGTTGCGCTTCACATGAATGCTGAAATCGTCGTCTGATTTTCCATTGTCGTTCAGCATTACGTTCGTGACCCAGGTATTCAAAAGTTTCGAGTTGGTAGTCGGGCCGATTAGGACGCTGGGAATCACGAAAAAAAACAGCAGCAGGCCTACGGCTACTCCGGAAGAAATGCCGACGGCGCGCCGAGTAAGCGGGGCATCCCAGTGATGAAGGCCGGCTGCGGCCAGAAGCAGCAGGCACAAACAGACGACTGGCAGCGCGGGAATTACTTTAATGGCGATCGGCAACGCCAGAACAATGCCGCCAATTAGTGCAGGCCACAAAGTGCGGCTGGTAAGTACGCAGCGGAAGCCCAAGAATAGGAGGTAAGTCAGGATGATGCCCACTTGGCCACGCTGTAGGCAATTCAGGGCGGGGAGCAATACGGTGGCGCCGGCGAAACAAAAGAAGCCCACCGGCACGGCAACGGAAGCTTGTTTAGTCGCGGAATTCGCAGTTGATTTTCTAAGCGGTCCGCTTGCGCCGGAAGTGTTGGACCAGCGGAGCCAACGCCAGATCCGCTGGCTTTCGGTATAGCAACCCCAGGCCGCCAAAATGCTGATTGCGTACCACAAGACGCCTTGCCACTGCGAATCGAGCATTGCCAGTGGCGATACCAAAATGGCAAGCAGCGGTGGATATAAATAATGCCAACCGCGCGGATTGGTTACAGCATAGGGATCGCGGCCATCAAACATGGCGGCTCCGGCAACCGTGTAAACCGTAAGATCCGTTCGGTGGGCTGCCAAATTTTGTGGATCGGTTTTCGCCCGCGAGCGAATATCGGTCAGACCCCAAACGCCCAGCGCGATGGCCAAAATTGCCAACCAAACCGATTGTCGATTAAGCCGATCGGTAAATTCGCACATGAAAGCGCTGCCAAGATGGGACAGGGGTTGCAGGCAGGATGGGGGACTATACGAATGCCGCATGAGCGATGCAATAGCATGCCCCGCAGTGCTGGCGAAATCAGCACATGGCTGGACAAAAGTGTGGTGCTAGCACCGTGGCACTGGCCGGTTTAGTGCTGCCTTTGCCACTTTCCAAGCGTGACATGCTTGGTGAGCAACTGGCCGTCGCGGCGCAGCTCGATGGAAACCGAATCGCCAATGTTTTTGGCGCCGATCAAAGAAGTAAGTTCCTCGAAGCGCTGCATAGGATGGCCATCAATGCTAAGAATTTCATCGTTCAGGTGAATGTCGGCCGCTTCTGCCGCGCTGCCTCTAACCACGTTACTGATCATGCATGCGGTGGATGTCGGTGAAGCTCCTACGCCCAGCATGGCGCCGTTGCGACGATCGATTTTGACACCGGGCAACGCCTGCGCGAGCGCCGCGGCTGATTCTTCCGAGATGCCGGTGCCGAATAACTCGATGAAATCGAGCTGCGTAAGTTCAGTCAAAAATTTTAGTGCCTCGTCGTCCAGCTTTACATATAGAATTTGCAAATGGTTCATGCGCGGCGCTTGCTTGAGCAGCGCCAAATCGGCGGTTTTACCGTGCCACTGATCATCTAGAATAATTTCCATATCGTCGCCGAAGCCAAATTCCCGTACTGTAGCTCCGAGGCGGCGTAAAGATTCTATGGCGCGATCTTGCTGAGTCAGATGATAAACCGCCAGGGCATCGGTTGCTAAATCGGCGGCAGAGTGCTCACCGGCCGAAAGCGACTCCAGTGCGTCGGCGGCTTGTTGCTGTGTGGCAGAATCGTCATGCTCCAACAGCGATTGGAGAACTCGTACCGCACCGTACGAAACTTCTAAATCCTGGCCTTGCGCGGCCTTCTTCAATGGTTCAATGGCCGACGAGCCGGCCGCCATAAGTTGCCGAACGGCTTCTTCCCGAGTGCGGTAGTCAGCCGAACCCAAACGTGTGATCGATTCGTTGAGTTCGGCGGTTGGCGGATTTTTATCTTTGCCGATTGGTTGTTTCGGCTTTGTGGCTTTGCTGACGTCGGAGTTCGCCGAAATGCTCGGCGCGGCGGAAGAGGGCCGCTCCGTCGAAATTGCATCTTCGGCAACGCCAGGCTGGACTGCGATCCACATTGCCAATAGAGCGGCAACTTGCAAGAAGTCGCTGGTCGATTTGCCAGCAGAAGATCGAACTGGCGGGATGGGCGTCAACATCTCGTGCTTATTATAGCACATTTGCTGGGAGTTAGGTGTCGGCATTCGCCGCGATACGTTTACTCGCTAGCAGGCTTGTCCGACATGGTGAAAGTTTGCGGGACGAGCTCGCGAATCCAAATATTGCGGAATTTCACCGGGTTGCCGTGGTCCTGCAATTGGAGCGGTGCCTTGGCGGGGTGGGCCGTGTAGTGCGGCGGCTGGTCCCAAAAGGTGCCGCCTTCGAGCTGGAAATGGTTTTGAACCAGGACGCCGTTTTGCAGGACGGTTACATGGCCTGGTTTGGTCAGCTTTCCGCTGTCGTCGAACAAGGGTGCTTCAAAGATTATGTCGTAAGTCTGCCACTCGCCGGGTTTGCGGCAGACGTTTACTAGCGGCGGATTTTGCTTGTAGATGGCGGCACACTGACCATCGTAATAAGTGGGATTTTTGTACGAATCGAGAATTTGCACTTCGTAACGGCTCATTAAATAGACGCCACTGTTGCCGCGTCCTTGCCCGGAGCCTTTCACGACATCCGGTTCGGCCCATTCCACGTGCAGTTGGCAATCGCCGAACGATTGTTTGGTTTCCGCATAATGCAGATTTGTGGAACTGACGCCTTTGACCGTGACGGCGCCGTCCTTAACTTCCCACTGGTCGGCCCCTTTCCAGGCGGACATATCAGTGCCGTCGAACAGCACGATAGCGTCGGATGGCGGTCTGCCATCTGTGCCGGGATCGACCAGCAGCGGTTCCGGCCAGATTTTGCCCGACTTCCATTCAGCGGCCACTAACACCAAGCTGCCACTGACCAGAGCCAAGATTGCCAGCGACGCGATACACACCCTACGAGAAGCGAAAAGACGATGTGTCATGGGATTTGATCTCAGAAAGGCAGTAATGATGATAAAACGCCCTATCTTTCTTAATCGTCCGGCGACGCCGATGCAACCGTCTGGCAAAGATTGCCGGCAGCGACCCGATTAACCTCCGCGCAGCGACGGCAACGTCGTAGAATGCGTCTTAATTGTCGATTACTCAATCGGGGAGTGTGTCGCTTCGGCCCTCCGCTTATAAAACTGCCTGCCGCAGATTGCGTGGGCATAAAAAAAGGAAATTTGCCATGTCTTCAATGTTTCCGCCTTCGCATTCCGGTGGTTCGCCGGCCGGTGAAAGGCCATTACAGGTTGTGGTTCAACAGCAGGGGATGTTTGGCCGCTGGGGCCGTCGGATTCCCTGGATTTTGCTGATTATTGCCGTCGGCTTTGCGTTGAGCTACCGCGCCGCTTACGAGCAGTATTTGCAGAAGAATCCGCGAATTGAAGAGCGCTTTGTTTCGCACTCGGAAACGGCGCTGCCAAAAGTTGCCATCATTACGATCGAAGGCACCATTATGCACAGCGACGGATTTGCCAAATGGCAAATCGATCAGGCGGCAAAGGATCCTGATGTGAAGGCGGTCGTGGTGCGAGTCGATTCGCCTGGCGGCACGGTGACAGGTAGCGACTACTTGTATCATCACTTGAAAATGCTGCGCGAGGGGGAAAGCAGCGGCCGTAAGGTTCCGCTGGTGGTAAGCATGGGCGGGATTGCCGCTAGCGGTGGATATTATCTGTCGATGGCTGCCGGCGATGTGCCGGACACGGTTTTTGCGGAGCGAACGACATGGACCGGTTCGATCGGCGTTATTATCCCGCACTTTACGGTCGCCGATTTGCTGGAAAGCTGGAAGATCGAGGACGATTCAATCGTCAGCGGACCGTATAAAGAGCTAGGCAGCCCGACGCAGAAGCTGTCGCCCGAGATGGCTAAGAAAGAGCGCGCTATTTTGCAGGGGCTGGTGGATCAAACGTTCGATCAGTTCAAAGAAGTGGTCGCGGAAGCGCGGCCGCAACTTGCCAATAATAAAGAGGCGTTTGCCACGGCGACGACTGGGCAAGTGTTTACCGCCAAGCAAGCGCTGGATTTGGGACTGGTCGATAAACTTGGATTTTTGGAAGACGCGGTGGATCGCGCCATCGAGCTGGCGAAGCTTGATCCGCGCAACGTTCGGGTTGTTAAGTACGTGAAACCGGAAGGAATTTTTAATTCGGCGCTGTTTGGGCCCACCTCAAGTGCGGAATCGCTCCTTAGCGAATTGAAACTTTCAGCCTTGGCCGATTGGGCGACTCCCCGCGCTTATTTGTTGTTCACGTGGTTGCCGGCAATGGTGGCCAATCAAACGGACTAAGGTTGTGCAGATTTAACAGCGGCGGAGGAGTGACCTTTTCCCATTTTCACTTCGATGAATTGAGCTAACCCCGCCTGCAGAGCACTGTTGGTAGCCGCGGTGGTTAACTTTTGGACGTTTTCCGGTGAGATGTCGCAAATGACATTCGCCAGCAGAAGATTGTCTTTGGCAGCCGCGACGACAAATAAACCCTTGATCGCTCCGGAAGTTCGGAATGCCCAAACGGTGACCATTTGGTCGCCTTCGTGGGCGCGTAATATCGATTGCCAATTGTCGGTGCGAAGTTTGTTGTCGTAGTGGGCCACGAGCTTGTCGGCCTTTACGGACTGCTCGGTGACGCCTTTATAGGCGCGCACCCGAATGCCTTGAACGACCTGGCCGGCGACCTGAACAATTTGCCGGGCTGCGACGAGTTGATCGGCCGCCATCTTAGCCCCTTCTGCGCCCTGCTTGGCGCCTGTCGATTGAGCCAGCGCATCCGCGACACCGGCAACGGCTGCGTCGCCAATGCCGAATAAATCGTGGAACATGCCTTGGCTTAAATCGAGCTCAACGGTTGCCGGCGGTGCGTCGGCGTAATCAAAATCTACGGTTCCTTGAGCGGCGGCCGATTTTAATGTTGCATCATCGGCACGGGCAACGACGGTCAGCAAGAAAATGAAGGCGGCACAGGCTAGGCATTCAAGGATGCCATAGCGGTATAGAAACGTGGTGCGCGACATAAGAATCTCCCTGTCGTTTGATATTTGAACAATCACGAGCCTGCGAGATGTTTACGGCGATATGGTCATACAGCGTTGTCGATCTTTCTTCGCCGTGGTTCGGTAATTATTGGCTAGGGAGATAATAAATTACAAGAATAGCAATATGTTTGCGGGGCTTAGGCGGCGCCGGCGGACTTTTCCAGCAGGATTTCCATGAGTATGCGATCGGTATCGATGCCTTCGGTCTGGGCTTCATCAGTCGTCGAACGGGATCGGAACCGTGTCATTCTGGCCGAGCAATAGGCATGATGCAATCGCCCAGAGCCGCCCCGCTCTTGAAGCCATGTCAACGCAGTACCCGCAGGTGTAAAAAAACTTGTGAAATTTGAGAAATGACGTTAGAATGCGAGGGGGCAGTTGAGACTTGGCCGTTTATTTATTTCTGGGCTTCCGGGGGGAAGCATTTACGGTTGCTTCAATTCAGCCCGCGGTACTTGTGGGCAGTTGGAGGAGGCATCAAATGCGGGGGATTCTTTGGCGTTGCATTATGGCAACGGCGCTGTCGGTGTGCCTGGGAGCGAGCGCCCTGGCTCAAACGACGGTCAATGGCTCGGCGATGTTGCTACAATCGTTCGCCAACAGCACATCGGCGACTAATTACGGGAATGACAGCGGCAACGATGCCATTCTCAACACCGACGGTTACGTGGGCACATATATCAACATGGCCCAGGCCGGAACGGTAACTCTTACGGTCAATGCGACTGGCACAACCAACGATTCAAAGTTGCCCGAGCTTGGCGTTGCGGTGAACGATACGCTAGACGAATACAACGTCGCCGGCGGATCAAACAATTACACGGCGACCGTCTCGCTTCCCCAAGGCGAAAGTTTTGTGCGCCTGCAGTACGACAATGATGCTGATAGTAATCCCATCACTGGAAATAATCATTCGTTGACGATCCATAGCTTGCAGGTTACCGGTGGCGCCGTGGAGACCATGACCGATCAGACAGATCTCAACAATTACGCCTTGGAATCTGCAAATACCTATATCAATAACTATCGTCAAGGTGCAGCCACGGTATCGACTGGTTTTACCTCCGGCTCGCAAGTGCAAGTTGCAATGGTACGCAATGCGTTCAATTTCGGCACGAATGTCACCAGCAGCGCCGCAAGCGGCAACAACGGCAGTTCCATCGATGGCTTCCTGGGCAACGCTGGTACCTCCCAACAAACTAATTTTCAGGCATATATCAAAAAGCATTTTAACATGCTGGTTACTTCGAACATGGGAAAATGGGGCAACGACGAAGCGACTCAAAACAGTCTCACAATGAACGGTTTTGATGAAGTGTTGGCTTATGCCAAAGAAAACGGCATGACAGCCCGCGCGCACAACCTGATTTGGGGCTCACAACAACCTTCGTGGGTCAATACGCTATTGACGAATGCGCAGTCTTCCAACGCCACCACTAAAGCAAATGCCATCGCAGCTTTGAATACGGCCATCAGCAATCGGATTGGGTATTTTGTGGGGGGCGGCGATCCAGCGGCGGCTAACAATCCTGGCAATCAGCTTGCCAACATGAATGCTGCTTCCAATCCGCCCGGCAATACTAACGACATTCGCGCTCGCGATTATTCGGAAATCGACGTGCTCAACGAACCGCTTCACAGCCCAACATATTTGAACATTTATGGAACCAGTAGCATTTCCAACATCTACAAGCAGGTGCAAACGGCGGTCAATAATGCGAATGCCAACGTCAGTATAAACACGAATGAGTATAACGTCATTCAGAATTCGCCGTTGACGATCAATTCCTCTGGCACAGGAAGCGGCTCTGACTCCTACGCCAATTGGTACACCAGTTACATTGCGAATGTAAATAATGCCGGTAATGGAAAAGTCGTTACTGGCGCGGGCATTGAGTGGTATCCAACCGGTAGCATGCCCAACGCCTCGACCTATCAACAAGTGTTGCAAAATCTTGCCGTTCAGGGTGTCTCTATTTCGATACCTGAAGGCGGCGTGCAAAACACCATTACCGCCCAAAGCGCGGCGGAGGTGCAAGGTGTGGATAACATCATGCGCATGATGTATGGCAACCCCAATGCCACTACGTTTATGCTTTGGTCGACGTGGGCCGGCGCCACAGGCACGATGAATAGTTCCTCGGTGATGGTGGATAACAGCTGGAATTTAACGGCAACCGGCACACGCTACGAATATTTGTTCGGTCAGGGAACTGACCCAACGGCCACGGCTGCAACCGACAACGGCGTGGGCGGAGTTAACCAGGACCCCTGGAACACGCCCAACCAAACCGTCACGGTGAACTCCGATGGCACCATTAATTTTAACGGTGCTTATGGGGAATATGCGCTGCAAAAGCAGATCGGCACGAACTGGGTTACTTATGCCACGGTCGATTTTGAAAAAGGTCCCAACGACACACCGGAGGAAACCGTGTGGATCAAGGGCGACTTCAATCTGAACGGAAAGCTCGACAACGGCGACTTGCAGGCTCTGCTCAACGCGCTGAAGAATCAAAATAGTTCGAATGGACTGGACGGTTATCAAGCGTCTCACAATATGTCGAATGAGGAATTTTTGGCCCTTTGCGACATCAATGGCGATGGATTTGTCAATGCGGCAGATATCGTCCCGCTGGAGGCATTGATCCAAAGCGGCATCCAGGCCGGCAACGGCGTTTTTGGCGGCGGTTCCCTGGCTTCCGTTCCCGAGCCGGCCAGCGCTGTTCTGGCAGCCATTTCTTTCGGCCTCTTAATGTTTCGTTCGCGGCGTAGGCGGCGAGCTTAACGTCGACCGCGAAGTCGGACTTGTTTTCTAAACGTAAGATGCGGCGAATTCACAAGCGCCGCCTCTCTGTACGCCGCCGGGCTGGCAAAGTACGCTAAATAGTTTGGGAAAGTCCCGACTTTGCATTCTGGGGTGAGCTGTGGATACCGAGCGTCCAAGTTCCAGGCAGCCGAACCGCTCTCCAGCGCCTGATGATCGGAATCCCTCGTCCAAAACGGCGAGTCAATCCGCCGGCAATGGCCAGTCACCGCCTCATGACAGCGGCGAGTTTATTTGTATTCGCGGGGTTCGGGTCCACAATCTGCAGAATATCGATGTTGATATTCCGCGCGATAAATTGGTCGTCGTGACCGGGGTCAGCGGTTCCGGCAAAAGCTCGCTGGCGCTGGATACAATTTTTGCCGAAGGGCAGCGACAGTACATCGAGAGCCTATCGGTTTATGCCCGGCAGTTTTTGCATCAGATGGAGCGGCCCGACGTCGACTTGATCGAAGGCTTGCAGCCGACGATTTCGATCGATCAGCGTGCCGGCAGCGCGAATCCGCGCAGTACCGTGGCTACGGTCACGGAAATCTACGATTATCTGCGGCTATTGATGGCCCGGTTGGGCGCGGCCTTTTGTTACCATTGCGGCACGCCGATCCGGCAGCAATCGGCCGAGGAAATTCAAACCGAACTTCTGCGCCTTCCCGCCGGCACGAAGATCATGATTTTGGCGCCCATGGTGCGCGGCCGGAAGGGCCAACACAAAGACGTGTTTGGAGCGATTCGCAAAGCCGGCTTCCAGCGTGCCCGAGTCGACGGCGAAGTGCTCGACGTCGGTGGCGAACCGCCGGAATTGGCGCCGCGAAAAAATCACACGATTGAAGCGGTGGTCGATCGGATTGTTATTCGCGAGGGAATTGAAGATCGGCTGGCCGAGTCGCTCAACCTGGCCATTACGCATGGCGAAGGGGCGGTGCTGGTGGCATATCAAGTTCGCGATCCTGATGTTGCCGGCGCCGGCGACTGGCACGATCGCGTGTTCAGTACGCTATATGCGTGCCCCAACTGCAAAATCAACTACGAGGAATTGGAGCCGCGGACGTTCAGCTTTAACAGTCCGTACGGAGCGTGCCTGGTGTGCGAAGGCTTGGGGTCGCGGGAAGAATTTGATTCGGAATTGATTTTAGGCGATGAACAGCTGTCGCTTGAAGATGGATTGATACTGCCTTGGAAGAACGATACGGCGCCGCGGGAGAAAGAGCATCGGGCGGAGTTGGCCGATTTTCTGACGGCCAATCATTTGCAGTGGAATACGCCCTATGCCCAGTGGAAGCCCGCGGTACGGGAAAAATTTCTGCGTGGTAACGGCAATGACAGTTCCGACGGCTCGTTTCTGGGGGTTATCACGCTTTTGGAAAAAGAATTCGCCACGGCCACCAAAGCGGCCGAGCAAGAACGGCTAGCGGCGTTTCGCGAGCACGTGGTTTGTCCGGCGTGCGGCGGGGCGCGGCTGCGGCCAGAAGCCCGCAATGTACGGATCGGCGGCAAAGCAATTCATGAAATCACGGCGCAGACGGTGCAGCAAGCGCGGGAGTTTTTCAAGCCGCTCAAATCACAAATTGCGAAAGACGATTTGCCAATTTATAAACCGCTGGAGGCCGAAATCTGTTCGCGGTTGGCGTTCTTGGATCAAGTCGGACTGAATTATCTTACGCTGGATCGGCCTGCAGACACGCTTAGCGGTGGCGAACTTCAGCGCGTCCGATTGGCCACAGGCATCGGTTCCGGGCTGGTCGGCGTGTGCTATGTGCTCGATGAGCCCTCGATAGGGCTGCATCCGCGAGATAACGGACGATTGATCGATGCGCTGCGCGACCTGCAATCGCAGGGCAACACCGTGTTGGTGGTGGAACATGATGCGGCGATGATGCGCGAGGCCGATTATTTGCTCGACATGGGGCCGGGCGCTGGAGCCCATGGCGGGCGAATTGTTTCGCAGGGCACGCCGGCCGATGTGATGGCCGATCCGAATTCGTTAACGGGCGGGTATTTATCCGGAGCCGTTTCGATTCCGGTGCCGCCGGAGCGACGCAAGGTGGCAAAAACGCGATCGATCACGTTGGAAGGTGTGACGACCAATAACTTAAAAAATGTCGATGCCCGATTTCCGTTGGGCGTGCTGGTGTGCGTAACCGGGGTCAGTGGTTCGGGAAAAAGTTCGCTGGTCAACGAAACGCTGGCCAGGGCGCTGGTCCGGCGCCTCACCGGCTTGGGGCCCAAGCCGGGGCCGCATACCAGCTTGCGCGGAGTGAATCAGATCGACAAAATTGTGGTGATCGATCAAGCGCCGATTGGCCGCTCGCCGCGGAGCAATCCGGCTACGTATGTCGGCATTTTCGACGAGGTGCGAAAGGTGTTTGCTGTTACGCCAGAGGCGAAGCAGCGCGGATATACAGCGGCGCGGTTTAGTTTCAATGTCCCGTCTGCATCCAAAGGCGGCAAAAGCGGAAAAGGGGGCCGCTGCGAGGAATGCCAGGGCTACGGCGTGAAAAAAATTGAAATGCAGTTTTTACCCGATCTGTTTGTCACCTGCCCGGTGTGCGAGGGCAAACGTTTCAACCGCCAAACTTTGGAAGTGCGCTTCAAGGGGCTTTCGGTTGCCGATGTTTTGGATCTGCGGATCGACGAGGCGGCCGGCGTGTTTGAGAACTTTCCGATCATCGCCCGATTTTTGCACAGTTTGCAAGAAGTGGGCCTGGGCTATCTGACCCTCGGTCAATCGGCCATCACGCTTTCCGGCGGCGAGGCTCAGCGCGTGAAACTGGCGGCGGAGCTGGCTCGGGTGCAAACCGGCAACACGCTGTACTTGCTCGACGAGCCGACAACCGGCTTGCATTTTGACGACGTGCGCAAACTACTGGAAGTGCTCCAGCGCCTGGTCGATCTAGGCAACACGGTGATGGTGATCGAACACAACTTAGACGTGATCAAGTGCGCCGATTGGATTATTGATTTAGGCCCCGAAGGGGGCGAAGCGGGTGGAAAAATTGTGGCGGAAGGAACGCCGGAAGAAGTTGCGCAGCTAGTAGACAACCATACGGGGCGGTTGTTGAAGTCGCTGCTGGGTGCCAAATCGAAAGAATGATTAGGTAGAATGACTTGATGCATGTTGCAGATATTCAGATCGCTGGAAATGGATTAAGAGTGACTGAAGCAGTAAGTCACCCTGCCGGAATTCTATTTAGTGGCGGATATGATGCAGATCGTAATACGCTTTTTCTGTCCAGTGTTATGGGTCATCCGCGTGGTGTAAGCGTGGCAGGTGGCGAGCCCTCAGGGGATCACGTGTCTGGGCTAAGAATTCTAATGATGGATAGAGGTGTTGTGTATTGGGCTACCGATTCGATGTCTTTGCCGCGTGGTCTGAGCGAGTCAGAATCAGAATCCGTTCAAACGGCACTCGAAAGACACTTTCAGGGGAAATCAGTGCGGCGTGTCGAAAAGTTAGAAGATATTCCGAGATAGTTTCTGCAAAATTCCAGGGTTAGACTGTCTCGTCGCTTCTGCGGTAAAATCATTGGTTTGCCTATCCGGTTTGATTTGCGAAAGATTATCGCATGACTGTCACGACCGCTAAGCCCTCCGATATTGCTTCGTTGGTCGCTGCCGCGCGCGAGAAGCTGGATGCGCATGTGTACGAAACCGTGCAGTGGCATTTTCATCCATCGACGGGCTGCCCGTTCTGGTTGGAAAAGGCAAAGGAGTTGAAGTTCAATCCCCTCAAGGAAGTGCGAACCTTAGACGATTTAAAAAAGTTTCCGGAATTTCAGGACGAATGGCTGCGCGGCGGGCCGGTGCGGCGATGGGTGCCGAAAGTTTTTGCCGATAAGCCGATTTACGTGTTCGAAACCGGCGGGACCACCGGCATTCCCAAAAGCCGGATCGCCAGCGACGATTTTCGGATCGATTATTCGCTGTTTAGCGAGACGCTGCCGGAAAAGTATTTTCCCAAGGGGGCAAACTGGTTGATGTTGGGGCCATCGGGGCCCCGGCGGTTACGCTTGGCCGTGGAGCATTTGGCCCAACATCGAGGCGGCATTTCGTTTTGCATCGATTTGGACCCGCGCTGGGTCATCAAACTGATCAAAAAAGGCTGGCTGGAACATTTGGAAGCGTATAAGCAGCACTGCATCGAGCAGGCGATTACCATTTTGCACGCCGGGCACGACATCAAGTGCATGTTTACCACGCCAAAACTTTTGGAAGCCTTGGCGCTAGAATTGGAGAAACGAGGTTCCAGCATCCCGAAAGAAGGAATCACAGGAATTTTCAGCGGCGGCACGGAATTCACGCCGCAATGGACGCGATTTGCCGTCGAGGAATTTTTGGGTGGCCCACCGGAGGAAAGTGGCGTGTATATGACGCCGACATACGGCAACACGCTGATGGGTTTGGCGGCCAGCAAACCGATTACCGCGGTCGACGGTTATAAAATCAGTTATTACGCGCCGCAGCCCCGAGCCGTGGTGGAAGTAGTGGAGTTTAATGATTACCGCCAAGTGGTCGGCTATGGCAAAACGGGGCGTGCAAAATTGACGACGCTGACCAAGGAATTTTTTGTGCCCGGTTTCATGGAGCGCGACGAAGGGGAGCGAGAGCCGCCGTATGAAAAATATCCGTGGGACGGTGTCAGCGGTGTGCGCCCATTCCATGAATTGGCCGAAGCGACAACGGTGGGAGTGTATTGATCGATGCTTCATCTTCCCGTGATCCGCTGGGGCAAACCGTACGACTCGCTAGAGAAGGACCAAGTGGTCCATTTCATCAGCGGCGAGCCGATTGCCGCGGTCAGCCACGCCAACGGTGCACTGCTGCAGCGCGATATGCGCAACGCCAAAAACGCCCGCAAGGCCCTATTGGATTTCAAGCCGGAAGAATTGATCGATCGGATCAAAAAGGCGGCCGATTTGTATTTGAACGCCACGCTGCCAATGGGCGACGGCACCCAATCGCCCGATCAGTTTGCGCGGCAACAATCGGCATCGACGGGTCTGCCGGAGCACATGGCCAAGGCGAACATGGCCAAAAATCATTTCGTGCTTACGCACATGGATCAAATGCTGGATGCACTCACCCGGGGTTTGCCCCTGGCGATTCTTTCCCGCGGATACGGCGTGGAACAGCGCGGCGTGGTCGTCAGCTACCAGTGCCAATCGCCGGCGCTGGGCGTGGTGTTGCCGTCGAACTCGCCGGGCGTTCATACGTTGTGGCTGCCTGTCATTCCAATGCAAGTTGGTTTGGTGCTCAAGCCCGGTCCACAAGAACCGTGGACGCCCTACCGGATGACGTCGGCATTTGTGCAAGCGGGAATTCCGGCCGAATCGATTGCGATTTATCCCGGCGGGGCCGATGCCGGAGCGGCGGTGCTGGCCAGTTGCGAGCGCAGCATGATTTTCGGCGGTACGGCCACAGTGGAACGCTACAAGGGAAATCCGAAGGTCAGCATACATGGGCCCGGTTTCAGCAAAATTTTGTTGGGCGACGATGTCGTCGACCAGTGGGAAAAATACCTAGACCTGATGGTCGAAAGCGTACTGATCAATAGCGGCCGCGGCTGCATCAATTGTTCTGGCATTTGGGCATCGCGTCACACGCAGGAAATTGCCGCGGCGATTGCCAAACGGATTGGTCCGGTAGAGCCAAAGCCACCGGAAGATCCAACGGCGGCTCTGGCGGCTTTTACGGTACCGGGCCAAGCTGCCGCCGTGTGGAAAAACATTGAAGCCGACTTGCGCGAAAGCGGCGTGCAACACGTCACGGCCGAATACGGGCCACGCTTGATAGAAATGGAGCGCTGTGCCTATCTCCTGCCGACAGTAATTCATTGCGAATCGCCCGCCGTCGCCGCGGCAAAAAAAGAATTTATGTTTCCCTTCGTCAGCGTCGTAAAATGCCCACAAGAGAAAATGATTGAGTCGATTGGCTACACGTTGGTAGGCACGGCCATTACAAACAATCTGCAGTGGCAACGCGAACTTACCGACGCCACCAACATCGACCGCCTGAATATTGGACCGATTCCCACCACCAAGCTCGATTGGCTGCAACCGCACGAGGGGAACATCGTGGAGTTTTTGTTCCGCGCGCGGGCCTACCAACTGCCAAAAGAGCGCGTTGCGGCGCTGAATTGACTTTTGATATGACGCCGTTTGATTTTTATCCCCGAACTCGGATTGTGTTCGGCCCCGGCAAGGTGGCTGCGCTGGGTGATTTGGCCGGCGAGCTTGGGGCGCGGCGGGTACTGGTCGTGAGTGACCCGGGAATTGTGCAAGCGGGACACACCGCGCGCGGCATCAAAGTCATCGAGCAAGCCGGCATCGAAGCGCAACTCTTTGGCGGTGTCGGCGAGAACCCAACGACCGATCACGTGGCGGCAGGACTGAAAATTGCCAAACGCTTTGAGCCGGAATTGATCGTGGGTTTTGGCGGCGGAAGTTCGATGGATTGCGCCAAGGGAATCAATTTTCTATACACCAACGGCGGAGAAATCCAAGATTATTGGGGCATCGGCAAAGCAATGCAGCCGATGTTGCCGATGATTGCCGTGCCGACCACCGCCGGCACGGGCAGCGAAACGCAATCGTTCGCACTGATCAGCGACGCTAAAACGCACGTGAAGATGGCCTGCGGCGATAAAAAGGCCAGTTTCCGCGTGGCTCTACTGGATCCGGAATTGACGCTCACGCAGCCGCCGCGCGTGACGGCGCTGACAGGCATTGATGCGGTGGCGCACGCACTGGAAAGTTATGTGTGCCGCACGAGGAATCCGGCTTCGATGGCGTTCAGCCGAGAGGCGTGGCTGGCGCTGGGAGGAAATTTTGCGCATGTGCTGGCCGATCCGAAAAATTTAGAGGCACGCAGCGGCATGCAATTGGGTGCTTGCTTTTCCGGCCTGGCGATTGAAAACAGCATGCTGGGGGCCGCGCATGCTCTGGCGAATCCGCTAACCGCGGAATTTGGCATTGCCCATGGGCAGGCGGTGGGAATGATGCTGCCGCACGTCATCCGCTTCAACGGCGAGCAATTTGGGAATTTGTATTTCGAATTGCTGGAATGTACTGCCGGAGGGAACGGTTTTCCTGCGCCGGCGACGGGTTACCAGGGGCTGGCCGATTTTGTGGCCCAGTTGGTCCAGCAAGCCGGCTTAATTAGCCGCTTGCGCGAATTCGAAATTCCGGAAAAGAAATTGGAATCGCTGGCCGCCGACGCCGCCAAACAGTGGACGGCCGAGTTCAATCCGCGCAAAGCGGAAGTCGCCGATCTGCATAGTTTATATCAAGCCGCCTTCTGATGAAATGTCGCTGAACATTCCAAATCTACCGGCAACAAAGGCAGCTGTGGAAGCAATTTGGTCGTTGGCTCTGCTGACGGCGCTCGCCGGTTGTGGAAATCGGATGGTGGCCGAGACCGATCCGGCAATTTCGCGCCCGGCCGCATCTGCCGATAATTCGTCATCAAGCGATCAAAGCCAATGGCCCGTATTTCGCGGAAATGCGCAAGCGACCGGTGTATCTGCGGGCCATTTGACGGAGCAGCCAGAATTGCAGTGGAAGTACCCCGTTGAAAAAGGCGCGTTCGAGGCAACGCCCGTGATCGTCGATAGCACGGTATACATCGGTGACATGGACGGCACATTTTACGCGCTCGATTTGCAATCGGGCGCCAAGCGCTGGACATTCGATAAAGGCAAAGACAAGGCCGGTTTCACGGCGGCTGCCGCGGTCCGCGACGCAGTGGTTTACATCGGCGACATGGATGGTACGTTCTTTTGTTTGGATGCGAAGACCGGCGAAAAAAAGTGGGAGGCGACCAGCGACGGCGAAATCGATTCCGCGGCAAACTTTTACCAGGGTAATGTGCTGTTCGGATCTCAAGACACAACCCTTTATTGTCTGAATGCCAAAACCGGCCAGCGTCAATGGACGCACCAGATTGGCGATCAAATCCGTTGCTCGCCAACGGTAATCGAAGACTGCTGCTTTCTGGCCGGGTGCGATGGCAAATTGCACGTGATAGATTTGCATCATGGCGAGGAAACCGGCGCGGTCGACATTCATTCGCCCACGGGATGCACGCCCGCTGCTTCCGGAAATCTCATCTATTTCGGCACGGAAGGGGGCACGTTTTTTTCAGTAAATTGGAAAGAGTTGAAGAGCGCGTGGATGTGGCAAGATAAAGCAAAAGGTCTGTCGATTCGCGCAAGCGCAGCGTTGACCCCCCAGGCCGTGGTTTTTGGCGGCCGAGACAAAACTGTCCATGCCCGCGATCCGCAGACCGGCGAAAAGTTATGGGATTTTGCGACCAAGGGGCGGGTTGATAGCTCCCCCGTGGTTGTCGACGAGCGTGTTTACGTAGGCTCTGCGGACGGGCGAGTTTATGGATTTGATCTAAAATCGGGCCAACCAGTTTGGCAGTACGAAGCTGGGGGCGCTTTGGTCGGTAGTCCGGCGGTGGCGGAAGGACGCCTTGTTATTGCCAGCGATGCGGGAGTGGTATACTGCTTTGGAGATAAGAAATAATTTTGTCCGCGGCGGTCGGACGATCAATTTCGGAAATACGAAAAATAAGGACAGAGCGTGGCGAGCGAAACGACAAAAAAAACCGAAGTCGGCAGTTACTTCATCGCCAACTACCCACCGTTTTCGCAGTGGACGGTGGAGGGTTTGTCGGAGGTGCACGCGGCGATGAATGCTCCGCCGCAGTCCGTCCCGCTAGGGCTCTATCTGCACATTCCGTTTTGCCGGAAGCGATGCAAGTTCTGTTATTTCCGCGTGTATACAGACAAGAATGCGTCGGAAGTGGAACAGTACGTGGCAGCACTGGCCCGGGAAATCGAACTGGTCAGCAAATTGCCGGTAATGGGCGGGCGGTCGTTTCGGTTTGTCTATTTCGGCGGCGGCACGCCCTCGTTTTTAAGCGGCAAACAGCTTACATCGCTGGTGGATCGGCTGCGGGCCAACATCAATTGGGACCAGGCCGAGGAAGTTACTTTTGAATGCGAACCCGGCACGCTTTCTGAACCGAAGGTGAAAACGCTGCGAGATTTGGGCGTGACACGCATCAGTTTAGGTGTCGAAAACTTTGGCGATGCGGTGCTCGAAGAAAACGGTCGGGCGCATTTGTCGGCGGAAATCGCCAAGGCCTGGCAATGGATTGTCGATGCCGATTTTCCAAATACGAATATCGATTTGATTTCTGGCATGGTCGGCGAAACCTGGGACAACTGGCGCGATACCGTTCGGCGGACCATCGAGTGCTCGCCCGACAGCGTGACCATTTATCAAATGGAATTGCCGTTCAATACGGTGTATTCGAAAGATATTTTGGGCAACCATACCGAAACCCCGGTGGCCGATTGGCAGACGAAGCGCGCCTGGGTGGATTATGCGTTCGACGAGCTATGCGCGGTGGGCTACAGCGTTTCTAGCGCTTACACGCTGGTGAAGGACAAGAGCAAAGTGAATTTCAGCTACCGCGACAATTTGTGGCGCGGCAGCGACTTGTTGGCGACGGGAGTGGCCAGCTTCGGGCATATTTCCGGCGTGCATTACCAAAATTATTCGGAGTGGCCGCAGTATGTCGGCGCGCTGGATCGCGGCGAACTGCCGCTATGGCGCGGCATGCGACCCACCGAGCATCAATTGCTGGTGCGAGAGATGATTTTGCAATTGAAAACCGGGCGGCTGGATGCCGGGTATTTTCGACGAAAATTCGGTGTGGAAATTCTCGATCAGTGGCGCGAAATCTGGCAGGAATATGCCGCTGACGATTTGCTCAGCATCACTGGCGACAGCGTACGGCTTAGTCGCTCCGGTCTGCTGCAGGCCGACGCGCTATTGGCGGCTTTTTTTGAACCGGAGCATCGAGGGGTGCGCTACACGTAAGCCGCCAATACGAATTGCTGGCATGCCGCTGCCATAGAGCATCGGGCTGGGAAAGTTCCGAAGTTATTGCCCGTTCCCACCTTTTCTTGTGGCTTTAAACGTGTAGCATTAGACGGGTTGTAAATATCACGTCGCGGTTTACAGGAAGGCACCCCTTGGCGACTGCAACACCTCAATCTATCAGGACCGAAGCTAATCGATCGGTGCCGTCCGCGGAACGCTTGAATGGCCGGGCAGGCGGATCGTCGTGCACTGGCAATGCCCATTTGATTCAAATTGCCGCCGAGATGTTTCAGCCGCAAGAATTGCAGCGGCTAGCGCCACGGTTGCACGCTGCGGCGACGGCGCCCGATCTTAACCATGACCAGCGGTTCAATGGTCATGGTCTGCAAGAACTCGATCCTTTAGCGGCCACGGAGGCAATAGCCTACGACTTTTTGGCCAAAGGGGGCAAGCATTCGCGACCTTTTATCACGCTGGCGGCATATCAGGCGCTCAGCAATGGATCGGGCGCGTCCGCTGGTTTGCCGGCCAATTCTAAACCGGAAAAATCGGATCCACAGGACCCGGAGGCGCGGGATTTACACCAGTTGCCCGACGCGGTGAAACGCTGTGCCTTGTCCATCGAAACGTTTCATAAGGCGTCGCTGGTGCATGACGATATTGAGGATGACGATAAATTCCGGTACGGCGCGCCGACGCTACACCGCATGTATGGCACGCCGACGGCGATCAATGTTGGCGATTATCTGATCGGCATGGGCTATCGCCTGGTTAGTCGAGAAGCAAAAACGCTTGGACCCGATGTGGTTTGCGACATTTTGGATCACATTGCTGACGCTCATATGAAACTGAGCGAAGGGCAGGGGGCCGAGCTCACTTGGCGCGACTCGCACAATAAGCGGCTAACACCGCATGACGCCCTGCAGATTTATGCGCTTAAAACGGCTCCGGCTTTTGCGGCGGCGCTCCATACCGGTTTGCGATTGGCGGCGCCCACAGATCGTTACGTGGAAACCATTAAACCGTTTGCGCAAGATTTGGGCGTGGCGTTTCAAATCATTAACGATTTGAACGACTGGCACGGCGATAATCACAATAAGTTGCAAGCCGCGGGAGATATTATTGGAGGCAGGCCCACGTTGTTATGGGCCCTAGCACTGGCCGGTCTCTCGGCCGAAAAACGCAAGCATTTGGAATCGTTAGTCAACGATCTGCCGCTTGCAGAGGACCGTTTGCGCGAAATCCGCCGGCTGTATGAGGAGGCAGGCGCATTCCAGCAGGCCGCCCTGTTAGTCGAAAAACATCAACAAAGGGCCGAAGCAATTGCCGCTCAAATTGAGCCCGAGCCGCTACGGCGATTGTTTTATCATCTGATCGAGATGGTTTTAGAACGCCGTCAAATGTGAGCTTGCAGTGGACCGCGGGGCGGCGTCTCCCTAAGATTGCTGTCAGCTACGTCGTAGCTTGAGCATTGGCTCATGGTGCTGCTGCATTACCATTCTTCCCGCCGGTCATCCGCGTTGCCTTCCCTCCACGTTCATGCCGAGCTGTCCACGCTGGTCGAGCTGTTTTACGGTTCGCTGGGCGATCTGGGCATTTTCCAAGTCGCAAGCGCCAAGGATGTGCCGGAGTCGTATCGCGAACTTCTGGTACATAACCATCACATGACAGTAACCATGGAGGAATTTTACCGCAGCCAGGTGCACGTTCAGGTTCTCGAAGCGAAGCAAGCAGCAAATTACTACAGCCGGCGGATTCTGTTAGACCGCGAAAGTGATGACCGAGTGGTCCAATTCGGAATCGTGCGGCTGATTTTCGATTTTCTAAGCCCCGAAGTCCGCGAGGAAATTGAAAGCCAACGGACGCCGCTGGGACGGATTTTGATCAAGCACAATGTGCTGCGAGAAATCGAATTAGTCGGTCTATGGCGCGTAACGCCGGGCGCTGATTTATGCCGGTTATTTGCAACCACGCCGGAGCAAATCACGTATGGCCGCACCGCAATTATTCACTGCGACGGTCAGCCGGCGGTAGAATTGCTGGAGATTGCGGCGCCCGTCGGGCCTGAAAATTCAAACGTGGCGCAGTGAGTCGTGAGGCGGAATTATTTATGACGCAGCAGACCGTATCTACCATTCAACCGCCCGATGCGCGGCAGGATGTTGACCAGCCGCCGGTGCGGATCGTTTATTTAACGGCCGGAGCCGCGTCGCGTTATTGCGGCTCTTGTTTGCACGATAATGGGTTGGCCAAGGCGCTGGCGGAATTGGGCGAGGAAATTTTGCTTGTTCCCATGTATACGCCGCTACGCACCGACGAGGAAAACGTCAGCCTGGACCGCATTTTTTTTGGCGGCGTGAACGTGTATTTGCAGCAACATTCGGCGATATTTCGTCACACGCCGTGGCTGGTTGATCGATGGTTGGATTCGCCGCGCCTGTTGGATTGGCTTTCACGCCGCAGCGCCGGAATGGAAGTTGCCAAATTAGGTGCGCTAACGGTTTCCACGTTGCAAGGCGAACAAGGTCGGCAGCGGAAAGAGATCGAGAAGCTAATCCGCTGGTTGGAGTCCGACGGGCGGCCGGAGGTGGTGCATCTCTCGAACGCATTGTTGTTAGGGGCGGCCCGGCGATTGCGCGAGAGATTGCGCGTGCCGATGGTGTGCAGCCTGGCGGGTGAGGACCTGTTCTTGGAACAATTGAAAGAACCACATTACAGCCGAGCGCGAGATTTGCTGCGCCAGCGCGCCCAGGATGTAGACGTTTTCGTTGCCTACAATAACTACTTTGCCGATTTCATGGCCGATTACCTGGGAATTGCCCGCAACCGGATCGAAGTCATTCGCCACGGTCTGGACCTGGCCGGGCATGGCCAACGACGCGGAGGTGAACCGGGATCGCCTTTTACCATTGGTTTTTTTTCGCGCATCGCGCCCGAAAAAGGACTGGATGTTTTGGTCGAGGCTTTTGCGCTGTTATGCGCTGATTCGGCGCTGCCGCCGCTGCGTTTGAAAGCCGCCGGGTATAAATCGGCGGGCGACGAACCCTATTTTCAAGCAGTTCTGAAACGCGTGGAAGAATTGGGGCTGGCCGAACGATTTGAATTCCGCGGCGAAGTGGATCGGGCAGGCAAGATTACCTTTTTGCAATCGCTCGACGTGATGAGTGTGCCGACGATATATCGCGAAAGCAAAGGCCTGTCGGTTTTGGAAGCGCTGGCCAACGGCGTGCCGGTTGTCGTGCCACGGCACGGTTCATTTACAGAACTTATCGAACACACTGGCGGCGGGCTGTTATGCGAGCCGGAAAATCCTGTCGATCTGGCGGCTAAACTGCGCCAGTACATTCTTGATTCGGCGCTGGTTGAAGAACACGGCCGCCGGGGTCGGGCAATCATCCATGCGCAATACACAGCTCGGCAAATGGCCCAGGAACATCGGCAGCTATACCGTCGGGTAAAAGCCGCGGCCGCGCTGGCCAAGTAAGGCGCCCTCAGGGCCCAGGCGTCATGCAGTCGATGCTTCGGCTGTAGTCGGAAGGTTGTCCCAGCAAGACCCGACACTGACAGCAATCCAAAGTAAAAAAGCAGCAATGCTTTGCGACTTGATCCGGATCGGCTGGCCCCGAAAAGCTCCTACGACCAGCTTGCATATCCGGCCGCAGATTTCGGACTTTCTTAACCATTTTTAGCCACAAAGACATTGCGGTCCGCGCCAACGGCACGCTACACTTCCAATAGCCGGTTGAGCGGCGCCAGTGGTCCTCGGGGAGCCAAGCCACGGCGTCCTCGGTTCAGTTCACGTCTCGTTTTGAAGAAGTGCTGTTTTTGTTCGTGTGCTCCCTTGTAAGAAGGTGTTCGATGGGTCGACGGATTTATGTTGGGAATCTTCCCTGGTCAACCACTTCCTCGGAATTGCAAAACATGTTTGCAGAACACGGCGGGGTAAAAGCCGCTGAAGTCATTTCCGATCGCGAAACCGGCCGCTCCCGCGGTTTTGGTTTTGTCGAAATGGAATCCGATGAAGGCACGCAGGCAGCCATCAATGCCATGAATGGCAAAGATATGGGCGGCCGTGCTCTAACGGTCAACGAAGCACGCGAACGCACACCGCGTCCCGCGGGCGGCGGCGGTGGCCGTGGCGGATACGGTGGCGGCGGCGGTTACGGCCGACACTAAGCCAAGCTTGGCGTGTAATTCGCCTAATTGTTTGTGAGGGATAGTTGACGGATTGTTAACTGGACCATCACCTCGCCCCCGGACGGCAAACGCTGTCCGGGGGCGAATTTTTTATGGCGGCGGGAGGAACTAAAGATCGCCGATACAGGCACCGACCTTTTTGACTTTTGGACTCTTCGACTTTTCGACCCCTGCGACCCGCTAGATTTTCAATTCCACTTTCGGTATCTTAAATCGTTTAGTTTCCACCACCTAACTTGCAGAAGTTCCTATGCCCCGTTTTGGATCGTTTCGCGACAAGAAGAAAATGCCGATGCGGAAGCGGGCCAAGCCCAAAATCCGCACGAAGAAGAAGGACCCTATCTTCATCAATGGCGAGCGGCCGCGCCCGTTGTTCGTCGATTACAAAGACCTGGAGCTTTTGAACAAGCTGACCAATCGGCAGGGGAAAATTGTCAGCCGCCGCAAAAGCGGATGCACCGCCGCCAGCCAGCACGCCGTTACCGTGGCGATCAAACGAGCCCGGTTCATGGCGCTCCTGCCCTACGTCGGCGAGTAAGCTCGGCAAAACGATGAACGAGAAACGCTAAACGATAAACGATAAACGAGTGTTGTTCGTTTGTCATGCTGTGTAGCGTACAATTGGTGTCTGCGTTCATCGTATATCATTCATCGTTCATCGTTGCTGCATGCCCGCCTTCACCGCTACGCGCCGAGTGGAATTTCGCGATACCGACGCTGCCGGCATCATGCACTTTGCTTCGTTTTTTCCGCTCATGGAATCGGTGGAGCACGAATTCTTGCGACACCTGGGCCTCAGCGTGCTGGCCCGCGACGCGGCCGGCCCATTTAGCTGGCCGCGTGTGAATGCTCAATGCGAATTCCAAAACGCCGTACGCTTTGAAAATGTGCTCAGCGTCACGCTCAGTATTTCTCGTCTCGGAACAAAAAGTATCACTTATCAGTTCGACGTTCGACATGACGACCGGCCCGTGGCCACCGGCAGCATGACTGCCGTCTGTTGCCGGCTGCCGACCAGCGGTGGTCCTTTGCAATCGATGCCGATTCCCGCCGCCGTTGCTGAAAAGTTGCGGCCATACTGTTCAGAATAATTCTATTGTAGGAGGCGACTCCCGTCGCCGAGCCGCGCCGTAAAACTTCCCCTACTGCCCGCGTATTGGCCGTGTTAAACTGTTGCGGTCCTCGAAACGAATTGTGTGAATTTGTATGTCACCTGAAGACCTAATGCGTTTGGCCATCGACAAAACCCGCGAGGGTTTTCGCTCGGGCAACAGCCCGTTCGGCTGCGCCATTGAGCAAGCGGGCAATGTGATTGCCACGGCGCATAATACGGTGCTGACGACGATCGACAGCACAGCCCATGCCGAGGTAAACGCCATTCGGGCCGGCTGCAAGCACACCGGCAAGATTTTCTTGGAAGGCGGCATCGTCGCCACCACCTGCGAACCCTGCCCAATGTGTATGTCGGCCTTGCATTGGGCCCGCGTCGATACGGTCTACTTTGGCGCCACGGTGCAAGATGCCGCCGATGCGGGCTTTAATGAGCTGTATATCGACGCCGCCCAAATTCTTTCGATGGGCCGCAGCAAAGTAAAACTAATCGGCGGCGTGCTTGCCGATGAGTGCAAACAGCTTTTCCACGATTGGAAAAAACTGCCCACCGCGCGGACGTATTGATATTTCGCACGAATGTTATCCGCAGCTTTACGTTCTAGCTTGGGCTACGAACTCCACCGTCACGTTTGTACTGATTCCGCCCCTTGGCGTGAACGCAGCCACCAGTTTCATTCGCCGCGGAGCCAGCATGGCCACCAAATCATCTAAAATCCGATTCGTTACCGTCTCGTAAAAAATTCCCTCATTGCGAAACTGCTGCAGGTACAGTTTCAAGCTTTTTAGTTCCACGCACTGGGCTTCGGGCGTGTAAGTGATCGTTAACGTACCGAAATCGGGCTGGCCGGTTTTTGGACAGACTGAAGTGAACTCCGGGCAGACAATTTCGATGCTGTAATCTCGCCCGGGATATTGGTTCGAGAACGTTTCTAATGTCTTACGAAAGTTATCGGGCACTTTTCGCTCCTTTTCTCGCAGTTTCAATTGTGCCAATATAAAAGGATGGAAACCAGGGTTCCCGTACAATCGAATTCATCCAATTCGTCGACGCCGGCCAAACCGGCGGTCATTTTGCTCTCCGGCGGCTTGGATTCCGCCACCGCCGGAGCAATCGCCCGGGCGGATGGGTTCGAATTATTCGCTTTGTCGGTCGATTATGGCCAGCGGCATCGATTCGAGTTGGAATCGGCAACTCGAGTGGCCAAACACTTAGGGGTGAAGCGACATGAAACCGTGCGGATTGATTTGAGTCGATTTGGCGCAAGCGCCCTTACGGCCGACGTTGCCGTGCCCAAAAGCCGCAGCGTCGCCGAAATGGAGCATGGAATTCCGGTAACGTATGTCCCGGCGCGGAATACCGTGCTATTGTCGTTGGCCCTCGCATACGCCGAAACCGTGACGGCCGCGAATATTTTCATCGGTGTAAATGCGATCGACTACAGCGGCTATCCCGATTGCCGGCCGGAATACATCGCGGCCTTCGAGCGACTGGCAAATTTAGCTACCAAGGCGGGCGTGGAAAAAACGCTGACGTTCAAAATCCACACGCCGCTGATTACGATGACCAAAGCGGAAATCATTCGCCGCGGCATGCAGTTGGACGTGGATTACGGCCTTACCCATAGTTGCTATGATCCTGACGCACAAGGTTGTCCCTGCGGCCGATGCGATGCCTGCCTCTTGCGCCGCAAGGGATTTGCCGAGGTTGGCACGACCGATCCGCTTGAGTACCAAACATCGTGAAAATTGCCGAAATTTTTCGATCGCTCCAAGGCGAGGGTTTCTTAACCGCAATGCCCAGCGTGTTTGTCCGCGCCAGCGGTTGCAATTTGCGGTGCTGGTTTTGCGATACGCCATACACGTCGTGGGAGCCGGAAGGGGAAGATTTGTCGGTCGACGAAATTTTGCGGCAAGTCGACGCGTTGTTGGAAGGCGGCGAAACATGCCGCCATGCCGTGCTCACCGGCGGCGAGCCGATGCTATTTGCGGAACTGGTGCCGCTTACGGCGGCGCTAAAAAAGCGCGGGCTGCACATCACGGTCGAAACCGCCGGCACGCTGTATCTGCCGCTCCAGTGCGATTTGATGTCGATCAGCCCCAAGTTGGCGGGTTCCGGTCCCACGGCGGAGCAAGATGAGCGCTGGCACATCCGGCACGAACAATCGCGGCATGTGCCGGAAGTCATCCGGCGGCTGATCGCCGAATATCCGTATCAAATTAAATTTGTGATCGATTCGCCGGCCGATTGCCACGCTGCGGAAACATGGCTGGGGGAATTTCCGCAGATCGATCGCTCTCGAATCCTGCTGATGCCGCAGGGGACCGATTTAGACGCGCTCCACCAGAAGGCCGCGTGGTTGGAACCATATTGCCGACAACGCAATTTGCATTTTTGTCGGCGCAAACATATCGAATGGTTCGGCAATGTTCGCGGAACGTGAATCACTGGAAGCTGTTTCAAAACCGGTGCCTAGCGCCCGCGGCTAATTAAATCAGCCGGAACGCGCTAGCGTCCGGTTCATTCGAGTAATTTTGAAACCCCTTCTAGCCACACGGCTTAACGGCGCCTCAAGGCGCAGGACTCGGAGCGGGTTTGGCCGGCGCCGGCGGAGCGGAAGCTGCATGCGCCGGAGCGCCTCGCGGAGCGAATATCAGCACGCTGACCGCGCCGGCGATGACCACGATTAGCCCAGCGTAGAAAAATGGCGAAATGCTGCTCAATTGCTTGGCAGTTGCGATGCTGATGAAAGTGTTCACCACCGGGGCGCCGCCAAACACAAGCGGCATCACATAAATCGGTTTGCCGCCAAAGGTGAAGGCCAAAATTACGCCCAGCGATCCTAATGCGCCAGCGGTTCCTCCGGCTAAACTCCACAGTACGCCGCGCGCAGAAATTTGGCCGTGATCCCCCAAAGCGGTCCAAAAAATCAACGGAGCGACAATAGCCACCACCACATAAGCCATGCCGACACAAATGAACGGGCGCATCCGACTTCCGTGCATGAAGGTTTGCCCCTTATGCAACAGCGGACCGTAGCAACCCCAGCAAATGGCCGTGAGCCCGATGAACGCCGAGATCAGGAGCAATGCCGTAAGTCCGAATTTATTGCCGGGCTGAGCAGTAACCCCGGTCGGTTCTGTCGCTGCAGATTGCGTGGTTGCTGCGGCTTGCTCGGCAACGGCAGGCTGTGGAGCCACGGGAGAAGCCATTTCGTGCGGCTTAAACACCAAAACCGCTACGGCCCCGGCAATGACCAATATCAATCCTGCATAAAACAGGGGGCCCGTTTCTCGATAGGTTTTTGAAATCCACATCGCCAGCAATGTGTTAAAGACCGGTGCACCGCCAAAGACCAGTGGCATGACATAAATCGGGTTGCCTTTATTCGTCAGGGCCAAAATCAAGCTCAGCGCGCCCACGGCGGTGACAACACCTGCCAAAAAACTCCATAGGATGCCGTGAGAATTCCAATTGCCGGGCTCCCCACGCCATACCAGCAAAGCAGTGGTTGCCAACACGGCGATTAGAAAATAAGCCACGCCGACGAAGACAAACGGCAACCAATGGCTGCCCCCCATTTCTTTTCCACCGATGCTTAGTAGTGGGCCATACACTCCCCAAGAAATGGCTGTCATCGCAGTAAATAGTAAAACATAACTGAGATTTTTCATGGCAAGGACTGCTTGGAGTTGCGAATGTGTCTCTGGATCAAACGGATTTGGCAACGGCTTCCCCAGTGTAACAGCGCACCCCGATGTGGCGAATGGCAAGCTCCGTCAAAACTACGAGTCTCCCGCCGAGCCGAATGTCTTAGTTACCGCGCAGAGCTGCAAGCAGCGGAGCTCGCAAAACCGCTCGCACTGCCGCCGTGCCTGCCAGCATGCCGACAGTTACCACCACAACCAGCATCACCAGTAACGATAGCCAAGGAATTGCCGCGCCGCCGCTTAGCAAGTGAGGCAGCAACGTTACCAGTGCAGCGGCACTTCCGATCCCCAAGCCGGCGATCAACAGCAAGGCATTTTCTAATAGCACCATTTGTGCCAGTCGGCGGCGCCGGAAACCGGTAGCCTGCAGCAATGCCAGTTCGCCACGCCGCTCCAGCACGCTGCGCAGCTGCACGGCGGCCAGACCCAGCGTCCCCAGCAGCAACCCCAATGCGCTCAGGCTGCGAAAGGTCGCGAGATAAGTGTTTTGCACGGCGAAAAATATGGCCAGCCGCGCTGCAGTAGTTTGCGCGGTAAATCCATAATCGCTCAAACCTGTTTCTAAAGCGTCAGCAATTTGCGAGGCGATTGGTTCCGCTGCGCTTGTCGCGGACGGTGCGGCCACGAGAAAGAACCGGTAGCCGTTTGTGTCGGGAAATAATCGTTGAAATTGCTGCTGGCTAATCAGCAAATCGCCTTGAAAAATGCTGTTCTCAACGAGGCCGACAACTTGCAGCGTGATTTTCCCGCCGCGTGGGTTGTCGATGTCAAACGTTTGGCCCGCGCCCCCGTAAAGATGCAAGCTGTACAGCGCCGTATTTTGATCGAGCACTACCGGCACAGGCTCGTCGGCAATCTTGGCAGACGCTTTTCCCGCATCACTGTTCCCCTGGGGCGCCCCCTCCAATAACAGCCATGGATTTTTTTGCTCCTCAGGCGATTTTGCGGCCGTCGCAGTCCACACAAATCCGCCGCGCTCGATAAACTCCCGTGGCACTCCCAGAATGCGCGGTTGCCGCGGCTGATAAAGGTTCAAGCAACTGGCGTCGTCGCCTGCTTGCACCCTCAGCGAGAAAATCTGCGCGCCCTTTGCTTCAGCATCGGCCAGCACTTTTTCAGCCGCTTGGCTAAACCCCAACTCCTCGCGGGCATCGGCCAAATTCAGGTTTTGATAAATCGGCTGGTCGCTTCGCGCGATTAACGCAAATCCGCCATCGCCACTGGCAAAGGTTGGTCCGTGCGCAGAGGGCGCAAGCTGAAAAGCGCTTAAAGCCGCAATCAAAAAAGCGGCTGCCGCAGTCAATCCGATGGTCAATGTGCTGCGCAGCGGATGCCGAGCGGCGTTTCGCCATGCCAGTCGTGCCAGGGCAGCCCGACCAACAAGCATCATCGAACCGTGGTCGGACCGCAGCGCATCCCACGTCCAGGTTAAAAGCGCCGCCAAGACGACTGCTCCGGCACTCAAAAAAGTGCCCGCTTGTTCTTCCCCGGTCAATTGTGTGGCGATAAACACGCTTGCTAGCGCCACGATCAGTAGCCCCATCGCAATCCAGCGCGCGCGCCGCGCTCGGCGATGAACAGACGAACGGCGCTCTTCAATTCTTCCAGCCAGTAGATTACGAACGCTGACTCGCCGGGTTTGTCGGACCGACCAGGCGATGGTAATCAGCGAAACCAACACGCCGATCACAAATCCGTGGATCAAACTATGCGGGTCGACATACAGCGACAGGAAAGGCGTGGAAATCGCGCCCAACCACCAGGTTTTCAGTCCGACCAGCATCAGCCAAGCGTACCCCACCCCCGCCGCTGCCCCCGCCGCTGCTCCAGCAATCGCAACACAACCGCCTTCCCAAATCAACATTCGACGGGCCAATTTGCGCCGCAAACCGACAGCCGCTACAATCCCCAGCTCCGCGGCCCGCTGATCGACGCCCAGCTTGAACAGTATCATCACCAGCATCAACGCGGCAGCGATGATGAACATACTGAAGCCCAAAAACAGCACGGCGAACGGCGTCGTCCCGGCAGCCGCGGTTAAACTCAATCGCTTAACGGGCAGAAAATCAAATCCCAACGCCGCCGGATCGATTGCTTGTTCCAATCGTGCAGCCAACGTTTGCACGGTGAGATTGTCACCCGATGGAATCCGGATAGATGTCGTATTTCCGAACCGGCTGCCCCACAGTTTGCGACCTTGCTCTAAGCTGATGAATGCCTTCGGTGTGGCGCGATATTGCCGCCAGTACAAATCGTCCTGATTGTTGGGCGGCGTGCTGCGAACACGCTGCGGATCGTACGGAAACGGTGGATTCCAATTCGCGATCGAGGCTTCGTCGGTAACACCTTTTACTTCGGGCGTGAAATCGCGGTCAGCGGCTATCCCGTTCATCGGCGTGATGTCTTTCACGCGAAAACCGTGGCGCGCTTCCACAACTTTGCCATGGGTGCTCTCCGGCTCGAAGTAAGTGATTTCGATCTGATCGCCTGGCTTGATCGGTGCGCCCTGCGCCGCAAAATCGTCGGCGGCCCACGCATTCAATACGATTTCATCATCCGCAAGCGGCCCAATCGGCTGACCTTGACGATTCAATAGCGGCCCCAGCGGCCGATTATTGGAAAAATCGACGGCCGCAATTGTCGAGTAAGGAATCTTTCCTCGCCCGTCATCCGCCAAAATGTAATTGGCCAGATATGTGAACGTCGGCTCGGCGCCATCGGGACCAAAGGTTTTCATGGCCGCCGCTTCAATCACCGGTTCCAGCAGCATGCGGTCGGTGGTGATGTTGAAATACCCGCCATCGGTTTTGCGAATCGAAATGCCGAAGTCGCCCAGCGTCGGCTTTAGTGCCAGCTGCAGCGATTTCTCGGCCGCGGCGTAAGGCACCGTTGTTTCGTCGTGGCCCGCAATCAAAATGGCATTCACACGATCCTTGACGTCGACCAGTTCCTCAAGCGGTTCAATCGCAGTGAAGGCGTCCAGCGGCAATTGTTGCGTGGGTCGCAGCCCAAATCGCCCCAAGCCTTCGGCCGGAATAATCGCGCTCACAATAAAACGCCGGCTGCGAACTGTTTCCGTTTTGCGTCCCAATGGGCTATCGGCAGGCACATCGGCAGTCTGCGGCAACCGAAGGATGATTTCGTCGCCGACTTTTGCCCGCAGTTGTTCGGCCAGCGGCTGGTTGATAACTATTTCATCATGGGCCGGTGGTTTGGCTGGTCCGCCGTGGCCGAATTTCCAAAATTCTGCCGCAGCGCCCAATACGGCGACATTACCGGCGCGGTAATGCGTTTTCCCGGCAGCACTTTCTAGCGTCCCTTGCAGCATGATGGCCGGCAGCGCGGCTACGAAATCGCTGGATAAAAAATTCGGATCGGCCGCAACTTCAGCGGCTAATTCCTTGCGGAAGAAATGCGGCGTGACCAGTGCGGCATCGACGCGGCCTAGCCGATCAATCGCCAATTGTCGCAAACTGCCGCTCACCGAATCGCCAACCACCAAAGCGCCGGTCAAGACCGCCGTGGCAACCATCACGCCAAGCGCCACAGCCAGATTACTGCGCCAGTGGAATACCAGGCTGCATAGCGCCAGGCGGAAAGGAGACATATTGATTCTGATTCAAAAACACGAGGATGCGGCAAAGCTCATTCGCACGTCATTGTATCGCAGAGCCAGGAAAAATCGATCAAAAAACGCTCCTCGAACGGTAATTGACCGAATCCAATCGATACCTATACTGATGTTCATGGATATCATGGATCGACTGCTTGGCCACGATGCCTGGACAACGCGGCAATTGTTGTTGCGCTGCGAGGAACTCTCCGACGACGAACTAGATCGCGAGTTCGATATCGCGCATCGCTCGGTTCGGGCGACATTTCTCCACATGATTCGCAACATGGAAGTCTGGACCGATTTAATCGCCGAGCAGCCGATTCGCCCTGACACCAATAATGCACCAGGAGGGCGATCCGTCGCCGGCTTGCTGCGCCGGCTCGACACGGTGGCGGCCGATTTGGTTCGCATTAGCAGGCGAATTGTCGACGCAGGAAAGCTGGACGACTGTTTTGTGGACCATTTGGATGACCCACCGCGAAAAAAAGCATATGGCGCGGCGATTGTTCATGTGATCACACACAGCATGCACCACCGGGCACAACTGCTGTATATGCTGCGGCTGCTGGGCGTAAAGAATTTGCTCGAAGGAGACGCACTGAGTTGGGAATCGCAACGGCACAGCACAAACTAAAACTATGGAGAATTGCCCATGCTTGAACTTTACAAACAGCTTGTCGTCAGCCAGTTCGAAGCCGCACTGGCGATGGTCAATCAGTGCATTTCAGCCTGCCCTCCCGAGCATTGGGAAAGCAAGATTGCCAACGACACGTTTAGCTACGTGGCCTATCACACCCTCTTCTACGCCGATCTATATTTGTCACGTACGGAAGAAGCGTTCCAGCGCCGCGAAATTCATCAGCGCGGCGGCGATGAACGGGGCGAAGCGGTCAGCCCGGGAGTATCAAAGGAAGAACTTTTGGCCGACGTGCCGGTCGTGCGAAAGAAACTGCTCGATACGCTAGCGGCCGAAACCGCCGAATCCCTGGCCGGGCCTTCCGGCTTTTCCTGGCGCAAGACTTCGCGCGGCGAATTGCATATTTACAACTTGCGCCATGTGCAACATCACACCGGCGCGATGTATGCCTATTTGCGTCGGGTTGTTCCAACTCTCGCCGACAATAAGGCGCTCCCCTGGGTCGGTGCCGGCTGGCGATGAGAAACGCGACTCAAAAAGCTACGCAGCGCCAAAGCCGGAGCAGATTACGGCCCAATCCTCATTCAATCACAATCGGCCCAGTGCCGGCATCCGGTTCGCGGCGCTCCCATTCGCGGCGGACTTCGCCCAGGCCATAAGCGCATAGATCGAACTCGTGACTTAGCCGCTGGAGCACCTCGGCCTCGTCGTCGGGCGGGGGCACTTCAATCGTGCTGGCAATGTAGTAGGCCCGTTTGCCGTGTTCGCAGTAATCCTGGAAAAAATCGTGTGCATGTCCTGCGCGACTCGATCGCAACGTTTCCGGATACACGCCGGTCCAAAACAATGTGAAATCGCCAATGTGCCGGTGTGCTTTGCGGCGGGCGTCGCCCACCCGTGCTTCGGCCTCGACCAGCATATGCGCCACCGCATCGACCCGTTGGCCGGATAAATTCCGGAGGCTCAGCAAGGCATCGTAGCGCACAAACCGCACCAACAGGTCCGTTACGTAGTCGATCAGTGTAGTATCCACCACGCCCATCCGAGTTTGAAATGCGTACTCGGTGAGACCGGCAAAAAAACGATGCAGCGCTTCCGGGGGACGATTCGGGGACACGGCAGTGCAATGCGGGAGTCTAAAACCCAAAGGCCAAACGATGGAATTACTATCCAACTCTAATACTATAAATCGGCCGAAAATATCTTCCTTCTCCATCATATACAGCAAACCCGGATATTGCGGAACCGCGGTTTTGTAACGACAATTGTTGAAACAAGTATTGGCCGGCGGTGGCCAGTCGCTCTCATTAGGTTGCCGCCCAAGACTCGACTGACACCGACCACCGACTAACAAGACCACCCGGCGCCCATCCTCTATGCCTACATCGTCCGCCAAACGCCGTCAGCGAGCCTTTGATTCGCCTCGCCAGGAAGCCTACTTGAACTTATGGCGTACCTACGACCGGCTCCGGACGTTGGAAGACGAGTTGTTCGCCGGGTTCGATTTAACCGCCCAGCAATACAACACCTTGCGGTTATTGCGCGGTCAGCATCCCAAATCGCTGGCCACATTGACCATCGCCCGGCGGCTGGTCTCGCGCGCTCCCGACATCACTCGTTTGCTAGATAAGCTCGAGCAGCGCGAGTTGATTTCACGCCAGCGGAAGAGCGAAAATCGGCGCGTCGTGCAAGTCGGCATCACGGCAGCCGGGCTGGAATTGCTCAGCCAGCTCGATGCGCCGGTGCGCCGCTGTCACGAACGACAGTTGGGGCATCTGGCCCCTGATCAGTTGTCGAAACTTACCGATCTGTTGCAGATTGCCCGCCGGCCACATGAGGAGCCGGATCAAATCTGGAGCTAGACGAATCCCTGCACGTAGGTGCAAGCCAGTACCGGGCTTGGCAGAAATCATTGCAGTGCGGCCAGCAAACTGGCCACGTAATCCCCCACGTCGCTCAGCACCGCGGCCTTTGGTTTGTTAGCCGCTGCGGCCACGCGGCGCACAATCGCCGAGCCAACAATCAATCCATCGGCCGCGGGCGACAGCAGCCGCACGTGGTCCGGCGTACTAATGCCAAAACCAATGCAAACGGGTAGCGGCGTTTGCTCGCGAAGCCAGCCAACATTCTCGATAAGCTCCGGCGGCACCTCTCGCCGTTCGCCGGTAATGCCGGTAACCGAAACGTAATAAATGAACCCCGTCGACGACTCTGCAATTCGCACGGCCCGGTCGCGCGGCGTAGTGGGAGTAATCAATTGAATCAAACTGAAATCCGCCTGCCGGCAGATTTTTGCCAATGGTCCGGCTTCCTCGACCAACAGATCGGGCACAATCGCCCCGGCAATTCCCGCCCGCTGCATGTCTTCCACATACTGCTGCAAGCCGTGCCGATAGACGATTGCGTAGCTGACCATGGTCACCAGCGGCGCCGATAACTTCGGCGCGACGCCGCTTAAACATTGAATGATTTCTGCCAACCTGATCTTGTGCGCCAGCGCGCGGGTGTACGATTCCTGGATGACTGGCCCATCGGCAATCGGATCGCTGTACGGAATGCCTACTTCGCACATGCTGCAACCGCGTCGCGCGAATTCGGCGAGCACCGCGGCGGTGAATTCCAAATCCGGATCGCCGGCCGTGACGAAAGGCATTAGTGCCTTGCGTTTTTCGCCGCGGAGTTTTTTGAATAGGTTGTCGATTGCCGACATAAAAAGACTATGGAATACCGGCGTCTGGTGAATGGATTGGCTCTGCGTCGTCGCCAGATTCTACCCGAACGATTCTCCCCGCAAGCGGGCAATTTCGGCAGCGTCTTTATCGCCGCGTCCGGAAAGGCAGGCGAACACAATTTCGTCTTTGCCACGCTTTGCGGCCACTTCCACGGCCTTCGCAATGGCGTGCGAGCTTTCCAGCGCCGGCAAAATTCCCTCGGTGCGCGCCAAAAGATTGAACGCGGCTAGCGCCTCGTCGTCGCGGCAACTGGTGTATTTCACTCGGCCGGAATCTTTCCAAAAACTGTGTTCCGGTCCAACACCCGGATAATCAAGCCCGGCGGAAACGCTGTGCACTTCGCAGGTCTGTCCGTCTGTGTCTTGCATCACATAGCTGTAGCTGCCATGCAGAACGCCTGGCGAACCGTGCGATAGCGGCGCCGCGTGATCGCCCTGCTTTGCCGATCGCCCGCCGGCTTCCACCCCCAGTAGTTCCACTTCCCCGTGTTCAACCAGTGGATAAAACATGCCCGCCGCATTGCTGCCCCCGCCGACGCAGGCAACGACCAGGTTCGGCAAGCGGCCAATTTGTGCCCGACTTTGTTCAATCGTTTCGCGGCCAATGACCGCTTGAAAATCGCGCACAATCCTAGGGAATGGATGCGGGCCGACGACCGAACCCAAAATGTAATGCGTCGTGCGGACCGAGCTCATCCAATCGCGCATGGCTTCGTTGATTGCATCACGTAGCGTACGAGAGCCGCTTGTCACCGGACGCACTTCCGCGCCCAACAGCCGCATGCTGAACACATTGGGCTTCTGCCGGCGAATATCTTCCTCCCCCATGTACACCACGCATTCCAGGCCAAACCGGGCACAGGCCGTAGCCGTAGCCACGCCGTGCTGGCCAGCGCCGGTTTCCGCAATCACCCGGCGCTTTCCCATCCGTAGCGTCAGCAGGGCTTGCCCAAGCGTGTTGTTGATTTTGTGGGCGCCCGTGTGATTCAGATCTTCCCGCTTCAAATAAATCTGCGCCCCGCCAGCATGCTTGCTCAGTCGCTCGGCGTGATACAACGGCGACGGGCGGCCCACATAATGCCGCAGCAAATCGTCCAATTCTCGCTGAAAGGTTGGATCGTGTTGTGCTTGCTCATAGGCCGCAGCCAGTTCGTCCAGCGCTGCGGTCAGCGTTTCGGGAACATAGCGACCTCCGAAATCGCCAAAACGGCCTGCCGTATCTGGAACGTGGCTCAGTTTGGCCATAAATTCGTCGCGGTCCGCAAAGTTTTCCCTAATTACCATCCGCCTAAAGCTGTGCCCCTATTGTTGATTGCGATAGCACGGGGTCAAGGGATGTCCTAACCGCTGCCGACACAAGTATCGCGAAAAGGTTCAGCAACGAGAGCGCAAGCTCCACCGACAACCCACAGCAGCAAAAAAACAGCCACTGGCTCTGGGGAAAAGCCGTGGCTGCAGGCGGGACGAAGCTCGGGCAGATGGGTGCGCTTTAGGGGATGCGCGGCGGGATTTAACTGGCGGATTGGCTGGTGGGAGAACGCCCTATGCCCAAAATGCATGCGTCATGGCGTCCGTATTGGATTGAATCGACCGGTATAATTCGTTCCCTGCGGATTTTCCCGACTTGCCGAATAAACCGAACGACTGCATTACACGGAACAGCCGGCAAGGTTTAACAAATCGAGCCGTAATAGAATGCGGTTAAAACGCGGATTATTGGAGTGAGATAGATGCCTGAACTGCCTGAAGTCGAAACCATGCGCCGCGGCATTTTGTCGATCGTCGGCCGGCAGATTGCGCACGCCGAGCGGGCTGCATGCAAGCGTCGGCCGATTGCCATCCGGCCGCGGATCGATCTGTTCCGCCGCCGCGTGGAAGGCAAAACCGTTACGGCAATCGAGCGGGCCGGCAAGCGAGTTGTAATTTGGCTGAGTGCGATTGCTGGTAAATCAGCAGATACGAATCAATTGCCCGGCACCCAAGCCATCGTTATCGAACCACGCATGACCGGACTGGTCTTGCTCGGAAATCCACCAACGCAAGAACATTTGCGATTCCGCTTGCGTTTTCGCAAAACGGGTGCTGCAACAAACGGCCGACACACGCACGACGCTAACGAGGTGTTGTTTTGGGATCGCCGTGGATTAGGCACCGTGTCGCTGCTTTCGGCCGATGAGTTTGCAGCAAAATACGGCGGTGAAAGCAAAACGCTGGGCCCCGACGCACTCCGGCTTTCCGTCAGTGAATTGAAAAATCGTCTTCACAGCAGCCGCCGGGCAATCAAAGTCGCCTTACTCGATCAACGGGCCATCGCCGGCATTGGTAATCTTTACGCCTCGGAAATCCTAAATGTGGCTGGAATCCATCCGGCCGCTCGATGCCATCGCTTGGGCCGCGAGCAATGGAATCGGCTGCACGCTGCCATTCCCTTGGTGCTGGAAGAGGCAATCCGCTTCGAAGGCTCCACGCTTTCCGACGGAACTTACCGAAACGCGCTGAATGAATCGGGCGGTTACCAAAATTATCATCGAGTCTACGATCGGGCCGGCCAAACTTGCCCTACCTGCGGCCGCGGAACCGTCCGCCGCATTGTCCAAGCGCAACGCTCCACGTTTTTTTGTCCCCACTGCCAGCGGAGATAGACTAAGAAGATTTGCCATCATGGCGTCATTGCAGTCTAATGAAAGCTAGTTGGTTGTGCGGTGTTCCGGGCGCCCCCGACATTCGGTTCCATGTCCAGGAGGGTTTCGTTATGAGTCAGCAAAACGCTAGCCGTCCGAAGTCTAATCGCGTTTGTCCGGATTGCGAATCCGGCCTCGAGTTCCTCAAGCTTCGAGAATTTTTTAATCGCCGCGATTTCGTCAGAACCGCCGGCGTCGCCGCGGCCTCCGCCATTGCGGGCGGAGTGATCGGATTGCCCAACGTCATTGCCCGGGCTGCCGAAGGAACCGTGGTCGATCCAAAAGACTCCGCGGTAATCCCGCCCGTTTTGGCATCAGGCGAAACAACCGCCAAACGAATTCCGGAAACCCTGGTCAAACAACTCTATGATTCGCTCCAGCCCCAGCAGCGCAGCATTGTTGCTTTCGATTGGGACTATGTTGATCCAAAGCGCGGCCTGTTGCGCACTCGGGTAAGCAACAACTGGAACATCACTCGGCCAACGATTGGCAGCGATTTTTACAGCAAAGATCAGCAGGAAATCGTTCGGGCGATTTACGAAGGTTTGTTCCATCCTGATTGGATCCCGAAAATCGACAAACAGCTTCACGACGATGGCGGCGGCTACGGCCATTCGCAAAGCATCGCGCTGTTTGGCCACCCGGGCGACGGCAAGTTCGAAATGGTAATGACCGGCCGGCACATGACGGTGCGCGTCGACGGCCACAGCACCGAGCACATGGCATTCGGCGGGCCCATTTTCCACGGCCATGCTGCGAGTGGATTTAACGAAAAGCCCGACCATCCGGGCAACGTTTTCTGGCCCCAGGCCTTGGCCGCCAACAAAGTGTTCGACATGCTCGACGGCAAGCAGCGAAAAACCGCGCTACAGAATCAACTGCCGGCGGAGTCGGACGTTGGATTCCGTGGCAGCGACGGACAATTCCCGGGTATTCCGATCACCCAGCTCACCCACGATCAGCGCGAACAATTGGAAAAAACACTAACGCTGATGCTTTCACCTTATCGCGCTGCCGATCACGACGCGGTAGTAGCGTGCCTAAACAAACAGGGTGGTCTCGACAAATGCTCCCTGGCATTCTATTCCGACGAGGACCTCGGCGACGACGGCGTGTGGGACAACTGGCGGCTGGAAGGTCCATCGTTTGTCTGGTACTTCCGCGGCTCCCCCCACGTGCACTTGTGGATTAACATCGCCGACACCGCCGACGTTAAAACGAATGCACAAGGATGAACGGACGAACCGTACGTTATCGGCGATCCCGTTATTCGTACCGAATTTGCGGATTCATGCTGCCAAACATCAAGTTAATCTCGGTATGAACGCTGGCAAATAGATCGGCCAGAAATTCGAATGTGATTTCTTCGTTGCCCTGGCGGCCCACCAGCACGGCTTCGTCCCCCCAATTCACGGGCGTCTTCAAATCAGTGACGTCGACCGTAACAATGTTTAACGAAACGCGGCCCACTACCGGGCAGCGTTGCCCGTGAATCAATACGATTCCCTTGTTGAACAATGCCCGCGGATACCCCTCGCCAAAACCGATCGGCAGCGAAGCTATCCGGCTGGGGCGCTGGGTCGTAAACAGTCCGCCATAACCAATGGTTTTGCCCGCAGGCACGTCGCGTACTTGCGCCACCCAAGTTTTGATCGACATCACCGGTTTTAGTTCCTCGGGATTCGTAAAATCTTGCGAGGTGCGTACTCCAAAGCAGGCGGCGCCGGCGCGAACCATGTGATGCCGTCGATCAATTAGCCGAACGGTGGCCGCACTGTTATGCGTGTGCATTAGCACGTCCGGCGGCAGTACATCTCGCAGCGAAAGGCAGCACTGTTCGAACAATTCCATGCTGCGCTGTGTTCCCTGCAAATTCGACGAATCGGCCGTCGGAAAATGGGTGAACACGCCGGCAATCCGCAGCCCTGGCAAACTGCAGGCGCGGCGAATCGTCTGCTCGTCCTCGACAAAAAATCCGCTGCGTCCCATCCCCGTGTCGATATTCAGGTGCACCGGCACATCCCGGCCAATACGCTGGCTCAGGCCCGATAGAAACGCGGCCTGTTCCAACGCGCCGATTTCCTCTTCGATCCCCAGCCGGCACACGCCTTCTTCCAATTCCATCGGCAGTGCCATGCGAAGTCGAAAAACGGGCACGTCGATCCCCAGCTTGCGGATCGCGGCAGCTTCAGGATTCGTACAAACGCCGATGTAATCGGCCCCCGCAGCGACGGCCACAGGCGCTAGCGGCGCTAATCCATGGCCATAGGCATTCGACTTCATCACGACGCACAGCTTACTGGGTGCCACAAGCTGTCGCAGGTAAACAATATTATCAAAAAACGTTTTCCGCGAAATGCAAACGTCGATATGATGCTGCCGCACATCGTCGAATGAACTCATTTCTTCGCCGGGGGATTGCATTGCGACTATTTTATCCGGAGCACCTGCCGATTTCATTTTGACCGGAGCCATGAAGGTCCTGCGAGAGATAAAAGACGAGTGGAAAAACAGTTGGCGCTTGCCCGCGGCATGCGTTAGATATTGGTGTGAAGTTCAAAACGCTGTCCCTAAGCAAGTGGTGTGCCGCATTCATCATCCGGCGGCATCCACACGACTGCAGCCCAACACATTTCCGCTAAATCCTCGCAATTTAGCAATAGCATCCTGCTGGATTTAGCACGCGGAATAAACCTGCGCAAAACACCTGACAGCCGCACCTGTGACGCACAATTGTGCATCTGCCTCTCAACAATCGCGCAGCTTAAACTGCAGCTTTTGCTGTTTTAGCGTCGGACCGTTTACCCGGCCACTCCTGGCGTCCATCGCCGCGCTTTGTTAAATTCTGTTATCCATCGATTCGACCTGTCGCTTTCATTTAGATTCACTAGCTTCGAGCTTCTTTTCAGCGTCGTTCACTGTGTTGTGAACGTTCGCTTCAGATTTCGACTAATGCCCGATGTTTTAATTCTCGGCGGCGGCGTCATCGGCCTGTCGCTAGGCTACGAATTGGCGGGGCAAGGGCTGCGTGTGCGGATTCTGGATCGCGGCCAGCCTGGAATGCAAACATCGTGGGCCGCGGCAGGCATTTTGCCCGCGAATAAATTTCGGACCAAAGCGCCGCCCATGGAATGGCTCCAGGGCTTTAGCGCACAGTTGCATGCCGAGTGGGCCGCCGGACTGCGTGAAGAAACCGGTATCGACAACGGCTACCGGCGTTCTGGGGTCGTGCATCTGGCCGATAGCAGCGCCGTCGCTGGAGAACTGCTGCAACGATGCGAACGTTGGCGGCGTGAAGGATTGACCGTCAAATGGCTGCACTCAACCGATCTGGACGAATTCGAGCCCGCCCTGGCCGGCGCCTACGATCGTTGCGGACTGCACGGTGCGGCTTACGTAGCCGAAGAAGTGCAGTTGCGCACCCCGCGGCATCTGAAGGCACTCGTTGCGGCCTGCGAAAAACGTGGCGTCGAAATATCGACCGGGGTGGACGCTTTCGATTTTGAAATCGATGGCCAGAAAGTTACCGCTGTCAAAACCAGCGTCGGTCCCATTCCCGCCGATCGTGTTGTTATTGCCTCCGGAGCTTGGACGCAATCGCTTACATCCCGCCTGGGTTTGAAAATCGCGGTGAAACCTATGCGCGGGCAAATCGTGCTGCTATCGACACCGCGGCGAATCATTGACCGGATCATCGAGTGGATTGTCGATTTTGGTTACCATTATCTGCAACCACGAGACGACGGCCGCTTGTTGGTCGGCACCACGATGGAAGACGTGGGCTTCGACCGTCGCAACACTGCCGAAGCCATTTCCGGAATGTTGCAATTTGCCACACGCCTCGCGCCCGTCTTGGGTGGTGCCACGCTGGAGCAAGCCTGGTGCGGATTCCGGCCCGCCAGCATCGATGGGTTGCCTTACTTGGGCGCGGTGCCGGGTTTTGAGAATGCGTTTATCGCGACCGGCCATTTCCGCCACGGCCTATGGCTTTCCACCGGAACTGCCGTCGTGATGAGTCGCCTGATTCGCGGCGAATCGCCCGGCGTCGATTTAACGCCGTTTCGGGTCGACCGAGGATAGCTGGACCGGCTTTTGCATTATTCCGGTGTGACGGTAACCAGTTCTTCAGCGACGGCTTCTAATTGGTCAGCGCCGATAGCTCGCCGTTCTTCTGCAAAACCAACTAGCAGCGCCAAGTCGCACAAGCGATTGATCTGCCGTGCCAGCCCCCGAGTAAGAGCGTGCAGCGTTTCCATGCCCGCTGGCTCAAAAATCTGCTGTTTCGCCCCGGCTGCTTGCAGGCGGAAATTCACGTAAGCAGCCGTTTCGTCCACAGAGAACGGCCGCAGTAGACATTTTACACCCAGGCGTTCTTCCATCGCCGGCATTCGATCCATCTGAGCCAGCAGCGCCGGTTGCCCAACCAGCAACAACGTAACCGCTGCTTGTCCGTCGGACTGGAAGTTCAACAGCAGCCGCAGCGCTTCCCAAACGCGGGTATCGTCGATCAAATGGGCTTCATCGATCGCAACCACCGCATGCTGATTTTGTGCAGCGTTTTGCGACAAAAACGCCTGAATTCGCCGGACGGTCTGCTCAATGTTTTCTGGCGTCGATTGCCCTGGCGCTGCCAATTCGTCTGCCAGATAAGCCAACAGCGCGTGGGCGGGCATTTGCGGAAACACCAAATGCACGAGCGGACAATATTGCTTGCCCAAGTGCCGTCGCAGCTGACCGATCAACATTGTTTTGCCGCTGCCCGAGGCGCCGCTAAGCAGCGCGGCCGTCTGGCGATTTTCCACCGCATAGCGCAGTTTGAGCATCGCCCCTTGATGGCTTTCGCTGGGATAATAAAAGCGAACGTCCGAGTTGTTGTTTTCGAACGGCCGCCGGTCAAGTTGCCAGTAAGTTTCGTACATCGGATGCGCCCGTAATCCGCCAGATAAATCTCGACCGTTTAATCTCCATTGCCTACCATTTTGCAGCCTGCCATCTTGCAGCCCGCCGCCTATCGCCGAGCAACTGCTTCGTCCGCTACGAATATCTCCGCAATGCCTAACTGCCTCCGTTTCACTTCTGCCAATTGCACGCACCCGGCAGCTAGCTGATGAGCTTTTGTATGGCGTACATCATGCGCCAATATAACGCTGTGCACGTTCGTATCGGATTCCAGCAACCACTGGCTGGCCGGCGTTTCCGGGCTGATGGGTCCCGCGTCGACAAGCACTAAGTCGTAATGGTCTGCTAATTCACCCAATATTGCCGCAATGCGAAATGGGGCCGGCATCTCGTAATTGCCGATGCCAGCGCCTAAAGGTAATAGTGCGAATCGATCTGCCGCCGATTCAATCATCACATCCCATACCGTTTCTGTGTCATCTAATACCGCTTCCCAACCGCGGTCTACATCAATGCACAACTGTGCAGCCATCGATGGGTTGGAAAAGTCGGCATCGACCAAGACAACTTTTGCGTGGCCGGCAGCCAATCGCCGCGCCAAGCAAAGCGCCAACGTGGTGCGTCCTTCGCCACGCCGGATGCCGGTGATTGCGGTCGTTTTTTGTCCGCTTCCCGCTTCACGGCAAAGCTCAACGGCCATCCGGTCGAAGCGTTCGCCATATCGCGCCAGGAGTGTTTCGCAAATCGGCGGCCAAACGACCGCATCGACTTCCAGCGCGGGACAGGCGGAAATTGCAGCGGGAGTCGGGGCCGCTGCTAAGCCAAGCAGCGACGATAACGTCGCCTTCGCAGATTGATCCAAAGAGGAACGTCGTTTTTCCGTCCGGCGGGACGGTTTGTCCGCGCCGTCAATAGGATCAGTTTTCGGCAGGGTCGACTTGGCGTGGCTCTCGGCGTCCGGTTGCGTGCCGATCGACGCCTGTTTCGCTTTTGCCGCAGACTCTGGAAACTTTGCATGCGGTGGCGGAATGACTGATCCCAAGCCAACATCGATCGCAGCCACCGGCGCAATGCCGGCGGTGCTCGACTCTTCGTGATAGGCACGGATAAAAGCTTGGTCGGATATGCTCATCGTGAAAACTGCACCGAAGGGTTGTTAATGTTCCCGTCGAACTCTGCTGCACCTGACGGGCGGCCGCTTGGGACCGAAATCGCGCTGCCGTTGGGTTGAGCCATGTCACGATATGCCGAATACAACGGGCCCTGATCTATGCCGGACGAAGTCGGGCCAGCAGCGGGTTGCTGTATGTTGCCGATCGGTTCAATGCTGGCCGGCATATTCGCGCCAGCTGGGGCTTTCCAGCGATCCGGCGCAGCAGCAGGATTCGCCGGTCGCATACCGTCGGCGCCGTACGGCGGTCCAGAAATTTGTTGCTGGTCGCTCGATCCGCCGTTTCCGGTCGACTGCTGCGCCGTAAGTAATCCGCCCAACATACCGCCTGAAAAGCCGCCGCTAGCGGCATGATTTCCATTAACACTTTGCGGACTTCCGTTCGGCACGGTCGCTGCTTCGGGAAATCGGCCATCGCTTTTCAAATCGCTCCGCGAAGCGTTCGCGCCCGGATCCGTTTCTGACTTTATTGAACGATGTTGAGTGCGCCCATGCAGCATCATGGCGATCCCAACGGCGCCGGCAATAATCAGAGCAACCGCAAGCACAGACCGTCGCTGCAATACGTTGCTCAAAACACCACCTCGCTTCTCCACCCATGCTTCGGCAGCCGAATGTGGCCCCGGCGAATCGATGTGCGCGGCATCAACGCGGAATTGGGGATTGTCGGCAGACCTAGTTGGCACTCTGCCCTGGATCCGTTCGACGTGTTGCACAACTGCTTCCGATGGCGATTTTGATTCGGGCTGGGCCGCCGGCGACGATCGTGGCGATTGCTGTTGAACTTGCGAGGGCTGCGGCGAACCCGCAGGTCTCTTGGCTGTCGTGTCGTTCAGTAGCGCTTTCAAGCCCGAGGGCGCAGAGTTTGTCTGTGGCCGTTCTTGTTTTGTTTCGCCGCGATCGAGTGTAGTCGATGATTGTCCGGCGGCGGCCCGAAGAATAGTCGGCATCACGCCAGCCACCGCTGGAACCCGGATCAAAACTCGAGTGCTTTGCTCGGCCCGCGCAACCGCAGGATTGGTCGCCGCCATTGAGTGACGGCGGCGATGCCGGGGGCGTATTGCATCGTGCGGCTGATTCACGCGACAACCTTCCTTGGCTGACGAACGAACGTTGCTTGGCAGCTGCTCTGTTTCGATTCAGCGCTTGCGCTTCGTTTACGGTTCTGCGCATCGTGTGCGCAGACAGCGGCGCTCTTCAGATTTATCGGGTTCCAACTGTACCGACCTTGAGTAATAGCACGTTCGCGTCGACTTTTGGGTTTGGATAAAATGGCCAGCAGCAAGCAATCACCGGCCGAGCATTGCCAGTATCAGCAACGCTCAAAATTCATGGTTGCCATGAGGAATTTGCCTCGCCAAAGCTTCAAATTTTCCAAAGTTGCCCCGACGCATACACTTTGAGATACTTCCCTAAACGCCGGTTCATTCCGACCGTAGTCGATAAACTGTCTTAAACTATTACATGGTGGTATTTTGCGCGATTTCTAACACGCTAGCCTTTCGTTCATTGAACTATGTCCCTCGTCGCCCGGCCCCCTGCAACTCGTGAAGATCTGGAGCAATTGCTTGCCCAGCGAATCCTCGTGCTCGATGGGGCTATGGGCACGATGGTGCACGCATTGAAGTTCAGCGAGTCCGATTTCCGCGGCGCCCGCTTCGCAAATCATCCCAAAGATTTGCGAAATCTGATCGACGTGTTGTGCCTCACCCAGCCGGACGCCATCCAGAAAATTCATCGCGATTATTTGGAAGCCGGCGCCGACATCGTCGAGACAAATACCTTCGGCGCTACCAGTGTCGCGCTTGCCGACTTCGCACTAGAAGACTACGTGCGCGAAATCAATATCGCTGCCGTCGCGCTAGCCCGCCGTGCCGCCGACCAGTTTACCGCCCGCAACCCGGAAAAGCCGCGTTTCGTGGCCGGCTCGATCGGCCCGACAAATAAGCAGCTTTCGATTGCTGGCAATGTGGAAGACCCCGGCCATCGCACCGCCACATTCGATCAAATGGTCGAAACCTACTACCAGCAGGTCGATGCGCTGGTCGAAGGCGGCGTCGATATTCTCCTTGCTGAAACCGCCTTCGATACCCTGGTTCTCAAGGCCTGCCTGTTCGCTATCGAAAAATACTTCGCCGACCACGCGGTCCGTGTTCCCGTAATGGCCTCGTTCACAGTCTTCAAGGACGGCCGCACGCTTTCGGCTCAAACCGTGGAAGCGGTTTGGAATTCGCTCGCTCATGCCGACTTGCTCAGTGTCGGTATTAACTGCGCCCTCGGCCCCGAGCAACTGCGGCCCTATATCGAAGAACTGTCCAGCATCGCGCCCGTGTATATCAGCTGTCATCCCAATGCCGGCTTGCCCAACGCGCTCGGTGGCTTTGACGAAACACCCCAATCCATGGCCCGTTTGTTGGGCGAGTTTGCCCGCAATGGCTGGGTCAACATCGTGGGTGGCTGCTGCGGCACGACCCCCGCACACATTAAAGCAATCGCCCACGCGGTCAATAAACTGCCGCCGCGCCATCGGCCGCACGTCGAAACACTCACTCGGCTCAGCGGACTGGAGCCGCTCACCATCCGGCCCGATTCCAACTTCACGATGATCGGCGAGCGCACCAACGTCACCGGCAGCAAAAAATTCGCCCGCCTGGTGAAGGACAATAAATTTGAAGAAGCGCTCAGTGTCGCTCGAGGGCAGGTCGAAAGCGGCGCCAATGTGCTCGACGTCAACTTCGACGAAGCCCTCCTCGACGGCGAAGCCGTAATGACCAAATTCCTCAATCTGCTGGCCGCCGAGCCCGATATAGCCCGCGTGCCGATCATGGTCGATAGCTCCAAATGGTCGGTCATCGAGGCGGGTTTGAAATGCGTTCAAGGCAAGGCCATCGTTAACTCCATCAGCTTGAAGGAAGGCGAGGAAGCGTTTCTGCACCACGCCCGCTTGTCCCGGCGCTATGGTGCTGCCGTGGTGGTCATGGCCTTCGACGAAACTGGCCAGGCCACCGAGGTCGACCACAAACTGGCCATCTGCCGCCGCGCTTACAAACTCCTGACCGAAGAAGTCGGCTTCCCCGGCAGCGATATTATTTTCGATCCAAACATCCTTACCGTCGGCACCGGCATCGAGGAGCACAACCGCTACGCGCTCAATTTCATCGAGGCCACGCGCCAAATCAAAAGCGCGCTGCCCCTGTGCAAAGTGTCCGGGGGCGTCAGCAATATATCCTTCTCGTTCCGAGGAAACGATGTCGTGCGCGAAGCCATGCACTCCGCGTTTTTGTACCACGCCATTCGCGCCGGCCTCGATATGGGCATCGTGAACGCAGGCCAACTCGCCGTGTACGAGGAAATACCTCGCGATCTTTTGCAGCGCGTCGAAGATGTGCTGCTCGATCGCCGCCCCGACGCCACCGAACGGCTCATTCAATTTGCCGAAACTGTGAAAAAGCAATCCGGCGGCGAGGCCGTCGCCGACGAGGCCTGGCGCAACGAGCCCATCGACAAGCGTCTAAGCCATTCGCTGGTGAAGGGCATTGTCGATTTCATCGAAGCCGATGTGGAAGAAGCCCGCCAGAAATTTCCCACCGCGCTGGAAATTATCGAAGGCCCGCTGATGGCTGGCATGCAGGTGGTTGGCGATTTATTCGGCGCCGGAAAAATGTTCCTGCCGCAAGTGGTAAAAAGCGCCCGCGTCATGAAAAAAGCCGTGGCCTATCTGCTTCCTTTCTTGGAAGCGGAAAAAGCCGCCGCCGGCCTCGGCGACAAACCCCGCGGCAAGGTGCTGATGGCCACGGTCAAAGGCGACGTGCACGACATCGGTAAAAACATCGTCGGCGTGGTGCTGGGCTGCAACAACTACCAGGTAATCGACCTCGGCGTCATGGTTTCCTGCGAACGCATTTTGGATACTGCCCGCAAGGAAGGCGTCGACATGATCGGGCTCAGCGGCCTCATCACGCCCAGCCTGGACGAAATGGTCCACGTCGCTCGCGAAATGCAGCGGCAGGAAATCAAATTGCCGCTCCTCATCGGCGGTGCCACCACCAGCGCCAAGCACACCGCCGTAAAAATTGCCCCTCAGTACAAGCAGCCTACAATCCACGTGCTCGACGCCTCCCGCGCCGCCGGCGTGGTGGAAAAACTGCTCAATCCTGAGCGCCGCGACGCGCTGCTCCAGAGCAACCAGAAGCAGCAAAAACAATTGGTCGAGTCATACAACCTGCGGCAGCAAATCAAGCTGGTGCCCTACGAAGATGCGCTCGCTCACCGATTTCAAACCGATTGGGCGGCTCTACAAGCCGCCGGGCAAATCGACGCGCCCTCCTTCACCGGCCGCCGTGTGCTGGATAGTGTGCCGCTGGAAACACTCGTGCCGTTCATCGATTGGTCGCCGTTTTTCCTCACCTGGGAACTGAAAGGCAAATACCCGCGCATTTTCGACGATCCCAGTGTCGGCCCGGAAGCGCGCAAACTGTTCGATGATGCCCGTCGGCTGCTGGATGAAATCGTCGCGAAAAAACTGCTCACCGCCTGCGGCGTGTATGGCTTCTGGCCGGCCGCTTCCCTCGGCGACGATGTGGCCCTCTTCACCGACGACACCCGCCAGCACGAGCTGACCCGTTTCCACTTCCTCCGCCAGCAGTGGGAACGGAAGGGGCAATCCGATTTTCTCTCGCTGGCCGACTATATCGCTCCGGCCGAATCCGGCATCCGCGATTACCTGGGCGCATTCGCTGTCACCACCGGCATCGGCTGCGACGAACTTGCCAAACGGTTCGACCGAGAGCACGACGATTACAACTCCATCATGACTAAGGCCCTCGCCGATCGATTAGCCGAAGCCTTTGCCGAATATCTACACCGCCAAGCGCGAATCGACTGGGGCTACGGCCGAAATGAAAAACTCAATAGCGACGAACTGATCGACGAAAAATATCGCGGCATCCGTCCCGCTGCTGGCTATCCGTCCTGTCCCGATCACACCGAAAAGCGAATTTTGTTCGATTTGCTCGATGCGGAAAAACAAACCGGTATCACGCTGACCGAAAGCTATGCCATGTGGCCCGCCGCCAGTGTCAGCGGCCTCTACTTCGCCCATCCCCAAAGCCATTACTTCACCGTCGACCGCATCACCCGCGACCAGGCCGAATCCTACGCCCGCCGCAAAGAAATGCCCCTCGCCGAAGTCGAACGCTGGCTCTCCCCCAACCTCGGCTACGACCCGTAAATTATCTCTCCCTCTCCCCTTGCGGGAGAGGGCTGGGGTGAGGGGTGACTGACGGTCGATGGAATCGACCGCACGCAGGGCGGTAGATACGTTTGATCCATCAGGTCCGGAGTGAGGGCCTCATACAAAGCTGCGAATTCGACCAGCAAGATCGTTTCCGAACCAGCCAATCACCCGTTGGTATCGCCCGCTTCGGAGTTCAGGAGTTTCGCTTTACAGCCGGCGTTTATCGCCGCACGATCGGTATTCTCAGGCGCCTCGCTCACTTCACGGCACGCATCCTGCACTAGCATGGCCGTACCTTTCTGGATCGTTTCTAAACATCTCCTTAGGCGGAGGAATAACCATGGCTACTGCACCGGCATCGATTGAAATAGATGAGATTAAAACCAAAGAGCCACTCTGGGGCGTAAAAAGTCGCGTCAGTTGGGGCGCTTTAATGGCCGGAACGGTCGTAGCCGTGGTCACCTATTCTTTGCTGTCGCTGTTGGGTACAGCGGTGGCCATGAATATGAGCGATAGCGCCACCGTCCAGCAGCTTGGCACATTCGCCGGCATTTGGGCCTACGTCACCTTGATCCTGGCCATGCTCTTCGGTGGCTGGATTAGCTCGCTCTACACCGTGGGCGAATTTCGCTACGAAGCGGTCCTATACGGTGTCATTGTCTGGGGAGTCACCTCCTTGGTTCTAATTCCTTTGTCCACGCTCGGCATCGGCGCCAGCGTGGGCATGGTCCTAGCCTCGCATGGAATCACCAAACTGTCTTACGAGACGGAACCCTTCATCGTCGCCGCCCAAGACCAATTGACCCACGGTGCTCGCCGTGGCGAACAAGTTGCCGCCGATTTAACCCGTCAGTTATCGGGCAAGGCAAAGGAGTACACTTCGTCCGACAAGTCCAACTCTGACAAATCCAGCTCCGATAAATCCAACTCAGATCAATCCAGTTTCGACAGTCAGTCTTCCAACAAATCCAATTCGGAAGGCCGAGACACAAGTTCTTCTTCGGAAGGCCGCGAATCAGATTCTTCCGATGCCAATGCCAGCACACGTACCAGTTCATCCTCTGACGATTCACAGTCCGATGCCGCCCAAGATAATTCCAACCACGGCCGCACCATTTCTGAAGAAGCCAGATCGAAGCTCAAGGCCGGCGCCTGGTACGCCTTCGGCGGCACCCTCTTGTCAATGCTCGCCGCAGTCTTCGGCGCTTCCCTCGGCCCGACCTTTGTGGTGACACACCATAAAGTCCGCTTACAAAGAACTCCAGTCACAACAATCCCCCGCGCCTAATACATATATAGGCGTACTTCGCAGTTAACGTTTGATCAGACAACCATCCATCCCCAAAGCCATTACTTCGCCGTCGACCGCATCACCCGCGACCAGACGGAAAACTACGCCCGCCGCAAGGGGCTGCCCCTTACCGAAATCGAACGCTGGCTCTCCCCCCAACCTCGGCTACGATCCGCAGGCATTGATTTACCATACAAACGCGTAGTCAGTCAAAAGCCGGCGCCGTCGTTCGTCTGCGCCGCACCCTTAACGCCGCCAATTCAAATCCGCCCAAGCCAAGTAAGGCCACGGACGCCGGTTCGGGTACGCTTTGCGTGGAACCGTCGCCGGCGATCAAATCCGAGAGCGAAGCTTGAATATCGGCGTTGTTGAAAACGCCATCGTGATTCACATCCCCCAGCGCGACCAAATTTGCAGGCGACAGACCATTCGTCGATTCGAAGGTAATTGGATCGGTAAGTGCCTTTTCCATCGCGTTAATGTCGGAGGCATCGAAATGACCGTCTAAATTGAAATCGCCGGTCAACAGCGGAGTCAGTTCGTAAACCGCAATGCTGCGGGCCGCCACACTGGCAGAAAATGAATTGCCAAGCCCCGATACAATGGATTGTGTTGGATCGCTGGTAAGACTAGTCGAAAACAGCGTGCCTGTTGCTTTGATATTGGAGCCGCTAATGGTCAACCCCATATTCGCACTGGTCGTGCCGGGATTAATCAGCATGATGGAAATATCTCCATCGGCGCGCTTCGCCGCATAGACAATGCCGGCCGTGTTTGAGCTCGACGACGCCGAAATAAAAGTGTCGCCCGGGCCGATAAAATCGTGCAGCGCCTCCATCGCATAGTAAGAACCGCCGCTGTTTTTGCTTAGACTTCCAGAATCATCGAGGTAGCTTTTGGTCATCATCTCCCACATGTCTGCATTTTGAACCCCGGCTTTCAGGAATGCGCTGTAATCGATAGCGGTTTGCAGTCCCTGAGTCGCGGCAGGCAGGGTGCTGCCCAGATTGCCAAACTCGGTGATGAACACCGGAATGTGCGATGCATCGGTTCCGGCATTGTTCGTAATGAAATTCCGCGAGCTATTAATCACATTGGGAATATCAGTGACACGGGCGGCCAGAAAGTTGGTAACCGTCGAATTGCCGGTGCCACTGAGGTTGGGATAGTAATGCACGATGCCGAAATCCATGCCCGTGGCTCCCGCCTGCAAAACGTACGGATCGAAGTTAGAGGCATCATCCAAAACGCCGCCGATTTTGATGGTTGGATCGACTGCTTTCATCGCCGCGGCAAAAATAGGAATTTGTTGGCCATAATATGTCGGCGACAAGTTCGGCTGTCCCACACGAGATGAGCCGGTGCCCGTGTAATGCAGATCGGTTTGCCAGTCTTGGCCGCTAAAGTAGCCGTTTCCGTTCAGTTCGTTACCGATTTCCCAATACTGAACACCGATCGGTGCGGCACGATGGATCTTCAGAAAGCTACCAGCAGTGACCGAAGGCATGTCGGAAGAATTCAGCACGACACCCACGGAGCCGTCGGTCGCCCAGTTAGCATCATTGGGATTGGCGGCGCGCAAAGCCGCCCAATAACGCACCGTTCCCCAGTTGTTGCCTTCTCCATCAGTACCCAATTGCATGGTGGCATTTGCGCCGTTTACGGTTGCGTTGGCGTATGCCACCCAGGCGGCGGCTTCATCGGGCTGGCCACCCATGGTGTTGTTTAAGCTGCTACCGTAATCGATAGTTACCATGCCTTGCTTCGTAAGACCATTCGAAGCATCCAATATGTTGGTAGCAAACGTCCCAAAATTACTACCCGAGGCAGCATATCCACCCGTGGCAGTATTATTTGTCCAATGATAAATGTCCGAATAGTTTCCGCCCGGATAACGGATAATCGATACGCCAGTGTTGTCCAGCGCGGGCGAAATGTACGAAGCTCCCATATTGTTGTAATAGACCGATGTATTTACACCGATGCCGATTGGCGAAACGGTGGCAACAACTTGCTGCCCATTAATAGTGTTCGTAACCTGCTGGCTTGTATTCACCGTGATGGTTTGCGCAAACGCTGCGCCGGCGAAAACACAACTCAGCACGGGCAGCAGCCCAAGAATCTGGAAAATTACCCGCGGCCGGCTGTGGCAGTCCGGAGCCCGGAATCGTGGGTGGCGTGAGCAGAAACTTGAACAAACGTCTACTCCGAGCGCAGGAGTAGCGTGGGGGGGGATAATCAGTTCCATGGCTCCTCAGATCCTATAGGTGTCGCCGGTCTATCCCCCCCGGGATGCACCAAAAATGCACTATCAAGATAACCCCATTCGTGTGCGGTTGCAACAATTTTTTCGCGGGTGGCTGGGGTCGACCGCAGGGAGCCCCCAGTATTAGGCTTTCGACAAATTCCACTGGCCTAAAAATCGCTTTGCAATCGAGCCACCACTTCTGCTAACTTGCCCTCGGAGCCTCCGCGCTCCCAGTGTCGCTCTTTGGAAATTCATCAAGTAATAAGCAAATACCAGGGATGGTGATGGGGTGGCACTGACAAGCGCTCCGCTTGTCAGTGGTCCAGACGATGTCGCCCGCTGCGGAAGCGTCAGCATGTTGTCTGGGGTCCCGCATGCTAACTATCTGCCTGCGCACTTCGTGAGCTTGAATTTTGCACTCGCCTCCGTTTCCGCGCAACCAATGGCTGACTATGAACTTCTCTCACGCCAGACTGGCACAGCGCATTCGAAAATGAAAGCAAATTCAAGCAATTGTGCGCCTGCCCGATTGCAAACGACTCGGCATTTCTCGAGCAATCCGCAATCCCCTCGGTGCAAAATTCACCGAGTTTTGCACCGCAAAGTGGGACCCCTACTCGGCGCGCAAATCTGTCTCGCCTTTTTCCCGGAAAACACAGGCCAAACGCGCTTTAATTTTGCACGCCGCTCCTCTCCGCGTGCAGAAATGGAACCCGAACCCATTTATCCAGTTCGCCAAACTTATGGCTTCTCCGCATCCGCGCAGGTGCAAATAAACTGTCCGCACCCCGGACACCCTGAGCCGTACTTGCGGGCCACCGCCTCGGCCAAATCAACACCCGCCACATTGGCAATCGTGGCCAGCCACGCCAGCACGTCGGCGAATTCGCCCAATCGTTCTTCGTGCGTCCCATTGCGCAGCGCAGACGCCAACTCGCCAACCTCTTCCATCAGCCACATGAACGTGCCGTCGATGCCCCGGGTGACATCCTTTTCCAGGTACATGTCGCGAATCAGCTTTTGAAATTCCGCAATCGTGACAGACGCAGGGGGAATAGTGTCAGGCATAAATCTTGCGACCAGTTAAATGTTCTGAGGCGGCAACGATGAATCCGGCACCGCAGCCATCTGCAATGGTTGATCGATTTTGACCTTCAGTGCAATGCCGAGAAACAACCGCAAAAGGAATTTAAAAGGAAAGAAACCAATAAACGAAGCCAAAAATCCCGTGAGTGCTCCCAGGATAAGATCCGCAATAAGGTTTAAGAATCCGGCTCCAATTCCTTCAACAACATTAAATCCCCAACGAAAGTAAACGTTACAACCTAACCGGGACAGTACAAAAAGAATACAACCGTATCCCATCCCGGATGCCATAAACACGGTCGTACTTAATTTTATAAACGAGCCAAACGAGATGGTCCGAACCATTATTCGTTGCATAGTTTGCTCTCAATTCGCAGTAAGAGCCAAATCGGCATGTATAAAGCAGTAAGAGCCAAAATCGTCATCTTACCACTCACTCGCTGAAAGTCATGACTGTAGGTTTATCATTTCGTTTCAGCCGATACAGCACATGGGGTAGGTCCGACCATACGATCTCGCGCTCGAAGCTCAAGCCGCATTTTTCCATCACGCGGCGTGATGCAAGATTGGTCGGCAACGTAAACGATACAAGTTCGGCCATGTTTAAATCGTTGAAACCGACACTGATCGAGGCTTTGGCAATTTCGGTCGCCAAACCTTGTTTCCAAAACTCCGGTACAAGCGCGTAACCGATCTCGATTTCTTCGCGGCCCTCAAGCTCGACATGATGTAGTCCTCCGCGCCCGACAAATCGCCCGTCAGCCTTACTATGCCACATCCACCGTCCAATGCCGTGCTGATTCCATTGGTCTAGATTCTTAGCAAGAAACTGCTGCACTTCCTCATCGCTTCGCACACCGCCCAGCGTGGCCGCCACGATTGGATTTTGCAGCAGCCGGCACAGCAAATCGAAATCACCCGACTGAATTCGCCGACCCGTCAGCCGCCCCGTTTCGAGGTTGTCCAGGTTTTTCATTTCGTGCGATATATATCCGGCACCGAAATTTCCATGTGTCGCTCAGGATCGGCCAGCGGCTGGAATCCGAATTGGCGATAAAGCCCGTGCGCATCGCGCGTAGCCAGTGTAAACCGGCGAAGCCCCTGCAGCACCGGATGCGACATCACCGTTTTCATCAGCCACTTGCCCAAATCGTGACCGCGATGCTGCTCGAGAATGTAAACGTCGCACAAGTAAGCATAGGTAGCCCCGTCGGTGATGACGCGCGCCAAACCGACCTGATTCCCGCCATGATACAATCCAAAGCACAGCGACCCGCGGATGGCTTTTTCGACAACGGTCAGCGGAATTCCCGGCGACCAATAGCAATGAGTCAGATAGGCATGAATGGCGGCAACATCCAGCTTGCCGGGATCGGTCGAAATCAAATACTCGCCCAGGCGGGTTTCAAATGGCAAGTCGTCCATGGTCAGATCATTACTTGGAGCCGCCTTTCCGACAATCCTCTCCCAGCGAGGTTCGCGCGAGGCAAGCACAGGTTCGCGTCGGGCAGGCACACGCAGATATCTAATCGGTCGATGTCAGTTGCCCAAAATACAGGACCGTATCGTACTCGATTTTCACCCGGCCGCCTTGCTCGTTTCGCTCAAACAGCTTTTCGATGGCCGGCAGCATCACCGGATAAAGCGGATGACCTTCCGCCGGCATATAAGAACTGGAAGCAATTCGGCCAGTTAAACCCGCCAGGTCGAGCAACTGGGAATTTTCGAGACTTCGGAACTGATACTTCGCTGGCGCGAAGAATTCGCCGATCACTGAGTCGTCGACCAGTTTATGATCTACCTGGCGGTAATCGATCGCCAGTTCGCGCAACAGTCCTTCGTAATCGCACAAAAACTCCGTCGTCCCGATACGGCGCGCATTCCACACCAGCACAACCCAACCGCCGGGTCGTAATATGCGGGCAAATTCCTGCCGGGTTTTGGACCGATCGAACCAATGAAACGCCTGCCCGCACACGATGTAATCCACGCTGCCATGATCCAGTGTGGTTTGTTCCGCCGTAGCATTAACACTATGAAAATGGGAATTACTGCCGAGGAGTTTTTCGGCAGCTTCGCGCATTTCACGGTTCGGCTCTACGCCATAAACCGTATTGCCATGGTCCAGAAACAGCTTCGACGAAAGACCGGTTCCCGATCCGACATCGGCAACGATTGCCGCCGTGGTCAGTTCGGCATCGGTTTCTAAAACTCGAAGTAGTTCAACCGGATACGTGGGTCGATAGCGGATGTAGTCTTGAACCCGATTGGAGAAGCGCAGCTTCGCATCGTTCACTTCGGTGCTTCCATTCCCTCCGCGTGCACGGCGTTGACTTCCGCTTTGGCGGTGTCGTCGCCCCCTTTATCGTTATTAATTTCCGCTTTTGCGGCGGCAAAATCAAGCTCGAAGGCTGGATTTTTGTGCAGTTCGCGCACGATTGCCTGACCTAGAACCCGGCCCGCGAAAATATCGGTTTCGTAATGACGGCCCAGCATTACGCGGTCCCAGCCGATTTGACGACCTTCGGCTAAAATAGTGTCTCTCTTTTCGGGAAATAAGTCGGCTAATAATAAAGCCATCACCATGGCCCGTGTTGAATGCCCGCTAGGGTAGCCGAAGCTGGGCTTTTTCTCTGCGTGCCGCAAATCGGTCGGATCGACTTGATATGGCCGCAGTCGCTGCCAATGGTCTTTGCTGCCGTCGACCACGTGCTCGGTTTCCTTCAGAACTTCGTCGAATAGAGCGGTAGTTTTCGGCAGTTTGTCGGGCTGAAATGCCGGACCGATGGCCGCGGCGAAGTTGGCAATGCCGATTTTCTTTTCCTCCGCTTCGGCCCGGCTTTTTTCTTCCGGTGTGCAGGCTTTATAGGTGGCAACGGTTTCCGCTAAATCGGCAGCCTGTTCGCCGGAATCAGCGGCAGGTGGCGCCGGTAATAAAGCCACCGCATCCGGCTTGCCCGGCGGTAGATATCGATCTTGCGCCGCCAGCGGCGCCGCAATGGCGGCCCACGCTGCAGCAAAAATTAACGTACGATTGCGCACACAGTGGATACAGGGGTTGATTTTCATAAATGACTTTCGACGAGTTCGCGCGGCGGCAATGTTTACTCAACATAACAGCCACGGCAATTGCCCCGGACCCGCGGCAAATCATAATACTGCATTGTTAAAATTGCGCTAGCATCGATAATTTTGCCAGCCGCAAGGGCTGCGCAACTCCGTCTTGAAGGGAATGCCGATCTAATCCAGCAGCCAGCGGACGACTTCGACTAAACCGTCGCTGTCGTGACAGGGGGCCACACGGTCGGCGGCCGATTTTAGTTCCGCAACGGCATTGCCCATTGCCACACCCAAGCCGGCGCCTTGAACCATCGGGATATCGTTCACGTCGTCGCCGACAGCGCAAATTTCTTCATCGCTGATACCCCAATCCCGGGCCAAATGTTGCACGGCCGACCATTTGCTCACCCCGCCGGGCTCAATTTCGCAAAACCAACCGCTGTAAAACGGACTCTTGAGGACATGAACGTACAGATCGTCGCCGAATTTTGCTGAAAGTTCCTGTCCTAAATCCGTCATCTTCGGCTGAGGCGCGATGGCAAAGCCGGCGAAAACCTCCGGCGGCGGAGCGGTCATCAGCTTCGGCCACTCGCGGCCACAGCGGCTGTTCCGGCCGTAATATTCCGCCAATTCGTCCTGCTCCCCGTATGGAATCTTCAGCCGCGGGCAGTAAAAATCGAATCCTTGCGAAAAGGTGTCGGCATACAGTACCGCGTCGTGGCCGGCCGCGGAAAGAATTCGTAACACATTTTCCAGCACACCCGGAACAAACTCGGCGCGAAACAGCGTGCGATGGTCGATCGGATCTTTAATTAGTGCCCCGCTGGCCGAAATCAATGGCACGTCCAATTGCAGCGGCTCGACCAAATGCAGCGATTTGGAATAGCGCCTGCCCGTGGCCAGCACCACACGTATGCCGGCATCGCAAGCGCGGCGAATGGCGGCGCGGGTGGGTGGTGTTAACTCATCGCGGCTATTGACCAGCGTGCCGTCGATATCTAGAGCCAACAATTTGAAACGCGACATGAGAATTGAAAATTACTCGGCGCCGGCCATTGCCGCAAGTTGAACCACACTGCGATCGTGCTCTTTTTCCAAATACGTGCGGCCTTTTTTCACGTTGATGTGGTCCCACGGCAACCGATCGCCGATTTCAGCCGGACGATGAACAATTTGATCGAAATCCAGCCCACAATCCGCCACCGTTTGCCACCACAGGTCCGGTTTCAAGTTTTCGCTCCAGCTATCCAAACGTGCCCCTCGCCGCCAGGCAAGTTCCACAACCTGGGCCACACGCCGATCACCTCGGCTCAACAGTCCCTCGAGTAAACTCGTTTCGACGTGATGGCATTTTACCTGCACAGCCCGGATTTTCACCCGTCGCTTCAGATACTGATGAGCCCAGTGGAAGTACTCGCGTCGCTGCATGGCGTTCCATTGATAGGGCGTGTGCGGCTTGGGGACAAAGTTCGAAACACTCGCCGTCACCTTTGCATACTTGCCGCGCACTTCGCGGCCAATTTCGGCAATCGTTTCCGCCATGTCGACGATGCCCGCGAGATCGACTTCGCGCTCGCCAGGCAGCCCGCACATGAAGTACAGCTTCACTTTATCGATGCCGTTTTTGAACGCTTCGCGGCAGCCGTCGAATAAATCTTGATTGCTAATTTTCTTGCGGATCTGCTCGCGCATGTCGTCGCGGGCAACTTCCGGCGCCAGCGTCATGCCGGAATGGCGCTCGGTGCCGATGAGCGAAGCGACGACCTTTAGCGCCTCATTCACACGCAGGCTGGGGAAAGCAATACTCACGCCCAGCGGGGCGCACACGTCTTTCATCCGCCGCACCAGCGGCTCGAAATAGGGATAATCGCTGGTCGATAGCGATAACAGCGAAATCTCGTTGTGTCCCGTGCGGTGATACGACTCCAGCGCCGCTTGCACGATAGTTTCAACTTCACGAATCCTTAGCGGACGCTTAATTACCGTGCTCTGACAAAATCTGCATTGCCACGGGCAGCCGCGCATAATTTCAATGGCAATGCGATCGTGAACGCATTCGACGTACGGCAAAATCGGCGAGGTGGGAAGCGGTGTGCCGTCCAGATCGCTGATGACCGACGGCTCGATGGTTTCTGGCATGTCGCTGCGGGTTCGATTGACTGCGGCGATTCGGCCGTCGGCAAAATATTCCGGCTCGTAAAAGCGTGGTACATAAGCGAACGGAAATTTCGCCGCCAACTGTGCCAGCAATTGCTCGCGCTGCTTGCGGCTTTCCCCAGAATCTGTTTCTCCCAAACCCTGAACGGTTTTCTTCAGCCGCAGCCATTCATCGCACAATAGCGGCAAACTTGGCTCGCCGTCCCCGGTGACGAAGACATCGATAAATGGCGCCAGTGGTTCCGGGTTTTGTGCACACGGCCCGCCGGCAATGACGAGCGGATGTTCCAGCGTTCGCTCGGTGCTATGCAGGGGGATGCCGCCCAGATCGAGCATCGTCAGTAAATTGCTCGTACAGATTTCATATTGCAGCGTGAAACCCAATACGTCGAACTGCGACAGCGGCGTGAAGGTTTCCAAGCTGTACAGCGGTTTGCCGCGCTCGCGCAGTTGGGCCTCCATATCGAGCGCCGGCGTAAAGGCGCGTTCGCATACCCAATCGTCGCGGTTATTCATCAATGTGTAGAGCACTTGCAGGCCATGATGGCTCATGCCGATGGTGTACAAATCGGGAAACGCCATACACAACTTGCCGCGCACGCTGCCGTGATCCTTGCGAATCATGTTCAACTCGCCGCCCACATACTGTGCCGGCTGGATAACGCGGGGCAAAATGAAGCGGCTGACGTAGTCTTTGAAGTCCGTATTAAGCATGGATTACATTATCGCAGATTTTTTACTGACGATTCAACCCGAAGGGTGTTCCTGAAGTGACGATTACCCATAAAATGTGGAAGCAATTTCCTTGGATTTATTCCTAAAACACAAATTTGTCATGCCCGATTTCGTCACGGTTGCCAAAGTTGGATCGATTCCCGAAGGGCAGGGGATCACCGTGACCCTCGGGGAGCGCTTGGTGGCGGTTTTCAATTCCGCTGGGCAGTACATGGCCATCGACGACATTTGCCCGCACATGGGGGCCTCGCTGGGCACCGGCGAAGTGTATGAGGGTGTCGTGACGTGTCCCTGGCACGCCTGGCGATTCAAAGTGTGCGACGGCGCCTGGGCCGACAGTCCTCGAATTAAAATCGACAGTTACGAAGTGCGGGTGAGCGGAGACGAAATTCAAGTGGCGAGCCAGCCGCGGGCGAAAACGTGAATTTCGCATCGCCAGATCAGATTTTGATCTTCCCGCCGGGTTCTGGAGTTTCCGGTATCGCTGAAGTTTGTGACCGAACCGCCGCTGCCCACGCTTTGGCGTCCTGCGCAATCGGGGGCCACGTGTTATAGTGGCACGGCACCACGCGCTTCGGTTTAAGCAGTTTAATGGCCTCGATGGAATCTTCCGGACCCATCGTGTAAAAGTCGCCGATGGGAAGAATTGCCAAATCCAAACCATCGCGACCGTACAGCTGCATGTCGCCAAACAGAGCTGTATCACCGGCGATGTAGATATTCACATCATCCAGCGTCAATAGAAATCCACCAGGGCTACTCCCCGGGGTGCCGTCGGGCAGCGTAGAAGTGTGATGAGCGATCGTCATCTTCACTCGGCCGAATGGTAAATTCGTTGCGCCTCCAATATTCATGCCTACCGCGTTTTTTACTCCTTCCTTGGTTAGCCACTGCGAGATTTCAAAATTGCTAACCGTAGTAGCGCCGGTGCGTTTAGCAATTTTCACAGCATCGGCGATGTGATCAGAATGGCCGTGCGTGATCAGGATAAAATCGGCTTTCACGTCCCCCGATTTGATCGGCGCGGCCGGATTGTCATCCAAAAACGGGTCAATCAGCAGCGCGTACTTACCGGTATCAATTAAAAACGTCGCGTGACCGAACCAGGTAATTTCAATAGACATGGAATGGTGAGCGATTGAGTTGGAGAAAATTAGAGTGTAAATTAGCCCCCGGCTTTGCGCAGAGGTGAATCGTCACAAGATAAACCATCCTTCATGGCGTCCGCCAGCAAGTGCAGTTGGATCAATTGCCCGACGGATCCTTCGTCGACGTCTGCAAGCTTCACAACAACCGTATACTGGCCAGCTAAAAATCGGGCATCTCGTATCGCTTGCGCCTGCTGGTTGGCGATCTCGGATAACAAAAAATCCTTCTTTTTTTTGCGGTCGCCAGGATCCATGTTCGTTGAAAGCGCGACGCTTAAACGATCGTGGCGAACCGTCCCAGGAATCCATTGGATCAACAAATCGTTGTCGCTGCGAGCTTGCTGCAAGTTTCGGGCCATGCACGCCAGTGCAGAAACGCTTGACGCAACCCGTAATCCATGAATTTCCATTCGCTGGATAAGCAACTGGCATAGCCCAGCAACATCGAGCGGCGGATTATCGCCCGGTGGTGCGGCCTCGAATCGCTCCGATACGCCGACCGCTCCACGGAGCAATTTGACAATGTCGATGCCCATTACCGATGCCGCCAACAACACACCTGCATGAAAAAAAGCTGCCGAGGGCGAATGCGTAGACGGCGACATTTCGTTGACGTCAATTCGCGGAAGCCCAATTTCTTCGGCAAGCACCGTCAATGGGGAATGTTTTCGTCCCACAACGGCCGACCGTTCAGCTTCGTTCGATGCCGTCGCCGTGGTTTGCAAGCGATCCCAAAGAAAACTGAACAGGCCGGTCAGCAGTCGCTGGTCCGTATTGTCCTCGCAGCTTTTGTATCCATCATCGGCTGTCGCCAAAAGTCCCCAACGCTCGTCAACAGTGTGCAAAAGTCGTCGATGAGGTAGCACTTCGAGTAATGCTTGAATCGCATCATTTTCCGGCGCCGCCGTGAGGAAATAAATCCGCGGCCGCCCACCGCGCTGGCCGCGCGTTAATTCGTTGTGATACGGATGGCCACAGGCGGCAAACAGTGCTTGCGCAGCCGCCGTCAACTGCGGCGGTCCAAGCATCACAACTTGGTCAACCGTTTCGCGCAACTGTTTGGCGTGCGAGAGAATTTCCCCCAGCAAACTGTTCTTGCGCTGCAGGTGATACTCGGCAAGCAACCGCTGGGGCTGAGCCACGCATCGTTGCATATCGCCATCCGCTGCATCTAAAAATGTTCGGCGAGCATGCTCTAGTTCCGCACCGAACTGCAACAGCTCTGCGCGGCCAAAACCTCGCTCCAGTGAAAATGCCGCCGAAAGATCTAATTCGATCGGCTCTAGCTTGGATTCAATTCGCGTCGGGCACATAACAATCGGTAGACCACACAACCGGGCTGCTCAACAACCGGGCTGCTCAGAATTCGCTGCTTTCCCCTTGCATGTCTGCAAGTTTGTGTTACCACAGTGATTGCAGCATACGGCCTCGCGTCCGATTTGCAACCACAAGCAAAAACATGTCCGATTTCATTCGGGTCGCCAGCGTGACGCAGCTCGCCGATCCAGGTAAAATGTTGGTGGAAGTCGACGAGCGGCTGATCGTGCTGTTCCGCGTCGATGGCAAGTTTTATGCCTTGGACGACGTGTGTACACACGACGGAGGACCGCTGAGCGAAGGCGCGCTCGACGCCAAAGCCTGCACCATTGCTTGCCCCCGTCACGGGGCGAAGTTCGATATCAAAAATGGTGCGGCGCTGACGATGCCCGCCACTCAGGCCACGGAAGCGCACGAGGTGAAAGTGGTCGGCGACGACGTGTTTGTAAAACTTTATGAGTAACTGGGCAATAGACTAAACGGTGCTCCGATGCCTCTAACCGAAGATGCTGTCCGCGAAACGCTCAAACAGGTGATCGATCCGGAATTGTTCGTCAACATTATCGACCTGGGATTGGTGTATACCGTCGTTGTGGAACCGGTTGGCGATAAGGAAAACATCAAAATCGAAATGACGATGACTAGCCCCGCCTGTCCCGCGGGACCACAATTAATCGGCCAAAGCAAACAGGTGCTGGCCGCACTGGAAGGCGTGGGGGAGGTGGAAATAAAGTTAGTGATGACGCCCCCCTGGTCGCCGGATTTAATGACCGAATCGGCCCGCGATCAGTTAGGCATCTTTTAAGCAGCAGAGATTAGGCAAACCGCACAATGCGTTCGTGCGTTGGCGAACAATGGGGAGAAAATCGCAAAAATGCCGACTGAACCTCGGCAGCAGGCAATCTATTTCTACAGCGACTTTTCAAGGAGCACACGCGTGAATAAGTTCTACCGGGTCTCGGCTTCAATGTTCTTACTTGGCGGAATGATCTTTTTTGGCGTCGGAATTCCCGCAATGACGGCAGAGAAAAGCAGCCCCGCGACAGCAAGAGGCACCAACATTGATGCCAAGGTCGATGCCCTGCTGAAACAGATGACGCTTGATGAAAAAATCGGCCAGATGACGCAGGTCGATTCCGCGGCGCTCACCAAAAAAGGGGACGTCGAAAAATATTTTCTCGGTTCGGTCCTCAGCGGCGGCGGTTCCGATCCGCCGAAGAAGGATAATACCGCCCAGGCCTGGGCAAACTTTTACGACGGCTTCCAGAAAGAGGCGCTGAAAACCCGGCTCAAAATCCCCATCATCTACGGCATCGATGCGATGCACGGCCACAGCAATATCGATGGCGCTGTGATCTTTCCGCACAACATCGGGATGGGGGCCACCCGAAATCCCGATCTGGTGGAGCGTGAGTGCCGTGTGGCCGCCGAAGAAATGGCCGGCACTGGCATCAATTGGGCGTTCGGACCATGTATTGCCGTGGCTCGCAATCCGCGCTGGGGTCGCACCTACGAAAGCTTTGGCGAATCACCGGATCTGGCGGTCATGTTGGGTCCGGCGGCAGTCCGCGGTTTTCAGGGCAAAAATCTCACTGCCCCGACCTCCTCGGTCGCCTGCGCCAAGCATTATCTAGGCGATGGCGGCACGACCGATGGAAAAGATCAAGGCAATACCCAGTGCGATGAAGCCACGCTGCGAAAGCTCTATCTGCCAGGTTACACCGCCACCGTGAAAGCCGGCGTACCGACCATTATGGTTTCGTATAGTAGTTGGAACGGCAAAAAGATGCACGAGAACAAGTTTTTACTAACTGACGTGCTCAAAGGCGAACTCGGTTTTACCGGATTTCTTGTTTCCGATTGGGCGGCCATCGATCAGATTTCGCCCGATTACAAAGCCGATATTGAAAAGTCGATTAATGCCGGTCTCGACATGATTATGATTCCCAACGCGCCCCCAAAACCCAACAACTATGTCGAGTTTATCAAAGATCTCAAGGAATTGGTCAACGAAGGGAAAGTGCCGCAAAGCCGCATCGACGATGCCGTACGGCGCATTTTGAAAGTCAAACTTCAAACGCGTTTGTTCGACCATCCAATGACCGATAGCAAGTTTACCGACCAAGTTGGTTCCGCCCAGCATCGGGCCGTGGCGCGCGAGTGCGTGCGGCAATCGCTGGTGCTATTGAAGAACGAAAACCATGTTTTGCCGCTGAAGAAAGACATTAAGCACTTGCATGTGGTCGGCAGAGGCGCCGACGACATTGGCATTCAATGCGGCGGTTGGACCGTCGATTGGCAGAGCAAGCCTGGCATGGTCACGCACGGCGGTACAACCATTTTGTCCGCAATTCGTAATACCGTGGGCAAGAACGCCAAGGTAACCTATTCGGCCGACGGTAGTGGTAAAGATGGTGAAGGAGCCGATGCCATATTGGTCGTCGTGGGTGAAATGCCGTATGCCGAAGGCGAAGGTGATCGGAAGGATTTGAGCTTGAGCGCGGAAGACCTGGCGCTGGTGAAGAATGCGAAGCAATCGGGCAAGCCGGTCGTCACGCTGCTTATTTCCGGCCGGCCAATGATCATTGGACCGGCGCTGGTTGCCAGCGACGCTTTTATTGCTGCATGGTTGCCGGGCACAGAAGGGCAAGGCGTGGCCGATGTGCTATTCGGCGATTACAAACCAACCGGCAAGTTGCCGCAGACGTGGCCCCGCAGCATGGATCAAGTTCCTTTGCATGCCGGCGATGCCGGCGCCGACAAAGCGCTATTCCCGTACGGATATGGCTTGAGTTATTGAGCCCCGTCTAAGGGTGAAGTTGTATTCGTCAAGTTCATCGCTGGAATTTCTTCAGCCGAGCCATCGAGCTGCAGTTCGATGATCGTGTCGATATCCGATTGGTCGGATTTCGCCACGTGCAGGAACCACTGCGAACCCGTTTGCTCAATTTTTACCTCGCCCCCGGTCAAAGCTTTGCTCGCAACCATTTTGTGCGGTAACGTCGGAATCGCGACGTTGTCGCCCGTCCATTTCAACACGTGCACATAAACCTTGTTCCCGTGCCGCGTACTGTAAACGTCGCCCGACGGTTTAAACGGCCCGCCTCGTGTGCCGTAAATACACTGGCCGAATTTTCGCAGCCACTGGCCAATTCCATTAAGAACTTCCACCTGCCGCGGTTCGATTTCGCCCGATGGCATCGGCCCTACGTTCAGCAGCAAATTGCCATCACCCGCTGCGCACCGGACCAGAATCCGAACGCATTCGTTCACCGTCTTAATGCGATCGTCCGGCTTCCACGACCATTGCGTGCCTAAAGTCATGCACGTTTCCCAGGGATGCTGGTCATCAAACGTTCCGACCTTTTGCTCGGGCGTGTAATAATCGGCGTTCGGACCGATTTTGTTTTCCTGGTACTCTCGATAATTCGCCAAGTCGAGGCGGTTGTTGACCACAATCTTTGGCTGCAGCCGGTGAACGAGAGCATACGTTTCAGACTGATCCCAAGGCACAGGACCTGAATCGAAATCGAACCACAGTAAATCGATCGGCCCATAATTGCCCAGCAACTCTCCCAATTGCCGCTGCATGGACGACACATATTTCGCATTCCGCTCGGTTCGGCAATCGGGATCGCGCCAATCCATCGGCGAGTAATACCAACCAATATGCATTCCCCTGCGGTGTGCGGCCTGCGCCAGCTCGGCGCAAACGTCGCGACCAAACGGCGTGTGTAAAATATTGTAATCCGATGCGTGAGAGTCCCACAGGCAAAACCCGTCGCAATGTTTCGCCGTGAGCACCATGTATTTCATGCCGGCTAGCTCGGCAATCTTAACCCAACTTTCAGCATCAAACTTCGTCGGGTTGAACTGTTTGTAAAGGTTGTCGTATTCCTCCACCGGGACCGTGCCGGCCGATTTGCTCGGGCAGCCTTGCCGCGGACCGGCGCGCGACCAGCTAATCTCGGTCCCCTTAACACTGATCGGCCCCCAGTGGATGAACATGCCAAACCGCGCTGCGCGCCACCATGCCAGCCGACTATCACGCCCGTCTTGATTTGTCGGGATGGCGGATTCATCTGCTAGGGCGGAGTGGCAGCCGAATTCGGCGAGCAGTACTTGCGCGAACACGAGAAATAAGGCAGCGCCGGTGTTAAACTTCGCTGTCGGTTGCATAGATACTTCGTCCGCCGTCGACTGCCAGACACGCGCCTGTGACAAAATCGTTCTCGATAAAATGCAACACCGCCAGTGCAATATTCTGGGGACTCCCCTCGCGCTTTACTAGCGTACCCTGAATCGCTTGCTCGCGTTCGGCGGCAGACAAATTAGCGGGCAACATCACGGGCCCAGGCAGAATGCAGTTCACGCGAATACGCGGATTGCGCGCCGCCAGTTCCACGGCCAATGTTCGAGTAAGCGTCGGAATCGCCCCTTTGGATGGAAAATATGCGGAATAGTTGACGTACGGACGCGCGCAGGCCCAATCGCCGAAAGTGATAATCGAACCGCCCTCGGGTTGTTTGACCATCGCCAGACCCACATGCTGGCAGCAAAGAAAAGTGCCCAGCGTGTTCGTTTCCAGGAATCCGCGGACATCAGTCGCCGTCACATCTTCTAGCGGTTTACTGTTCCATGCCGCGGCGGTGCAGACCAACACGTCGATATGGCCGAAGTGTGTGATTACTTCTTTCACCAGATTGCGGACCGCTTTTTCATCGGAGATATCGGTAGCGAAAGCGGCGGAGTCAACGCCTTGGCTTTGCATATGGCGTACCGTTTCCGCCGCCTCTGCCGCGGAGGTGCGGTACTGAATGCCAATGGCATAGCCGCGCTTTGCCAGGGCATCGGCTACATGCCAACCAATGCGGCGCCGACCTGCGCCGGTAACAAGAGCCACTTTGCCGGATGCCATGCAGCTTACCTTTTTCAATCGGTTCTAAAGAATATGCTTTCACATGCTAGCTTGGCCGTCATTTTGGGTTGCTCGTTATCCCCTTGGCAATAGATTCAGCCCAGCACCCCTGATGACCCGCGAAAAGGCCTTGCTCCATCTCGGCGGCCTAGCTACACTTCTCGCCCCGCGTATTCTCGCGGTGCGCTTTCGCGCCAACTATAAGCCAAGCCATGGTTTAAGCCTCACATCCAGAGGCCTGCCAACTGTTGTATTTCAAAATCGGGCTTCTAAAATAGATATTGGATCGTGTGGCCCTCAATCAAGGAAGATATACGATGAAGTCCACGCTGTTTGGAGCGGTTGGGGGTACGTTGATTGCCTTGCTCGTGGGATCGTTTTTTGGCCACGAGACTGCCGTCTTCGCCCAACGCCCATCAGTTTACGATCCGACTGACGAGCTCATTGCCCTGCCGACGCAGGTTGATAACGGCCGACAGCAAATCACGGTGATCGATCCGACGAAGCGTGTGATTTGTGTGTACCATATCGATTTGCCCAGCGGCGGCATCACGCTCAAAAGCGTCAGAAATATTTCCGGAGATTTACAAATCGACGACTTCAACGGCACAAGCCCGTTGCCTCGTGAAGTTCGCGCCCAGTTGGAACCTCGCTAAAACGCGGTGGGGGAAAATGCATCTATGGCACGCAAGCTAATCGATCAAGACGAAGCCGCCCGCATCTTAGGAATCACCTCGGAGCAAGTTTCGTCGTTGCGCGATCGGAAGAAACTATTTCCCTATCGCGACGGCGATCAATGGAAATACAAGCAGGAAGATATTGAAAAATACCGCGACGATATGAAGGCGGAAAAACCCGCGCCGGCAACCGAAGAAGAAGCTCCCGTTTGGGATAGCGGTTCAGATAGCGTCATCGGCAAGGATTTGGAGAGTGTCGACCTTGCCGCTGAGGAAGCGGTCGGCGACGACTTGGAAAACGACGAAGTGCAAGTCGGCGACGAAATCGATTCGATTTTGCTGAGCGAAGTTGAATTAGGCAAATCGAGCCGCGAAGGGGCCAGCACCATCATCGGCAAGCCCGACGAAGGCCCGGCCGAAGATTTAGATCTGCCGCCATCGACCATTTCCAAAGAGGAAACGATTTCCTTAGACGACGATTCCGATTTACTTGCCGCCTCGGCCGCCGCGCCTGGCGGCAGCATGGTCATTAAAACCGAAAGCGGCCTGAAGCTGCCGCGCAGCCCGGCCGGCGATTCCAAAAATGTGCTGTCGTCAAGCGATTCAACGCTGGCCAAAGGCGCCGGCTCTTCCGGTTTTAGTTTGGTCGGCGATTCCAGCCTGGCGACATTTGCCGACGTGAAGCTCGTGCCGAGCGAAGAGGGCGGAACCAAAGGCGGCGGCAGCGATAAGCCTTTCGGCTCGGATGCGCTGCAACTTTCCGACGACGAATTAAAGCTCATGGATCCCGGCGGCACGGCCAAAGGTCTATCCAAACCGCCCGAGACACCCAAGAAAACTTCCGGCTCGTCCATCAAGCTCGGCGATGAAGAGTTGGAAGTCGTGCTGGGCAGCAAAACCGGCAGCGATGTCACACAAAGTCCTACCGACAGCGGTATCCAACTTATCAGTCCGTCCGACAGCGGCTTGTCGCTTGATCAACCCGTCGCAATGGGAAGTTCCGCGAGACGGTTGCTCGATATGCCGCTGGACGATTTGGGCGCAAGCGACGAACTTTCCTTGGAAGCGCCCGCTGGGCAGGCAAAACCCGACGAAGACTTCCTGCTCACGGCAGTCGACGATGCGGGCGAGGAATCGTCCGATAGCGGCTCGCAAGTAATCGCCCTCGATACCGATGAAGAGCTCAGCGGCGGCATGTTCGCCGGCGGTGCGGGCGGCGCCGGCTTGTTGGAAGAGGAGCCGGGTGCATCCCCCTTGGGCGGATTGACGCCTGTGTTGGCGCCCACCTCGGCGTTTGCTTCGCCGGCAGCAATGATGGGCGGCGGCGGTGGCGTGGCCGCGGCACCAACCGAGGCGTACTACAGCACCGCCAACATTACCGTACTTTCCATCTGTGTTGTGCTGCTTATGTTTTGCGGCATGATGACCTTCGACCTGATGCGCAACATGTGGGGTTGGAATGGACCGTATTCGGTGAACAGTTCCATTTTGGATTCGATCGGCAAGACCGTTGGCTGGTTGGAAAAGTAATTGTTCTTGGTGTCTTCATGTCTAAGTGTCTGGTTTGTCAAGCGCCTAGACTCCAAGACACTGAGACTACCGAAGTTCGAAAGGAGTCGAACGATGGTTGGATCTCTAAAATTCTTCTCGCGGCGGCAGCGCACTGCCCTCGCTGGCAATATCATCTGCCTCCTGAGCGCCGCTTATTTGGCTGCCAGTCTATCGGGCTGCGCCTTTGCGCCGCGTAGCGAACTAACTGCGGCCCAAACGCAAAATCGCCTGTTGGCCGAGCAAAACCAGTCGCAACTCAGCGAAATGCAAAATCTGCAAACACACAATCACAAGCTCGAAGACAAGCTGATCCAATCCGAGGAGCAGCTGGCCGCACTCGATCAGCAATCGCAGGCGGATCGCAAACGTCTGGCCGCGCTGCAAACTGAACTATCGGACGGCAATGGCAATCGCCTGCCGCCGGGCTTGAGCACGCAACTGGCCAACCTTTCGCGCCGCTATCCGAGTTTGCAGTTCGACACTACCACCGGCGCTGCCAAACTCGATTCCGACGTGCTCTTCGATCCCGGGGAGGCGGAACTGAAAGACGATACCCAACAAATGCTCACGGAGTTCGCGCACATTCTCCGCGCACCCGAATCGCGCGATTTAAAGCTTATGGTCGTCGGCCACACCGACGCGCTAAAGATCACCAAGCACGAAGTTCGCGATCGCTTTCCCGATAACTTCCACCTGAGCGCGGCCCGCGCCTTGGCTGTCGCCGACTATCTCAAGCAGGCCGGCGTGCCGGCACAGCGAATCGGTGTGTCCGGATTTGGCGATCACGAGCCAATTGCTTCCAATGCCACCGCGGAAGATCGCCGACGCAACCGCCGTGTCGAAATCTTCGTGCTCCCGCCGGAAGCCCCCATCGTCGGCTGGACCGAAACCACGACAAGCTTGTACTAAAAACTCGTTAATCTGCTTGCTCAATGCGGGTTGGCCTTTTCCGCCCTTACTTTTGCGCCACAGCCGCTTTATAATCACGGGTAGAAGTCGATTCTGGTTCTTGCCAAAAGTGGCGCGCCCAACCCCGCCGAAGCGCCTCTTTTTCGCATCTGCGGCTCTTTTGCCGCACCATCCGAGATGTTAATGGATTGCCAACTCGCTCCCGCATGCCGCCATTGGATCTTGCCCGCCGCCGCCCTGGTTGCGGCTGTGATAACCGGCTGTCAAAAATCCGACGAAATCGCCCATTACCGCGTTCCCAAAGAGCAGGAAGTCAGCCTGCCGATCGATGCAGCGGAAACAGCCAGCAGCGAAAGCAGACAAAATAGCGCTGACAATGCCCAGGCCGATCGCATGCTCGCCGCAATTGTTCCCCATGGCGATACTGCCTGGTTCTTCAAGCTCTCCGGGCTCGCCGATGCCGTTGCGAAGCACGCCGACACTTTCGAGTCGCTGATTAAATCGATCGTCTTCCCAAAATCGGCTGGCGGCAAACCGACTTGGACGCTTCCCGCTGGTTGGCAGCAAAAGCCGGGCTCGCAAATGCGATTCGCCACGCTCGTGTTGCCCAGCGAAGCCACGGATACCGCCGAAAAGCCATCAACCGTAAAGCCGCTGGAAGTGTCAGTCACTTCCCTGCCGTGGTCCTCAAAAGACAATGCCCAGCAGCTACTGGCCAACGTGAATCGCTGGCGGGGCCAGATGCAATTGAAAACGCTGGCCGTCGCGGACTTGCCTCAAGAAACAAAATCGCTGGAATTGCCCGGCGAAGCGAAATCCACCGCCACACTCGTCGATCTCACCGGCCACATGAAAGCCGGCGGCATGCAGCCCCCGTTTGACAATCCGGCTACGGGTCGGCCTGGCGGCTTGCCGCCGGGGCATCCGGATGTAAGTAATCGGTTGCCGCCCGGCCATCCTTCAGTCGCTGATGAATCCGCGTCCAACCGTCCACCTATGGCTTCTGCAGCGAAAGAGTCGACAGTAAATGAGCAAGGCCATCCATCGCTCACTGCTCGCGCCACGCCTGCCGCCACAGAATCCGATTTGCCCTTCACGTTTACCGCCCCCAGCAATTGGAAATCAACGGCATTGCCCACGTTTGCTGTGGCTGCATTTGCAGTCAGCGATAATTCCTCACGACCTGAAGTCACGATCACTCCCTTGCCCGAATCTGCCGCAGGAATCCCCGCCAATATCAACCGCTGGCGCGGCCAATTGGGTCTTTCTCCCGTTTCGGAGAGCGAACTAAAGGCGGCCGCACAAGCGTATCAAGTAGATGGCCAGTCTGCTCATTTGGTACGCTTAGTTGGGCCCGAAGATGCCAATCCCCGGCGGGCCATTACCGCCGCCGTCGTTCCTCACGATGGGGTCAATTGGATTTTCGCTTTGAAGGCGGACGCTGCAGTGGCCGAGCAGGAGCAAGCCAACTTCGAAAAGTTTGTCGGCTCGGTGAAATTCCAACAGCCTAAAAAATAAAGCGAGAAATATAGCGCATGGCAACTGGCGCACTACGCAACGGATCATCGGAAGTAATGCTCTCCAGCCGAGAGCAGACGGCTTCCTCCGCGCTTGCTGCCGTCCAAACTTTGCTCAAACCACTCGCTTCGCTGAAGCTGACCGTCACCCTCTTCAGCCTGGCGATTTTTCTGATCTTCGCCGGCACACTGGCCCAGGCCCGACACGATATCTGGTGGGTGCTACACAATTATTTCCGCACGCCACTGGCCTGGATTGAACTGAAAACGTTTTTTCCCCCGGCATGGTTTTCCCAGTATCCGGCGCTGTTGGATCTGCCCGGAAGTATTCCGTTTCCCGGCGGATTTACCATCGGCGGCTTGATGGCGATAAATCTGTTGGCAGCCCACGGCGTACGCTTCAAAATCCAATCGCGCGGCTCACGGCTGTGGACCGGACTGGCCGTGATCGCGCTGGGCTGTCTCGTCACGTGGCTCGTGATAGTTGCAGGTCCTGATAAGGACGGTTCGCAAGCCAGTTCGCCGATCGAGTGGCTCACACTGTGGAAAATTTTTCTAGGGGGCTTGGCGTGCGGTTGTGTCGGCATTGCCTGGGCGCTGTTTCAAATCGATTCCAGCCGAAAGCTGGAGCGCGCCGTTTTGGCCGGCATTGGCACGGTGCTGTTGGGTCTGCTGGCCTTTCTGCTGTTTCATGTGGACCCCAGTGGATTGAACCCGTCGGCCATGCGCATTTTGTGGCAACTGCTCAAGGCCGAAGCCGCCGCGGGAATTCTGCTGATCGGTTGCATCTTGGCGTTTCGCAAGCGCGCCGGCATTGTGCTGTTGCACGCCGGCGTTGCGCTGATCATGGCCAACGAATTGGTCGTCCATTTTCTGCACAAAGAAGAGCAGATGACCATCCCCGAAGGCCGTACCGTCAATTACGCCTCCGATATCCGACAAATCGAACTAACCATTGTCGATAAAAACGCCAGCGCAACCGCAGACGACGTGCTGGCCGTGCCCGAGCGGCTGCTTCGCGATAGTCTCAACGATCAAAAGCCCGTTTCCGATCCGAAACAAGAACTTCCCTTCGCCGTTTGCATGCTCAACTTCTACGAGAATTCTGCGCTCGTGCGCCCCCCAGAAGGAGAGAAAAATCCCGCCGACGCAGGCGCCGGAACAAAGTGGATGGTCCTGCCCGAACGGCCGCTCACAGGCTCAGACATTGGCGAAAAGGTAAATATTCCTTCCGCCTACGTGCAGCTTACCGAAAAAGGTTCCGGCAAACCGCTGGGCACCTACATGGTAAGCATCGGTTATCCCGCCACACAAAAAGTGCAGGTGGGGGACAAAGAATACGAAATCGCTCTCCGCTTTCAGCGCGAGTACAAACCGTATACCATGCACCTGCACGAAGTGCGGGCCGACATGTACTTGGGCACCGGCATCCCGCGAAATTATTCTTCCGATTTGCAATTAGTCGACCCGACCCGCGATATCGATCGCCGCGTCGGTATCCGTATGAACGAGCCGCTGCGTTACGGCGGCGAAACGTTTTATCAAAGCGGCTTCGACGACGGCGTCCGTTCCGGCAGCGGCGTTAAATCGACGACATTGCAAGTCGTCAGCAATTTTGGCTGGATGATTCCCTACATCGCCTGCATGATCGTGGCCACTGGTTTGTTGGCGCAGTTCAGCTTGACGTTGGTCCGCTTTCTAAAGCGCCGCGAAGAAGGACGGCTTCCGATCGCCACGATTGCCTCGCAGAAAACTGCACCGTCGACGACGGGTCGTTATGCCATCGTCGCGAAAATTCTGCCGCTCGCGGTACCAGCTTTGGCCGTCGCCTTTCTGGCCTACTCCGCCATGCCCCCCAAGCCACAGGCCAAAAAAATAGATCTGTACGCCTTCGGTAAGCTGCCCGTCGTAATGGGCGGCCGCGTCCAGCCCACCGATACTCTGGCCCGCAACTCGCTGCGCCTCCTGTCGCTGCGAGAACAGTATCTCGACAAGTCAGGCATCCAAGGTGAACTGAAGGACGGCACGTTTCTCATCAGCAGCGTCGACCCGGAAAGCCCCGCGTACTTTGCCGGATTGAAAAAGGGTGAGCGAATTACCGGGATCGCGCAAAAACCAACGAAAGATTTGGACGCCGATCAGGTGACAGAATTGTTGGAAGGCGCAGGAGGCGCGGGCATGAATGGCGCCTCGATCAATTTATCGGTGGCTGCCGGCAATGGTCCGTCGCGGGAAGTTAGCCTCGCCCGCGAATATCAACCCGCCATTAAATGGCTCCTGGAATTAATCACCAACCCTCAGCAAGCCGATCGCCTGCGTGTGTTCCGCATCGAAAGCATCGACGTGCTCAACATGCTCGGTCTCGCGCGCCGGGAATATTTCCGCTACTCGTGGGACGAAATCAACCGCAACAAAGATGAGTTGGACACTGCGTTAACGGAATTGGAGAAACGCGATTCGGTGAATTACTCGGTTTACGAAAAAAAACTCACCGAACTGCAAAGCCGCCTCACGTTTTACGAAGTGATCCGTGGCGCGTTCCTGCAGAATCCTTTGCCGCCATTTCCCACCGCGGCCGAAGTGAAGGCCAATCCGGAGGCCGCCAAACAGCAGGTCGCGCAAATCGTCGAGCGCCGCGATAAATTGGTTGGCTTGCTGCAGGCCGTGATGAGTTCGCATCCGCCGCTGGCAGTGCCCGTCAAAGAAAATCAGGAATCCGATCCCGACCAGCCGCAGGCCGAGGCACAGTCGGTCGACGTGTGGCAGCCCTATACGCTCGCCTGGCTGGAAAACTATTCCGACCAAATCATGGGTAAGCCGGTCAATCCGGCGACGGTGGCTTGGGATACAATCTTTACCGCATATGCTCAGCGCGACGCCGGCGCATTCAACCGCACGGTCGCCGATTATTCAGCATCGCTTGCCGCCCAACCCCCCACACAATTAATAAAAGCAAATCCGTCATTCGAAGCGTGGTTCAATCATTTCGGACCATTTTCTCTGTGCCAGTGGTTGTACTTCGCAGCGTTCTGCTTTGCAGTATTGGCCTGGTTGGGCTGGAGCAAGCCGCTGAATGGGACCGCTTTTTGGCTGATTGCTCTGACGTTTCTGGTCCACACGTTCGGTCTGCTCGCCCGGATGTATATCTCCGGCCGTCCGCCAATCACCAACCTCTACGCCACAGCCATTTACATTGGTTGGGCCGCGGTGTTGGCCGGTTTGATTTTGGAATCGGTCTATCGCCTTGGCTATGGCAATGTATTGGCGTCGGTCGCCGGCTTCGCTTCGCTATTGGTCGCCGATAAACTTTCGCTGCTCTTGGAAACCAGTAGCGGCGGCGACACCATCGGCGTAATACAAGCGGTCCTCGATACGCAATTCTGGCTGGCCACCCACGTCACCTGCGTCGTTACCGGTTACACCGCCACGTACGTCGCCGGCCTGTTGGGCGTGATCTACGTAATTCGCGGCGTCTTCACGCCGTCGCTCAGTGCGGCCGAAGGAAAAGACTTAGCCCGCATGATTTATGGCACGGTTTGTTTCGGCATGTTCTTCAGTTTCGTAGGCACAGTGCTGGGCGGTTTATGGGCCGACGATTCCTGGGGCCGCTTCTGGGGCTGGGACCCGAAAGAAAACGCAGCTCTCATCATCGTGCTGTGGAACGCCCTGGTGCTGCATGCCCGCTGGGATGGCATGGTGAAAGATCGCGGTCTGGCGGTGCTGGCCATTGGCGGCAACATTTTCGCTAGTTGGTCGCACTTCGGCGTAAATCAATTAGGCGTAGGATTACACTCCTACGGATTCACCGAAGGCGTGCTGCTTGCTTTGGGATTTTTCTGTTTGAGCCAAATTTTGGTAATTGGCATTGGACTATTGCCCCAGCGCTTTTGGCTGAGTAATCGCACTCCGCCGCCGGCAACGGTGTAACGGGAGGGCGAAGCTCCTGCTGAGCCGCGAGATAGGCATTTGGTTCGCCTCCAAGTTCTAACGCAGCGTCTAGTGCAAATCTTTCCCGCCCCGCAATCTCGCTTGCGGCACAGCCTGCGGATCGCCTGGCACAACGTCCGGCACCGGCAAAAGGTTCAGCAGCCAATCGGTCTGCCGTGTTGCCGGCACTTGCACCCGACTGTCTGGCACCAGCATTTTCACCAGCGCCACCACCGGCGCCGGCCCGCGGTTCGAATCAGCCAAAAGAATTTCGTCGCGGCTGCGCATCACAATCCCGTTCTGGCTCCCACTGCATCGGCCATGGATTGAAATTCCGCCGGCGTCCAGCATAAAATCCGCCGTGAATTCTTCGTAGGCAATTGTATTGCTCGCACTTCGATTGTCCATCAATCCGTTGACAGAATTCTGCGATCCGCCGCGCGCCAATCCCAACAGTGTCCCGGCGGCTGATAATAGCGATGGGCTTACCATGCCCGGGCCAGCATGAATGGTTCCCTCCGCCTCTTCCAGCCGCCCGGCGTGGATCACCGCATGTTTAATGGCCAATTCCCCATTTCCGCTAAGCTGATGCGGAAATTGCTCGCTAACCGCGGAGTGCAGATCGATGTTTTCCATGCGCCCGGTCAATTCCGCTTGCCATCCGTCGGGTGTTTCCATCGCCGTCAGTGCGCCCTCAAGCGTACTGTGCGGGCCCCAATGATTTTCTCGCTCCGCGAGCACTGCGATCAGCGCAAATGGCAGCGGCGTACTATCCGCTTGAATTTTTAGGCTGTTTGCGGGTTGGCCCGATACATTCGACCGCCGCCACTGTAGACGAATGGACTGCGCGCTATCTGAATCGGCCAGATGCAACGTCGCCTCAGCGGCATTACCATCCGGTGTTGACCGAAACTCCGCATTGCAATCGACAAAAGTTTGCGCGCCGCCAGACCAGCGCAGCGTCAATTCACCGGCGGTCCATCGCAAACTCGGCTCGCGCGAATCAACCGGACGCCGCAACCAGCCGTCAATTAATATTTTCAAATGCGCGACTGCGGCAGCGTCAATTTCTGGCTGCGAAGCGAAGACAGTCTCACCCTGCGAGTCGCTGCTAATTTCCACCAGGCGCGACGAAGCCACGGTCTGGCCGGTTTCTGAATCCGCTAATTCCACGCCCTCCAGTAACGTGCAGCCTGGCCTAGGATAACTAACTTTGGCCAATTGCACTTTCAAGCCTAGCGCCGATTCCAACCGAGCGCGCAGCGTCGCCAATTGTCCGCCGCTGTGCATCGAGAGACACCAACCGAGAACGATGGCCGTCGGCAGGACGCCGCACAGTAAAAAAACCGTGCGGCAAATGAATCGTCGAGTGCGGTCGTGCATTGGAAACATCCATGTCTCCTCGAAAAACGGCCGATGGCCGTTATCTTTCTCGGGCCATCTTCAAAAACAAATCGTACCGGGCTTTCATCTCCGCGATACTGTCGCCGCCGAATTTATCGACCAGTGCCGCCGCTACTTCAAACGCCACGACGTTTTCCACAATCACGCTGGCCGCCGAAACCGCGCACACGTCGCTCCGCTCGTATGCCGCGCTCTCGGGCTGGTGGGTTTTCAAATTGACCGATTCCAGCGGTTTGCGCAGCGTACTGATCGGTTTTTTCGCTGCCCGCACAACTAGCGGCTGCCCGTTTGTCATGCCAGCCTCCAGCCCCCCCGCATTATTCGTGGGCCGCACAAAACCCAGGGTCGGTGAATTCCGCTTCGATTCATCAAATTGAATCGGATCGTGCACTTTCGAACCGCGCCGTCTCGCCGCTTCAAACCCCAAACCAATTTCCACGCCTTTAATCGCTTGGATCGACATCACCGCCTGCGTCAATTTGCCATCGAGCTTGCGATCCCACTGCGTATGGCTCCCCAGCCCGAACGGCAAACCCTCGACGCGCACTTCAATAATGCCCCCCAGCGTGTCCCCGTCTTTGCCGCAGACATCAATCATTTCCTTGAACTGCGCATCCTGCGCCGGATTGAGCGAATAAATCTCGCTCTCATCGCGCAGTTTTTTATGTTCGTCGATGCTGCCCGACTTGGATTCAATCTTCGCGCCGCCCAATTCCACCACGTAGCCCAGGGTTTTAATTCCGAACTGCTCGAGCAATTGTTTAGCCAATGCGCCGGCCGCCACGCGCACCGTCGTCTCTCGGGCGCTGGCCCGTTCCAGCACGCTCCGCACCGATCCAAGATATTTGATCGAGCCGGCCAAATCGGCATGACCCGGCCGCGGTCTTTCCAAATCTTCCAGCCGCTCGAGCTTGTAATCTTTGTTGACCACTTCCAGCGCGATGGGGCTGCCCAGCGTGACGTTTTGCCAAATGCCTGAAAGTATTTCGACCGTGTCCGTTTCAATCCGCTGTCGCCCGCCGCGCCCATAACCTCCCTGGCGACGTCGTAGTTCAACGTCGATCGGCCCGGTATCCACCGCCAGTCCGGCCGGAAAACCATCGATCAAAGCCACAATGGCTTTGCCATGCGATTCGCCGGCGGTTAGGTAACGCAACATAAAGCTGCCAAAGGATTTGAAGATCGTGCGATGCCGCAATGAGCGCGCGGCCCCAGCGGCATCATTCTGAATTGTACTTTGCCCTAGAAAACGACGCGAGGCGGATAAAAAGCGAGATTGGGCGGATTTCAGGCAGGTGCTACGCTGTCATCGGCTGGCACCAGTAATTAACGGCTGCTCTGGTTAGCCGTCTTCAAGCATGCAGGTGAAGAAGCGATGAAAAAAATCGTCTTTACCACCCTATTCCTCATGGGTGCTTTGCTTGCTTCCGCCGATGACTTTTCCGATACAACAGGTTCCAAGGTAACCCCGGCCAATCCTGCATTGCGGAAAGAGTTGCTACAAAGAATGGATTCCGATCAGCGTGCCCGCAAGGCCGCCATGAGTTGGTGCCAGGAACATAATACAACGATAGACGTCGACAAGAACCGTCTGAACGCCGAAGAAAAAACGGAATGTGAAAATTATTTTCCACAGTGCACAAGTTCGACGGAGAAAATACGCGGTGGCTTAAGCAGATCGTCGAACAGCGCGGCTGGCCGACTAAATCGATGGTTGGTTCGGATGGCGCAAATGCAGCCTGGTTGCTCGTTCAACATGCGGACGCCGACATTAAGTTCCAACGCAAGTGCCTCGACCTGATGGCAGCGTTGCCGAAAAATGAAGTGTCACAAACCGACTTTGCATATTTGACCGACAGGGTGTTGTTGGCCGAGGGCAAAAAACAGATCTATGGTATGCAGTTCGATTGGGTCGACGGCAAGCTTCAACCCCAACCCCTGGAAGACAAAGCGAACGTGGATAAACTTCGCGCCGATGTCGGGCTGTCGTCGCTGGCGGAATATGCCAAAGAGATGGAAGAATCGTATGGCGCTGGAAAGAAATAGTTCGCTTCAGTGTCGCAAACCGCCAGTTACCAGCTAAATTTCTTTCCCGTCAGTTGCTGGTACGCCTCAACGTACTTTTCCCGCGTTCGGGCAACCACATCATCCGGCAGCGGTGGCGGCGGACTGTTTTTGTCCCACGTGGTGGTTTCCAGCCAATCGCGCACGAATTGCTTATCGAGCGATGGCTGCCCGTGCCCTGGCTGAAACGATTCGGCAGGCCAGAATCGTGAACTGTCGGGCGTCAGCACTTCGTCAATCAGAATCAGTTTCCCGTCAACACGTCCCCATTCGAACTTCGTATCGGCGATGATAATTCCGCGCTGTCGCGCCAACTCAGCGCCGCGCCGGTAAATGCCTAAGCTGCGCCGGCGCAACTCGTCAGCCGTATCACGCCCGACGATCTCCACCATTCGCTCAAACGAAATATTGATGTCGTGCCCGCTCTCTTCTTTCGTCGCTGGCGTGAAAATCGGCTCAGGCAATTCGTTGCTTTCTCGTAAGCCGGGCGGCAACTTAATGCCGCACACCGTGCCGCTCTGCTTGTATTCTTTCCAGCCAGAGCCAGAAAGATAACCGCGCACCACGCATTCAATCGGTACCACATCCGTTTTGCGCACAAGCATGCTTCGGCCTGCAAGAGATTCCTGCTCGACGCCCGGAGGCAATCCAAAATCGGCTGTGTCAATCGACAGCATATGATGCGTTTCGCCCAACAGGCCAAACCAAAACGCGCTAATCTGCGTCAGCACACGCCCTTTATCGGGAATGCCGGTGGGCAGCACCCAATCGAACGCGCTGATCCGATCGCTACTGACCAGCAGCAGCCGATCGCCCAAATCGTAACAATCGCGCACTTTCCCGCGGCGAACAGGCCAACCGGGAATATTCGTTTCCAAAAGCGGCGCAGACATCGTCGTCGGCATAGGAATATGCAATGGAAAGAGTCTAGAAAGAGCGTCCAAGCTACTCGTGCAAAAATATATCACGATCGCGAGTCATAAAATAGCCCCAACAATTCCAGCGATATTTAATGCCGCACCCCACCGCCAACAATAAATAACCAAAATAAAATTAGCGCAAATACAACCGCGACGATGCCCGCCGCCACGCCGATTTTCCGAAACGAAACCGGCGCCCGCCCGGTCGATTTGCCGGTCTGTCCATTAACGATGAAGCGGAACACCTGCTCGCGGTAACGGTATGCCATAATCCACACCGGCAGCAGAATCGGGCGGCTGACCAGGTCCGTGATCCGCACGTTCACTTTCATGTTGCGGCTTTTGCCGGGCACGTATTGTTGGCAGGCGTCGGCCTCGCAGGATTCTAATCCTTGGCGTGCCAACGGCCGCGCATATTTTCGCGGCACACTGAAGCGCTCGAAAATCACGTTCTGCAAATCCACTTTTTCCGGCGGCACGGCCGACGCAAGATCGAACGGACACAGCGCGTTGGTTTCCGCTCCCGTAAGTGCGCCGCTGGCGCCGACTAACAGTCCCGCATATTCCCCTTCGTGATCGCCCGTCACCGGATACCAGCCAGCCCGCGCGCCTGGCGGTGTGTGGCTGCTGTCGGCCGCCCAATAGGTGTGCGTTTCGGCATCGAACACCCAATATGGAATGTACACGGGCCGCATCCCGACTACCGCCGCCTGCGTGGCCAGATCGCCGGGGCGCCAAAAGCCTTGCCCCAGCCACTCGCGCATGTCCACCACGGCTTGATCACGCGTAATCACAAACGGCACCACCCCATCAGGCGCAATTTCCTTGGCGTCCGGTTTTTTATCCAGTTGTTGCGAACCGCAAAACGGACAGCGAAGCGTTTGGGCGCTGGCATCGTAACTCATCGAAGCTCCGCAGCTGCGGCAAGTGAAGTTGCATGTCGTTAAATGCGTCGACGGCGTGTCTTCCTTCGCCGGTTGTTCCTTTCCAGCTGCCGTTTGTCCGTCATCCCTGGCCGCTTGCGATTCGTCGCCGCTTTGAATGGGCGCTTCCGTGCCGCAATTCGGACAGAACAAATCCTCTTCGTCGAGCACTGCCCCGCAGATCATGCATTTGGTAAGAATATCTGGCATAAGTCTTGCTGAGTGGTGAGTTGTGAGTAGTTGCTGTCCATGCCACCCACCACTAACCACTCGACCACTCACTTTTCACCTTTTCCACGCAAACAAAAACCACATGATGACAACCAGCACAATAAAAATCCCCACTGCCATGCCGATTCGCATCGGCGAGTACGGCTTGTCCCCCGCCATTTTTCCCGTCTGGCCGTTCAACAGAAAACGAAACAGCTTCTCGCCATATCGATACGAAAGCAAATAAACCGGCAGCAGAATCAAATCCGAATTGATGTCGCTAAACTCGCTATTTACCAGCACATGCTTGTACGTGTCGCCGGGCAGAAACCTTTCTATGTTGTGTTGTTCCCATCGCTGAAATTCCTGCTGGCACAGCGGCAGCGCATTATCGCGAGCCACGCTGTATTCCTCGCTGAGCCAACCCGCCAAAAAATAGGGTTGATAACGCTTAATCGCTTCCAAGCGAAACGGTTTAATCTTCTCCGCATATTCTTGCTGCAGCCCGCGGCTTCCGGACACTAAATAACCGCTGTAATAATTGTGATGCTGCCCCTCCAGGCCCCACCATTCCGTCTCCTGCACGGTTCGGGTTTGCGTAACCGGCTTGCCGTCGATGATGGTCGTATATGTTTCCGTACGGTACCAATACTCACCGATCTGCGCCGTCCACCGGCTGCGCGCCAACATCGAAAACGACCAGAACGGCAAATAAACGCCCCGAAGTTTCTCTTCGATCCTAGCCGTACTTAAATCACCCGGCCGGAACATCCCGCTCGCGCGCAACCATTGGCGAAATTTCTCCAGCGCTTGCTGCGGCGTGATGGCAAAGCCGACGACGAATTCCGGCGGCTGTCGGCCAGTTTCCTCGTCCGTCGATTCCACAACCATGTTTGAATCGCAAAACGGACAAGTGATACTGCGCTGATCGGCGGCGATATTCAACTTCGCGCCGCAGTTCTTGCACACGATGCTGATTTGCATCGGCGGTGCTTCGGGCTGCTGGGCCGTGGCGTGGTCACCGCCTTGGACAGCGCCACAAACATTGCAGAACCGGTCACCCACATCGACCGGCGATCCACAGTTCGTACAAGCGTGACCCTGTGGTGCCGGCGTGTTGGCAAGTTCGGCTGTGGCGGCGGGATTTGGCATAGCGAAAAGTGGCTAGCAACGAGCAAACATGTTCATCGTCCGGCTAATCGCTAGTTGCTAATGGCTAATTGCTATTTCTTATGGCTTTGCTGGTAAATCGCCTGCAATAGTTCTTCCACGGTTTTGAATTTCTTTTTGCCTTCTAAGGCAGTCTCAATCAATCGGCGAGCATCGTGTTCGCTGTGACCCAGCGAGCGCAGCGCGTCAAACGTCTCGCGCATCACGTCGCTGTCGGCCTCCGTCTCTGTTGACCGCGGCTCGTCGCGTGCCACCATCAGCGCGAATTTCGGCATTTTGCGACGCAATTTAGCCACCATCCGCTCCGCGGTAGCAGGCCCGACGCCGGGCAGGCCCGAGAGCGATTTAATGTCCTGCTCTTCAATGGCCGCCGCCACTTCCCGCACCGGCCGAATCATCGCGCGCAGCGCTTTTTTCACGCCCACGCCGTCCACTTCGCACACCAGGTCGAAAAACTCCCGTTCCACTTCGGTCAAAAATCCGATCAGCCGCGGCGTCATCCGCCCGCCCATCGCATTGCCCTCCAGATATTCGATCGTATGCAGACTGATGTCTTGATCGATTTGCGTTTGCAGCCGTCGCCGGGCAAACTCCGGAATCAGCACTTCATATTGAAACGCGCCGACCTGCAGCGTCAACGAATCCGTATCAACGCGCAGTAATCGTCCGGAAATGTTCGTAATCACGGTTGTCCAGTCGTCAGTGGTCCGTGGTCGGTATGAAGCCAGCAGCAAGAATACAACAGCGTCCGCATCGTACGCTTAACTAATCCGCCTTCCGACTGCCGCTTTCCGCGTTATACGCGGTTCTTCGCTCGGATCGGCCGTTTCTTGCTCGGTGCGACCAAGATAATAATGGCAAACCGCTACCGCCAGGGCGTCGGCCACGTCGGGCGGCTCCGGCATGTCGTCCAGCCGCAGCTCACGCTGAATGGCCATTTGCATTTGCTCTTTGGAAGCCCGCCCGTTGCCTGTCAGAATTCGCTTGATTTGTGTGGCGGGGTAGTGGACCACCGGAATTCCCGCCTCGGCGGCGGCCAAACAGATGACTCCCCGTGCATGACCCATCAGAATCGACGTCCGCGGATGGGCCACGTGCGAATAAAGCTGCTCCAGCGCCATCACGTCCGGCTTGAGCGTGGCAATCACTTCAGCCACTCCAGCGTGTATTTCGGCCAATCGGTCCGGCAGCGGTTGTTTGACCGCGCCGCGAACCACCCCCGCTTCAATGACCCGTGGCTGCTTGGGATTCTTTTCATTGCGCTCCAGCACGCCGTAGCCGGTGATGTTCAAACCCGGGTCAATGCCGAGAATGCGGACAACCGGCGAACGATGAACGACAGATAATGATCGATCCTTGCGGCCGACTTTGTCCATGCAGATTTCATCGCTTAGCGTTCATCATTCATCGTTATTGCCGTGTCCATTCCGTTCCGCCGGGTCGGTCTTCCAATGTAATGCCCAGCTCCGTCAGCCGATTGCGAATTAAATCGCCGGTCGCAAAATCTTTATTCTTTCGGGCAGCCGCGCGAAGTTCGATGAGCAATTGCATCAGCGACCCAAGTAGCGCGTCATCACCCCCAGCCGTTTTTTGCTCCACCGGTTTGCGGAACAGGCCCATCACCCCGGCCAATTCTTTCAGAACGGTCGTTCCCTTTTCCAGCGTGACCAGCTTCGCAGCGTCCGGCTTCCCGCCTTCCAATTTTTCGCTATCGACAAATTTGTTCAGTGCCCCCAGCAGCTCAAACAGTTTAGAAGTGGCGGCCCCAGTGTTGAAATCATCGTCCATCGCTTCGATAAATTTTTGCCGCAAGGCCGCGACTTCCGTAAGCAGCGCATTGCCGGCCGGATCGAAATCGCCTGCTGCCCGAGTCGCCGCCGCTTTCAGATCAAAAAATTGCTTGCCGCTCACACGTTCAAACCGTTTGAAGAACCGATAAAACCGATCCAAGCTATTAGCCGTTTCTTGCAGCAGATCTTCGCTGTACTGAATCGGACTGCGGTAATGCGTCGACAGCAAAAAGAAACGAATCGTTTCCGGCTGATGTCGCCCTAGCAAATCGCGAAACGCACTGGCGCCGGTCGACTTGCTGATCTTTCCCATCTGCTGCGACGACAAATCGTCTGCCTGCAGTTTGGTTGAATCAGCGGCGCGGGTATTTCTGCCCCCGATTTTTCCCGCCTCCGCGGCGGCCTGCATCAACCCGTTGTGCAACCAATATTTGGCTTGCGGCTTGCCATGCGCGCATTCGCTTTGAGCGATCTCATTCTCGTGATGCGGGAAAATCAAATCGAGCCCACCCCCGTGAATATCGAACGTTTCGCCCAAAATGCGGCTGCTCATCGCCGAGCATTCAATGTGCCAGCCCGGCCTGCCTTTTCCCCAAGGGCTATCCCACGCCGGCTCGCCGGGCTTGGCGCCTTTCCATAAAGCGAAATCCCCGGGCGAACGTTTGCGTTCGCGCATGTCGCCCCCTTCGCCCTGCAAACTTTCGGTGGTACGCCGGCTCAGCTTCCCATAACCGGAATCTTTCGCCACGTCGAAATACACATCTCCTTCCGACGCATAGGCGAAGCCTTTATCGATCAGCACCTTGGTCAGCCGGATAATCTCGTCGATGTTGTCCGTGGCTTTCGGAAAATGATCGATCGTGTCGACGCCCAGCGCGCCGAGATTGTGCATATAATCGGCCGTCATTTCCTCGGCCAGCTTGGCCATCGTCGTCCCACGGGCGGCCGATTCTTTAATCAGCTTGTCATCCACGTCGGTCACGTTCACCACCCACGTGACTTTGTAACCCAGATATACCAGGTAGCGCTTGATCGCATCAAAAATCACCGGCCCTACCATGTGACCAATGTGGCTCGGCTTGTACACCGTCGGCCCACACAAATACATGCCCACCTGACCTGGCTTCACCGGCGTAAACGGTTCCTTGGTTCGGGTCAGCGTGCTGTAAACGCGCAGTGCACTCGACGGGGTGTTAGTTGCAGTTGAAGGCGTGCGTGATGGTGTGGCAGTGGACATGATTTTCGCGAAGTATTGTTTTCGTTAATTATTTGTCATTCGATTTCCGGCGGTGTAGTTTGTTCCAGCAGCGCGACACACTGCGCGGCCACGGCCTCTCCGCGACCGACCGCATCGACTCCCTCGCCCGTTTTGGCCTTCACGCCGACGTTGTGCGCTGGAATTTCCAATAGCTCTGCAATTCGCATACGCATCGCATCCTTGTGACGGCTCAATTTTGGCCGTTCTAGCATTACAATGCAATCGACGTTTACGATCCGCCAACCCTGTCCCCGCACCCGCGCGCAAACCGCGCCGACCATGCTGGCAGAATCGCGTCCACGATTCGCCGGGTCGGTATTTGGGAACAAATCGCCAATATCGCCCATCGATGCGGCCCCCAACAGCGCATCGATTACCGCATGCAGCAGCGCGTCGGCGTCGCTATGACCAATGGCATGCTGGTCGTGCGGAACCGATACCCCGCCCAGCCGAAGCGGTCCGCCCGCTTCGAGCCGATGCGAATCGCTTCCAATTCCCACGCGAAGATTGACAGTCGTTGGGGTCAAGGCTGCCTTCGTAAGAGTCAACTTGTCGCCAAATCGATTTTCGCTCGAATTATAGTGGAGTAGTCCAGCCCCCCACAACGCCGGCCAAGCCGATCCCACCCACGGTCGACGAATGTCGTTGAAATCAATCAGCTCGCTCACTTTCCCGAATCCGCCCCGCTCCCTATAATCCCGCGCCATGAATGTCGTTGAAATCGCAGGCTTGTCGAAGACCTATCGGGTGTATCAAAAGCGCGAAGGCTTGTGGGCTTCGATCGGCGGATTATTTCACCGCCAGTATCGCGACGTGCACGCCGTGGCGGGAATTGATCTCACAGTCGAGCCGGGGGAGTTTGTTGCGTTTTTGGGACCCAACGGCGCCGGAAAAACCACCACGCTCAAATTGCTGTCCGGCGTCCTCACGCCCAGCGGCGGCGCAGCCCGAGTGTTGGGCTACGTTCCCTGGAAGCGCGAAAACGCCTATCGCCGCCGCTTCGCCCTGGTGATGGGGCAAAAAAATCAACTCTGGTGGGATCTCCCCGCTCAAGAATCGTTTCGTCTGCACCAGGAAATCTATCGCATCGAGCCGCAGCAATTCCAGCGCACCAAAGATGAACTGGTCGATTTGCTCGACGTTCGTCGATTGCTCGGCCAACCGGTACGCGAACTGTCGCTGGGCGAACGCATGAAAATGGAATTGATTGCAGCGCTGCTCCACTCGCCGGAAGTTCTGTTTTTGGACGAGCCGACCATTGGGCTCGACGTCGTTGCCCAGCACAACATTCAAATATTCTTGCGGCACTATCAGCAGGCGCGAAAAATTACCATTCTGCTTACTAGTCACTACATGAAAGATGTCGCCGCGCTCTGCCGACGCGTCGTCGTCATTGCCCAGGGCAAAATCATGTACGATGGCTCGCTGGCCGGCATTATCGACCGCTTCAGCAAGCACAAGGTTGTCACATTGCAATTGGCTGACGAGAACATGAACGCCCAGTGGAGCCGTTACGGCGAGGTTCTCGACCAGCAAACGCCCAAGGTGCGACTCCGAATTCCCCGCGACGTGGTGCCCGAGGTTCTGGCTGCTATCCTCGCAAATCACCAAATTGAAGACGTCAGCGTCGAAGATCCGCCACTGGAAGAAGTCATTGCGGAATTATTTTCGCAAGCCGGAAAGGAAACCAAGCAACTCGCGGCCAGTAGCTAAAAGATAAAAAATAGATGTCCAGCCAAGATTCCGCACTCCGAACTCCGCATTCCGCACTCGGATCATCCATCCGCACCTGGTGGACCATCCTCCGCATTTCGCTCGAGGAACGGCTCGTATACCGTGGCGATTTCATGCTCGGCACGCTAATGCGATTCCTCCCGTTTGTGACGCAAATCTTTTTGTGGACGGCGGTGATTGGCGCCGTTCCCGGAAATAGCATCGCCGGATACACCCGCGACGACATGATCGCCTACTATTTGCTCACCAACGTCAGCCGCGCGTTTTCCAGCATGCCGGGTTTGGCCAGCGGCATTTCGCGCAGCATTTTAGACGGCTCGATCAAAAAATATTTGATCCAGCCGGTCGACATGGTCGGCTTTTTGCTCATCACTCGCGTGGCCCACAAACTGGTCTATTACACCGTGGCGGCCATTCCATTCGCGCTGGTGTTTTTCCTGTGCCGCGGTTTTTTTGAAACCGGTTGGCCGGCCCCAGCCGTTTTGGCGGCCTTTTTGGCTTCGCTGATCATGACGTTTGTCCTCGGCTTTTTTCTGGAAGCCTGCATCGGCATGATTGGCTTCTGGTTTCTGGAAGTGAATTCGCTGTTGTTCGTGTACATGCTGGTCAATTATTTTTTGAGCGGGCAAATGTTCCCACTTGAATTCCTCGACAAAATCATGCTGTTTGGCACGATTTCGTTGGGCGACGCGATCCGTTTCGTGCCGTTGCAATACCTGGCCTATTTTCCCTGCGCCGTGTTTTTAGGAAAGATAACCGGAGCGGCGCTCGTTCGCGGCCTGTTAATCGAACTGGCCTGGGTCGTGTTCTTTGTCTTCCTTTCACGCTGGCTGTTCAACCGCGGCGTCCGCCGCTATTCGGCCTTCGGAGGCTGAGAATTATCAGCAAGCCTTTTAATGATCCGACTCGCGACCAATCCACTGGAATGACAAACGCAATTTGTTACCTCAGGGTTTTTCTCACTTTCGCCCGCAATAGTTTGGTGCGCAACATGACGTTTCGCGCCAACTTCATCATCGAGTGCATTTCCAGCATTTGTTGGATGCTGATGAACCTGGGTCTTTACGTGCTGGTGTACCGATTCACGAAGATGATCGGCGGCTGGGAACATTATCAGTTTTTTGTGTTCCTTGCCACCACGCTGTTCATCAACAGTTTGGTTGAGGCGTTTTTCATGCCCAATGCCGAGGAATTCAGCGAACTGGTTCGCACCGGCGGATTAGATTTCGCTCTGCTCAAACCAATCGACACGCAGTTTCTAATCTCGCTCACTAAAGTCGATTGGTCGAGTTTTGCCAACTTCGCCTTTGCCGGCGGATTGCTGTGGTTTTCGTTGGCGAAGCTGAATTACTCGCCGAATTTGCTCGAGGTGGTGCTGTACCCCGTATACGTGTTGTGCGGCGTGCTGATTTTGTACAGCTTGATGATTGCGCTGGCGGCCACCAGTGTCTGGCTGGGCCGCAATCAAACGCTGTACGATTTTTGGTTTTACATTACCAATTTTTCGCGCTACCCGATGGAAATTTACACCGGCCCGTTCGGCACGCCGCTTCGAATGTTCTTCACCTTTTTCATTCCAGTGCTGGTGGTGGTGAATGTGCCGGCCCGACTGATGGCGGTGCCGATGCAGGCGGAGTACTGGTATTTGGCCGTGTTTGCGGTGGCGGCGACGGGGGCCAGCATTGTGGCCAGCCGGTGGATGTTTTTGCGTTCGCTGGAAGCATACCGCAGTGCCAGCAGTTGAACAGCAACCCGCTGCATTGCGGTCGCCAGCATGCAGTTACGCACTGCACAAATGTCACACGACCACTGCCGGAACTTTCTCGTCGCCGCCGGGTTTGAACTATTAGCCGCCAAATCATCCACAGCGGCAATCTATTGACTTCCGGGCGCTAAGGAGTTCTTGCCCATGTTTCAGGCGAGACGTGTGAAAGTCCGTACTTACAGTCGACAATTCATTTCCGCGATCGCAGCTTTTGGTTTGCTGCTATCGACGGCAATGGCCTTGCCAGCATACGCAGAAGAAAGCGGCTCGAAAGACGCGGTTTCCAAAGAAACCGTGAACCGGGCCGCCTGGCAACAACTTCAAGCTATGATGCGTCATCGTTCGGCAGATCGGAGCGCTGCCGATAGCGATCGTTTTTCTCGTAGCCACTGGCGTTATCATCACCAGCAGCCGTTTGCTTACAGCCATTACCGCCATGGCCCAGCATGGGCCAGCAGTAATTTCCGCCACAGCCCACGATGGGCCTGCGATGGCTACCGTCATGGTTCGTATTGGGCGCGGCACAATCATGGCCGCGGTTACGGCCACGCCGGCCCGGCGTGGGCGCACTACAACTATCGTCATGGCCGATCGGCCTGGGCACGCCACGATTTCAACCGCGGCCCTTGGAATCATTATCGTGGTGGTCCGCCGCAGTTTGCCAGGTGGAATCACCATCGATCGCACCACGGCGATTCACAATTTGCCTGGCGCAATCATCGCGGTACAGATTCTCGTTCTCGCGGCGGTCCGCAGCAATTTGCAAGTGGTGGCTATCGGCACAGAGATTTTAACCGCGGCCCCTCACAATTCGCATGGGGCGGTCAATATCGTGGCTCCTTCGGGCAGCGTGACGGAGGGTTGGGTTTCGGACAACGCGATAGCTATGCACAACGTGACGGTTTCGGATCCCGCGACCGCCAATTCGGTGGCGGCTCCGTCTCCCGATTTGCCAATCGCGATGTTGGCCCACCGCGCCCTCGCTTTGGCACAAACACCGGGAATCGTGACAGCGCTGACATATCGCAAGTCGAAGCTCGATTGGACAAGCTCGATCACCGCATCGACGCTTTGCTGCACGAAATCAGCGACATGCGGCACGATTCGCCAAAAAAGTAAACAGCCGGTCTATATATAGCCCGACTGTGTCAGTCGGGTGAGATACCAGTCGAATGAAATTCCGAACATCGGCTTGCGCGTGTCAGCCCGGTACGCCAAGCCGACCAAGACCCCGGTGGCAGCCTTCGTTGGATCCCACCGGGGTCGCTTTGTTCAAACGAATTTCCAAACATCCCGAGTCACTCATACTCTGCTGCCGTTTTCGGATGATCTGTTATGATGAGCGAATGACAGAGATTTACGCTTATTGGGCGCGTAGGACTATAAAGATGGCCAACGAAGAGGCCGCACGGTTGAATCATCAGTACATCGGCACGGAGCACGTACATTTAGCACTGCTTAAGCAACACGGCGGCATGGCGGTAAGGGTGCTGAATGAGCTACAGATCGACCCACGGAAAATAAACGCGGAAGTCGAGCAAGCAATCCATGCTGGACAGCGATCGCTGGCGAAAAATGTGACGGAATATGCTCTGGCAGAATCGCAAAATCTTCAGAGCAAACAGGTAGACACGGAGCACATTTTAATTGCTCTTTTACGCGATCATGGGACGGTTGCAGCTCAAGTCCTCGGAAATAATGGACTCACGTTCGAGCAGGTTCGTGAGGCGATGGAACGAATCAATACACGGAAATCTCAGGATTAGCCGCCCGCTAGGAGGTATCCGCCTCGTTGGCGCAGGCCTCCAATCCTGCTATATTTTTCGCTTTCAGTTTTCTCTCACATGGAGAAGTAAGTCATGGCAAAACGCAGACCGTTGAAAAAGCTGGTGCAGCGTGTTCGAGCAGGAGTGAAGAAGCGCCGTGCCAAACGCGTTACCCGAAGAACGGCTCGGCAAGCCGGTCGACAAGCCGCACGACAAATCAGCCGTTAAACTACTTGAACTGCGGATAGTACAGCGGTTAGCGTTGCACTATGTTGATACCTGGGCGTCTCAGTTCGCCGCCCTTAGCATTGGTTGCGCCACCGTTAACCATGGATTGCAGGACTTATCATGGCCGTCCCTAAGCGACGACAATCGAACCAAAAAACCCGCAGCCGTCGGGCCCACGATCAAAAGCATCCCAAGCAATTGACCTACTGTTCCCAGTGTGGTCAGGCTGTCCCCACGCACACTATCTGTCCCAAGTGCGGTCACTACATGGGCCGCACCGTGGTCGAAGCGGAAGAATAACGTCCTGGAACCACGATGGCTGGGAGGGCGAAGCTCCTGCTGAGCCTTGATGCTCAGCCACCCAACCATGTCCACCGCATTTCTCTTTCCCGGTCAAGGCGCGCAAACCATCGGCATGGGGCGCGATCTGGCGGCCTCAGCGCCGGAAGCCAAATCAGTCTTCGATAAGGCTAACGATATTCTCGGGTACGATTTGGCAAACATCTGCTTCGAAGGTCCCGTCGAGAAACTCAACTCGACCGTTTATAGCCAGCCGGCGTTGTTCGTTGCTGCCGTAGCTGCCTTAGCAGTCATGAACGAGAAATCGACCGATGTTGTCGAAAGTTGCCGCTATACCGCTGGTTTAAGCTTGGGCGAATACACGGCCCTGTTCTTCGCCGGCGCAATCGATTTCGGCGATGCCTTGCGCGTGGTCGCCGAGCGCGGCGCCGCCATGCAAGCGGCTTCCGATGCCAGCCCCAGCGGCATGGTCAGCATCCTGGGATTGAATCGCGAACCCATCGAACAGCTCTGCCGCGATTGTTCTCAAGGCGAAGTACTGCAGGTGGCCAATGTTCTGTGCCAGGGAAACATCGTCGTCTCAGGCGCCAAAGCCGCCTGTGGTCGAATTGAAACAGCCGCCATGGCCGCCGGCGCAATGAAAACAATACCACTGGCCGTGGCCGGGGCGTTTCATACGCCGCTGATGCAACCGGCGGTCGACCGCTTGGCGGCCACGCTCGAAAAAGTGAAACTCCGTCAGCCGCGAATCCCGGTCGTTTCCAACGTCGACGCCAAACCGCACGATAACCCGAACGAAATCCGCCGACTGCTCGTTCAGCAGCTTGTCAGCCCCGTGTTGTGGGAAGATTCTATGCGCTGGCTGCTTGCCCAGGGCACCAATCGAGTGTATGAAGTCGGACCAGGCCGCGTCCTCCGCAGCTTAATGAAGCGGATCGATCGAAAAGTGGAATGCCTGGGTGCCGAATGACAGACGGGAGTGTTCATGCCGCACGAAGTTAGCACGAAGAAATTTGCAGTCGATTTGGCCGGCCAGGTGGCATTAGTCACAGGCGCATCGCGCGGCATAGGCAAAGCCATCGCCTTAGCGCTGGCTCGCTGTGGCGCCAAAGTGGCATGCGTCGCCCGCGATACGGTTAAGCTCGCGGAAACCGTGTCGGCCATCCAAGCAGCCGGCGGTCAAGCAGAAGCTTTTGCCTGCGATGTAACCAACGGCGAAGCTGTCGGCGAGCTGGTCGAATCGCTCGCTGAAAAATGGGGCCGGCTCGATATCGTTGTAAACAATGCCGGGATCACCCGCGACACACTCATTCCACGGATGAGCGACGAACAATGGGACGACGTCCTGAACACCAATCTGCGCGGTACGTTCTTATTCACCCGCGCTGCTACCCGGCCAATGATGTCGCAGCGGTATGGGCGAATCATTAATATTTCCAGTGTATCTGGCCTCATCGGCAATCCAGGTCAGGCGAATTACTCGGCCTCCAAGGCCGCAATCATCGGCTTCACGCGCACCGTTTCCAAAGAACTCGCCAGCCGAAAAATCACGGTGAACGCCGTCGCACCCGGCTTCGTCGAAAGTGAAATGAGCGCCGCCTTGGGCGAGACACTCCAAGAACAAGTGAAAACCCGAATCCCGGCCAAACGCCTCGGAACGGCCGACGAAGTTGCCGACGTGGTATTGTTCTTGGCCTCGCCAACCAGCAGCTACATCACCGGCCAGTGCATCACCATCGATGGCGGAATGATCATGTGAGTCGATTAGGAAGTGAGTAGCTAAGTAGGCGAGTAAGTGAAGATTTGGTAACCAAATTATTTACTTGCTCAGCCGCTCGCTTCCTAGCCAATCATCTGACCTCACTTCTTCCCCAACCCATCCAAATACTTCTGATACTGCTGTTGCTGTTTGTCCCACTTTTCGCAAATGCTTATAAAGCGAGCAGCGCCGTCCTCTTGGTGCTTCATCAGTTCTTCCTGACGTTTCATTAATTCTTCCTGTCGAGCCAGCAATCCCTCGTAACGCTTGGTGCGTGTAATTTGATCCTGAAAAATTTGTTGGTAGGCGTCATCCGGCGTTTTTACAGGAAGAGGAGATTGCGCGGCCGCACTGAGAATCAGAAATCCGCCGCAAGCTGCTGTTGCGGTTACAAGAAATGCGCACACGAGTCGATTCTTTTTCATGGTTCGTATCCACAGGAGGAAAATGGTATCGGGAATTCGTTCATTCTAATTACGCCTTCGGCGTTCTATGGGGAGTCCCCGTCCATCGGTTGCTGGACCAGCCCATTTACTGCCCAATTCTCCCTGCCAATGAAGCCTCGGCATCCAGGCTAGACACGGCGGCCAGAAGCCGCTATACCTTGAATTTTCACCAATAAACTCTCTATCTTCCAACGACTTACCCAACCTCTACTGCTTTCCACAGGCGGGAAAACTGCGGGGCTTACAAACCCGGCGTGGGACGGTTAGGTTAGGGGTATTCAACTATTGTCTGGCTGTGGCAGGAGGAATCTAACGGTGGCAACTGTTTCTGAACGCGTCATGGACATTGTGGCCACGCAACTGGGCGTGAGCAAGGATCAAATTACGCCCGAGACGAATTTCGTCAACGACCTGGGCGCCGATTCGCTGGACCAAGTGGAATTGGTGATGGAACTTGAAGAAGAGTTCGACATCAACATTCCGGACGACGCCGCGGAGAAAATCCAAACCGTAGGCCAGGCCGTCGAGTACATCGAAAAGACGCAAAAGTAAGAGCGTCCCGCTATGAATCGCCGTGTCGTCGTCACCGGCCTGGGAATTGTTTCTTCCCTGGGCCACAAGGTCGAGGAAGTTTGGCAGCGCATTTTGCGCGGCGATAGCGGCATCCACGCTCTTACCTTGTTCGACACCGAACGCTTTAAAGTCAAATTCGGCGGCGAAATTGTCGGCTGGGCCCCCGGCGAAGAATATCTTTCCGCCAAAGAGAATAGGCGCATCGATCGCTTCACGCAGTTTGCGCTCGTGGCCGGAATAGATGCCGCGCGCCAAAGCGGCATCGATTTCGCCAAGGAAGATGCGTTCCGCTGCGGCGTGATCATTGGATCCGGCATCGGCGGCCTGCACGAAATTGAAGAGCAACTGGAACGCTTGCTGCACAAAGGTCCCGACCGCGTTTCAGCTTTCCTCGTTCCCAAAATGATGGTAAACGCAGCCAGCGGATATCTTTCGATTGTGTTCGGCCTGCGCGGTCCCAACACCGCCGTGGCCACCGCCTGCGCCAGTGCCGCCAACGCCATGGGCGATGCCTTCCGAACCATCCAGCGAGGCGATGCCGATGTTATGATCACCGGCGGCACGGAAGCCGCAATCACGCCCATGAGCATCGCCGGTTTTCAAAACATGCGTGCTCTATCAGAACGAAACGATGCCCCAGAAAAAGCCAGCCGCCCATTCGACAAAGATCGGGACGGTTTCGTTCTAAGCGAAGGCGCCGGCATCCTGATTTTTGAAGAAGTTGAACATGCACGTCGCCGCGGGGCAAAAATTCTGGCCGAAGTGCTCGGCTACGGCGCCAGCGCCGACGGCGGACATATTACGCAGCCCGACGAACAAGGAACCGGCGCCGCCAAAGCCATGGAGCGCGCTTTAACCGACGCCCATTTGAATCCCGCAGACATCGGTTACATCAACGCTCACGGCACCAGCACATCGCTGGGCGACTTGGCAGAAACCCGTGCCATCAAGCACATCTTCGGCGAGCAAGCGAAAAAAACCAGCATCTCCAGCACCAAAAGCCAGATCGGGCATTTGCTGGGCGCCAGCGGTGGTGTAGAGCTAATTTTCAGCATCTTGGCTCTCCGCGATAGCATGATCCCGCCCACGATTAATCTGGATACTCCCGATCCGGAGTGCGATTTGGATTACACGCCAAATCAGCCCCGCGAGCGCCGCTTGCAGGCGGCCATCAGCAACAGCTTCGGCTTCGGCGGCCACAATGCCTGCCTGGTCGTTGGCCAATATCGCAACGGAAAGGCTTAGCTAGCGTCATCAGATCCGTGCCACCGGACGGCTTCGGTCTTGTCGGGCATCTTCCGTAACGTTATTCTCCCCGCCTCTCTGCGCTAGCGGTAATTCGTTAACTGGCGGATCCACACACCCGTCGGAACGTCGGCGCAAGACTTCATCGTATCGCTGCTGGCAAGGAGGCTGGAGCATGACTCGTCATTGGAAATTACTCCTGGTTGTCGCCGCACTATTTACCGGCGGCATCGGTTTGGCCTTCGCTCAAGCGCCGGCCACGCCGCCGCCATTAGTCGATCCTGCAACCGGCGGCCCAGCCAATAATTGGCGCCCACCCTCAACGGGCATTGCCCCTGCCGGCGCAGCGACGACTAGCAGCGGCAATCTGCAGCCAATGTCCTCCGCTCCCCGCGCGTCAATTGCCAAAGTCACCAATGGCACCGGTACGTTGCCCAACGATGGCGGCCAGGTGTGGCGCGAATACGACATCACTCCCTACACATTGCGCGTGACCGGTACGAACCGGCCCGAGCAGGCCATCGTCGATTGGGTCTTGCGCGAAACCGGCTACGACGCCTGGCACAGCGATCCGTTGGGAATTCTCTGCGCCAACGGCCGCACCTTGCGCGTTTATCACACGCCGCAAATGCAGGAGGCCGTTTCCGAAATCGTCGATCGCTTCGTCAACAACCAGACCGAGGCGCAAGCTTTCGGCATCCGCCTGATCACCATCGGTAGCCCAAACTGGCGCGCCAAAATGCAGCAAGTATTGCGCCCCGTCCCCGTGCAAAGCCAAGGCGTCCAAGCGTGGCTCCTCTCGAAAGAAGATGCCGCCATGATGACGGCCGAATTGCAAAAACGCTCCGACTTCCGTGAACACAGCTCGCCGCATTTGCTCGTGCAAAACGGTCAATCCACGTCAGTTTCCGCTTCCCGACCGCGAACTTACATCAAGGAAGTAATCCTCAAACCTGAAGCGTGGCCCGGGTTCCAGCCCGACATGGGACAAATCGACGAAGGCTTCTCCGTCGAATTCAAACCGCTCTTATCGCTCGACGGCAAATCCATCGACGCCGTCGTGAAGTGCAACATCGATCAGGTAGAAAAACTCACTTCCGTGATGCTCGATGTACCGACCCCCGCCGCCCCGCGGCAACGCACAGAAATTCAAGTGCCCCAAGTTAACAGCATTCGATTCGCCGAAAAGTTCCACTGGCCGAGCGACATGGTCCTCGTCATCGGCTTTGGCATTGTCCCGACTCCCACTCCGCCCGAACCCGGCGGCATGAAAATCCCTCTGGTCAGTCAAGGCGACCATGCCGATCTGCTCGTGTTCGTCGAAAACCGTGGCGTCGGTGGCAAACCGCCTAGCATCACTCGTAATCTGCCGCCGGTGTCGACTCCCATACGACAGTTTTGAGCATCCAAATCGCCTCCTGCCGGCAATTGCCCGGGTAAACTGGGTGCGATATATTAATTGGGCCAATTTCGGCTGAATTTTCCGTGTCAAAGGGCCTTTTGTTTTACAACCCTGTCCGCCGCCGCTGGCAGTTCCTACTTGCTAATCGTCGGCAGCTTTCCCCATGCCTTCCTCCGCACGCCGCGTTGTCATCACTGGAATGGGCCTAATCAGCCCTGTCGGCAGCTCCAAGCAGGCGCTGTGGGATGCACTGTCGTCCGGCCATAGCGGCGTCGGTCCCTTGGAGGCAGTTCCGTCCAAATTTCTTCCAACGCATGTGGCCGCCGAAGCCCGCGAATTCACCGGCGACATTGAAAACTTCGGCCCCTTGGAAAAGGAACAGAAAAAGGCCATTCGCAAAGGCCTGAAAGTCATGTGCCGTGAGTGCCAAATGGGCGTGGCCGCCGCGCAATTGGCCTTGGCCGACGCCGGCCTGGTTGTCGGCAATGGAAAATTCGATCCCGACCGTACCGGCTGCGTGTTCGGGGCCGACTACATGCTCACCATGCCCGAGGAATTCAGCGCCGGCATCAATCGCTGCCGCAATCCGGAAGGCACCTTCGATTACACCCGCTGGGCGACCGAAGGCATGCCGCAGCTTTCGCCCCTATGGCTTTTGAAGTATCTGCCCAACATGCCGGCCAGCCACGTGGCCATTTACAACGATCTGCGCGGTCCAAACAACTCGATCACCCATCGCGAAGCCGCCGCCAACCTCGCCATCGGCGAAGCTTACCGAACCATCCTCCGCGGCAGCGCCGACATCATGGTCGTTGGCGCCACCGGCACTCGGGTCCACCCCATGAAAACCGTCCATGCTATTCAAACCGAAGAACTGGCCGGCAACGGGGTCGAACCCTCAAAAGCCAGTCGCCCATTCGATAAAAACCGCTCGGGCATGGTCATTGGCGAAGGCTCCGGCGCCATCGTCATCGAAGAACTCGTCACGGCCAAAGCCCGCGGAGCCACCATTTACGGCGAAATCGTGGGGCACGGTTCCTCCCATGTGGCAGACAAAAATTGCGTGGCCGATCGCAACTTGGCCTTCGCCAATGTCATGCGTAGCAGTTTACGTGGCGCCCAAATGTCGCCCGACGAAATCGGCCACATTCACGCTCACGGGCTGAGCACCCGCAGCTGCGATATTGCTGAGGCAAAAGCGATCCGCGCAGTTTTTGGGCCCGCCGCCGACAAAGTGCCCGTCACCGCCGCCAAAAGCTATTTCGGCAACCTCGGCGCCGGCAGTGGCATGATCGAGCTCATTGCCAGCGTCCTGGCCCTGGCCAACGGGCAGCTATTCCCTGTTCTGAATTACGAAACGCCCGATCCGGAGTGCCCAATCGCCATCGCCGTTCCCAACAACGGCGCCGCGAGCCCTGGCAATTCCTTCTTGAATCTCAGCGTCACTCCCCAAGGCCAAGCCAGCGCCGTCTTGGTGCGAACACTGGATTGATGCGACTCCGACACTACGATTAGACATTCCCCACTTCCCATTCGGAAAAGCTCTGCACAACTTCGCTCCAACTTAGCGTAATGAGACCCGGGAACGAGGTGCCGTTATTCTGGCCCCAAGGGTTGTAAAGCGTCACTTCTTGGGTCGTAGTGTCATAACTAATCATTGCGTACGAATGGTCGTGAACGACGTTCGCGGCCGTGCCCTTATTCTTTGTCGCAAAAGTAATCGCCTCACCGTTCTGGAAGTCGCTCATGATCGAGTTCAACATCCCGCTGGGCGAATTCGCTTTAATGGACATAAATCCAGTCGGATCGTTCGTAATTTGGGCGATGACATCAACCGGGCTGCCGGCATTGATCGCTTTATACGAATTCGTGCTCCCATGCCCGGTCCAGCCTTCCTCGTTGATCTGGCAATACGCCTTTTCCGCCAGCGCGACCCATAGTTCAATGGGTTGGCTACTAGTGCCAGTGTCGAAGCTGGCATACTCTGCGCCGCCATGGCCATAAATGTAGACCGGCAATTTTTCGTTCACCGTTACATACCGAGCCACGCCTCGTTGAAAAAACCGCACCGCAAACGTCCCGTCGCCGTTGTCGGTGAACATGTTTTCAATGGCACTCGGATCTTTAATCGCCAGTTCCGCCAAGCTGCTCATCAAGTAGCAATCACCCGATGCGCCCTGAACGGCGTCGGAATACGACGGCCCATCCACAAACAAACTGCCCGATATCTCTTGGTACTGCGAGAATTTATCAGTCACGGGCAAATCTTCGCCGTAAAACCACTTGTCGACCAACTTCTCAAGCTTGGCGCTGGAATTGCCGGCTTTCAAATTGCCCAGCGGTTTGCCCAGATAATGACGGTTGGCTGGATTATTGCCGACCACGTCGTGAGCCAAATCACGCACGTCGTCCGTCATCGTAAAACCCGAACTCGGGTTGCAAATCGCGATCAAATCTTTCCGTTCCGCAGCGCTCACCTTTCCGTCGGCTTCAACTTGCGCATAAATACCCAGCATGTCGGTGCGGCTGATCGAGCCGTCTTGAGCGTCAGCCTGAGCAAGGCTGATGACGGCGTCATTGGCCAGCTTCGGGATGCTGGAAGCCGTCATCAACCGGCGCTCTTCCACGCTTTCAAAGCGCAGACACCTTTCGCGCCGCACCGGGTGGCCACGTAACTTGGAGCGAAGTTTAGTCAGTAAGCGCTTCATGGGCTATTCTCTAACTTCGGAGGCTTCTTCTATCCCATCTCAGCCTCCATTTCGCCCACCACAAAGAGGTCGCCGCTCGTAAATTCACCGCAAACCGCCGGATTGCCCGCACTTACAAAAACGCCGATACAACAACCGACTTAACACTCGTCTGACGCTGAAAAATTGCCCGCATCGTGCGATAATGCCGAAATGGAAAACTCCAATCTCGACGATGCTAGCAATGCATGCCCCAAAGCGGCATCCTCGCGCCGGCCTTCAAAGTTGCGCAGCATTGCTCTCGGCGTCGGCTTGGGCGCCGTCATCGCAATCGCCGGGATTCTGGCGCTGTTGGCACTCTCGCGCCGCGAATCGTTGCCGCCAATCACCCTGGACGATGTAAACGCCGCCGCTGCGCGCTGGGCCGATCACGGTCCGACAGATTACGACATGGATTTACAGCAGTCCGGTGTCAACCCTGGTCTGATCCACGTCGAAGTGCGCCACGGCCAGGTAACCGCCATGACCCTTAATGGCCATCCCACGCGCCCGCACTTGTGGGACGATTGGTCAGTCCCCGGCATCCTCGCCATTATCCGCCGCGACGTTGAAGTCTGCATGCCCGATCTAAATGCCAGAGCACAACAGCGCATTGCCGCAGATTCACAAAACCCAGACGCCTCCGCACCGCCAATCCTTCCCCGCGGTTTGTTCGATCCGCACGACGGCCACCCGACCCAATACCACCGCATCACCCCCACCGGCGCCGACGCCAACTGGCGCGTGTTGAAATTTGCACCACGGTGAAATTTGAATGGCATTGGAGGGCGCGCGGAATCACGCTGGCGGACTCTTTGAAAAAAAGTTTCCGGTGTCGTCGGCCCCGAGGGGTCGTGCGTTCGGTGATTGCAGAGCTTTCTGGGGGCTCGTCCGCGGCGGACTCGTCCCCAGGCACCCAGCAATTACCTATGTAATGTATTCCGATCGGCGCCTGGGATGGTACTGGTTCCCTAACGTGTGGGATTTCATCGTAGCATTTTACGCCCCAGCGCGCCAGCGTTAGATTGCTGGCATGGATGCCTATGAAACGCTCCGCCAGCAAGCCGCGCAGAAGCGCGACGAGATTATCTCAGCAGCCCGCACAGAGTATCAGCACGCCCTCTGGAAGCTCCGGGAATTGCGCCGGACGTTAAACGGCCAAGACCCTAGAGCTGCAATGCGGATCAAACGTAGGCCGCTGATTGAGCTAACCCGCGAACTACTGCCAAACGACCGCGCTTTCACGATAAGCGAAGTGGTAGAGCGATTGGACGAAGCTGAACCGGACCGCACCATCTATGTTGCTACGGTGCGGACGTTCTTTGTCCGGTTTGAGGAACAAGGGTTGATACGCCGTGTGCGGCGGCGCAAGGGGCGTGTGCTGTGGGCTACTCCTGATTCTGGCGTGCCTGACAGTCCCTACGGCGCTTTGCCGATGACCGATGTAGCGGCGGACATAATCCGCGATAGAGGTCCGCTAAATGGCGCTGAGTTGATTGTGGCGATGCAAGATCGCGGGTATCGGACCGACACTAACCCGCGAAGTCTTTACGGGGTGCTGGAATCGTCGCTTACTCGAAGCCCGCTGTTTCGCAAACAAGAGGGCAAATGGGCGATGAGAGATTAGCTCCGACGTATTCCATTCGCATTTCTGGATCGCACCTTTTTGGTTTCGAGTTGTCGCACGTGGATTACGCGCAATCCCACAGGCTAAAAAAGCGATAGCTTATTTTGCCGCACCAAAAAGCGCGCAATTTATCCTGGTAAGTGTACCCGCAATCGGCACTATAGCCGTGATAATTCACAGCCTGAGAGTTTGATTACCAGCAAATTGACAATGTTAAAATAGGCGCTTTTTTCCATTCTCAGGAAAACCAGTCGCCATTGAACGGGAAACGAAATTGATCCTGGCTCACAAGGTCGGACAGCGTGACAATTCTACGTGCTGTGCGCTACTGGAAAAACTCTACGAAGCTACCGGCAGTCGATTCCAGTTGACCACGGACGGACTGCGAGCCTACACGTTGAACGTGCCGTTTGTATTCGGCTCGCGGGTGGATTTCGCACAACTGATAAAGGTCTACGCCAGCACGCAAGAGGAAACCTGCTACTCGCCAGCCAAGATAATAAGCGCCGAAAAACACACGATCTTCGGCCATCCCGATGAATCCCGCATCTGCACTTCCCATATCGAGCGAATGAATCTCACGGTTCACATGACACTCCGGCGGTTCACCCGTTTGACCAACGCCCACAGCAAGAGCCTAAAACATCATGCAGCCATGCAGGCCATCTTCATGGCGTATTACAATTTCGCCCGCAAGCACGAAACGCTTAAGGGAAACTCGCCGGCAATGGCAAGCGGTTTGACGGACCACGTTTGGACGGTCAAGGAATTGCTGCAAAATGCCGCGATAGCGTAGGTTCCCCCTCTTAGCAGCGCCCCCCTCAAGCTGGGTATACGCGCTTGTAGCGAATCTGTATGATGCTGGAGTCTAGCAGTCCCGTACAACGCCCCTGCGAGGCCGAAAGGCCTCCAGGGGATTTGCATTTTTGCGCTGAATTTGTAATACTATTCGGCAGTAGGAAGGTATCGAACCCATTGGACGGGGATTGCTAGACACTCTCTCCGGCCCCTCTGGCCGAAAAACCCTCCTGTAACTAGTTTCTGTTCCAATCTCTGCGCACATGATGCGCTCGGAGGTTACTATATCAGTGTCAGTTGCAGTTACGGCAAGGATTCGTTGCGTGAACAAAAGCGATAGGTACAACCCACATGAGAGAATTACTCATGTGGGCGGATCGAATGATGACGGTAGTCTTTGGCGAATTAGCCAGGGACAAGCCATCGAAGGAATTGAAGATGGTAGATGGCGATTCTTTGTTCACGCAGGCGGTCGTTCGGTTTGGGTGATTGTGGCTAAGAGTCAATACGGCCATAAATACCTCAAAACCGAAGCCGACGGTGCTCAACCCGACAATCTGCTTAGCCAGCCTGAATGTCGATACTAAAAGATTAAAAACTGTAGCAACACACGGTTAGTTGCCCCGCTCACCCAGCGGGGCTTTTTCATGCGCTGAGTTGCATTTTTGTGCTGTTTTTTTGTATAATGTTAACTTGCGTCCATAGGATGGACACGGGCCTGAAAAACCTGTGGAATGGGTTCGATACCCATCGCAACCTTCATTTCTAAGGAAGGTGCGAAGTCAACTGGCATTTCTGGATGCCATTAGATTTCGTGCCTTCCTTTTTTATTTTTCCCACACACTAGGGAACCAGTACCCCTGGGATGCTTAACCAGGCATTAACAGGCTGACAAAAAACCCGGCTGACTATGATTGATTCGCCGGATTTCCTAGCTTGCCGAGTCAGTTATTTGGCAGCCTCTAAGTCATAACGCCGATCGACCTGTCACGACCCCAGCGCTCGTTTTCCCATCGCAACGGTCCCATGCACGGGCGGATTGCGAGGATAGGTGCCTTGTCGGGCCGACGAACTTCGCTGAAGCGCGAAGCATCTGGCAAGAATTCATCATGTTTTCTTTCCATTTGCTTAACGCTTCCTATTCCTGAGCACTTGTGACTGGCAGGTCAAACGGCCGGCAGCTTTCGCTTTCCGTCCGACCGACGCCCGTCGGTCGGACTCAGTTGAACCAGTGGACCAACTCCGCAGAAGCACACACTGCTTAGGCGCTACACCGTTTCAGTCCGGTTTTGATGTAGCAGGGGCCGGGCTACCTTCCCGGCTTGTTTGCCCGTTTGTCATGAGCGAGTTCCTAGGCTACTCCCGCACTCACCGAGCAGTGGAAACACGAAGCTTTGTACGTTAATTACGTAGCGTACAGATGTACACTATACGAAATCAAAAAGACAATTCAAGGCAATTTTTAGGCCACGTTACGAACACAATCTCGGAGGGGACTAGAAAGTCTTAAAAATCACCCGAATTACACGGTGCCTCGACGACTGAACGGATGAACCAATGAAACCAACCTCTCGATATTCTTAGCACATACTCAGGAGAGCCGCCGGCACGAACGCTCATCTCATCAGTGTCGAGCAATTCGATGTCTACAGGAAGCTCACCCTCGTGCACGAGCTCGCACCGAAACCATTTGTAAAAAATATGAGGAATCGGATGGCATTCACCACGAAATTCGACGGCCAATACGCCGCGCCATCGGCGGTCCAGGAAATGTACAAAGCAGTCACGATCGCTCACTGACCGACTTGAACATTCACGTCTTGCGGATCCCGCCACGGCAATCAATGCATTTAAAAAGGCACCCTCGTATCTGCCATGTTTGTAAAGCAGCAAAGCGTCTTCAACCCGCGCGCGAATACCCATCGATTCTTCCTACTCGAACTAGATTGATAAATCGATTCACGCAGAATGACAAGACAAATTGACTACTGTCCCAGCGCTGGTTGTACTTCGATTTCCTGTAATCGGCTGCCGCGTAACACCGAAAGCGTAATCGGCTTGTCCGCCGGTAAGCGGGAAAGCAATTGATGCAAGTCGTCCACGCTTGAAACCAATCGGTCATTGACCGACACAATCAAATCGCCCGGCTCGATGCCAGCTCGCTCGGCAGGGCCCTTCGGCTCGAGCGCCGCCACTTCCACGGCCCGGTCGGAGAGCAAATCCAGCTCGCGCACCAACCGCCGCTCAACGGCAGCCACCGTGGCCGAAATTCCCAAGAACGGCCGCCGCACTTTGCCATGCGTGATCAATTCGCCAATTACCCACCGCGCCGTATTTGCCGGCACGGCGAAACCCAAGCCTTGCGCCATGAATACCACCGCCGTGTTGACGCCGACCACTCGGCCTCGACTATCGACCAACGGCCCGCCGCTGTTGCCCGGGTTCAACGGCGCCGTGTGCTGAATTACACTTTCGATCAGCCGCCCGTGTTGCGAGCGCATACTGCGCCCCAGCGCGCTGACCACGCCCGTCGATACCGTCGATTCAAACCCCAACGGATTACCGATGGCGATCACCAGTTGCCCAACGCGCAATGCATCGGAATCGCCCAGTGTACACAGCGGCAGATCGCGCGCAGCCAAACGGATCAAAGCCAAATCGGTAGCTGGATCGTCCCCAATCACTTCGCAATCCAACCGGTCGCCCTCGTGCGTGGTGGCGGTAAGTTTATTCCGCCCGCCGACAACGTGACTGTTCGTAAGCGCGTATCCGTCCGGTGTAATCACAAACCCGGACCCTTGTCCTCCTTGTTGTTGATTTCGCGGCGGCATCACGCCAATGGTGGCCCGGCCCACGGTTTCGACCACGCGCACCACCGCTTGGGAATAGGCATCGAGCAAATTGCCGTCGTCCACCGCGCCGCTGCCGCCCACCACTGCCGTCGGCAGGCCTTCGATAGAGCCGCGCACGCCAGCGGGGAATTCGCCGGATCCCCGCGGCTTACTGGATGCATCGCCATCGCCGCTTTCGGCGGAAATCAACCGCAACAGTTCATCGCTATTAGGAATCGGGGCAGGCATAAGAGCTTCCTCCGTGGAATTTCGCCAAACGAAATGATCTACGGAGGAATGCTATGCAGCGGGCCTTCGCGCGGCAAAACCCATGAAAAATCTGCCGTTTACTGGCACATTTCCCGGCACCGACATTGCGATTTAATGCCACTTAGCGCTACCGCCGCCACAGCCATAATGCCCAAGAGAAAGCTCGACGGTTCCGGCACTTCCGACACATTTCCATTTCCTGCCTTCAAATAGTTCAGCAGCCATTGCAGATCAGAATTGTTCACCTGGTGGTCATTGTTTACGTCAAGAATATTCGCCGCCTGCTCCGGGGACAGGCCGTAACTCGGCTCGAAACCCGCCCCATTTGTTAACGCATCGAGCATCACCGTAACGTCCTTGGCGTTAACGGCATTGTCTTGGTTGATGTCGCCAACCACATTTCCATAGAACGAAAAATCATCCCCCGATATGTTGTTGTAGATATACCAAACAGCTGATTTGTCAGGTGTGGCATTCGCGTACCAATTCGTTTGCCGAAACATCACCGTGGTCCCCGCTGCCAGATGCTGCAAAGGAGCTGTTCCCGTCAAACTTGCAGACACCTTGTCGCCATCGGACGACGAATTGGTAAATGCGAAACTCGCAAAGTCAGTGTAATTCGCACCCCCATCCAGCGAATACTGCAACGCACCGGCATTCGGAGCCGTGGCACTTCGTTTATACGATTCGTCCACTTCCGAAAGCGAGATCGAATATCCGGATGCAACGGTGAACTGGAATGTAAAATAATTCTCGTTCATGTCCAAATTAGCGTCCATTTCATCCTGCTGGCTCCATCCGAAACTACCCCAGCCGTGGTTAGTGCTTGTACCAGAGGGCTTTTTGATGCCAGAGCCGCGCGTCAAGCCCACTACTGAATTCGCAGCGATCGGAGACCCGATGGTCGTTGGCGCCCAAGGCAGGATTGGGCCATAGTTCGACAAACCGCTGGCGTCCCAACCCAAAAGCTCATCATTCGCCGCGGCAACGCCTGCGGCCAACAGTAGAACCAACAAAAAGATCAACAATCTGCGCTTCATGGAATGCCCGCCCATTTTCTAATGGCCCCGCGATACGCTATGTCAGACGTGCGTAGGAAATCGCGGCGATCGCTTGCATCGAAAGAATGATGCGTCGCGAAAACTGCGGGATTATGATCACATCTTTTCGCCGACAGCAAGTAGGTCGGCCGAAAATTGTCAAGAATTATCGCTGCCCGCGTTCGTCGTGCTACGGACCGACGTTAGCTGTTCCGGGCCGGTCGAAAGGCGCGTCCGTGGGCGATCGAGGTGCATCCGCTGGTAATGCAACAGGCGCGGACGAAACGGCCTGTGGCGAAATTGCCGAAATAACGTCGCGCAAAGCTAATCTCAAACTCGATTCGCGCGAGGCAACCGGTGGAATGGAATCTGTGCATCCGTCGGATTGATCAGCCATTTCCTTTGCCGTGGCATCTTTGGGTTGGCGTCCATCCGCCGTTTTGTCCTGCTTCGGCGATTCGGCTGCTCCTTGCAGCTGCGAAATGTTCAAATTCCCGTTATCGGACTTCGGCTCCGGAGGACTGATGGCCGAAATACTTTCGGCTTTGGTTTTTAGCGGCTGGGCGGCAGTCTGCGACACCGCCGGCAACGCCGGTTCGTTGTACAATCGCTCGTGGTAAATCATCAAGGAGTGCAAAGCGTGCCCCAGCGGGCCAACACTCCAGGCACGATCAGGATTGGCCAACAAAGTATCGGATAGGAAATCAACCGCTTTCACCACCCGCGGATCGCGCAATTGATCGGCCGGTAGCGACCAGACGATAAACTCCAGCATGTGGCCCGTTGTCTGCAGTTTGCGATCGATATCGCCGGGGCGATCGGCCGGATAATTGAACCACTCCGTGCTGAAGCTGCCGTCGGCATTTTGCAGACTGCCCAGGGTGTAGCGCTGATAATCGGAAATGTACTTGGCGGCCCGCGCCCATTGTCCGTTGATCGGCTCATCACGCTTGGCGCGTTCCTTCACGGCATTGGCAATACCCAACAATCGGTGAGATCCGCCACATGTGGCCCCGTTGATCGGGCTTTCAATTTCGGCTTTGATCAGTTTCGGAATATTCCATTTTTCTCCCAGCCGACTTGTCCACTCGGCATCGCTGGGCAAGTAATGCGCCAGCGCGATCAGCTTGAAAGTCAGCTCGGTTCCACTTTGACAGGTTAATTTTTCTTCATCAATTAGGTCCGCCACCGTGAAGTCTTTACCACCCACGTGCATCGGACTCTCTGGCCGAACCCGCCATTGAGCCAGCATTGCCAAATATTGGCCATCGTGCCCTTCCAAGCCCACTCCATACAGCCCGTGCGGATGATTGTTCTCCAGTACGATCAGCGGCGAGCCTTTGCAGCGTCCACTCCAGGATAACCAGCCCATGGCGTTAACCGTTGTACCGCCCGGGCCATCGCGGAATATCTCCGTGCGTGGGCCAAACGCAATCAGCCCATGCATCACCTCCCAACAACTGTTATCCCGTGCGTTCAGATGTTTGGGTTCGTAAAGTGCCAATGTACGCCGGATTTTTGCGCCGAGTTCGGCCTGGTTCGGGGTTAGCAGCTGCCCGTCGTGTCCCATTTCCGAATCGCCCGTCGTCGCCGACGCATCTGGCGATGTTGAATTCGCAGCGTCCGCATCGGAGTTTACCGCAGCGGGTCCAGTTGCTAACGGCGCCGTTGTAATGTTGGCGGCTTGTTGAGAATTGCTCAATCGCTCCGCCGAACGAAGCGGCCCCGCGCAAACGAGCGGCAACACCACAAGGGAAACTAACGAAATCCGAACTCTGGATGGCACGAACAAAAACATGGTGGCGGAAACTCCAAGATGTTCAAAAGACCTTGCGGGGCAGCTCGCCTAGCGCAAATAACCAAAAAGCATCGCTACAGGTAATCACTCAAAGCTGTTTCCGGTGCCGGGGGCCGCCTGGCCCGGCTGTTCCAAGCGTAAACAGCAAGTCCGTGTAGAGTATCGGTTTGATACAGAATAGTTCTGCCGCCCAAGGCTTAACGTCCGCACCAGCGATGCCAGCGTCACATGCGGTGCGATGCACCGACTTCGCCGCTTCGCTTCACGGTTCAAATCAAACCATACAAACGATAGATTTTACCGGTCGTAAACCCGGCAATCGGTAGATTTTGCCGCCGAGGCCGATCAGAAGAATATTTGGAACTGCCGGTTGGCTAGTTTTGTTGGCGGCTCGACCGGCGGGTCCGGCCGTTGGGCAATTTCGCGCCACTTGTCCAGATCATCGCCCACGTCTTTCTTGCCGGTCACCTTTCTCAGGCTTTCAAAAACACAATACTTCATACCTGGATCAGGATCTTCCAGGGCCCTGCCTAAGGCGGCAATCGCCCCTTTGTCGTGGGCGCTGGATAGCGCTTTGGCCGCCGCCATGCGCACGTCTAGATCGGTGTCGCCTGATAGTACTTCTGCCAGCATCCGCGTAGTTACCGGACTGGGATGCTGCCCCCACGCTTCGCAGCAGGTTGCGCGAATTTCCGCTTCCGGATCTTTCATACCCGCATACAAGATCGCTTTAGCCGATGGGGCATTCATTTGTCCCATGATTTTGATGACAGCCATGCGCACATTGAAATCGGTTTCATTTGGCATTTGCCGCGCCATTTCCGCCGCAAACGCTTCCTGTTCCTCCGGACTGGCCTTGGCCATTTTTTTGGCCCGCTCCTGCATGGCTGTAACTCTTTGCACCGGAACGGGACCATATTTTTTCAGTTCGGCCGTTTGATCTTCCCCGAACGGCCACGCGCCGCCAAATCGTTTGGCACAGCCAGGCAGCAACAGCGCCGCGGCAAAGAGCACTACAGTAAGCGCAATTCGACTGCGGCCGTAATCCATTCGGCTCATGGATGATCCGTCGATGGGATGTTCGAGCAGTGCCAACACGAAAAGACGAAGGGCCAGCGCAGACGGCGGGCCGACAAGCGGGGCGAACTATAGCGGAACCCCCCAGCGACGCCAAGATGTTTCCGCCCGGGAGTTTGCTTGCGCCGCCGCTGACCTGCTATGATGCCTACCGCGGCAAATCGGCGGATCGACGCAAATCGGGAGATTTTGCTAGCAATTCCGTCGATTCCGGCGGTATTCGCAGCAATAAGCAACGGCCTGCGACGAATTGCGCATAGGGAAACACACTTCGAGGGTCCCGTCCCATGCCCGAACCACGCCAGCACGCCCAAAACCGAGGTTGGATCGAAAGCATTTTGCGACGCGTTCCCGGCTTCAAAGGCTACTTGGAAAAAGAATACCGCCGCGACAGCGACGCTCTCCAGCGCAGTTGGTTGGCCGACCGATTACAGCGGTCCAAACCGGCGCTTGACGCTTATGGCCGCGCGCTGGTCGACGCGAAAAAGCTCGACGTGCTGGCCCAATTTGACCGCTTCAAAGCGCGGCTGGATAAAACCATCAGCCGTCTGCGCGGCGGCATGCAAGGCTACAGCGGATTTTTTGATTTGGTCCAGGTCAACGAGTCGCTCTTAGACCGAGTCTACGAGCAAGACGTAAAAACGATGGACGCCGTAGAATTGCTGGCCGCCGCGATAGAAAAGCTCTCCGCCGCTACCGCCGACACTCCCGCGCCCATCGCCGCACTGAACGATCAACTGGGCCAAGTGGAACAAGCAATCGACCACCGGCAAGACATTCTGAAAGGACTGGAATAAGTGACTACGACCATTCGGACGTTCCCCCGTCAGCGTTTATTTTCTGATGGCATGGCCGCGTGACCTTGACTCCCGACTTATGCAACGCGACCACCGGTCGCAGCTTTATATTCTAGACCCCGAACCCTGAACCCTGTCATGTCCATTCGCCTGGAAGTCATTCAATTCTTCGACGATAGCGGCGCATCATTGGTGCAGCGCATTCCCGAAGATGGCTCGGCCGACATCAAGTACGGCGCGCAACTTATTGTTCAGCAAAATCAGGAAGCGGTTTTTTTCCGCGACGGCAAAGCGCTGGATTGCTTTGGCGCTGGCCGCCACATGCTGACGACGCAAAACGTGCCCCTCATCACGCGCATCCTGACGATCCCCTGGGAAAAATCGCCGTTCCAGGCTTCCGTTTACTTTTTCGGCAAGCAAACATTTTTAGATCAAAAATGGGGCACTCCGCAGCCCATTCCGCTCCGCGATGCAGATTTCGGCGGCATGGTCCAATTACGCGCCAATGGAAAATACTCTTTCCGTGTCGTCGATTCGTCGCTGCTGCTGAACACTTTAGTCGGCACGCAAGGCAAATACACCACCGAACAAGTGGCTTCGTTCCTCAAAGACGTCGTCGTCTCCCGCCTGCGCGATTTGCTGGGCGCGCTCGGCCTGGGCGTTCTCGATTTGCAGGCTAAAGGAAACGAAATCGAAGCCGGCACGAAGGCCAAGGTCGCCGACGATTTCGGCAAGTACGGACTCGAACTCGTCGACTTCATCATCAACGCCATTACTCCTCCCGACGACGTGCAAGAAGCGATCAACGCCCGCAGCCGCATTGGCGCCCTCGGCGGTTTGCAGGCCTTCACCATGTATCAAGCAACCAATAGCATGGCGGAATTAGCCAAACAAGGCGGCGGCAGCCTTGGCGCTGGCGCCATGGGCATGGGCATGGGCGCCGGCTTCGGCATGATGTTTCCCGGTATGTTGCAACAAGCGATGCAAGGAATGCAACAACCGCCGCAAGCACCAATGCAAGCGCCTGCGGCGCGAGGTGCCGCTGCGGCTCCGCCAGTTTTCGCCCAAAATGCGGCCACGCAATCCATGGTTGCCGATCCCAAACAATTGGTCCGCAGCGTGGCGCAATCGTCCGGCTGGCAAATTTCGGAAGGCGGCGACCAGTGGCAAATTGTCGTGCCTGTGGGTCCGCTCCGCAAACAAAAAGTGAACGTCCAGTTCGATGCCAAAGACGCGGAAGGCAATTCGATGTTGGCTTTCAGTTCCGTCTGCGGAACGGCGACCAACCAGAATGCCATGGAGCTTTTAAAGTTCAACACGCAAATGGTGCATGGTGCATTCGCCGTGGAATCATCGCCCGCCGGCGACGTAATTGTGGTTCGCGCCAATCAATTAACGGCCACAGCCGATCCGTTGGCAGTCACCAGGGCGATTTCCGCAATCGCCTGGCAGGCTGACAAGGTCGAAGAAAAACTCTCCGGCGGCGATGCCAATTGAATCCACCACGGTCAGCCGCGAGCCGATCGGTGAGCGGTTTAACCGTGCGTCGCTGATCGGCATTGCGCTCGTGAATATGACCAATGCAGCGCAGCAGTGGTCGTTTTTACCGTCTTGCGATTGCTAATCCGAACATCGCATTGGGACCCCGCCGCAGCCAAGTTATCATAGAGATATGGACTTTCTCGCGCAGCGGTGCCCCGTGACTTTGCCTCGTCGCAGCAATCTCACCGCATTCATCATCGTGCTGTTCTGTTGGCAGTCCCTTAGCGCCCTTGCTGAGGACACGGTTGTCTTTCACCGCGACGGCAAAACCGAGCATCTTTCCGGCAAGCTGATCGTCACGGCCCAGGATGGCGGCGTAATGCTGCAAACTCCCGACGGCAAACTGTGGAATATTTCGCCGGAGGAAATCGTCGACCATCAACAGGACGACAAGCCGTTTACGCCCCTCACCGCCGAGCAGATCAAAAAACAAATTCTGCGCGAATTGCCGGCTGGATTCGACACGGTGAAAACCGCGCACTACCTGATTTTTTACAACACCTCGCGCGGCTATGCGCTGTGGTGTAGCGCGCTGTTCGAACGCCTCTATACCTCGTTTATCAGTTTTTGGACGCACCGCGGTTTCAAGTTGCACGAACCGGAAACGTCGTTGGTCATTCTGATCTATTCCGATCAATCGACTTACGCGCGCCAATCGACCGACGAATTGCAAGGCGTAGCGAACCGTGTCATCGGTTTCTACAGCCTGCAAACCAATCGCGTGAAAACCTACGATCTCACCGGCGCCCAGTCGGTCCGCCAGCCCGGCGACAACAAACGGATGGATGCCGCACAAATCAACGACTTGCTCTCGCTCCCTGCCGCCACCACGATGGTGGCTACCGTCATCCACGAGGCCACGCATCAAATCGCTTTCAATTGCGGTCTCCAGCAGCGATTCGCCGACATTCCGCTCTGGCTTTGCGAAGGCCTGGCTATGTATTTCGAAACGCCCGACTTAGGTTACGGCAAAGGCTGGCGCACCATCGGCGAGGTAAACCCGGCCCGCCTCCAGCGATTTCAAAATTATTTACTGCGACGCCCGGTCGACTCGCTGCAGACGCTCCTTGCAGACGACAAGCGTTTTCGCAGCTCCGACGCGCAAACAGCTCTGGATGCCTATGCCGAAGCGTGGTCGTTCAACTATTTTCTGCTGCGAATGCATTCCAAAGAATACGAAACATACCTGCAGCGTCTGGCCGAAAAGGATCCGCTCGTGTGGGACGGACCCGCGGCGCGGCGCAAAGAATTCAAAGCCTGCTTCGGCCCCGATCTTGCAGCACTCGATGCGGAATTCGTTCGCTACATGGCCCGCGTGAAATAAACATAAATGCACCCTGCAGCCGATTTTCGATAGAAGGAGGGGACTCCGTTCCCCGATCATCGGCTCCATCCGTAATCACTGGGCGAAATGAATTCGCTCGGTTCAATTCTGTTAGAATCGCAGATTTTTTACCTGCTCATGCCGTACGAAGTTGCGCTTCCACGCGCCGCAAAGCTTCATCGACCTTACATCGCGAATCCGTCAATTCGATTTCCGATTGTCCATCAATCCAGCCCGTTACACGTTTGTGCGCGGAGATCACCGTGCTGTGGCTGCGGCGGCCAAAGTATTCGCCAATTTCCGCCAGGCCCGCCCGGGTGTATTTTCGTGCCAGCCACATCGCCAGCATCCTCGGAGCACTTACCTGCTTGGCCCGCAGCTGCGATTGCAAACTCTCTTTCGGCAACTGAAACACATTGCATACGGCTTGTTCAATATCGGCCAGTCGAACGGCTCTGCCAGCATGACGTAGCAAGTCCGTCAGATGCTCCTGCGCGAAATCTCGATCGATCGAACACTGGAGCATCCGGCTGGCGGCGTGCAACCGTTTGACCGCACCGCAAATCTCCCGCGCACCGGCAGTAATTTGTGTGGCGATAAATTCCGCCACATCTTCCGCCAATTCAATCCCCAATCGTCGGCCAAATTGTTGCGCGAGTCCAAAGCGTGTTTGCAGGTCGGGCGATTCCAACTGGCATACCATTCCGCCGGCCAGTCGCGTGCTCAACTCCGGGCCCAGTCCCGACAATTCAGCGGGAGTTCGGTCCGCGGCGAACACCAATTGCCGCCCGTCGCGCAGCGCCGTGTCGATCGTGTGCAGCAATTCCACCAGCGTTCCCTTTTTGCCCGTCAAAAATTGGAGATCGTCGATTAGCAGTAAATCGACGGCCCGGTATTTTCTTCGGAAGCTCGGCATGCCGCCGCCCCGTGCGGCTCCCACATAAAATGTCGTAAACTGCTCGGCAGATAAATACACGCAATTCAATTTCGGATTTTGCGTTCGTGCCGCTGACCAAATCGCCTCCAGCAAATGCGTCTTGCCGGTCCCGTGCGGGCCATACACTAAAAGCGGCGTCATCGAACCCGGCCGTTCTGCCACGATCTGTGCTGAGGTATGTGCCAACCGGTTGCTCGCGCCAATCACAAAAGCCGCCAGCGTGGCAAAGAGCCGGCGGGGTGTTGTCGTTTCAACCTCACCGGTCCGACCATTGCCCAACCGCGGAATTAAATTGGTGCTCTTGGCTTGTGCGATTTCGCCGTCGGCAAATTCCGCTTTCTGTTGCAACTCTCGATGCGACCGTTCTGCACAATTCCTCGCGCCGTCAATCATCCCTGCCGCCGCTGTAACGCACCGACCGTGCTTTTCCTGACGATGGCCTTCAGTCACATTTCCGCTTCGTTGCCCTTCGCCGCTAACTGTCGGCTCAGCGACCAGCAGTTGCCCTGTGTTCAACGCTTCGGTGTTCAACGCTTCGTTGACGCGAAATTCAACCGCAACCGCGTCGCCGCTTGTGGTTTCGCTACCTGTGGAACCGCTGCCCAAAGCCTCGCGGCAAGCAGCTTCCACTGCCCCGCGGTAATGTTGACGCTGCCAGTCCTGCAAAAACCGGTTGGGCGTTTCGACCAATAGATTGCTGCCATTTAACGTGAAACGTGTTCTGGCTCCAAACCACAAATCGTACCGCTCTACGCCGATCTTTTCGGCTAATAATCGAACTACGGTCGACAAAACATCCTTGCTCATAGTCGATTTCCGAACAGTTTTTGCGCGCAATCCTACCGCTAATCGCCAACTTTGCCGCAGCGATTCAGAACTCATCGGGACTCAGGCGGAAGGAACATGCAGCATTGCGCAGATTGTCGTTCGTCGCTCCTGGCTCTTCCGCCGCGAATAATCATTTGCAATCTTTCCGCCCGAAACGCTCGTTTGAAGTGAATTGATTGTCGCGCCGGAAGCCTCTGGAATTGACGAACCACATGCGGGTCTGCGCCATGCGCACCGTGTTGTTGTGTCACCCAAAGTCGCCGATTGTACGTGTGCTAGCGATGCTGTCAAACCACCCGCTAACAATTGTGTGCAAATTTTTTTTCGGCGCACCACGGAGTGCTAAAATCTCCCGAGAAATTTCATGCGCGATGAGTTCACGCCCCCGGAATTTTTTCCCCTGTCGTCTCTGCGCCGTGGAAAACGTGTTTGAACATTTGCTTTGGCGAATATTTTTCCGGCGTTTCTCGCGCGCTTGTCGACCTACTCCTAAATATTCTCGGTAATTTCTCGCAAAAAAACGCTGCGCCGATCCCACGTTTGAAATCCCGCTGCCACATAGGTCGCAATTGCCGGAGAATTTGCAGCATCCACACCCAGAACCATTCGTTCAACTTTTTCTCGGAGATTTTCCCCGCTGTTTTTTTCGCTGTCTTCGGATTGTCCGGCGATCCATTGCGCATACCGCACAATTTGCACTCCCCGGCCATTTCCCCGCGCTTCAGGAACAATTCCCATGTATACCAGTTCACAATTGCGCTCCAGAACATGATTAGCCAGGATCAAGCAGCCGATATCCGTGTTCTTATGACGGACAAAAAACCACCGCGCGGGATTAAACGTCCCAACCGCTCGATATGTGGCCACAACATCTTCCACCGTTCGCAAACCGTGGACGGCCGGGCAATCCTGAGTATCGATATAAGTTCGCCCGATAATCCCCGATAGCCGCTTCATTTGAATTTCTGATATTCCCATTTCGCCTGCTTTACCGAGCGTTTCAAAAACTAGCTCGCTTTCAGGCGGTAAGGCTGGGAATACCTCTGGCAAACTCACCAGATACAGCAAATCGGCAATGTGCTTAAACCCACATTGCCGCAGCCATTCCGCTTGTGGCCCTGCTTCTGTTTCTAAAAGCGTCTGAATCAATCGCACGCCGCACTTCGCGGCCTTTGCCATTGCCAGATCAATAATTGCCGCTGCAGTAGTGGCTGGTTCCCCGGCTGCCAATCCTGGCGGCCATAACGAGGCCACCCGCCCCGCTCGAATTTGAACCCAAATAACCGCCGCCAAGGCACTCCCGCGCCGAGCCACTACCACAAGTTGCTCGTCGCTTGGGCTTTTCTCCATTTCCTCTTTGGCCATTGCGATTTGCGCCGCGCGCTGCGGCTCCGTACGCCCGCCAAACAAAAGCTCAAGCGCCGCCGGCAATTCCGCGCTGCTTGCCGGTCCGAAAGTCAACGAATTGTCAGCTTTTCGATCCATAAATCGCAGAATTCCGACAAAGGCCGCCCGTCACATTCATTCAACAACATTCGTATAATAGCCGGGAGTCGAGGGACAATCGAACATTGCCCGGCGTCCGTCGGGCCGATCCATTGGAGGACGTTCCTATGTCATGCCGACGCCACCGATGCCATGCGATTCTCTGTATCCTGTTCCCGCTCTGGTCTAGTGCCGCCCATGCACAGCCAATGCGGCCGCCCGAATTACCCACCCCCAGCCCGCAGCAGGCCGGCGCCGAGCCTGGCTACCTGGGAATGGTCGCCGACGACCGCCAGGAAAATGGCCGCGGTGTGCGCGTCAAAGATGTTGATCCCGACAGTCCCGCCGCGAAAGCAGGCTTACAGACCGAAGACCTGATCACCGCCATTAACGGTCAACCCATCCACTCCGATGATGATCTTGGAAATCTGCTCCGGCCCTTGCAACCCGGCACAAAAGTAACATTTCAAATCGATCGACAGGGCAAATCACAAAATGTCGAAGCCACTTTAACTCGCCGTCCGCCTCCCGAACAGCGCCGCTATCAGAACTTTGGTCGCCTGCCCGAAGCTCCCGCCGACCAACCGGGACAAACGCCTGCTGGTCAATCGTCGCCCCAGCAACTTCCCGCCGGACAGTCTTCGATGCCTAGCCAATTATCGCCATCCGGCGGAATGCCATCGCCATCCATCGGTCCCGGTTTCCTCCCACGGCCTCAATTGGGAGTACGCACCATGCCGGTTACTGAGCAAGACCGAATCCGCTTGGGCTTGCCGTCGGTCGCCGGCGCACACGTGATCGACCGCACTCCCGGCTCGCCAGCGGAAAAAGCAAACGTTCCAGCCGATTCGGTGATCACCGCGGTGAACGGAACGCCCGTGAGCTCGCCTTCCGATCTTTCCGCACTCCTCGCGCGCGCCGGTGCTGGCGCCGAGATCGAGTTGACTTATTTCTATAATGGTAATTCCGCGCGCACTAAAGCAACGCTTGGCTTTTCCGGCGCCAGCCGCGACATCGGAAGGGCTGGATCAATGGCCGCGGGACCGACCAATCCGCCAACGGCAAACGCACCGTCGAATTGGCCGCCGTCTGTTCCATTTCCAACATCGACTCCACCGCGCCAAACTAGCGCGCTGCCACCGCAGAATCGCGCCCAATCGAGCGCCGCCGATGCCCAACGGATCGACGCTCTTGAGCGCCGCATCCAACAGCTCGAACAAAAAGTCCAAGATTTGGAAAGCCGTCAACCACACGGCGCATGAAGCTTGACCCGGCCTGCAATTCGCGGCCGACTTCAGCGTGTTATGCCGCCGCGTTGTAGGGGAAATAATTGTCCCAAGCGCGGTCAAGAGTTTCCAGCGCCTCGGCCAGCGACAAAGCGATGTAACGGCCGCCGACAACCTGACGCACCAAATTCATGCGAATCAATTTCGCCAGCGCGTCGTCCACTTCAAAATCAATCGGCCGACCCAAGCATTCGCTTAAAAATTGCTCAATGCGTCGGTCTAGCTCCTCGGCCGTGAATCCGCCTGCGGGAAACGTGTTTTGTGCGGCCCGGTTCTGCCAGCCCAATTCGTCGGCGGTCGATCCGCGCACGTCGAGCTTGCGCCACAAAAAATAGTAAGCCAGCACCGCCTCGCGATTTTCTTGCTCCTCGGCTTCGTCTAAAAGCCGCGAGATCACACCCGCGTTATTATCCAGGTTTTGGTAATACAAACTTTCGGTCAAATTCAATTGATATTTTTGCTTCGTCTGCAAATAACCGTAAAATGACTTCACGCCGTAACCGCACGTCACGCCTAAGATCACTAGAATTCCATAAATCCCTGCCGCCGCCGCCAGCAATGCTCCCTTCAGCGCTTTGTAAATCGAAACCGCCACGCCCGAAACTGTCGGCATCACGATCTTGATTCGATCTTTCAGCGACATTTTTACCCGCGTTCCCGGCAGCAGCATTTCCAAGTCGGGCTTGGGAATATCTTTGAACAGCTTGATGAATACATCCTGCGTGTCGAAATTGCGCGTATTGTGCCGTCCTGCGCGCAATCGAAAGATCAGTGCCAAGCGTTGAAAGGTCGGCACCTGCGCTTCATCCATCTGGTACAGCCGTTTCCAATTCCGGTACCGTTGCGTCTGCATTACTTCGCCGCGGCTGTAAATTTCCAACCGCTCGAAAAAATCGAAATCGACTTCTAGGCTCAGCCCATGATGGCTGACGGAATCCAACGCTCGCTGTAAATCTTCCTGGGTGAGCCGGCGAAAGTTGGCCCGTTCCAACAGCCAGGTAAACCTTTCAAACAGCACATCCAATTGCGTCTGCCGCTCGGAGAAGTTCAGCTTGTTCAAAGTCAGCGTGTCCGCATCCGGATCAAACGGCGCGTACGCATTCTTCAGATTCTCGAACTGCGCCAGATATTCAAAATGCAGCGTCGCATCCAGTAGCGTGCAAAACCGACGAAAGCCATCTTGCTCCGCCGCCGTCAGCCCAGGCTGTACGCATAACCGGTCAATCAACTCCGCCTTCCGCCAGGGAATAAAGTGCTCCAAATTCCCCGCTTCACCGGTAGCGTTGTTTGCCCCATTCGCTTTATTGCATGTGTCCATACCATTTGTTTTCGACACAACTAGCCGAGGTTCTCAAGACGCTTCATGCCCCGCAACGCGTGCTAGCAATCGAAATCTTTCGACCAATGGCCCGCAATGTGAAATCCAAGACCGATAATTCGACGAACGCGGCGTCCACTTGTTTACCACCGGATCGGAAATAGCGACTCGCACGGCTTCACCGACGGCACGTCATTAACGGCATTGGTCGTCGAAGCGGGTCCTGCAAATGCAGTTCCGTGGACAAAACCGGACGGTTGGACGCGAGAGATAAAGATCCAAAGAAGAATTTGGGCGTGTTGTTCGCGGGAGATATCGCCAACGTCGTATTTACAGACGGCCATGTTGACGGGATTGCCATCAAGAAATCGACCCCGCGGTCTTCAAAGCCCTGCTCACACGTACCGGCGGCGAAAAGGTGCGCAATAAGTTAGATGGCACGCCGAATTAGAATCTGGTCGCACAGACTACTTTACCGCCGGGTCGCTAATGCTCGCTTGCACTTCGTACTTTGTATACGGCGTTGATGACCGCACAATCGCCGACGGCCGTACCATGAAAAAACTATGTGCCTCGCCGTTCCAGCGGATTTCGTAACGCACCACGCCCGGGTCGCTGCTGCCGACCGGTTTGAAGCCATAGCGACTGACCAACAACTGAATGATCCGGTTCGGGTCGCCCGTCGTGCCGGAGAACGTAATTTTGGCGCACTTTTGCGATGCATTGAAGTAATACGTTAGCGAGCCCGCCACATCATCCACGCGCAGGCCGCTAATCAGCGCCACGCGCATCCCTTGCAATTGTTCGCCCGGCAACCCCGACGAAACTCTGGGCCAATGCGAAAACACCCACTGCGGCGTTGTCTCCCACCGGAACGCCTCGGCCATGTCGACCATCGGCGTTTCATCGGCTTGCGGGTTCAACCCAGCACCCATCGGAATGCCGTTGGGCGCAACCGCCGGCAGTTGAGGCACGGCGGAATAATTCGAAGCGCTATTGAATGCGCCCGTCGACGTAGCAGAATTTGGACCGGCCGCGCCAAACACGCTGGCCTTCAGCTCCGGCCATCGACTGGCCGCGTAGGGCACGCCAACGGCAGCGCCCAAAACACCCGCGGTCAAAAAAGCACGACGAAACATCACCGCCTCCGCGCAACAAATTGGCCTTGGCAATAGACTTGGCCCTATCGTTGCATCGTCGACAGCATCGCTCTAGCGTAAGCTGCAACCTTCGACATCCACGCCACTAGCGCCGCACCCAAAGTTTGCGCAGCGGGCAACGTCGTTACGATCCGTTACGTTGTGCCCGACCCCAGTTATCAACCGGGGCTGTTCTCGGCATCCGCGTCGCTATTTTTATCGAGCGAACCGCCAATGACGCTTTTGCGGCCCGTACGGGCGTCCCACACCCACAGTTTGAAATCGCCGTGAGCGGAATCCAGAACCGTCTCCATGGCCTCGTCGTCGGGCGTCGGCTGTCCGTCGAATCGCAGAATGACATCGCCGGGAACCAATCCAGCCCGATCGGCCGCGCTATGCGGCATCACACGCACCACCACCAAACCTTTCGATTGGCCGTACTCGCCCGAGTACGTGCTGATGCCCAACTCCGGCCAAACATCAACCGGGAATTTCTCCGGCGTGTTGGCGGCTTGAGCCGAGTTATCCGGGGCAGAACTGTTGTCGGCCACGTTCGCCAAGGTAGTGGCCGGGCCATCCGTCGCCGACGCCGAATTGTCTGTCGTGTTGCCGGAGTTCGAATTGTCGATGTACGTGTTTCCGCCGCCCCAGCCACCCGTGCCCCATCCAGCGGCATAACCTACGCCTAAGCCGCCCCAAAATCCCGGATTCCAACCCCAGCCCGCATAGTGCCAATCCTGGTGGTGATGATTCCAGTGGTGATCGTCATGATGTTCGCCGTCGTGGCTGGCCAAATGATGCTCGGTCGGATGATATGGATGATGTTCCGCTTCATGATGCTCGGCCTCGTGATGTTCGCCTCCATGTCCGCCGCCGTGTCCGCCGCGAGCCCATCCCATTCTCGTCGCCGCGCCGTATGCGCCCACGCCCATCGCAATTGCCAATATCACGGTCCACTTGTATTTGTGCCGAAGGTTCATCTGCAGTTTCCTTGAGCGAATTGATTTTTTAGTTGCCCGGTATAAAGTCTCTTCGCGGTGATTGCTTCCGCTAAGGCAACCATAGCTTGCTGGACATGTCGAACGACATCGTGGTATTGCGCGCTGTTTCGACGTGGCGAAAAGACAACAACCCGCCACGGGCTCGCAAACACTTGCGGATTGAGAGGGCGGCCAGAGTTTGGCAATTAGGCCATATATTGCCCGAGATCGGGCTTAGAACCATCGGGGGTTTCGTCCCGATCGATATCGAACCATTCGCGCTGGTATTCAATGCGCGATTTTTCTGCCGGTTTGCGCAGCGCCACATTCGTTGTTAGTGCAATCACCGCGTCGCCAAGCGCCACCTTGGGATGGCATTTCGGCAGATTCATTGGATCAGGATGCCGGATGCACCACGCCCAATGCTCAATTTCCTCGGTATACCCCCGGCTTGGCGGCCCATCACCCAAAGCTAATTTGCCCACAGCGGCCGCCGCGCCGCCACTGGCCGTGGTATCGAGCACCGGTCCACCGTCCTTCGATTTGGCCACGCCAATGCTCGTTTTGGTGTCGCTCCCTTTGTACAGCATCACTTCCTGTTCCCGGTCCAAGATCAGCGTTCCTTTCGTTCCCAACACCACTTCGCCGTAATCGCCGAATCCATTGCCGTTGATCGAAGAATACGTGACCACGATCTTGCGATTGGGATCTTTCACCTCCGTCTTACTTCCTTCCTGGTAATATCCCGGCGCAGGAAATTCGTACATGCAGTACACATGATCTTCGCACTCGCGGTCCATTGGGAACAACGATCGCCCGCCCACTGCCTGTACCGTTAGCGGCAGCGCTTTTCCGTCTTCTGGTCCCATCGCGCTAATAAAAATGCCCGATGCATCCAGCTGATGGCTTCCCAACTCCGCCATCAACCCGCCGCCGGTGCGTTCCCATAACCGCCAGCGAATCAGCTCCTCCAAAGCGCTGCGGCTGTATCCGGTGGGCAGAGTCTTTGCTGTGTAGCCAAAGCTTTGTGCCTGGCTATCGGTAATGTCGTTCATTTGCGCCTGCATTTGTGCCAGCCGCTTCTGCAGCAAATCGATTTCTCTTCCGTTGCTGCTCTTCAAATCGTTTTGCAACTTCGCTAATGCGAAGCTCAGTTCTTTGTCCCCCGGCAACGGCGGCTGCCAACTATCATGCCCCGGCAAATTACCACGGTTCCATTGCGCCCGAATGTGATGAATCTCGCCAATCAGCCCGCGGCGGATGGTATCGACCGCGTTGTCATACAGCACGCTGTAATGCCGCTGATGTCCCGTGGCCAACAGTTTGCCCGTTTGCTGCGACACCCGTCCCATTTCCTTACAATTAGCCACGCTGTGCCCCATCAACTTTTCCGTCAACACATGCAAACCCGATTGCATCGCTTTGATCGCTGCCGGTGCATGCAAATGCAAGGGCAGGGCGATGATCACCCCGTCGATGCCCAATTTGTCTTTGTCCGCAATCAAATCGTTGTAATCGGCGTACACTTTGACGTTCTTCCGCGCCTCGTCTTCCGATTTCCATCCATACTTGGAAATCAAACCCGTCCGCGCTTTCAGCGCGTTCGGGCTGGAATAATCGCCATGAAAAGCGCGATACACGTTGTACGGTCGGATGTCGGCAATCCCCGCCACTTCAATGTAATCCGGCGTCAGCGCCCCCAGTAGCACACCCCCTTCATCCCCGGTGCCCAAAAACGCAACGCGTACCGGCTTATCCACTTTGGTGTATTTAAAGTACATCGCGCCCAATCCAGCGCCGGAAACAACACCCGCCGCCACGGTGCCCATCAGGAATTCGCGGCGCGTAAGCTCGCTGCCGATTGCGGCCTGAAAGTTCTCTTTGCCTAGCGCTCGTTCTTCAGGAGTCAAACTGTTCATGGATTTGAAGCGATTAATAGAGGTCGTTGAATTTGCTCAAGCTCGTCGGAACGGTCGCAACAACACGTAATGAACAAAAAAGTCCAATCCTGCCCAGCGGCCCACCGGCGATGTGGCCAATGCCAACAGCGCCACACATTCCACGCCTTGATAATACGGCGGCATTGGGCTGGCAATCCACGGCGGCTGCGTCGCGATGACCGCTAGTAGAAACAAACCCAGCGCTAGCGCCGACAGTCGCGTGAACAGCCCGATCATCAATAACCCGCCGCCAACAATCAGCAGCCAAGTAATCGCAGCATCGATTTTCTTCAGGTCGGTTTTCACTTCCGGCATCGGCCCCAGTTTCACTTGATCAACGCTTCGCAGTCCCATCACATCGTTTTGCCAGGCAGCTTCCAACGCCTCAGCATCCGATCGCCAATCTGCTGCGGCGCTCCCGACCGACAATCCTGGCTCGCCAATTGGATTTTGCTCTCGTCGCGCCAACCGCTCTCGTTCATTTGGGATTTCCTCAGCTCCGGGCTGCGTTGCCATTTGCCCGTTGCGATACAATTCATGCCGATAAGCTGCTATGTCTGCCTCGTCCCCATGTAACAGCGAGGTCAATTCATCGCGATAGTGAGCCAATACTTTTTCACTGGTCTTATTCTGTTCGTCGGTAAAGCGATAATAGTTCGCAATATCCTGCCGCCGCTGGCTCCAATCTCGCACAATCTGCTGATACCATTTGCCATAAATGGGCGATTCGGCCGCTCGCGGCGTGGCCGCCGCCTTAATGCTCCCCTCGGGATTACCTTCGTTGGGCAGCGTCGTCACCGGCTCCTGGGCAGCGCCCGATTTCATCGCAGAATTCTTCGCAGCGCCTTCCGGATTGCCTTCATTGGGTACCGCGGCCGGTTCTGGCGCCATGGTCACAGCAATCAAACGATCCCACTCGTGAAATCCGGGAACCCACTGCTTGAACTGCTCCGCCAATGGGCCTCTCGCCTGACGCAAAAAACCTTCACTCGACCAGTGCGGGTCATTCTTATGCGCAAGGCCTTCCTGGAAAAAATGCCAGCCGATCACCACGCGCAGCGCCACCAAAACGAGCACGGTCAAAAAACCGATGGTGTAACGTCGGGGGTTCAAAATCCACTCCGGACAGAGCCTGCGGATTATTATCCGCGCTCGAAAATGCTCGGCGGGTTGTTGCGTGCAATGAGAAACGTCCCCCCAACCACCTACTATTCTAGCTGGCCCCATCGCGGCTCACCAGCCACTGGGATACTTATGGCCGACCCGTTACGATTGAGTCCATCGTAGCCCATCGTACCTGACTTTTAATCTCGTCCCGCATCCTTGTCTGTCATGCGCATTGTGCTTTGCTATCCCGTCGAGCCGCGGCACATTACCCAAATCCAAACGGCGGTTCCCCAGGTCGAAATTTGCGATGCCGGCCAGGAGCACGTCGCCCAGGAACTATGCAACTGCGATTTATTTTGCGGCCATCCCAAGGTGCCGGTCGATTGGGACGGCGTCGTCCGCCAGGGCCGCCTGAAATGGATTCAATCCTCCGCCGCCGGCTTGGATCACTTGCTTGTCCCCAGCGTGGTCGACTCGCCGATCATTGTTACAAGCGCCTCTGGAGTGCTATCTGACCAGGTTGCCGAGCACACCGTTGCCCTAGTAACCGGCCTCCTGCGCGGGCTGCCGGCCTTTTTCCGCGCTCAGCAAGCGAAAGAATACGTCCGCCGGCCAACACGCGATTTGCACCATTGCACTGTCGGCATCGTAGGTTTTGGCGGAGTGGGTCGCCGGGTAGCCGAACTCATGGCCCCCTACAAAACCCGCATCCTTGCCACCGATCTATTCCCAGTCGACAAACCGCCGCACGTCGCCGAACTTTGGGCCGCCGATCGTCTCGACGATCTTTTAGCCGCCGTCGACGTCCTGATCCTGTGCGTGCCGTTGACCGATCGAACCCGCTGGATGATCAACGCGAAAACGTTGGCCAAGCTCAAGTCGGGCGCCGTCTTGGCGAACATGGCCCGCGGCAAACTTGTCGTAGAAAACGACCTGGTCTCCGCCCTGGAATACGGCCATTTATTCGGCGCCGTGGTCGACGTCGCCGCCGAAGAACCATTGCCGCCGACAAGCCGCTTGTGGGCTTTGCCCAATGTCATCATCACGCCGCACGTCGCCGGCCAAAGCCGCTGGCGAATTGACAACATGACCGACTTTTTTTGCGAAAATTTGCGGCGCTATCTGGCCGGCCAGACGCTATTAAACTTGGTCGACAAATGGCTCGGTTTTCCCGTACGGCAAGCCGGCAGAGTATAATAATTTATAAATACGCGCGACATCCTAGCGCGTATCCGCTTATTCCTCGTGCTTTCTTCTTTTCGCATTTTGACTTACCTGCGCAGCTCGTCATTCGCTATCATCGCTGCCTTTACCCACAGGCGCGCTTCCAACTAAGATACTGGCCGAACTAATACGCTTTTTGATTTCACCCCGTAGATGCGCCTCTCGATGACAACGACTTTTTTTTACGAAAACAAGGCGACGATCACTCAGGGCGGCCACGAAGTCCGGCGCTGTCCCGACGAGTTGCTGAATCGCTATATCGCGCTGGTCGATTCGCAGCGGATGAGTTGGACCGAGCATTTGCGCTTGATGCGCCTCCTCGGTTCCGGCGGCCAAGGCGTCGTTTATTTAAGCCAGCGCCGCGGGGCCGACGGCTTCACTTTGCCGGTTGCCCTAAAAATCTTTTCGCCGGAGCGCTACGAAGACGCACGTACCTACGACGAGGCCATGATCCGCATGGCCGAGGTCGCCGCCCGGGTTTCGCAAATCCAGCAAGATAATTTGCTCGACGTCCACAACTTTGCCGATCGCAATCGTATCCGCCTAATGGAAATGGAATGGATCGATGGTTACGACCTCAGCCAACTACTCACGCACAAATTGCTGGAAAATGTTCACGAGCACGTTAGTGAAAAACGCTGGACGTACTTGAACAACGTGATCATTACCAGCGGTCCGGTGCAGCCCCGCATCAAAGCGGGCATTGCCGTGAACATTGTCCGCGAATGCCTGGCGGCGCTGGCGGCCTTGCATCGCGACGGCATTGTGCATGGCGATATTAAGCCCTCGAACATCATGCTCAAGCGCACGGGCAACGCGAAAATTGTGGACATCGGTTCCGCCTTCGCCATGGATGCCGTCCCCCCCATGCGCACCTGCACGCCCACGTACGCCGCGCCGGAGGTGCTGGAAGGCCACGAGTGCTCGCCCCGCGCCGACTTGGCCAGCCTGGGCTATGTGCTGGTCGAAATGCTCTCCGGCCGTCCGCCGTTTGCCGGCCTAACTTCCTACAAAGATTTGCTCGAAGCCAAACGCTTTCTTGCCCAGCGGCTGCCGCAAATTCTGCCGGCCGAAGTCACCTGCAATGAACTGCTGATGAACTTCTGTCGCGGTCTGGTAGCGCCCGACCCCAACCGCCGCTTCCCGAGCGCCGAAGCCGCTGATATGGTCAAAGAAGGCGCCGCCAGCTTCCACCGTCAGCTAATCGTAGGCGGCCTGGCCAGCGAATACGAAAACGAAATCCGCGTCTGGCTCGAAGAGCTCGAGTAGCAGATTCTAAGCTTGCTCAACGGTTTAGCAGGAATTCCGCCCTCATAACTGCGAAGGCGTTCAAAACGACAGCGTAATCCGCCGTCCTTCTTCGTGGCTACGCCGCGCCGCCAGCACAACAACCAGCGCCCGATAAGCATCTTCCAGCCCCGCCGGATTGCGCACCAAACTCGTCACGCTGCGGTGAAAATAAGATAGCAGTTGTTCCCCTACGGCCCGCTCGCTCTCCAGCGACTCCTGATGTCGACCTGCTTTATCAAACCACAGCACCTGCGCCGGCAAATCGATAAACGCGATGCCTTTTTCGCACGAAACCTGCAGCGCCGGCGGCGGGCGAAACGAAACGGCCTCCTCCCAGCCTTGCGGCATGTAGTACCCAGAGCTAATTTGCGCCACCACGCCTTGGCCCGCATGCTGGCCGGGCTGAGTAAAATCCAGACTCATCATCCGGTAATCTTCGTCGCGCGAATCCGGCGAAACGTTGTGCATCATCCCCAGCACCGATGTCGGTTCATTGCCCACGACATAACGACACCAATCTACCAGTTCCACCAGGTCGCTCGTGCCAAAGCCGCGATCTTTCGGACCTCCCGGCTTGACGGGTTTTTCACCCACAGCCACACGCCGATGACAAAACAATAACCGCGGTTGACCCAACTTCGTGGCGATCAATTCCTTCAACCGTAACGTGGCCGGATTTTGCCGCCGTGCAAACTCCGCCATAAAGGCCACACCCGCCTGGTCGACACGGTCCTTGATCTGCTTCGCTTCTTCCAAACTCAATTGCAGCGGAGCGGCGCAATAAATTGCCTTCCCGTATTCGCATGCCGCCAGAATCGGCAGCCAGCCGTACCATTGCTCGGCCAGCATTAAAATGGCGTCGATATCTTCGCGAGCTGTCAGCGCGCGAAAGCCGTCAACCGGCGTTGCATTAAATTCCCGCGCCGCCTGCTCGGCACGCACCCCCACTTGCTCGCACACGGCCCGCACTTCAAACCGATCGGCCAAAGCCCGCAACGCCGGCCGGTGTCGGACCTCCCAGGCTTTTCCTAGTCCAACAAGTCCGACGCGCAGCTTCATGGGAAACAGTGTCTTAGGGTAAGAGTTTCTGGGGTGTCTAAAGTGGGCAGCATCTGGTCGCCAAAGAGACCTAGACACTTAAGACACAAAGATATCCGCGACCAGCGATTATATCGGCCGCACCGTCGCCCACACAACCAGCCGCTGCGTGGAAGATTTTTTCTGACTTGGAGTTGCGACCTGTAACATCGGCGGAACACCAAGAAAAACAGCATCGCTTCTCCTCGGGAAAATTAATCTCCCAGAAACCCCTTTATGGAAAAGTTTTCGTAATCAGAAAATTTTTCCCATTCACTACTTGCAAGTTCATTTTGCCCATTTACACTGTGCTCTTCCTCAGTCCGAGGACTCGGTTGTTGGTCGAACGGAAACACCTAACAAGGAGGCTGACCACGACGGAAAGCATCAAGCGACAAGCTTGGACCGGCTTTGCCCGGTTCGTTCTTAAGGCGGCTTGTCGCTGGCCAACCGCAAAGGATTAGCTCTTTACCGTTTACCACTTAGGAATCTATCGGACTTCGCCCTGCCCAGGGCGGAAAACTCGCGTTCGTTTAATTTGCCACGGTTCTAGTCAGAAGGAGATGCACCCGTGACCAGTTTCGCTTTGTCTTTGTTGCTGCCAGTGTCATTGTTCGCCGCAGTTTCAGATACCACAAATAACGCGGTTTCCAGCAGTTCCGCAGCCAATTACGCCGTATCTGCAACCGCGTCGACTAATTCTGGATCTCAAACGAGCGGAGTTGCCGACAGTCTGACAACTCACAGTCCGGCTCCCAATACATACGCCGCCGCCTACCAAGACACCCAGGAAAACGGCAAACCGCTGGTGGTTTTGGTCGGTGCCTCGTGGTGCCCGGCCTGTCAGTCGATGAAAACATCAACGATGCCCGGCGTCGCCGCTCAAGGCGGTCTGGCCAATGTGGCTTTCGCTTATGTGAACGTCGACGCCCAACACGATTTGGCTGGCCAGTTAATGGAGGGTGGCATGATTCCACAACTGGTGATGTACGAAAAGTCTGGCGATGGCTGGAAATTGACGCGGCTTGTCGGTGCCCAGAGCGTGGAAACCGTGCAAGGTTTCATAGGTCCCGCGACACAGCGGGCGATTGCACTGAAGTCGTCTCCAACGCAAACTCCAACGGCGACACAACCTGCATCAGCCATAAAGCAGCCGACTGCTGCCCAGAAGTCGATTCAGCAGTCCGCCGCTGGTTAACCGCACTTTCAGACTTGCTTACACGGCAACCTTTAACCGGCATTGTGCGATCGTATAGTTATCATCCCGACTAAACCGATGGCGGCTAGCGCCAGCCCTATCCACCGCATAACCACTGCAGTGCTGCTGCCGTGCGTCCGGGCTTCGTCCAAAGCGGTAAGCTGTTTTTCGTAACGAGCTTTGGAGGCGGCCAATTCCGTTGCCAGCCGGTCCGCGGAAGCCATCGCCGGATCAACTGGCTCGCCTGTTGCTACGGAATTAGCCAAGCGAGTGTCCGCCAGACCGGATTGAGGATTGCTTGGTCCTGTTTGTTTGAGCTGCTGCTGAACCTGAGCGAACTCTCCATTCAAACGATGGTATTCGATCAGCGTCTCGGAATATTCTTTCGCTTGTGCGTCACTCCAATTCCGCCGGCCCCCGACCATACTCGGCCAAAACCAAGAGATGAAAACCAATCCCATTCCCGCGATCACCAGTGCGATCCAAAGCCCGTGAGTTTTCATCATTGGCAGTCGGCGAACTTATCGCACTTGCGCCAGATCAACAGTCTGTCCGTCATTGCTGGAAACCAAATTCGCCATGACAAATTGGTCGATCGTGTCCAGAACGAATCCAATTCGCCCGTCGAGAAAAGCCACATTCACGCCGCCCAAATGCTTACTGCGCGGCGCCGCCGAAAGCCAACCCGTAGCATAGTCGTGCTGATATGTCAGGCAGGGCATCCCGTCCAACTGCGCTCCGGCCTGATCGGGGCAATTGTAAAGCATATCGTTGGCCCCTAAGGTATTTGGCAATTGCGGTTCGCCATAGCCGGAGTAAGCCTGATACGGAAGATCGCTTATCGAGCAATATTTGTTGAGATTCAAATATACGTCGTATTCGCGAAGCAACGGCGGATGTACGTCCAGTGAAAGTAGCGTCGATCCGGTCCACGGCAGCGCCCAAGCGCCGCGCTGGTCTTGCTCATTGTCGCGGGTTCTCACCTCGGCAAGCAACAGCGTGGATGACGTGCCATCGACAATGTCTTTGACAGCGTATCGATGCACTCCGCTCAAACCCGCTGGCCACCAATCCATATAGCTCACATGAACCGGTGAGACAAACGCCGCATAATTTCCTTTAGCAAACCGCTTACCCGCGGTTAACGACGGATCAGAATAATACCGCCCTTGAACGTCATCGCTAGGGCACAGCATCGTCTTGAGCGATGCGGCTTGCGGATCGCCGTTTTGATTCAAAATGCTTTGCGATAAATCGAATTGCTGATACAGCGATTGTTCTTCCATAAACGGCAGCACAAGCACCACCCAACTAATCATTTGCCCGGTGTGCGGGTCCGTCGAACCCTCAAAATAATCCGGTATTCGCGGTCCCAATAATCCGGCAGGTGGATAGCATTTATGGGCCCCCTCGTAATTGAGCACGGCCAGCGAAAGTTGTTTCAGATTGTTGCGGCATTGCAGTCGCCGTGCTGCTTCACGCGCATTTTGCACTGCCGGCAGCAGCAGGCTGATGAGAATGCCGATCATGGCAATCACAACCAATAATTCCACCAGCGAGAAACCACGGCGTCTTGGTGCAAAAGTGGTCATGAGATGGATGCCTGCGGCATAATCGGCTTGTGCCCAAAACCTGAATTCGCAGGTTTGCCGCTACGACTGATTAAAACCGGCCATTTCGGCCAACGCAAGGGTTTCGCTTCGCTGTGGTAGGCGGCAACTCCAGTCGCCATTCGTTGATTCCAGATTCCCGACCCCTTTTCCTCACGTCGGTCGCGCCGCACGCCCCCGTTGCGGGAAATTTGTATCCAATTGGTAACGGTCGATTTTGCGATCCAGCGTCGAACGCTCAATTTCTAAAATCCGAGCGGTTTGGCTCTTATTCCAACTCGTGGCGTTCAGCGTCGCCAGAATATGGCGGCGCTCCAATTCGTCCAGCGACATCGGTTCAAACACTCCCGCAGGGTTCGGTACTACCTCCGCGGTGTCACCGGCGGTCGATAGCTTAGAAAGCGTTAGGTCTTCCACTTCGATGATTTCGCCGCGCGCCAGAACCACCGCCCGTTCGATCACGTTTTTCAGCTCGCGCACGTTGCCAGGCCAGCGGTAGCGCAGCATTTGTTCCATGGCTTCCGGTGTGAAACCGCGAATTTTTCGCCCCGTTTCGGCGTTAAACTTCAACAGAAAATGATGCGACAGTTCCGTAATGTCTTCCGGCCGCTTGCGCAGCGCCGGCACAAAAATCTCCAGCACGTGCAAACGGAAAAACAAATCGCGGCGAAACATTCCTTCCGCCACGGCTCGTTCCAAATCGCGATTCGTGGCGGCAATCACTCGCACGTCGCACTGAATCGGATCGCTGCCGCCCACGCGCTCGAACGCATGTCCTTCTAGCACGCGCAAAAATTTCGCCTGAATCGTTGGCGTCATCTCGCCAATTTCATCCAGCATCAGCGTCCCATCGTCGGCGGCTTCGAACTTTCCGATCTTTCGCTCCGTTGCGCCGGTGAATGCGCCCCGTTCGTGACCGAATAATTCGCTCTCCAATAAACTCTCCGACAGCGCGGCGCAGTTCAAAACGCAAAATGGCCCTTTCTTGCGTGGACTGGAAAAATGAATCGCCCGCGCTACCAATTCCTTTCCCACGCCGCTTTCGCCCCGAATCAGCACCGTGGCCCGATTCGGAGCCGCCCGGCCAATGTCGCGTTGCACTTTGTTCATCACTTGGCTGGCGCCGATGATCTCGCTTTCCACGCCTAACAATTCACGCAGTTGCAAATTCTCGTCGCGGATTTGCGTCAAATCTTCGGCCAATTCCAACCGGCGGCTCAGATTTTCCATCGCCACCGCCAACGTATCGGCCACCGCCAGCGTAAATTCCAAATCTTCCGGATCGGGGCTGCGTTCTGGCCGCGTTGAATACAAATGGATCAATCCTAATAACCGATCGTTCTTGCGGATCGGCGCGCATAAAATGCTGGTCGCGTGAAATTCGCCTTTGCTGTCGCGAATCGAAAGCGCACTGTCGCCCATCACATTCCGCGCCAGCACGGCTTCTCCTTCCCGCAATACCGTCGCGGCGACGAAATTTGAAACGCGCTGATAATTCAAGTCCGATTCCGTCCGCGACGCAATTACTTCCAAATCCGTCGCAGCCGGTTCCGCTTTCATGAACCGTGGCACAAGCAACACCGCGCCGGCGTCGACGTGCGTCGCCTCAAACAGTCCGGCCAACGCCACCCGGGCCACCGAGGGCAAGTCTGGCGCTTTCGCCATTTCAAATGCCAGCCGGCACAATTGCGCGGCAGCACGGCCAAGTTTCGGCGTGGCTTCGTCACTGACAGCTTGCGGCGTCAAAAATCGCGTTTGACCACGGCGATGGGTAATCTTGGTCGCCTCGGCCGATAGCACGTCCGAATCTTCAATACTCGCCGTCAAAATCGTGTCGTCTGCTTTAACGCCGTCGTGGACAGCCACTCCCGCCGGATCTGGAAACGCCGACGCCAATTCGTGAACAAACGCCATTTGCGAATGACCGATGCGAACGATTTCGCCAGGTTGCAGCACGTAGTCGCCATGCACCTGTTGGCTGCCAATAAATGTCCCGTTGCGGCTGTCCAAATCGCGCAGCACCCAACGCTCTTGCGAATAAAAAACTTCGGCATGCGCACGACTGCAACGCTCGTCTTTGACGACAATTTGATTCGTCGGCGCGCGGCCTATTGTGACCGATTGACCAGGCATCAACCGGAACACGTCGGTCCACTTCGAACCTTCGCGAATCACTAGATAAGCTAACATGCCAGACCACGTTCGCCGTGGTATCAAGTGCCGATAGGGCAGGGAGTTGTCAACGATTGATTATAACCTGCCCGACGCAAAAGTGTTGCATTTTAGTACATGCCAAGGTACCCGGTATTGCCCTGGGTCACGACAGTCGTAACTCCCCATGATGCCGCAAAAATTACCGCGTTTTCCCGCCATCTTTCGTGGTTCTATGCGCTACTCGCTGCCCGGATAACGGACGTATCGTTGATTGAAAGCCGTTAGGTCCTTTCGCGGCCCCTTATTGTTTGCCACGCGGTTTGAGCCAGATTAACATAAGTAGTAGCTTGCACTTGGGCCTGTTTTGCCGACCCTTAAAACTTGGCCTGCCGATGTGCATTCGGGTCGGGCGATTTCCCGTCCGACACAAATTACATCCACTATAGCGACGGGGCTAAAGTTCCCCGCATCGCATCTGCCGACTGGATAAATTTTGAGAAGAGGAGCAATCGCATGACCGTCGCTGGCACGAACGTTCGTAATAAATTCGCGACCTTGGCCGTCGCCCTGCTTATGGCGGGCGTCGCAGCGATGTCTGCGCGCCAAGTCTCCGCACAAACGACCTCCACTACGACGACGACCACAACAACAACTACTTCTAACGTCACGCAAAACACCACTATTATCAATCCACCCACGTCGACGACCTTCCCCGCCTTTCTTGGCCCAACGGTCGTCGGCGGCGTTTCGGTAAATGTCGACGGCGTACTCAAACTCCAGGACACCGCCGAGAAAGAAAAACTCTTGGCCGCGCGCCGCCAGGCGCTGGAAACCATCGCCGCAAAAATTCAAGATCCTACCAAGTTGCGCAGCGTTTCGCTCCGCAAGCTCGAACAAGCCATTTATCATTGCGCTCGTAACGGCCAGCCGATGACCGATGCCATGCGCTACCTGGCCGGCCTGCAGCGAGTTCAATATGTATTCGTCTATCCCGACGAGCACGACATCGTGCTGGCCGGCCCCGCCGAAGGTTGGAAAATCAACGAACAAGGAGAAGTCGTCGGCAACGTCTCAGGCCGTCCGGTATTGCAGTTGGAAGACTTGATCGTGGCGTTCCGCTGTGCCGATCAGGCACGCAATGGCGGCCTCACGTGTTCCATCGATCCAACGCCCGAAGGCATGCAGCGCCTCAATGGGCTGCTCAGCAAGCAGCAAATCGTTAACGGCAACATCGAGCAGATCGGTGCTGACATGGAGCAAGCCTTAGGTCCACAAAAAATCACGCTGCACGGTCTGCCGGAAAACAGCCGTTTTGCCTTGGTGCTGGTTTCGGCCGATTATCACATGAAACGGCTGGGAATGAACTTCGATCCGTCACCCGTCAAAGGCATGCCCAGCTATTTGGAGTTGGTTAGCCCGAACGTTCACGCCGTGCAAACGCCACGCTGGTGGTTGGCCCCCAAGTACGATCCGCTTTCAACCGACGGCCAAGGCCTGGCCTGGGAAATCCGCGGTCCAGGTGTGCAATGCATGGCCGAAGAAGATTTCTTCAATGGCGGCCAGCGCCAGCAAACCGCCCGAGCCAACCCGACCGCGCAGAAATGGGCCGACTCCATGACCGCCCACTACGAAGAACTTGCCGAAAAAGATTCCATCTTCGGCGATCTGCGCAACTGCATCGATTTGGCCGTCGCCGGCGCGCTCATTCAAAAAGAAAATCTGCTCGACAAAGTGAATCTGCATTTGCAGTACTTGCTTAACGATAAAATGTTGACGACGACAGTATTCAACCCGCCCAAGCAGGTCGACAGCAAAGTGAGCTTTTTGAAGAAAGGCAAAAACTACGTCGTCAGCGTTTCCGGCGGCGTGGCTTTGCAGCCTTGGGAAATCATCCAAAAACAAGAAACGTCTACCGCCATCGATCCCATCCGCGATGCCGCTGCAAAGGCCCGCACCGCCGCCGAAGAATCACGCGCCGACCCCTGGTGGTGGAACGGATAGTTCACTGTCTTGCCTATCCCGTCAGCTGGTTCAACAGCAGCGAAAATTCCAGCGGACTTTGCACCAGGCTGCTCGAAAAGTTATCCACGCGATTCAGCGCTCCGGCCGAGTTTTCGTAATCCCGGTTCAACGACCAGATTGAAATTCGCCCCATCCCGTGCTGCGGGCAAACGTCAAAATTTCCTGGGCGTCGGCCTGCGTAAACACTTTGTCGGTCATCTTCTCCGGTGAATTGACATTTGCCGCCTGTTCGGTACGATGAGCGCTGCGAGATTTTTCGCCCGCTGTGGCTCATCAAAAACCAACGGAGTGCCCCATGACCCAGCTTGAATCTGCCCGCGAAGGCCTCATCACCCCGGAAATGGAATTCGTCGCCCAGCGCGAAGGCCTGGCGCCCGAACTCATTCGCCGCGAAGTCGCCCGCGGCCGATTGGTCATCCCGGCCAACAATGTGCATCTCACCAAGCGGCTTGAACCGATGGGCATCGGCATCGCCACCAAAACCAAAATCAACGCCAACATCGGCAACTCCGCCGTCACCAGCAACATCCAGCAGGAATTGGAAAAACTGCACACGGCGGTCCACTTCGGCGCCGACACCGTAATGGACCTATCCACCGGTAAAGACATCGATCCCATTCGCCAGGCCATCATCGACGCTTCGCCCGTTCCCATCGGCACCGTGCCGATTTATCAAATGCTGGAAGAACTCGGCGGCAACATCGAAGAGATGAAGCCTCAGCATTTCCTGGACATGGTCGAGCATCAGGCCCGCCAGGGCGTCGATTATATGACCGTCCACTGCGGCGTCATGCTGGAACATTTGCATCTCACCATGGGCCGCGTTACCGGCATCGTTAGCCGCGGCGGCAGCCTGATCGCCAAATGGATGATGACCCACCGTCAGCCCAACCCGCTCTACACGCACTTCGACGACCTGTGCGACATCATGCGCCAGTACGACGTCACTTGGAGTCTCGGCGACGGCCTCCGTCCCGGTTCCATCGCCGACGCCAGCGATGCAGCGCAATTTGCCGAGCTGGAAATATTGGGTGAATTGACAAAGCGCGGTCGCGACAATGGCACGCAGGTCATGGTCGAAGGTCCGGGCCATATTCCCATGGACCAAATCGAAATGAACATGCGCAAGGAAGCCGAACTCTGCGACGAAGCGCCGTTCTACGTTCTCGGTCCGCTTGTAACCGACATCGCCCCCGGCTACGACCACATCACCAGTGCCATCGGCGCTGCCCTGGCCGGCTGGCACGGCGCCGCAATGCTCTGCTACGTCACGCCGAAAGAACATCTCGGCCTGCCGGAACTCGACGACGTAAAGCAAGGCGTCATCGCCTACAAAATCGCCGCCCACGCCGCAGATCTGGCTCGCCATCGCCCCGGCGCCCGCGAGCGCGACGACGCCCTCAGCCGCGCCCGCTTCGCCTTCGATTGGAACGAACAGTTCCGCCAGGCCCTCGATCCGGAAACCGCCCGCCGCATGCACGACGAAACCTTGCCGCAAGACACCTTCAAAAGCGCCCACTTCTGCAGCATGTGCGGCCCCAAATACTGCTCCATGAAAATCACCGAAGACATCCGCGCCATGGCCGCCGAAAAACCGCTGGAAGCGAGGCCGGAGCACGCCCACACGTGAGCCTTACAAATCGTCCGGCTTTAAACCGGTGTGCTTTGCTATACGAACAAGCATTCGCGGCCCGATTTCTTCGCTATCGTGAAATGCAAAGACGTAATCTGCAAAGCCAGATCGCTGTAATGTACGGTGGGAACCGGTTTGTCGTTTGATCGACCAACCAATTCGTTGAAGAGCGGCCAAGACGAGGCGAGCCTTCGTCGAGGGCCATTGGCTCACGGTTGCACCGCGAATACTTCGCTCATCTCCGGAACGCTTTCACCATGTTCCAGCCTATCGGCTAGCACTCGTAAAGAAAGTGCCTTAGCGCGTTCAATCGCTTCTTGTCGAGTTGGTCCGTAAGCTTGCACTCCCGGCAAATCTGGAACTTCGGCAATCCATCGCCCATCTTCTTCGCGTTCGACTTCAACATTCAGCACAGAACTAATCCTCCTCCAAAATCGTACCATCTTTGCTTAGAGGCTGCCAAATAACTGACTCGGCAAGCTAGGAAATCCGGCGAATCAATCATAGTCAGGCGGGTTTTTTGTCAGCCTGTTAGCAGTGCCGCTACAGATTAAGCTTATCGTCTGAATGGGGCTATGGCAAACTCTGTTTTAGCTCATCGGACCAAGCATGCAAGAATCTGCACTACGGCAACCCAAGTTGGACGTTATCTGCCCCGGCTTACCTTACGAAATGGGCTTCGCCCAAGGCGTTGCCATGCGCGAGCGAATTCAAACGGCGCGGCGCTCTCTGCGCCGGCTGGATGCATTCCGCATGGAGCAGCCGCGCTGGATGCCGTATCCCATCTTCTTAACGTTTGCGGAGCGCAAAGTTGCCAATCTAATCCGCCCAGGCGTGGCCGCAGCCTTTCCTGAAACCCAACAGCGCCTGGAAGGAATCGCCAACGGTGCGGGCATGTCGCTTAATACGCTTTATCTGTTCAATGGCCTCGAAGCCCTCATGGCCAGCGTCGAAGGTCGCATTCGTATTCCTGCACTCTCGGCCGCCTGTTCAGCCATTGCAGTGCGCGGTAGCCGGTCCGCCAATGGCCATGCCATGATTGCCCGAAATTTTGATTATCTTCCCATCGTGCAGCCTTTTTTCGCCCTGAGAGAAACTCGACCTGCCGCCGGAATGCGCTCGCTGGAATTTTTCACAGCGCCCATGGCCGGCGCCATCGACGGCGTAAACGAGGCCGGCCTGTGCATCACGTACAACTATGCGTTCACGTTGGACAAGCCCGCGAAAACCGCCGGCTTGATTTCGATGGCCATTTCCGAGGCGCTCGCCCGCTCGCGCACCGTAACGGATGCCGCCAATTGGATTTCGTCCCGTCCCCGTTCCAGCGGCGCACTGCTAATGTTGGCCGACGAAACCGGTGACATTGCCTCGCTGGAACTTTCCGCGTCGCACAGCCAATTGCGCCGCCCGGCGTCCGGCGAAGACATCATCTACCACACGAATTGTTTTTTCGATGGCGAAATGTGCGCCGTGGAAGTCCCGGCTCCAGCAATTTTTAGCGATCGCGCTCCCGTGCCGATCCGCGGCCGCCGGGTGTTGCAATCCGCCGATTGCCGCCGCGACCGATTAACCCAACTGCTGCCCAATTACAAAACGTTGAATCCAGACCAATTGCAATCCGTTCTTAGCGATCATGGCCCCTCCGGCCAGCCCAGCGACGATTCGCTCTGCATGCACGGCACGTATTGGACCACCACGGCCTCGCTGCAATGGTTCCCACAGGAGCGAAAAGTCCGCGTGGCTTACGGCCCGACCTGCCAGGCAAAATACACGGAGTTGCAGCTGAATTGATTCTGCCGGCGCGATTCTAGGCACGAATGTTACCCTTCAACCCGCGCCGTGTCCTGCCCCAAATGCTTCGACCCCAATATCCAAAACACTCCGCTTAAAAAAATCGCCAGCGACACCGCGCCGAAGCCGGCGTTCATATTGCCGCCAGTCAAATCGCTGATCCAACCAATCAGCGGCGGCGAAATCACATCCCCCAGCGCGTGAATCACAAAAATATTCAGCGCGAAGGCACTGGCTCGCACCGCCGGCTGCGTCACGTTGGCCAAAATCGCGTTGCTCGGCCCCGTGTTGAAGAACACGCAAAATTCCGTGGCAAAAATCATCGCCCACGCGGCAGGGAAGGGTGCGAACAGCGCGCCCACAAAAAACGGCAGCGCCAGCAGCATCCCCCAGCCCGACACCAAAAAATACGACCCCGGATATCGCGCCCGCAGTTTATCCCCGGCCCACCCGCCTGCCAGCGTGGAAATCAATCCCGCCGTGGCTGTCAGCGCACCGAACACAAACCCCACGTGATCCAAATCACCGCCGTGCCGAAAGGTGTGAATGTAGTCCGGCATCCAATAAGCAATGCCGCCCACCGCAAATGTCATTAGCGTCATGCCGATCGTGTTATATACAAACGACGGCGTCGCCAAAATCGCCTTGTAGTCCGTCCAAGTAGCAGTTCGCGACTTCGCCGCATTGCCATTTCTACCCGCGCGAGAAGATTGATTTCCCCGCCTCGGCTCCCGCATGAACATCGCCCACAGCCCCAGCAAAATTCCCGGCGGCAGCGACAAATAAAACGCCCACCGCCAGCTCCAATGCTGCGCCATCACGCCGCCAAACGTGTAGCCCAGCGCGCTCCCCACCGGCATCGCCAAATAAAACCACGCCAGCACCTGCCCGCGCCGCTCCACTGGATACAAATCAGAAATAATCGTCGGCGCAACCGGTCCGTACGCAGCCTCGCCGATGCCGACAAACATCCGCGTGCATAAAAGTGCCAAATAAGTTATCGCCAACCCCGACGCACCCGACGCCAAACTCCAGGCGATCACGCCGCCGCCGACAATCAACCATCGCGACCACCGATCCGCCAGCCATCCAAACAGCAGCGACGCAATTAAGTACGAAACCAAAAACGCCTGCGCCAGAAAGCCAAGCTTGGCATCGACATTGGTCGATCCGGCTGGAAAAAACTCCTCGCGCAGTTTCGGAATCACCGACGCCAGCACGTAGCGATCGATGTAATTAAACAAATTGATCGCGAGCAATAGCCCCAACGCCCACCGCGCGCCGGGAACCGTGCGCATCACGCGCGGTGCACTAGAACCATTCGGCAATGATCCAGAAGCAGCCAAAATAACACCAAGGCCAAATAGAGTCCGTCAGATACGACGGCAGCAGCTTAGCGAACGCCAGCCTCGATGGAAACACGAATCGGCCCGCCGCAATTATTCGCCCTACGCTTGGAGCTCATGCAAGGCCCGCACTTCCGGCAGCGGATAATCGACAATCGGCAGATCCAGTCCGGCAATTTCTTTTAGTCGTCGCCACCCACGGGTAATCAGCGATTGCCGCTCCCGCACATAACCCGGATCCAGTCGCCGCCGGTCGAAATCCCCCTCGACCGTAACCGGCTCAAAATCATCATCGGCAATAAACTGCGCCAGCACTGGGTTGCAGCGAATGTGCCGCTCCCGCATCGTGTGCAGCGTCTCCGGATCAATTTCGCCGATTACATAGCGCAAATACAAATCGCTGTCGGTGATCTCCGCCACATCACCGCCGCACACGTCGCAAAGATAGCCCTCTTCGCATTTAGCCATGGCCGAATTCACTCACAGCCCAAGCACGTCGCGCATTTCATACATTTTGGCAGGTTTCCCCGCCAAAAATTTCGCCGCCGCCAAAGCGCCATGGGCGTAACAATCCCGATTCGTCGCCTGCACGGTCAATTCCAGCGTTTCCCCAAGCAAACCGAAAATAATCGTGTGCTCGCCAGGATTATCGCCCGTTCGCACCGCGTGATATCCAATTTCCTCATGCGTCCGCTGGCCCGGTCGTCCTTCGCGCCCATGTTGATGTTTGGTCAACCCCATCGCCTCGCCAATAATTTCCCCAAACTTCAGCGCGGTGCCGCTGGGCGCATCTTCTTTGAACCGGTGATGCCGCTCGATAATCTCCACGTCGGCCCCGCTGGGATGTTCCGCCAAGGCGCGACCGGCAAGTTCCGCCAGCCGCATTGCCAGGTTCACCGTCAAGCTCATACTCGGCGACCACAACACCGGAATTGTTTTCGCCGCCTCCTCAAGCGCCTTCTGCTGCTGGGCATCCAATCCCGTGGTGGCAACAACCAGGGCGATTTTTTTCTCCAGGCACGTTTTCAAAATCGTCATCGTGGCCGCCGGAATCGAAAAATCAATCACCACGTCCACCGGTAAAGAAAGCGTCGCCGCCAACGGCACGCCAATCGGCCTTAGCCGCGCCACCACGCCTGCATCCTCACCCAATTTCGCATGCTTGGGCGAATCCAGCGCCGCGACAATCTGCAGTTCATCGTCTGTCGTGCCCAGCGCAACCAACCGTTGACCCATCCGTCCTGCTGCCCCATGAACGGCAACTTTAATTGGCGTGTTTGACATGAAGCCCTTTAGAATCAATGGTCCGAAGATAGCCCGACAACGCTGCACAACGATAATCAAACCGGCATCGGGCGCACACCCATCCGTCTAACTATACAGCTGAATTGCCTTGATGATCTCGTCCAAATCGTTGTTCACGGTCACGGCCCGGTTGGCAAACGCCGCCCGTTTCACGCCGCGGCTCCCTAGCACTTTGTTGAACATGTCCTGATCGGTCGTGTGATACGCCACCGTCGCGGTGGGATCCTTCAATTGATGCCCGGTCAAAATACACACCACGCGCTCATCGCGGCCAATGACGCCTTCGGCAACCAAATTCTTCGCTCCCGCCACGCTGGCGGCACTGGCCGGCTCGCATCCCAATCCACCGGCGCCCACTTGTGCCTTGGCGTCCAAAATTTCCTGCTCCGTAACTTCGCGCACCACGCCGTCGCAAACCTCCAAAGCGCGCAAACACTTATCAAGATTCACGGGCCGATTGATTTCAATGGCACTGGCAATCGTGTCGGCCCGGCGATTGGCTGCATCCAACTCCCCATAGTAACCGTTGACGATTTCATCATCCGGCCGCCCGCCGTTCCACCGCAGCCCGCGCCGCTCAAATAATTCGTACAGCGTATTGGCCCCCGCGGCATTGATCACCGCCAGCCGCGGCACTCGATCGATCAATCCCAATTCTTTCAATTCCGCAAACGCCTTCCCAAACGCGCTGGAATTCCCCAAGTTTCCGCCGGGCACCACAATCCAATCCGGCGTCTCCCACTTCAGCGCCTCCAGCACGCGCAGCATGATCGTTTTTTGCCCTTCCAGCCGAAACGGATTCACGCTGTTGACCAAATAAATGCCAAGCTGCGCCGAAACTTCTTTCACCCGCTGCATCGCATCGTCAAAGTCGCCGGCAATTTGCACCGTGAGAGCCCCGTAATCCAGTGCCTGCGAAAGCTTCCCGTACGATATTTTTCCCGACCCAATAAAAATAATCCCCTTCATCAGCCGCGTCACTGCGCAATAAAGCGCTAGCGACGCGCTGGTATTGCCGGTCGATGCGCACGCCGCCCGCTTGGCATTCACCAGCCGCGCATGGGTAAACGCCGCCGACATCCCGTTATCTTTGAAGCTGCCCGAAGGATTCATCCCCTCATATTGCAAATGCAACTCGCCGCGATTCAGTCCCACGTACTTTCCTACCGCTGTTGCATGCTGCAACAATGTCTGTCCTTCGCCAATGGTCACGGCCATTTCCGGCGGCGCAAACGGCAATAGTTCGCGAAACCGCCACACGCCGCTAAAGCATAGCGGATCATGCCGCCGCGACCACTTTTCTTCGAACCACTTGAGCGATGTCGGCGGCCGCAGACGTTCCCAATCGTAAACCACGTCCAATAGCCGCCCACACGTACAGGCTACCCGCGCTTCACTCACGGCATACGTAGCCCCGCAGTCGGGCGATATGCACCGCTGAAAAGCCACGTCGGTTTTGGTAGCCACGCTAATACAGCACGCTCTTTCTTCCGCGATTGGCGGTCCTATCGTACAGCCACTCTTTTGCAGGGCAGTCGCCTAAATCCCGAATACTTCAGTCTAAATCAGAATGACCGAGACCGGAAGCGCAACCCAGGTTCGGTCGCCGCGTAATTTCGCGGCCAGCAGCTTTCTGGACCGAAGAAAACGCGCAGAAAATCCGCCGTTTCGTCTGAGAAAAACACGGCCGCCGCACGATAGAAGACAAGTTTCAACGCTGCAAGCAAACGGGCCGCGGCCAAGCGATAAAGCCCGCCGTTCATTCCGTCGATTTACGCTTGCCCCACAAACCGGCCCGCAATTTCAAAAAATGGCCCCGTCTGCCGGCAACGTACCACTTCCATCAGTACGTGCAGCTGCTCGTCGCTGCTGTGGCTGCTCAGCTCCAATTGTAAAAATCGCGCAGTCACCGCACTCAAGTGATACATGCACAGTCCGCCGATAGAAATATCACGCGTCACCGCCAAAAATGCCTCATCCATGGGCTGCTGCTTATCGTCAAGCGGCGTCGCCTTCACCGGCATGGTAATCGGATAGCGTAAGCTATTTCGCCGCTCCGGCCCCGGATAGAATTTCTCGCCTCGAATCACTCGGCGGATAAAACTCGCTACCCGTTCCGGTGGCGCCGGCTGGCGTTGTCCTTTACCGTTGGATTCTTGCTTGCCGTTGGCTTCAGTAACTTCAAGGATTCTATTAACTCGGTCAGTCATTTTTATTTCTCGCAGGTGGCATGCCCAGTCAGCAGACAGCTAAATCCTTGCCGGCTCGAATTTCGTCGTAGACAGCTTCCAAACAAGCTGAGGTTATTCCCCACCTAAAATCAGTCGCTGCGGCATTTTCCCCCGCGACATGCGGCAGCCCGTAGCGTTAAAATCATTCCATCTGGAAAACAGCGATCCTACAGGAGGGAGATGCAACATTCGCCTCCCCTCTTATTCCGGGGCATTTGCAAGCTCACCCACTGAAATCAACCAAATCAAATCTCCACTCTTTGTAATTCACAGTTAACTACTCGTCTTTATAAATTCATAATATGTCCGAAAAATACATTTACACCATTGCGGATCTCACCAAAAAGCACGGCCCCAAGGAAGTGCTCAAAAACATCTGGCTATCCTTTTATCCCGGGGCCAAAATCGGCGTCCTCGGCAAAAACGGCGCCGGCAAAAGCACGCTGCTGCGCATCATGGCCGGGCAAGATAAAAACTTCGAAGGCGAAGCTCGCCTCGCCGATGGCTTCACCGCCGGCTATCTCTCGCAGGAGCCGCAGCTAAACCCCGCCAAAAACGTGCAGGGCAATGTCGACGAAGCCGTCGATCACATCCGCGCCATCCTCCGCCGCTTCGACGAAATCAATAACCGCCTCGCCGAAGTCACCGATCCGGCTGAAATGGAAAAACTCCTCGGCCAACAGGTCCAAGTCCAGGACGAAATCGATCTGCACAACGCCTGGGAGCTCGATCGCCAAATCGAAATCGCCATGGACGCCATGAACTTGCCCCCCGGCGATGCCGATGTCAGCAAACTTTCCGGCGGCGAGCGTCGCCGCGTGGCCCTCTGCAAAATCCTGCTGGAAAAGCCCGATCTCTTGCTGCTCGACGAGCCCACGAACCATCTCGATGCCGAAAGCGTCAATTGGCTGGAGCGCCACCTGGCCGACTATTCCGGCACCGTCGTCGCCGTCACCCACGATCGCTATTTTTTAGACAACGTCGCCAAATGGATTCTGGAACTTGACCGCGGCCGCGGCATTCCCTGGGAAGGCAACTATTCGTCCTGGCTCGGGCAAAAAAAATCCCGCTTGGAAGTGGAAGAAAAACAGGCCACCGCACGCCAAAAAACTTTGGAGCGCGAGCTGGAATGGATTCGCCTCGCCCCGCGCGCCCGCCAGGCCAAAAGCAAAGCCCGCATCAATGCCTACGAGCAACTTTCGAAGGAACGTTTTGAAGACCGCGAACAGGAATTCGAAATTCAAATTCCCCCCGGCAAACACCTGGGCACGCTGGTCGTCGAAATGAAAAACGTCGCCAAAGGCTACGGCGACAACCTGCTCTTCGAAAATCTCACCTTCCGCCTGCCCCCCGGCGGAATCGTCGGCGTCATCGGCCCCAACGGCGCCGGCAAAACCACTCTCTTCCGCCTGATCACCGGCGAAGAGAAACCCGACAAAGGCGAAATCAAAGTCGGCGACTCCGTCGAGCTCGGCTACGTCGATCAAAATCGCGACGCCCTACAAGCCGATAACACCGTCTACCAGGAAGTCTCTGGCGGTACCGACGTCGTCGAAATGGGCGGCCGCAAAATCAACTCCCGCGCCTACCTGGCCCGGTTCAACTTCACCGGCCCCGATCAGCAAAAAAAGGTGGGCGATCTCTCCGGCGGCGAACGCAACCGCGTCCACCTGGCCAAACTCCTCCGCCGCGGCTGCAACGTCCTGCTGCTCGACGAGCCCACCAACGATCTCGATGTCGACACCCTTCGGGCGTTGGAAGAAGCAATCGTCAATTTCGCCGGCTGCGTCGTCGTCATCAGCCACGACCGCTGGTTCCTCGACCGCATCGCCACCCACATCATCGCCTTCGAAGGCGACGGCTACATCCACATCTGCGACGGCAACTTCCAAGCTTACGAAGAAGAACGCAAACGCCGTTTAGGCCAATCCGCCGACGAACCCCATCGCTTCAAATACAAGAAGCTAGTGCACTAAGTCGTATGCCGAACGAGATGATTACTTAGATTGCACCCGAGTTTTTGCTCCAGGATCGTCTGGTGGTTTCCCGACCTGACGTTCATCAGCGTGAAATGAAATGACTCTGCTGTCGCTAACAAAACCATCTCCCGGCAATCCGAATTGAGCTACGCTCGCCTTCAATGACTCGCGATATACCTCCAACCATCGCAGCCAAGAGTCTGTATTATGCGCATCCTCCGTGGTTTGATTTCGAAGGCCGGCAGACAGAGATTGCAGCGAGTTTTCAAAGTATCGTGCGGTTTCTATGATCAATTCTTGCGAATTACTTCGTCTTCCATAGAGCTTTCTTAACCGATCAAGTAAAAGTACTCGCATCAGGCAGGGCCGATTTTCCGACAATGAGTCTTCCTCTTTCAACATCGAAATCAAAAAATCATCACAAGTAGTTTCAATAAGCATAACTGCTTTGCAAAGGGCATGTAATCGCTTGGGCGCAATGTCGTCCAGGACACGTTCAGCCCAACCCTCAATCTGAGCTTTCTCTGAAAACGCGCGGCGATCAGTCGGACGACAAAGAAGGGAATCCGAGGTTGCCAATTCGCGCAACGGAGAACAGGAATATCCTTTGTGAATTGGATTGACAAAACCATAGCAAAACGCCGGACCGTGGTAGTCGTTCGATATACGAAAACCAAAGAGGTCGAATCCGAAAACAAGCCATACAATATCAATGCATCGATTCGCAATGTTGCCAGCCGCAAACATTACATGTTCAAAAGGAGTTACCTCATCCGAGTGCATGTAATGACGCAACACAGCGTAATCGGGCAGCTTTTCATATTGCAGACCTAGAGAGATCCTGATGAAGGAATTCCCATCGATTACGCGGCGAGTAATGGCCTCACGAATAAAGTGCCGAGTTGTCTGCAGGCACTCGGAACGAGTAAACGGATTTGTGCGTTCGCGTAGTAGGTGGTCAAACGTTAGCAGCGAGCACTTTAGCGCAGCGAGTTCTATTTCCGCGCCAATAGCCGGGACCCTGGCCGATGAAACAACTGCGTCGCTCGCTGGGACGAAGCTAATCTTATAGCTGTCACCGCAAATTTGCTTCGCTTTTTTTTCGAGCTTGTCAATGTCGGGCCCGACGAAAGCCTTCGGTTTGCCTGTGTCTGAAAATTTATCGAGAACATGTATACCTGAGCGAGTGAGCACGGCCCCTGGCTCAAGTACAAAGTTTCCCTCCTCGCCTGGAATACTAACTGGAAGATTGGCCGGGCGATTTTCGGACGGAAGAATCGGGCCTAAACGATTTAACAGCACCGAATATACGCGCCTTAAAAAATCGTCTACATAGCTTCCGCATCGTTCGTTGAACGTGTTTGAAGATACTTCTCGCGACTTAAGACGACCTCCTAATGAACTAGGAATTGTGTGTTCGATTCTGGTGTCAGAATCTAACAATTCGTCAGTGAATAGGCAGGTAGCCATTGGATAAATCAATTCAGTAAGGCTTCGATCATTATACGGCGACGGGACAAACTGCAACCATATTAGGTTCGCAGGGTGACCACCGGGTGCCTGGATCGCGCGCAGCGGACCCTCCAGAAATGTCCCCAGCACCGAACGCGGCTAACTCTTAATTCCCGCCGGCTCGTTGGAACTCGTACAACACTTGAGTGCAGCCGCGAGGGGCATCGAACGACGTCGGGTATTTTTGCCCCTTCAAGTCGTAGCAGACTCTCAAAGTATTTTCCTGGACATCGTAAATACCCTTGAACCGGCCTCCGTACGTTCCAGCCGGTGTGTCGTGATGCACGGCGTCGATATGCTTTTGCTTCGTGTCGAGTTTGAACACATAAGGCACTCCTTCCGATTGCCCGTTCAGGCGAACGGTGTACTGGTTGCCGCTGACGATCCATTGCATGTCGGCCGTTTGCGGTCCTCCATTAGCAACGCACGAGACCAACTTCCATGTGCCCTGCAAAGCCTGGGTATCGTCACTCTCGGGGCTGGCGAAACTCACACTCCACGCGGCAATCAAACCGATAAATAGAACGATTTTTAAACGGCGCACGGTGATATCTCCGAGCAGTTGGTTTTGTATGTGTCCCTACAAAACTATAGCTGCGCGGGTGCCACTACAGGTCCAAGGCTCAGCCGGTTGCCATGCCCACGGCTCGGCGTGGGTATTTTACATTTACGCTCTTCTACATTCTTCGACCCTTCGACCCTTCGACCCTTCGATCTATTCCATCCTCACCACGACCTTCCCCTTGGCGTGCCCTTGCTCCAAATAAGCAAACGCCTCCGCAATCTTTTCGAATCCAAACACCCGATCGACCACTACCCGCAACTTCTCTTGCTCGATCAGCGCCGCCAGTTCCGCCAAATCGCTCCCGCTCCCGTGCATAAAGTAATACCGATACTGCACGCGCCGCCGCCGCGCCAACCATCGCAACCGAAAACTCGCCACCCAAAACAGCGCTTTCAAGCCAAACGCTGGTGCAATATCCTTTCGCGCAGTGTTCGGCTCTGGCGTTCCAGCAATTGAAACAATTTTCCCACCCGGCTTCACCACGCGAAAACATTCTTTCAGAGTCGCACCGCCAACCAAATCCAGCGCACCATCAACTGCCTTCACCGCGTCATCCAGCCGCTCGGTCTTGTAATCAATCACCCGATCCGCCCCCAACGACTCCGCCAGCGCACGCCCCGTCTCGGAACAGGTAACGCTTACCTCCGCTCCCATCAACTTCGCGAGCTGAATGGCAAACGTTCCCACTCCGCCAGTTCCGCCCGTAATTAACAATCGCATCCCTGGCTTCACGTGCAATTCATCTCGCAGCGTCTGCAACGCCGTCAGCCCGGCCAGCGGCACGCCGCCCGCATGATCGAAATCTAGCGCACTCGGCACTTTCGCAGCCAGCTCTTCCGACGCCAGCGCAAACTCCGCAAACGCGCCCAGCTCTGCTTTGTGTCCGCGCACAAAAATTCGCTCGCCAATCGCAAACCGCCGCACTCCCGACCCCAGTTCCACCACCGTTCCGGCCAGCTCATTCCCCATCACCACAGGCAGCTTCGGCCGATAGATCGGCCACAACTTTCCCTGCCGAATTTTAAAATCCACCGGATTCAATCCAGCCGAGTGCACCCGCACCAGCACCTCACCAGCCCCCGGCTGTGGGCGCGGCATCTCCGCAAAGCCCATCCCGTCCGGTCCGCCATAATGTTTGAGCACAAATGCTTTCATCGTTCTGCCATTGTTGTAAGTCGAACGGCCCCACATAGTGTGGCTCAAAAATTCGGCCGGCTTCGTAGGGGCCAAGCGCAGCAAGCCCCCAGAAAGTTTTCCGTACTCATCCCTGGCCCACGCGCCAAATACCACGGTCCAAACTGCGAATCAAGCAGTAGCATAGCGCCAGCAGCAATTTGTGCGCAACCTTCATTGACAAGGCAGCGTCTTAGACCCCGCACTAGCCGTCCGTCCGTACCAGCGCAAGCAGCGCGAACCCGCCCAGCATCGCCAGTACCAAACTCGCCGGTTCTGGCCAGCGAAACGCCATGCAGTAGATCGTCAGTCGGCGCGGTGTACAGCACCAGGGGTGTTGATGCGTTTATGGTCGCATTAAATGCGGCGCTATCGGTAAGCTCATCGAGTGTGGCCGAGTTGCCGTCCGCGCTAACAAACAAGCTCACTCCACCCCCCGCCAGCTCCTTGGCCGCAATTCCCGATGCGCCGGCCAACGCTGCGCTCCCCTCAGCTGTCCACGTTCCGCTAATCAAAGCGTACTTGTCCACTCCGCTGCTGGTCGTAACGTACATCGTGTCGTACACACTGTTATTGCCCGACGACAGCATATAAAAATCGTGTATCACTAGGCCGGGTGTCTCTTTGGTTAGTATTGTCGTATGGGTAATGCTGCCAGTGCCGGGCGTGGCTGGCGTCACCAGCGAAATTCGATCCCCTCCAACCGTGTTTTCTTGGTCCGGCATAATCGACGGCCGGATCGTGTGCAGTGCGTAGGTGTTTCCGCCAAATCCTTTGATCGCAATCGTGCCATTGCTTCCCGCCAGTGGCGTCGTGCCGTTGTTGTAATACATGCCATCGGTATCGCCGAAATACCAATTCACGCCGTCGGGCGAATAAGCCGTATGCGGCTGATCTGGGCTTGGATTTAGCACGGCAGGATTGTAACTGGCGGGCATGCCGCCCGCGCCGCTGGCGTCCAGCGTACCCACTCCGAGCGGAATTCCCTGGGTCGTTCCAAGCGGGCTGGCCGTCCCTGGCGAGTCCCAGCCTGCGAACGAAACTTCCGTCCCCCCGTCCGACAGCGAAAGATTTTCCAGTGGCTGCTGCGTTGTGGTGTACATTTTGCCCGCGCTGGAAAACTGCGTCGACACGAACGACTGCACCACGCTGGAGGTGGTCGGATTGACGTCCAACACCAGGAACGCCGCCGCATTAGTATCGCCGCCGACGCCGGTTGGCCCACTCTGCTCAACCAAAATATCGCCGCCGCCGATTGGCGCCGCCTTCATCGGGGCAGCGCCAAAGCAAACCGTGCCCAATACTGCCAGAACCGCCGCACACTTTGTTCGACTTGGCATACATCATCAGTTGGCTTGCTCACGGCTGCCTTGGGTTTGCAGATAGTGGTATCATCACAAGAACGCAAACCCAGTGCAAGTTGCACCCATGAATCGTTGCTTCCACAACGCACTTTCACCTCTTTTTTAGCGGTGTACTATTGGCGGGCGCTTTGCCCGTCCGCGCCGCCGACATTCTCCCAATAGTCGTCACTCCGGCGCCGCCAGATGCCTGAGATCGAGCGCAACGAGCTCCCGGAGTCTTCTCTTGCTCCAGCACCAGCCTCCCATTTCAAAACCGGCTCAATAACACTAGCGCGCCAATCGCCATCACCAGGCCGGCTACTTCGTACCGGTTCAGCGACTCTCCAAACAGCGTCACGCCAATCAGCGTCAGCATGACGACCATCGAAACGGAGTAGACAACTCCAATCGTCGCTAACTTCAGGTGCTTCATCACAAACACCCAGCCCAAAGCGGTCGATGCATACACCGCCAGGCCGATGTAAAACCAAATCGAACTAAACGATTTCTCTTTGCCGCTGGCGAGCTTCAGAAAATAATCGCCGCAGACCCCGACGGCGCTGAACGCAATGGTCACAATCACTGCCAGTGTCGTGTTTTGCATGGTTACTGCATCTGCCGTCAATTGCGCGGCTTCCAAGAATTCCGCCTCCGCCAATATATAAAGCGCAGGCTAGTCTGTCCCCCCGGCAACTGCCGTCGCGTGGCCCTAATAATTGCGTTGCATCTTGGGCCCTTTGTTTGCTAGAACGAACTCGGAACTTCGAGCTCCGCGCACACCCGCAATTCCCCTTCGTTCTGAAGGCTCGTGGCGCCCGATATTTGACAATTGAGTAACGAATATATATCAGCAGGGGACACTTCGCAGGAATTTTGCGCCCCGATAACCGCGCTAAACCCAACGGAAATGAAAGTAAATTCAGCCAATTTTGCGCGTCGCCGATTCGCCGGTTGCCGAGAATTCTCGATCGGGTTCGCCTCCGCAGCGCGCAAAACTCCCCGAGTTTTGCACCAGAAAGTGAGACCCCCCCCGCTGGAGCGCAAAATTAGCCGCGCAAAACTACCCTCGCTTCACCAGTAAATACTGAGTCGGAACGTTAAGCCCCTGACCCCGACTCCGATTAATTAATTCCGCCCGCTTTCCAACTCCTCCACATATCCCACACCACTACAGCGGCCACGACGGCTACCACCAGCCATTCAAGGAGGGTCATTTTGTCGTGTCGGCCGTACCAAAGCCAGATGCTAAAAGGGAGCAAGATAGCGACGCGAAAGAAGATGCGGGCAAGCATGCCCGGCATTCTACCACGGACGCAAAGAAAAAGCCGAGATGTCTTCATTAGGTGATCCCATCCACCATGAACACCTGTCACTCTTGCATTCGAACCGCTTATCGAGAACCATAATCCCTATGCAAATCAAATGTCCCCATTGCGGCGCCCTCTTAAATGCCCCGCCCGAAGCGGCCGGCACAACAGCTACCTGCAAAATCTGCAACGGCAAATTCGAAATCCCCGCCCCCGTTGCCTCCGTGGCAGATCCGACCATCCCCCAAAGCCACGTTCTACCCTCTGGCAACGAAGTGCATACGACCGGTGCCGAAACAACGGTCTGGACCGGCACCCCTTCGCAATGGGTCGGCTTCGGCGCCTATTTCTGGTGCGTCATCCTGGCAATCATCTTCGCCGTCGCCGCCGTGCTCGTGCATCGCTTTTTTTGGTTCGGATTACTGCTGCCGCTGTTCATCGCCCTGGCAAAATTCCTGCGCATCAAAGCCACGCGCTATGATCTGACCAGCCAGCGGCTAAAAATCACCACCGGCATCGTCGATCGTAAAGAAGTGGAAATCGAACTTTTTCGCTTGCGCGATTTATCGCTTGAGCAAGGTTTCCTGCAGCGCATGGTCAACGTCGGCACCGTCGAAGCGCTCTCCAGCGACAAAGACGCTCCCGCCATCCGTCTGAAATGGGTCAACAACCCCGACGCCGTGAAGGACCGGCTCCGCACTTACATCATGGAGGCCCGCCGCACCACCGGCACCCGCGACATTGACCTAACCGACACCGCCCGCTAAGCGGTCGCTCACACCGCGCTAAATGTAATGTATGGTGCCAAATGTGTGACATGCCCTCGGCTCGACGTGGGCATGAAAACAGCATTCCGTCGCCGTCGGGTGCCAGTGCAAGCCGCACATCCGGCAAACTCGCCGACACATCTAAGCGTGTTTTGTCCAGCGCCAAATCATCCGGTGACCACACCCAACCGGCCGGGCACTAACAGTTGTAGACTTGAGCGCGGCCAGTGCGCTTAAACTGTTGACTCAATTCGTGCACACTAACGGAGGCGGACCTATGCGATTTACTAAAAATATTGGAATGATTCTCTTAGCCGTTTGGCTCATTCTCGGCGGCGCATTTACCTTATTTAATGTCGTGTTTAACGGCGAACCCATCGTGATGGCCGTCCTCGCCATCGTCGCCGGCGTGTTTATTTTGATCGGGCGATAAGCTTGTCGAAAAAATTAAGCCCAGGGGTCAGAGCTCCTGGGCTTTTGTTGTTAGTTTCGCCGCACGCCTTACTTCAACTCCCCGCAATCGGCAACCACAATTTTCGCGCTCGTTTGACCCGATTGCGAACCGTACGATTCAATCTTTTTCACCACGTCCATTCCCTGGACCACTTTGCCGAACACCACGTGATGCCCGTCCAGCCACGGCGTGTCGGCCGTGCACAAAAAGAATTGCGATCCGTTGGTGTTGGGTCCCGCATTGGCCATGCTCAGCGTGCCCGGGCCGCCGTGTTGGAGCGTGAAATTCTCGTCAGCAAATTTTTCGCCGTAGATCGATTTGCCGCCCGTGCCGTCGCCGTTGGTGATATCGCCCCCCTGGCACATAAAGCCGGGAATCACGCGATGGAACGGACTTCCCTTGTAACCAAAACCTTTTTCGCCTGTGCACAGTGCGCGGAAATTCTCCGCGGTCTTGGGCACCACATCGGATCGGAGTTCCACCACGATCCGGCCCAATTTCTTGCCATCGGCCGTAATATCGAAGTAACACTTGGGCAATTTTTTATCGTCTGCTGCATTGGCATTGGCTCCAGCCAACCACGATGCGCCGCAGACCAATGCGATCATCGAAAATTTAATGAATTGCAGTCGGGAAATCATAAAATCATCTCCGTAATAGGTGTGACAAATCGTCTGTTGTGCTGTGGTGCGACAAAGCCGCACATTTTATCGAATCGCCAGCGGCACGCAAAGGACGGGCCATGGAAACCGAGAAGCAATCGCTACATGCTGCTAGCTGTGCATTTTGCCAATCAGTGTGTCAGCCTTGACTTCGATCCCATGCAGTCGAGAGCGCAGCGCGCCCGGATGCAGCGAATATTGTTCCGCAACGTGCGGATCAATCCAGTCGTCCTTCACCAACTGATATAAGCTGCCGTTAAAGTCGTGCATGCCTTCTTCGGAGGCGCCGGCAATCACGGCGGGCAGTTCCTCGTCGCGGCCTTCCCGAATTCGCTCCGCCACCGTGCTATTGTTCAGAAGTACTTCAGTGGCAGGCACTCGCTGCGTATCGGGTTTGATCGACGGAACCAACTTTTGCGCAGCCACCGCCCGCAAACTTGCCGCCAGGCTGGACCGAATGAAGCGATGATCTTTGGCGTCAAAGAATTCCATCATTCTGGCAAAGGCCTGCATGGTGTCCGCGCTGTGCAACGTGACGAACACCAGGTGGCCGGTTTCGGCGGCCTGAATTCCGGCCAAAATAGTTTCCCGATCGCGCAATTCGCCGATCATCATCACGTCGGGATCCTGGCGCACCGCACTGCGCAGCGCGGTGGGAAAATCGGGCACATCGATGCCGATTTCGCGCTGGCTGAAATACGACAGCTTGGGATGAAAGGCATATTCCACCGGATCTTCAATCGTCAGAATGTTGCATTGCCGATGCTCATTGATGTGCTGCAGCATCGCGGCCAGGGTCGACGATTTTCCGCTGCCGGTGACGCCGCAGATAATAATCAACCCATCGTGAGCGTCGGTAGTAAATTGCTCGTAAATCTTCGGCAAATGCAATTGCTCGAAGTTGGGCACCTGCGGATTTACGCGGCGAATGGCCGCATGCAGCCCGCCGCCGGCACGGAACACGCTGCACCGAAAGCGCTCGCCGTCTTCCATGTGGTAAGAAAAATCGACACCGCCCGCCGCATCGACCTGACTTCGCAATCGCTCTGGAATCATCGGCCAGAGCAACTGTTGGGTGGCCTCGGGGGTAAGCGAGTCCGCTTCGACGTGCAGAAGTTTGGCAGCGACGCGAAACATCGGCGGCGATCCGACCTTGATATGCAGATCGGAAGCCTTCGATTCCTTCATCGCTTGCAACAACCGCTGGATGGTCAAAGCCGTGGACATGGAGTTTATCTTAATCGACAGGGGCCGAAGTTTGTGTAACTTCCGCATGTGCGGCCGCTGGCAACTCGTAGCACGCCATTTCTTCAGCATTACGCACGAACAGTTTTCCTTCGGCAATCGCGGGATGATTCCACGTCTTACCCTCGACGGCCTGAAACCGAGCCAGCTCGCCCAACTTTTTGGCATTGGGCGAGATCAAAACGACCTCGCCGGTTTCCGTCGTGACCACCAATAGCGGCTGATCTGGCAATAGCAACACTTGGCCCGAACCGTAGCGGCCAGCTTTCCAGTGTCGCTTGCCCGATTCCAAATCAACGCAGCAAAACACATTGTCATCGAAACCGTAAATGCAGCCTTCATATACTACGTAGTCGTTGAGCGTAAGCTTGAGTGCTTTGGAATCCCAGCGCTGAGTGGGAGACCATTTGTTGCCGTCCAAGGTCAGCGCGATCAATTGCACGCCGTTTTCAGACTGCATAAGCAACTGATCGGCCCCGACCGATTGCGGTTGCGTGATTGGCAAAAACATTTTTGAAGCGGCGGGATACTGCCACAATAATTTGCCGGTGTCCGGCTCAATCGCCGCCAGTCCGGTATTACTGTGCATCAGCAATTGTTTGTGTCCGCCGATGGAAACAAGTTGTGGTGAGCTATAACTGTCGCTGCCGGCATTGTAAGACCACTTCGGTTCGCCAGCGTCAGCCCCATAGGCGAGCAAGCTTTTGTTGTTTTCTCCACCGGCAAACACAATCACCAAACCATCCACTACCAGCGGCGAATTGGAGAATCCCCATTGCGGCGCCGGAGTTGTCTTGGTCGCGCCTTCGGCTTGCACATCTGTCACAATATCGTGCGACCAAATCGGCTTGCCCGTGGCGGCATCCAAACAATTCAATCTGCCCGTCGCGCCAAGCGCATAAATGCGGCCGTCAGCAAAAGTCGGCGTGCCGCGCGGCCCCGCGCCAGCAAGCGGTTCGAAGAATCGCGTGTCGTCGGCGTGCGCCCACAGTTCGTCGCCGGTGGCGGTATCGTAACAGACGGTGGCTTCTTGATCGCCGCGCTGTTCTTGGGTAAACAGCTTGCCATCGACCACAATCATGCTCGACCAGGCCGGCCCCACACGATGTCGCCATAATTGCTTGGGCTGCTGTTTCTGCCAGTCGGTCGCCAGTTTTGTGCCATGCACTTGGTTGTTCCGCTCGGAACCACGAAATTCGGGCCAGTCGGTTGGCAATATGTGCAACGTCCCATTCGACCGCGCACCCGCATTACCAGAATCGGCAGCAGCGGTATTACCCGCAGCAGCGCTGGAACTGCCCGGATGATGTTCCACCAAGAATTTGTCTTCAGACGTTGGACTCCATCGCCACGCAAACGCGGAATGTTGGCCGCCATCGATTCCTTCCCATCGGACCAAATCGTAATAACCCCATGTTAGCAAAATCAGCAGACATAGCCCGATCCGTTGCACCGCGGGTGATAGCTGAAGCAATCGATCACTGATGGCCATCCAAACTAACCATCCGGTCAGCACGAACGGCAATCCAGCCATGAAAACCCCCAGGAACCCCATCGAACCCAGCGACTTTTTATCGGCAAGCAATCCGGCCACGAAGGCACCGCCGATCATGACGGCGACCGGCAGCAAACGATCAAACCATCGCGCGCGGCTAAAAGCCAACCACCAAGTGACGAATGATAGCAGGACCAGGCCCTCGACACTCCACCGAGAAATGAACCGGATGAACATCGACATTTCGATATGGTCGATAGAAAAATAAAATGCCCAAAAGAAACCGACAACGACGATCGCCGGCCAAAGCCGCAGTTTTCGAATTGCGGTGCCGGGAGCTGCTCCAACCTGGCGATTAGGTATCGCCGTCGATGAGAAATTTGCTTGTGACGATGGCGTGGTATTCATTTCCTTATACTCCTACGGGAGAAGTGGCTGGCGTTGGCAAATCGATTTCACCGAATTATCGCGCGATTTGCAATTTGAAGCAAACCCGAATTCGCAAGGTCAGTATGCTGCTACGAAGCAGGCATAAGTTGATCAGATTAATTCGCTTTTATGGCCCCAATCTCGGAAACAAGCGGTCGACAGCGCCCCTTGACCGCTAAGCGACAACCGGTTAATTACATCAGTCCGACGGCGAGCCCAATCAATCATGTAGCAAAGTGGCCAGCCGTAATCAGCATGGTTAAGGAGGGAATATGACGATCATTCGCGCCGGCGCAACCCAAAAATACGCAAATGGCTGGGATCAGGCATTTGGCAAAAGCGATAAAAAAATGCAGGGCGCAAGTTCCGCAGGAAAATCAGGCGTGAAATCAAAAGTGAAATCAGCCGTTAAGCAGTCAACCGTGGTCAAAAAAAAGAAAAAGCCGGGCCGCCGCGTAAATAAAGTGGCTCGAAAAAAATAGAGCTGATTTAGGGTATCGGCTCTAGCGGTGGCTCCTTAGCGCCACTGGCCGGCTCAATTCCCAGCAGCTTGGCCACCGTCGGATGAATCCGCAGCGTGTCGATCTTGCCCAAATCGTGGCCGGGTTGATCCGAGCCGTAACGCTCCAGCACCATAAAGCCCTGCATTTTGTCGTCCGTCGCCGGATCGTAGCCGTGCATTCCCTTCAGCGCGCGCGGTTCTGATTCCGCGGGCACCGGCCCGGCGACGTCGTTTTTGGTGAAGTAATAGCCGGGATCGAGACTGACGACGATGTCACCGGTACGTGTCGGGTTGGCATAAGCGAATTCCTGGGGAAGGTCCTCGCGGGCCCAACATTTTAGATAGGTGGCTTTACCGAGATTTTCCAGAATTGCTTTCTTCGTTGCATCGCGGTCTGCACCGGGAACATCGTTCAGATAGATGTTCGCGATACTGCCGCTCCAATCCGCGCGCACCGGATCGGGCTGAGGAACATCGGTGCGACCCATCAGCCATTTCAGATTGACCAGGGTTTTGATCGTGTCCATCCCGTGATCAGTGGTGATCAGCACATACAGCGAGTCTCCCTGATCCGGATGCATGTGCTGTTTGAAAATCTCGGCCACTTCGCTGACGGTTTTCTCCAGCAATTGATCGACATCGTGAGCCGCTTGCGTGGTTTTTTCCGACTCGGGGCCGCTGCCATGCCCCGCGTGATCGATGGCGTATGCATAGCCCATTAGCAGACGAAGCGGCTCCTTGTTGTCGGGATTTTCAAAATCTTTGCGATAGGCGTCGACGAGCTTTTCCAATCGATCTGCGTCAGTTTCGTCTGCATCGAATGTACCGCTGGGGTCGAAAACGCTGGCGCGAGTTGTGCCGGCGGGCAGCTTTGTTTCATCCTGCGAAAGCGGCCAATCCCACACTTCGCTGCGAACGCCCTGGCGCGCGGCGGTTTCCCAAATCGGCTCCGCTTGCAACAGGCTGGGGTCATTGGGCATGTTGTAGTCTTTGCCGATCGCCGTATCAAAAAACTTGTTCGAAACGATGCCATGCGCGCCCGCCGCTACGCCGGTGGCTTCGGAAGTATGACTGGGAAATGTGAGCGACGGGAAAATCGGCACCAGATGCTGTGTGTATGCGCCATGCTGCATTATGCTTTTTAGAAATGGTGTTTGCCCGCGATCGACATAGTCGCCGCGGCAGCCGTCGATGCTGATCCAGAGCACGACATTTTTGCCAGGCGGCAGGCCGGCGGCCTGGACGGTTGATAAGATGCAGGCATTCAGTGCTGAGAAAGCGAGTATTAAACCGGCGGCCAAGGTGCGATTGCGCATGCGATGCCTCGTCTAGATAGCTGGCGTAAGATGGGAAAGAATTCCGTCATCCTACGGACTGGTACCGCAACGTGCAAGCAACCGGCTGGGTGAATGGTTCCCGACCGCTTCTGATGGCGCCGTTGCTATTGCACGCGCTTGAAAACCAGCACGACCCCTTGGTTGTCGCTGAAATCGGTGGGGCGTGGGTCGCCAGCGTTGCGGCCGCGAGCGATGCCGCCGCAGACGCGCAACTCGGTGTCGCGGACTTCGTAGATGCCGCAAAACGTGATCCGCCGCAGCACCGGCAGCGTGATCAGCTTGGGCGATTTGAATGGGTCAACGACCGTGGTCAAATCGAGCGGCAGTTCGCTGCTGGCACGTTTGAAGTCGGACGTGAGAATGCCGTTTTTGATGGTGATCGCCGGCGGCTGCTGATCTTTATTCATCAGCGGCTGACCGGCCATGTCGGCCTTAACCAGCGTCCAGGTGCCTTCGAGTTCGGCCAGGCTTTGCTGCTTCGTGAGTTCAGCAGCGCCGGCGGCAATTGCGATCACATATATCGCCGGCAATTCGAACAATAATATCGCAACAGTTCGGAACCTCATCGCCTTCCTTGTCATTTGCATCAATACCTCCATCAACTACTGCCAGAACTCCATTTCTGTGCATTGATGTATCAGCCGTTCTTGGGCTGCCGCACAACTGTCGCGGCAATGCTCAGCAAACGCAACAAAACTTAACGCCCTTGGTTGAGCATTGTCAACCGCAGAGCGGGCGATGCTAGCGGCGTATTTTGAAAGGAATGGCATCATCACAAGCTGTGATTCGGTTCAATTTCGATCAAAGAGGCAGATGGCCGACCAGGGTCGCGAACTTTTCCAAGCCTCGCCATCGGGCAAGAGCGCAATCAAACGCATGAACCATGACAGGCGTTTCAGCCGCGCTGCGTTTTTAAGTATCGATTGCACATCTTTGGGTTTCCAACCAAAGCGGCGGAAGAAATTTGGGCCATCACTGGGCGCAAACTTCAAGGGCGCGCCAGCATCGCTTAATTTTTTGCCGAGCGTCTCTTGCAACATCTTCAAAAGACCAGGCGCGACTAAATCGATCAGCCAATAACGAAAGTTTTTCGGCCGTGCAACATCTTCCGCCAGGGCGCCCACTTCGTCGGCGGTTAAATAGATTAGCAGTCCCTCGGTAAGCACGAGAATTTTCTTCGCTTGGCTGCCGAGCTGGTCGAACAATTTTTGCCGTGCGGCGACGTCGGATAAATCGAGCCGAATGCTTTCCAGCGCACACACGGGCTTATCGTTTTTTAAAATGTCTTGCTTGTAATCGAGAATTTCGGGCAGATCGACTTCGACCCAGCGGAGCTGATTGGGGAGCGGCATGCGGTAGGGGCGGGAGTCCAGGCCAGCGGCGAGATTCACCACCATGTCGACGCCGCGGGCCACTTCGTCGGCAATGAATTTATCGACTAAATACGTTCGCGCAACGTATGCCCATTCGTGCTTGTCAGCGCTGGAGAAACCTGCCGCGATTTGTTCTCCTTGCTCGCCGGCCAAGCGGGCGGCGAACGGATCGCGAAAGACGGCGTCGGGCCGCGCCGTTTCCCGCGCCCGATAGACGGTGACCCAGCGCGCGGTATCGGAAATGTTTCGCAGGGCGGGCGAAGGCGAATTGGCGGAAGGGTCGTTCATTTAAACAAGTGGAGCGATTTTGCCGGGGGGCTGTAAACTAGCGGCTTTACGAAAGGCAGCATGCAGTTCAGTTTGATGCAGCGTTGCCCATTCGATAGTCAGTGCGAGCGCTCGCGGCGGTAATCGCCCATCAATAATTGTCAAATTATCGATATCGATTTTTGCCACATCGCTTCCATAGACGGCATGGAAATGCGGCGGTGGATGATCGCCATAGAAAATCTGAATGACGATGCCATAGAAACGGGAAATCTCAGGCATGCGACATTCGATTGTGCAAAGCGGGAAAGAGTTCGTCAGGCCGTTTGCCGGTCATTTGCAAATAGAGGCTATCGGGGCAAAGATCGATGTCGCCTGGCCAGCGGACGGCGCCCTCGTCTGTCACGGCTACGGACTGAAAGCTTTCGGGCATATTCCAGGCTTCGAAAACGCCATGGCCGGCCAATGACGAGAGATCGACCGTGCCGGATTCGCCGTTATCAAACAGTAGTTCAAGGTGGAAGTTGACTAGTGGTTTTGCGTCAATGATTTTCATATTTTAATTTTAACATGATCGGCGAGCGGGCGTAAACTCGATTTCGCTTTGCGAGCTCCCATGGCTTTCACACGGACAATCCGGCAATGATACTGACTTAGATGATCGACGGTGAATTGGGCGGGAGTGGTTTCGAAGTCGAGATGATCATGGCGTGGTGAAAAACCGTGAAAACGGTAAAAAACGGTTGTTTAACGGTGAATAAACGGATGGAAAACGGTGTGGAAACGGACGTAAACGGTGGAGCGGTGCGAACGGGGTTGGGCTGTCATTTAAGGTGCGTGCGCATTATGTGTACATTAGTATACTTATGATTATCGCGCGCCGGCGACGTGGCTACAAGCGTGTTTTGGGGCCAGGGGGGAAAGAAGGGGAGGGGGTGCCGGCCAGAGTAGCAGGGGTGGGCGTCAAAAAATTTCACAATTTGCTTGCTCATCCTCGACTCGGTGAGTTACATTCACAGGCAGCCGAGCCCAAGGGGACGCGGGGACGCGAGGCAAATCCCGTATTCTGCCGGCCGGAAGTTACTCACTTGCAGCCGGTCGGCCGGGCTCGGCATTGTCTGTGCGTGCGACAATGCCTGGCACTGAAACACGGGGGCAGATGCTCTCCATGGATTGTAAATCTTAAGTTCTGGCTGCAAGCTGCGGTCGAGTTGGCGAGCTGAATAAGGAATCGCAGCCTTCTTGTGACAGTCCGCACTGCGGGAGGCAGCAGTGGCGCCCGTGGTCTCGTTTCGATGACAACCCAACATAGAAAGGAATCTGATGAAATACATGATCAGTTGGTTTGAACGCCCGCAAGGTTCGGCTGGAGAATATGAGAATGCCCAAAAGCGGATCCTGGAAGTGTTCCGTCAATGGAAGGCGCCCGCCGATTTCAAGATTGAATTGTCGTGGTGCGAGTGGGCGAGTGGGGAGGGCACATGCTGGTGGCCTGCGATGATCCGCTAGCGGTCCACAAATTCTGCTCCACGCTGCCCGCATTTGAGTTCCAGGCGCGGCCGGTGATTGCGATCGAGGATGCGGTGCGGGTGGAACTGGAATCGATGGCGTGGCGGGATGGGCTGAAAAGCAAATGACGTTCGAGGAAAACTAGGTTTCTGCTGAAGGCTGCTGCTAAAGCGAAGGATAAATCGCAGGCTCTTGTGGCAGCTCGCACTGCTGGAGGCAGCAGTGGCACCCGTGCGCATACAATGACGCCATATTGTTAGATTCCAATAGGAACCGTATTCAATGTTTGTGATCGATTATCTGGCTGACCCGACTTGCAAATCGCATTCCGCTGAATTGCTAACGGCGGAATACCGGTTACTGTGCAGTGGGGTACTTTACCGTGACGTTGTTGGTGATCCATACAAAAGTGAGATTTCTAGGATTTTGCTTGATGAGCCATTAGTTCTTTTTGCGTTAAATCGACCTTTAAATGAATATCCCCTTGAGTTGGCACTTGTCCTAACGATTGCGCGAGCAGAGGAAAAACTAGTGGGTGGAAATGTTGAAAGCAGTTATTCGTTTCATCCTAGTGATGAAGTGGTAAGTGACATCGCAGCATTACTGAGCCTTTTGTGCCGTCGTCTTATCACCGTCAGCGGAAAAGTAAACGAAAGGCCTACTGATTATCGACATCCATTGTTTGGCTTTCAGTCGATTCCCATGGCTGTCAGCAATTCGTTCAGGAGAATTTACTGGCGACCCCATCCGCTTATGGTTTTGTATTCGCTGGATGGCACAAAATATGAGGACTACAATCCCCAGCCAAAAGCGATAGATCCGCACTGGCTGACAAGGATGCTCCTCCGCTTACCGCGGCTCGAAAATGCGTCAAGTATCGTTTCAGCATGTAGGCTTTACGCATCGGCCCTGGAGATGATTCATTCGCGTCAGGACATAGCATATCAATTGTTGATTTCAAGCATTGAGACTATGGCCAACTCTGTACTGAAAGATTTTCAACCTGACGATGGCGATAAGCTACAACACAAGAATCCCGTTTACAGATTAGCGATTGAGTTGGGGATCTCTAAAGATATATCAAAGAGGCTAGCGATAGAGGCGTGTAAAGGAGAGTTTTGGGCGACGAGAAAATTCAAGAAGTTTATCCTGGATAACGTGGGAGAATCCGTATGGAGTACTCCGGACGAGTTATTTCACCGAGCACAAAACGATGTTTTCCCGAAGCGAGAGAATTTTGAGGTGATACTTGGAGACATTTATCAAGTTCGATCTAAAGCGACGCACCGTGGTGAACGGTTTCCGCACTCCTCTGCCTACACGGGAGGTCCCAATATCGATGTTCGCGCAGCAAATCAACTGTTCAATGCGAAAACAGCATTTCCGCCGGTTATCTGGTTCGAACGAATAGTTAATGATTCGCTCTGTCGGTTTTGGGAACATGCCTGCGAAGCAAGCTGCTGTAAGATATCGCACAATGAGCCCAGAATATGATTCAACATCCAATTTAATCGTCGTGCGGTGAATCATTGAGCACATTGTCAATTCTTCTCGACACCGCCATAATGCGAGATTACTTCCGTGCTTCCGGAGTTAAAGTAATTTCTTAAACCCCTCACCCTGGCCCTCTCCCACAAGGGGCGAGGGAGAGAACCCCCGGCCGGAGGCCGGGCTAAACGAGCGGCTGGGGACAGCCGCCAATACATTAAGTTGATCGGCATGGCTTCAAACAATCCAAAACTCGTCGCGCAAGCGATTACGTTTGACGACGTTCTTTTGCTGCCGCGGTATAGCGAGGTGGTGCCGGCGGAGGTGAGTGTTGGCACGCGGTTGACGCGAAATATTCGGTTGAACATTCCGCTGGTTAGTTCGCCGATGGATACAGTCACGGAAAGCGACATGGCGATTGCGTTGGCGCAAGAAGGCGGGCTGGGGGTGATTCATAAGAACATGTCGTTGGAGCGGCAGACGGAGGAAGTGGACAAGGTAAAGCGCAGTGCGAACGGAATCATTTTTGATCCGGTGACGCTGCCGCCGACAGCAACGGTGGCAAAGGCGCGGGAGGTGATGGATCAGGCGAACATCTCAGGGGTGCCGATCACTGCCAGCAGCACTAGCAAGAAATTGGTCGGCATTATTACCCGGCGCGATTTGCGGTTTTTGGAGAGCAGCAATACGCCGATCGCAGAAATTATGACCCGGCAGAACCTGGTGACAGCACAGGGGACTGTATCGCTTACGGAAGCTGAGAAGATTTTGATGGCAAATAAGGTCGAGAAACTATTGCTGGTTGACGAAGATTATACGCTGACGGGCCTGATTACCATCAAAGACATCGACATGCAGAAGCGGTTCCCGAATGCTTGCAAAGACAAGCTGGGGCGACTGCGTGTCGGCGCGGCGATTGGCGTACAAGATTACGAACGGGCCGAGAGTTTGATTGGTAAGGCAGTGGATGTGCTCGTGGTCGACAGTGCCCATGGGCATTCGGCCAATGTGATTGAGACGGTTCGGACTATCAAAAAGCGATGGGAGATTGAGGTGGTCGCCGGAAATGTGGCGACCAAGCAAGGCGCGGCGGACCTGATTGCAGCAGGAGCCGACGCGGTGAAAGTGGGGATTGGGCCGGGATCGATTTGCACGACGCGGGTGATTTCGGGCGTAGGCGTGCCGCAGATTACGGCGATTATGGATGCGGCTGCCGCGGCGGAAGCGGCGGACGTGCCCATCATCGCCGATGGCGGAATAAGGTATTCCGGAGACATTACCAAGGCGCTGGCTGCCGGGGCGAGCGTGGTGATGATTGGCGGTTTGTTTGCGGGGACTGCGGAGAGTCCTGGGCAACAGATTTTGTTTCAGGGACGGACGTTCAAGGTGTACCGGGGCATGGGCTCGCTGGGCGCCATGGTGAAAGGATCGAGCGAACGGTATCGGCAACCGGGCCAGAAGGCCGCCAATAAGTTGGTGCCTGAGGGCGTGGAAGGGCGAGTGCCGTTCAAAGGTCCGCTGAGTACGTTTGTATATCAGTTGGTTGGCGGATTAAAAGCAGGGATGGGTTACTTGGGCGCGCGCGACATTGAAGAGTTGCGCAAGGAAGCACAATTCATACAGGTTTCACACGCCAGTGTGCGGGAGAGTCATCCACATGACATCGCCATTACGCAGGAAGCACCGAACTACAGCGCGGAATATACAGGAGAGCTGGACTAGCCGAACGGCAGCAGGCTCTGTCGCGCTATTTTTGGCGATTACGCTGATCGCCGGTGAGATTGTGCCGGCCACTGCGGCAGATGATGGAACGACTGTGCCGGGAACACGATTGGTGTGGCATCCGGTGCGGCCGGACCGCAGCGATGACGCGGGTGCAAACACGGCGGTTCAAACTCCGGCGGAAAAAAATTGCGATGCGCAGTCGGCAAAGTCGCAAAACGACGCTGCCGACGCTGATCATCCATGTAAATCTGGCAAGTGCGACGTGGCCGTGAAGAAAGATCACGCCGTGGCGCCGGCGCAATACACGAATGACGGCACAGTCGACTATCAATCGGTTTTGAAAAACAAGGTTCGGCTGGCGGCGGGGCAGAGTTCGGCAGCGGCATCGGGCTCGCAGGGGTCGAACAAATCGTCCAACCTGGCGCTGACCGATCCATTTGGCGACAACATGCCGTCGGTGCGATCGCACCGGATTGCCATGGCGCCATCGGACGACGTTGACACGCTGCCTGGACCGACGCAACAAAACACAGCGTCGCCCATGCGGATTGAGCAGACGGGACAAGACCCCGCGGAGTTAACTCCGCCCGAACCGCTGCGAAGCGGCCTGCCGAAGCGGACGGTGAAAACGTATCAACAGGCTCCGCCAGCGGCGTCGACCCCGGCTCCGACCCAAGCGCCCGAATTATTGCCGGGCGGCGAAATGTATCCCAAGCTGCCGCTGCGGGATCCGGAGGCAGCTTGCAAGGAAGAGTACGATCATATTAAAGCGGTGACGCTGAATAAGCTGAGCATTGATATTGTGCCGGCAGGCAATCAGGCCAAGGGCGATCAAGTTCCGTTTGAGTGCGGATTATCGACCGACGAATTCACGGGGCGCTGCTGGCCGAGAACCACGTACACGTGGAAGGCTTCGGCACTGTGTCACAAGCCGTTGTACTTTGAAGACGACGGGTTGGAGCGATACGGGCATTCCTGGGGTCCATACGGCCTGGAGGATGCGCAATCGTTCGTTCACTTCTTTGGCGACCTGGTGCTGCTGCCGTACAATGTTGGGGTACAGACGCCATGCGAGTGCGATTATGCTTTGGGCTATTACCGCCCGGGCGATTGTGCACCGTGGATTTGCGATCCGTTCCCGCTTAGTTGCCGGGGCGTGATGACGGGAGCGGTTGGATACTGTGCGTTTGCGGCGCTGTTCCCGTAAGCGGCGGCGGGACTTTCGGTCTCGTCGTTCATGAAAGTATGATAAGCCCCGGCGAAGTTCGCCGGGGTTTTTTGTTGGGTGGGCATGCTGATGACATTGATACTGACGCGAGAGCAGGTGCGAGAAGTCGACCGGCGTGCGATTGCCGAGTACGGCATGAGCGGACTGGTGCTGATGGAAAAAGCGGGGCGGGGAGCGGCGGATGTTATTTGCTCCCAGTGGGCAGCCCAATCGAGCGGCAAAGATTCTCAGCGGACTATGCGGATTGTCGTTGTGTGCGGGAAGGGAAACAACGGTGGCGATGGATTTGTGATTGCTCGGCACCTGGATTTGCGGGGTTGGACGGTGCGAGTTCTGCTGTTGTGCGAAGTGAGCGAGCTGCGCGGTGATGCGGCGGCGAATTTTGAGATTATCGAGAAGGCAGGCGTAGAGATTCAAACGCATACATTGCAGTTAGAGGTGGCCCGCTTTGACGAAGCGATTTCAGGCGCAGCGTATTTGGTCGATGCGATACTGGGGACCGGGGCCACGGGGGAGCCGAAATCGCCTTACGCCGAAGCGATTGATTTGATGAACGCCAGTGGCATTTCGATTGTGGCGGTTGATTTGCCGAGCGGATTGGATTGCGATACCGGGGCTGCGGCACGACACACGATACGCGCTGCGCATACCGCCACGTTCGTCGCCGCTAAGCCGGGGTTTTTTGTTAAGGGCGCGGAGCAATACGTCGGTAAGCTTGACGTATGCGATATCGGTGTGCCACGGCGGCTGATTGAAAATATTCAGCGCTCGACGTAATTTGCGTTGGCAGGCTGTGCATCGCGCTCGGCAATTTTACTGCTAGCACTCTGGCTGGCGTCGGTTTAGCTTGACGCCGTATTATGCCCGGCTGTACAAATGGCCGGTTTTTTGTCGGCGCAGGATGCCTCCGCAGAAATGTGTTTGCGGAAAGCGTCGATTGTGCGCGCCGGCAGAATCGCTTATCGGATCGTTTCTCGTCTGTAAATCTCATCTGATTGTTTGACAGCCGGCCGATGATAACGGCCCTGTTTGGAAAATTTATGCAACGGTGGCGAAGCCATCTCGCTAAGATTGCGCGGGTACTGTGCTGCAGTGCGCTGGCGCTATGCACGGGCTGCCCGGCACCGTACCCGGGAGTGCCGCATGAGGAGTTGGCGGATCGGATTTTGGAGCCGCCATTGCCGGCGTATCAGCAGCCGCCCGATGCGCCGCCCGTTTCGCCAGAGCATGTTGGCGTGCCGCCGGAAAGCCAGACGCAAGCAAATGGGCGTGCGGCGAAGAGTTCCGTGCGAGTTGCGTCGGCGGCTGGAATATCGAGGAGTGATTCGGCGGCATCGAACGTTCGACAGGCGAGCTTTAATCCAAGGGAAGCTTTACCAGCGCCGGACGATGCGCCGGTTCCACCAAACGTTGGTGGCGCGACGAACCCTCCAAAATCGCATGATGCTGAGGTGGTCGGTACGCCGCCGCCAGCCAATCTGATTGATGGAAACACGATTACGTTGGCGACGGCGATTGATTTGGCGTATCGAAATAATCCGGAAATTCAGAAAGCGCATGCGCGGCTGAATTTGGCGCATGCGGGCAAGGACGTGGCGTACGCAGATTTTTTGCCGGGAGTGGACGGCGGCTATCGATTCATCGGCGGAGATACTCGTCCGAGCGGATTTGTGTTGCCGACCGTGGCTTCGGACATTGGGAATGTGGCGTTTGGGGCGCCGGCGCAAGAAGTTGGCATGGCGGAGTTGCGGGCGCAGTGGACCGTGTGGGATTTTGGCCGCACAATGTCGAAATATGGACAATCACTAGTTGGCGAGCAGATTGCCGGGTTGCAGTACGTTCGGACACAGCAGACCGTGGCATTTGAAGTGACCAAAGCGTACTTTGAGGCGCTCGATGCGAATGCGGCGGCAGAAGTAGCGGAGGAGGCGGTGAAGCGTGCCCAATCGGCACTAAACGACGCCAAACATTATCTGAATCGCGGCAATGCGCTCCGCAACGACGTGTTGCGAGCCAACGTGTTTTTGAAAGACATGCAATTGGAACTGGTTAAAGCGAAAACGGCAGAAGGGGTGGCGCTGGCCAAGCTGAATCAAACTATGGGGATGAATTCGGCCGACGCACCGCAGCTGGTGGAATTGGGAGAACCGCCGCGGTTTGAAAAATCGCTGCGCGAATGTTTGCAGTGCGCGGTGGAAAATCGGCAAGAATTTGGAGTGGTGGAGCACGGCATTGCCAATGCCAAGCTTGGACAGAATATTGCCGAAGCGGAGTTTATGCCAAAGGTGGTGGTCGGCGGACTTGGTGCGCTGGAGGCGCAGCGCGACGCCAGCAAAGACGCCCAGCATGCCTCGGCGGGAATTGCGATTGAGATGGGGCTGTTTCAAGGGGGCCGGCTAGTGGGGGAATTGCGCGGCTCGCATGCCGAAGTGGATTTAGCGGTGGCCAGCGGAAAACAAGTTTGCGATCAGATTGCCTACGAAGTGAAGGTGGCTTTTTTGGCCATCGACGATGCCAAAGAGCGGATCGATGTTTCGCGGGCGGCCGCCGCACAGGCCAGCGAAAACTTACGGGTGATCAAATCGCAATTCGACCAGGGGGATGCAATTCCGACCGATATTATTGAGGCCGAATTGGGCCTAACCCGAGCTCAGCAGGGGTATCTAATTGCGACGTATGATTATGAGACGGCATTGGCGAGCTTAGCCTATGCCGTCGGCCTGCCGCCGGAAAGTTTTTTGGCGATGCCGTGCGCACGCTGAACACCCGACACAGATGGCAGAGACGTCGGCAGGCTTCATCGCAAAATCATACGATCCGCGGATGTCACGCTTTGCAATTCCCATCGGTCGCAGTGTGATCGCGCTTATTTTGCTGGGCGTGTTGGCGGCGGCCTGCCTGCTGTTTGGCCTGCCCTGGATATCGTATCGGTTTACGCATTCGATCAGTCGAGATGCGTTTGTCGAATCGCACCTGGTGAATCTTTCGCCACAGGTGGCCGGCAACGTAGTGGAAGTCTACGTGCAAGAGCAGGAGCAGGTAAAGAAAGGGCAGTTGTTGGCGATTGTGGATCCATCGATTTATCGGCGCGAGGTTGAATTGGCGGCGGCCAAGCTGGAGGTGAGCAAGGCGGCGCTAGCGCAATCGCAGGCCGATCTGGTGTTATTGCAGCAACAGGTTCCGCAACAAGTGGCGGCGGCGGAAGCGAAACTGGCGGCGATGCGCGAGAATCAAGCAAAATCTGTAGCGGCGCTGGAGATGATTTCGCAGACCGTGGATGATGCTGTTACGGCGGCGCAAAAATCGGTCGATGCTGCGCAGGCTGCACTTACTTTTGCCAGCGACGATGAGCGGCGGTTTACTGCGCTGTATACCGATGGTTCGGCCACGCAGCGGCGCATGCAGGAAGCTACGAAAACGCACGATGTGGCAAAGGCGGAACAAAAACGGACCGATGCGCTTCTGAGTGAGGCGCAGGCCAATCGGAAACAGGTCGAGATTGCCAAGCAGGAGTTGGCGGCGGCAAAAAGCGCGGTGGCACAAGCCCAGGCGGATGTTGAACTGGCGAAAACGGGCGATGCACAGATCCTTGTGGCTGAGCGCCAGGTCGATCAGCGCACCTAAGACGTGGCGCAATCGCAGCGCGCGATGCAATTGGCGGAAACCAATCTGGGATATACGCGGATCACGGCGCCCTTTGATCGCGTGATTGCGAAAAAATGGCGGCACCTGGGCGATTACTCGCATACCGGCGATCCGATTTTCAGTATCTATAATCCCGACTTCATGTATGTGACCGTGAATTTAGAAGAGACGCGGTTGGAAGGGGTTAGCCCGGGCAATTGGGCGACCTTGAAAACCGAAGCCTACAGCGAACCGTTCCGAGGCCGCGTGGTGTGGATTGGCTCGGCAACGGGCGCAAACTTTTCATTAATTCCGCGAGATCTTTCTTCCGGCGAGTTCACGTATGTGATTCAGCGGGTACCAACGCGGATTGGCATTGAGCGCGACAAGCGGTGGTCGCTGCTGCGACCGGGCTTATCGGTGACGGTGGATATTGAGCATGGGGCGGGAGACGAGCAATGGGCGGCTGCGGAATGGGAAAGGGAACGGAAGGAAGCGGATATTGAGGTGATGCCGGCGGCAAACGCGGCGCCAGCTGCGGAAAATTCTGGACAGGATAGTCATTTGCCCAATACCACGGCGCCGCCGAGTGGAGCGCAACCGTGAGACGGCCGACTCTTGCTGCGCGGTTGTGGTGGGCGATTCAAAGTCATTGGCACGTTTTAGCCGGAGTGCTTCCCGGGGTGGCGTTGGCGTTGCTCAGTTCTGCCGCGCTGGTGGTGCCACATGCTGATATTATCGATGCGCTCGATACGGATCGATATCGCATTCACTGGATTACCGGCAGCTATACGCTGGGCTCGGCGCTGGGGATGGCGCTGACGCGGTTCGTGGCGAGCCGATTGGGTTTGCGACGCGCTTATTTATTTAGCGTTGTATTGTTCGCCGTGGCGGGAAGCGCGTGCGGATTGCTGGATGACATTGTGCTGATGACGCCGCTGCGATTTTTGCAAGGATTGGGCAACGGCATTTTGATTTGCGCAGCCATGTTGATTATTTGGCGCGCGTTTCTGCGGCAGCGCGAGTTTGCGATGGCCTTGTACGGCATGGCGATTTTTGTACCGATGGCGGCCGGGGCCGTGTTGGGAGGCTTGCTGACCACTTGGCTGTCTTGGCAGATGGTTTTCCTGTTGAATTTGCCGCTGGGGTGCCTGGTGCTGCTGGTCGGTTGGGCGATATTGCCGACCGACAAATATTTGCGGCAGGAAAAGCCCGTGAAGTTGGACTTTGTTGGTCTGGGGTTGTTGACTGCTTCGATTGTCACGCTGAATGTGATGCTCGACATGGGTCAGTATTGGGGGTGGCTGACGTCGCGGCAGTTTACGCTGTGGTTCGTGGGGTTCCTGTTATCGTTCAGCTGTTTTGTAGCGTGGGGATTATTGGCGAAGCATCCGCTGATCAATTTGCATGTGTTCGGGCGGCGGAATACGACGCTGGCGCTGGCGGTGAAGACGATCTTCAGCATCAATCTGGCGGCTCTGTTGGCGCTATTGGCGAATTACATGGTCGACATGCGCGGATATCAGTGGTGGCAGGCGGCGCTGGTATTTTTGCCGGCGGTGACGTGCATGCCGATATCGATTGTGCTGGGCGTTATGTTTGGTGATGTGCGCAATGGCAAACTGCGGATGTTTGTTGGCCTAGCCGTGATGTCATTGGCGACGTGGCAATTTATGCTGCTGGATATGTACACCAGCAAGTTTTGGATGGCTGCGATCATGGGCGTGTGGGGATTGGGCGCCGGACTGGTCATCGGGCCGGCGCTACTGACGATTTTTGAAGATCTGCCGCTGGAAGACGCGATTACGCTGGCCCGGGTGTTCAACATTTGCCGGGCCCTGCCGGCGTACGTTATCACGATCACAATGGTGACTTTGTGGACGCAAAATACGGACATACAGTTTGACAATCTGCGGCAAACGGTTCAGTATAATGTGCCGATTGTGGAGGCGTCGTATACTGCGGCGCAGCAGCATTTTGTGTTGCACGGCAGTGCGCACGACGAAAGCGCGAAGCAAGCGCAGGCCATGATTGGCGGGTGGACGCAAGTCAATTCGCGGGCGTTTGCGCTGGAAGATGTGATGCGCGATTTGGCGATTTTTTCCGGGGTGGCGCTAGTGGCAGTGGTGCTGATGCAGCGGAGCACCACAGCCAGAAACCGGGACTAAGTCACGATGCGTAACACTTCGCGGCGTTGAAACAGTGCGACCGACGGTCGCGGCTTTATGACGGGAGCGGCGTCGATGAATTAAGCGATGATGTCTTTGATGACGTTGCCGCTGGTGATGGTGAGGCGTTCGTCGCGGCCGTTGTGCTGGAAGGTGAGCTGTTCGTGGTCGAGGCCGAGCAGATTTAGCACGGTGGCGTGGATGTCGTGGATATGGGCTTTATTTTCCACGGCGTAGAGGCCGACTTCGTCGGTGGCGCCGTAGACGGTGCCGGGCTTGATGCCGCCGCCGGCCATCCACATGGTGAAGCCGTAGGGATTGTGATCGCGGCCGGTGCCGCTTTCGCTCATGGGCGTGCGGCCGAATTCGCCGCCCCAGATGACGAGCGTGCTATCCAAAAGGCCACGGCGTTTGAGATCTTTTAGCAAACCGGCGATAGGGCGGTCGGTTTCTTTGCAATACTGACTGTGATTGCCTTCGACGTCGGTGTGGGCGTCCCATTTGCTGCCCGAGCCCATGTAGAGTTGGATGAAACGGACGCCGCGCTCGACGAGGCGGCGGGCCATTAAGCAGTTGCGGCCGTTGGCGACAGTTGCTTGTTGATCGACGCCGTAGAGGGCCAGCGTTTCGGCGGTTTCGCCGGAGATGTCAGTTGCTTCCGGCGCGGCGGCCTGCATGCGATAGGCCAGTTCGTACGAAGTGATGCGGGCTTCTAAATCTTTGTCGTCGGAACGGCCGTCGGCGAGATGCTGGTGATTTAGCTGTTGGATGAAATCGAGCTGGCTGCGCTGACGCGCGGAGGTGATGCCGGCTGCCGGTTCGACGTGCAAGATCGGCGTTTTGCCGTCGCGGAATTTTGTGCCTTGATAGGTGGCGGGCATGAAGCCTGTGCTCCATTGGCGGCTGCCGCCGGGCGGTTCTTGCGGATAGTCGGTGAGGACGACGTAGCCGGGAAGGTTGTCGCAGGCGCTGCCCAATCCGTACAGAACCCACGAGCCCATGCAAGGCCGGCCCATCAGTATGCTGCCGGTGTTCATTTCGCAGACACTGCCGACATGCGTGAGACCATCGGCCCAGCAGGAGCGGATGACGGCCATGTCGTCGACGCAGGTGGCAATTTCGGGCAACCAATCGCTGACCCAAATTCCGCTGTTGCCATGCTGTTTGAACTTTCGCTGGCTGGCCATCAGGGGCGTGCCTGCCGTTTTGCCCATCGCGGTTTCAGGGCGGGGAAAACTGGCGGGGAGCGGCTGGCCGGCGAGCTTAGTGAGCGTGGGCTTGGGATCGAATAGATCCAGATGGCTGGGGCCGCCGTCGATGAAGCACCAAATGACGGACTTCGCTTTGGCGGGGAACATGGGCGCTTTTGGCGCGAGCGGATTGAGCGAAGATGCGGCATTGCCAGTTATGGTGGCGGCGGCATTGGCAATTGATGTTGCATCGCGGCTCAGCAGCGACCAAAGGGCTAGTGCGCCGAAGCCGCCGCCGGCGCGGAGCAGGAAGTCGCGGCGGGACTGGGCGGATTCGAAGTGGGGAATGGGGAGTGCGGAGTGCGGAGTGAAAGGCGGCATGGTGGGTCTGCACGACCAACGGTCGCGGCTTTATGAAGCAGGTGTCAATCTACATACAAAAATTCGTTGGAGCACATTAAGGCGTGGCAAAAATCGACTACGGCGGCGGCCTTAGCGCGATTTAACTTGGCGGGCAAGGGGAGGGGAAGTTGCTTTTCGCCGGGCGGAGTGGATTCTTCGGCGATTGTGGCAGCCTGCTGGTCGACGAATTTCTCGGCGGTTTGGATTTCGCCGGTTTCAGGTAGGCGGCCGAAGGCTTCGGTGTAGGCCTCGCGGACCAATTTGGTTTCGTCGAGTTTTCCTTGCTGGTCGTCGCAGTCGGAAAGGAGTTTGCCGCTCCAGTGGCGAGCGGCATCTTCGGTGAGCTCGCCGTTGAGCAGTTCCAGAGCCTGGGGAGCGGTAATGGTGCATGTGCGACGCGGGCAACTATTTTGCATGTCTGGCTGATCGTACGATGCCAGCAGCGGCAATCGCATGTTGCGCTGCGCCAGAACGTAGATTGAGCGGCGGTTGCGGTTGACGGGTTTTTGATCTGGATCCCAACCGTATTTGGAATCTTCCAGGACCTGCGGCAGCTCGGGACGGGCGCTGGGACCGTACATTCGCAAATTCAACTGATCGGAAACCTGCAATTCGACATCGCGCAGCTCTTCGCCTTCCAAACGCTGGCGCCGGGCGTGCCAGAGCAAATTGTCGGCGGCGTCGGCAGCCAGGGCAGCAGCATGAACAGCGGATGAGGGATCGATTTTTGACGATTGGCAGTAAGCGGCCGAGAGGACCATGAGCCGTTGAATCGGCTTTAAATGCCAGCCGTCGGCAATCAGCTCGCAGGCCAGCCAATCGAGCAATTCGGGATGGGAAGGATTGCCGCCCATGGCGCCGAAATCGTTCGGCGTAGCAACGATGCCTAGGCCGAAATGATTTTGCCACAGCCGATTGACGATGACGCGGGCGGTGAGTGGATTGTCTTCGCGAGTGAGCCATTCGGCGAGCGCGGAGCGACGGCCCGTAGAATTCGGTTTATCGGCAGGCGGCGTAAGTTCTGGTTCGCTGGCGCCTAAGAATTCGGGGAAGCCCGGCGCGACTTCTTGCTCCGGTCGCAGGTAATTGCCGGTAGAAAGTACGAAGGTTTGCGGCGGTTGGCCGTCGCCATCGCAGACGGTCATGGCCGTGGGGAGCGGTTCCGGCTTGATGGAGTCGTACTTCGCCAGCTGTTCCATTTGCTGGTCGTACATCTTTCGCTCTTGAGGATCGCAGCGACGGTAGGCGCGGGCGATGCGCGAATCGATCCATTCTTCGGCCTCGGCGACAAGTTGCTTTTGGAAGCAGTTGCGATGCTCGGGAGGAGTGTTGATGGCCTTGAGCGTTTGTGGATCGTAAGCGGAAATTGCATCCTGGCGGGCCGCTTCGCGTTCGTCGGCCAATTCGTCGTCGATAGCTTTGCGGATGGGCTTGGTGGCTTCTTCCCATTGGCCCATGTGCTGATCGTAGTTTTCAATTTGTTGTTTGCTGGCAATCGAAACTCCGTCGGAAGGCAAGATTGCGGCAAAGCATGCTTGCAGGCGGTAGTAATCGGTTTGTTTGATGTCGTCAAACTTGTGATCGTGGCAGCGGGCGCAGCCGATGGTGAGGCCCATGAATGCCAGGCCGGTGTTTTCGGTGATGTCGTCGAGAATTTCCTGCCGCTGCTGGACCATGTTGGAAGCGTTAATGTCTTCCGGGTACAAACGGATCAGCCCGGTGGCGATCAGCGCGTCGGGATTGTTGGGTTCGAGTTCGTCGCCGGCGATTTGCTGGCGGATGAAGCGGTTGTAGGGGAGATCGTTGTTGAAGGCGCGAATGACATAGTCGCGGTAACGATGGGCATCTTCACGGAGGCCGTCGTGCTTGAAGCCTTCGGTTTCGCTGTAGCGCACCAGGTCGAGCCAGTGCTGGGCCGAGCGTTCGCCATAGCGCGGCGAGGCCAGCAGGCGATCGACCACTTTGGTGTATGCATCGGGTGAATGGTCGGCCAAAAATGCGGCTTGCTCTTCCGGCGTGGGTGCAAGGCCGGTTAGATCGAACGTTACCCGGCGCAGCAGCGTGAGCTTGTCGGCGGGGGAGTTTGGAGCCAGGCCGGCGGTTTCTAACTTTTGGCCGATGAATGAATCGACGGGGTTGTGAACCCAACTGCCGAGCTTGGTCAGCTTTGGAACATCGGGCCGCGACAAGGGACGAAACGGCCAATCGCCTTGTTTGAATTGACCGGACTTGGCGGATTTTGAGTTCGAAATCGCGGCCGGCTTGGAAACTTCGAGCGTTTGACTGGCGACGGCGGTTTCGGCTGGGCGCGAAGCGGGCGCAGAGGCTTGGTCGTCCGCCAGGGCGCAGCAGGCCCATCCGGAAAACAGCCAAAATAGTAGGTTCAATAAAAAGCTAACCGGGTGGCCCGCAAATCCATTGCGTGGCCAAGTCGTCGCATGGACGACCAGCCCCTGGGGCGTCATGTGTGTAGTACCTCTGGCGCGGTGGCGTCGGAGTACGGGTGTGTGTGGAACAAACTCGAGCAGCTGTGTTGTGGCGGGCTTATAGTAGTGTCTACCAATAGTTCGTTGCAATCAAGGTTTTATTGGTTTTTCGGGGGCAATTGTTGGACGATTGCGGGTGGAACAGAATCTTGTATGCTGAATGTCGGCTTGGACTTATGAATGCTGGCTTGCTGGGCGATGGATTGACGGACGGCGCAGGACAGTTCCCTCGCCCGCAAAAACGGCAAGAATTCCGTTGTTAACCTATTTTGCCCGGTGATCGCGGGATCGCTGGGCGACTTTGAATACACGAGACATCTATATGGCATCCTACGCACACCCCGAGGTATTGGTTTCCACCGGATGGGCCGCCGAGCATCTGAGCGATCCGGGAATTCGGATCGTCGAATCGGACGAGGACGTGCTTTTGTATACCCAGGGGCACGTACCCGGAGCGGTGATGATCGACTGGCAGACCGATTTGCAAGATGCGATTGTTCGCGATTACATCGGCAAGGAGCGGTTTGCCCAATTGTGTTCGTCAAAGGGAATTGGCAACGATACCACGGTTGTGTTCTACGGCGATAAAAACAACTGGTGGGCGTGCTATGCGTTTTGGGTGTTCAAGCTTTATGGCCATGAAAAGTGCCTGATCATGGACGGGGGCAGGAAAAAATGGGAGCTGGATGGCCGGGAGTGGTCGCGCGATCCGGAAGCGAGCTATCCGCGCACTCAGTATGTGGCGAAGGAGCCTGATCTTTCGATTCGAGCTTTTCGGGAAGAAGTGCTTAAGCATACCCGGGCCGGCAAGCCGCTGGTCGACGTGCGATCGCCCGGCGAATACACGGGCGAACTGCTATCGATGCCGGATTATCCGCAGGAGGGTGCGCTGCGCGGGGGACATATTCCCGGGGCGGTCAGCATTCCGTGGTCGAAGGCGGTGCAAGAAGACGGCACATTCAAGCCGGCGAAAGAACTGGAAAAATTGTACTGCAAGGAAAACGGGTTGGGCCGTCGTGGGCGCACCATTGCTTACTGCCGGATTGGCGAACGGAGCAGCCACACGTGGTTTGTGCTGAAATATCTATTGGGTTTTGGCAATGTGAAGAACTATGACGGTTCGTGGACCGAGTGGGGGAATATGGTCGGCATGCCGATTGAGCGCGGGCCCCAGCCGGGGGCTGTTCCGTCGGAGCAGAAACCGCAAACGACGGCGACGGGGTGACCATGCCGGTTGCCAAGCTCGATCAGATCGTCGCGGAGTTTGCCGATTTGGAGCCGCGCGAACGGCTGGAATTGCTTTTAGAATTTGCCGAGAAATTGCCGCCGCTGCCGGAGCGGTTTGTGGCCGAACGGGATGCCGGGCTGCACAGGATTTCGGAATGCCAAACGCCGACGTTCATTTGGGTCGAGATTGTCGATGGCCGCGTGCAGATTTACGCCAATTGCGCGCCGGAAGCGCCGACAGTGAAGGGGTTCGTAAGCATTTTGGTCGACGCTTTCAGCGGCGCCACGCCGGAAGAAGTTGCGGCCTCGCCGGATGATGTGCTCAAGCGATTGGGTCTATTGGAAACGCTGGGCATGGTGCGGATGCGCGGGCTGTCGGCGATTCAGCATTACATTCGCCAGCAAGTGCGCAAAGCGGCGGCGGATTGAAAGCGCGTTTATGTCGCAAATTCATCCTGAGCCGCCTGCCTCGGTTACCGAATCGCCTTGGTTTTGGGTGATGCTGTTTTCGCTGGCGGGGTTGGCGGCGGTGTTCACCGTGGGGCCGAAGTTCGAGCGGCGCGAGGCAGGGATCGAACAGAATTTTCATGCCCGAGAAAGGGCACTGGGGCGCGAAGCGTTTGACAAGCCGAGCGATGATGCGGCGCCGCAGCCGGCACCATGGCGGCCGATATTTACGTTGGGGCCGATCGCGGCAATTTTGATTTGCATTGCGGTGGTAGCGATGTTTAATGTGTTTCGGTTGCAAAAGCGGCGATTGAATGCGCTGCGGAATGAAATGAGGGGCGATTCTTCCCCGGAGCCCCCCGGCGAAGCCGGGGGTTAATCAAACTGGCGGCGAGGCAATATGTGGGATTCTGCGCCGATCATTTGGTTTACCGAAGATCCGACGCCGATTTTAGTTTGCGGCGGGTTGGTGCTATTGGTGTTGGGAGGGTTTTTTCTGAAGAGTGGGCGGGCTGGTGTGTTGATCGCAGCGGCGCTGGTTGTGATGGTGATGGGCGCAGCGGTTTTGATTGATCGTTTCGTGGTGACGGATCGGGAGCAGGTGGCAAATACAATTTATGATGCTGCCGCGGCGGCGGAACGGAACGATTTGAACGCCGTAACAGACTTCATTTCGCCGACGGCGCCGGAAGTGAAAGAGGAAGCGCGGCGCTGGATCGGGCAAGCGAAAATTGAATCGGTCAATATTAGCGCGATGGAAGTGACGCTGGATCGCGCAGCCAAGCCGATGACGGCGACGGCGGAGTTCCGGGTGTTCGCGACCGGGCAACTTACGGATCGCAGCATGCTGTATCCGTTCAAGTATTTGTCGCGCCTGGACGTGAAGCTTATGCAATCCGGAAAGCGGTGGCTGGTGACAGGGTACGAACGGGATAATTGAGGAGCAGCTATCTTCTTTCTGCCAGCATTCTGCCTGCTGGCGCTGATTTTGTAATAAAACCAGCCGTGTGCTCGACTATATTGATGGCCGAGCAACCGAAGCCCCTTAGGGACGCGATGACGGACTGGTCGCAAATTGTCGAGCAGCATGGGCCACAAGTGTGGCGGACTGCGCAGCGGCTGCTGTGCCATGAGACGGACGCTGCCGATTGTTTCCAGCGAACGTTTATCGCGGCGCTGGAAATTTCGCGGAAGCAGGCTGTGCGCAATTGGCCGGCGCTGTTGCGGCACTTAGCCACCGTGCGGGCATTGGAGCAGCTCCGCGGACGTATGCGCGAGCGGAGCCGCTTTGCTCCAAGTAAGGATAAGGGGTGCGTGAACGATTACGTCGACGGCAGAGCGATTTTAGCTGATAGCCTCGCCGAGGGAAATGAATTAGCAGCCCACATGAGAATGGCTTTGGCAGCAATTGAACCACGATAGGCAGAAGTATTCTGCCTTGTGTGTCTCGATGATTGCAGCTACGCGGAAGCTGCTGAACAGCTGGGCATTACAACTAATTATGTAGGCGTGCTATTAAATCGAGCTAAGGCAGATTTGCGGGAGCGATTGAGAGCCCATGATCCGCGACCGGATGTCGCCACGAATGAATTGAAGAGCAAGCCATGAGTGACACCATTCAAGAACCAACCGCCGATATTTTGGACAAAGCTACAACTGCGCTTCGAACGGCGCCGATTAGTGACTCTCCATCGCCTGGGTTAGTTGCAGCGGTCATTGTGGCTCTTGAGTCCCAGAATGCTTCGCTCGTCGTGGGCCAACATCATCACAAAGTGCTTTTGGTTCGTGCTATGCGCTACGGTAGCCTGGCAGCGATTGTCTTACTGGCTGTAGCCGCCGCGCTGATATGGTCTGATCGAGCTGCAACGTCGACGTTTGCTCAAGTAATCGACAACACGAAGAAAGCGACGTCAGTTATTTTCAACGGCAAAGCCACTGTGTCCTCTTCAGCGCCTGAGCGCAGAACGAAGCTGTTGTCCGAGGGTAAGAGTTATTTACAGGGACATCTGGAACGTACCGAATCTCGCACCGATCAAAACGGCTTTGACGGACCCTATAGGCCGTCGGAATCGATCAGCATCAGCGATTGGCGTACAAAACAAGAGCTTGTCTTGAATCCAGCCGCCAAAACGGCGGGGTGGCTCGACATCGATAAGATCGCGACGGAGTATAAAAATCCTATTGAAGCGATCAGCACACTGGTCGATAACGACGCGGAACTTGTCGGCGACGAGGAATTGAATGGACGGAAAACTCGGATGTTCAAGCTGCTTCGGACCGATTTTCTATTTGGCCACAAAGCTAATAATGCCCAGGAGGGGGAAGGGAAACTTTGGGTCGATTCCAAGACGAATTTACCTGTCAAGCTCACTGCGGAGACGACATTAGGCGTCGATGGCAAAAAGCTGTCTGTAGTTTTTGACAATTTTGTTTGGAACCAGCCGATCGACCCGAAATTATTTGAGATGAAAGTTCCAGACGGATTCGATGTTATCGAAGCAAAATGAGGCGACAGTTCTATTGTCGGGCGGCCGCTGACTGGTAACTGATACGAGCGGGATAAGATCGTTACGCCACGATGGAACGGCGGCGGTTGAGATAGTCCCAGACCACAAAGCGGTCCAGGTCTTTGCCGGCGGTGAAGAAGACGCGGCCTTTGGTCGATTCGGCCAGGCGGTAGGCGAACTGGATGTCTTCACTGGTTTGGCTCCAGCTTTGCAGTAGGAAGATGTTGATGGTAATTCCCTCGCGCTGGCAGAGTTGTCCTTCGCGCATGGTGGCGTGTTCGGTGCGCGGGTCGGGCGGATAGAGCAGGAATAATTTGTGGCCTTCGAAGTGGGCGGTCGGCAGGCCGTCGGTGATTAAAACGATCTGGCGGTTCGGGGTGTCTTGCCGCGAGAGATATTGGCGGCCCATTTGCAGGGCGTGCTGGATGTTGGTGAAGTGGTGCGGAATTTGAATTTCACTAACGTCCGGGTCGCTCATGTCGGCCCAGAGGCGGACGTAAGAATCGAAAATGGTGACGGGCTTGGGGAGCAGTGTGGCGATTTCGCCGGTCGTGCGTGATTTGGCGAAGGTGTACATTTCGATAAATTGCAAAAAATCGCCGGGATATTCGCGGCGAATCAAGCCGTCCAGGGCTAATCCCATCCGTTTGACGTTGATGTATTGTCCGCCGTAGCGCATGGAGCCGCTCATGTCCATCAGCACGGCGGTGGCGCACTTGGGCGTGTTGCGGGTGCGATGAATGACAATGTCTTCGGTTTTCATGCGCAGCGGTAGTTTGGCGCCGTCGCGAATCATGGCGTTGATTAGCGATTGGGGAATGTCCATATTGGCCACGCTGTCGCCGAATTCATAGGGCTTGGTTTGCTGCAGTTCGACGGCACCTTCGCCGACGACGGGGCCTTGATGGCGACCGCTGCGGGCTGCCTGCAAGTGCGAAAAGATTTGCTCCAGCAGGCGGCCTTGAAATAATCGGTAGGCTTTGGGGGTAAGTTCGTAGCCGCGCTTGCCGCGCTGGAGACCTTGCTGCTCGGCCATGTGCCGGAGCAGTTCTTCGACTTGGCGCTGCATTTGCGCGAGCTTGTCCATGTCGCCGGGCTCAGCATATTGGGCCAGCTCTTCGAGATTGATCACGCCGATTTGGGCGTTCTTGGCGGCTTCGTCGAGTTGTTTCAGCAGCCGGTCGATCGTTTCAAGTTCCTCTTTAATTTCGATTGCTTGGGGCACGGTTAGCGATGTGCGGCCGGTGAAATCGAACTTGGAGGCCAATTCGTCGACTTCATATTTGTTACCCAGGCGGTCGACCAGTTTCACAAGCTCGCGGGCAAACGGCGAGTTGTCGTTTCCGTGGGCGTACCAGACGCGTTCCAGGTCGCGGATTTGTTCTTCTTCAAAGGCGCGGCGGAAGCGGTCGCGGAGGTTTTTGGGCGGGGCGATTTGCTCGCCGGTTTCGCGATACTCGTCGTTGGCCGATTTCTGGACGGTATCGGTTTCGTACGTTTGAAGAATTTTGCGTTTGCGTTCTTCCAGAGCCGCTTTGAGCGATTCCAATGTCGGGCCAAGGCCGGCAATTTGACTGGGATCGATTTTGACCGCCCGGGCAAGTTCCTCTTCGGAGAGTTCGCGGAGTTCGCCAAAGGCCAGCATGTGCTCGAAGGCAGGCGAGACCATGTCGGGGGGCGGTTGTGTGGGGCTGGGGAATCGCTTGGGATCGTACCGCTGGTACGTATGAATCACGCCGCCGAGTGTTTTGCGATTGGCCATGGAACTATTGTCAAAGTTGCGAGCGCAATTGGGTTGTGCTGTGGTTTGGATCGACGGATAATTGTACCAGCGATGTCAACTTGAAGGCGCTGGTCGTTACTTTCACGGAGAAATGTTCCATGATTAGCCGCAGAGAAGCCCTGTTGGCGGCGATCGCGACAGTTCCGACGGCGTCAGCGGTGTGGGCCGCCGAATCGTCCCGCAAGTCGGTCATGCATTCGACGGTGTTCGATTGGGAGAAGATGGATCCGCAATCGACGAAAGTTGGCGCCAAGCGGGCGGTGATGGATTCGCCGGTTGCCACGCTAGACCGCCTAGAGTGTACCACTACCACGGTCAATGCGGGCGAGGAGCCGCATCCGCCGCATCAACATCCGGAGGAGGAATTGGTGCTGATCAAGGAAGGCACGATGGATATCATGCAAAACGGCGAGCGCAAACGGGTTGGGCCCGGCTCGGTTGTGTTCAACAGCTCGAACGAGTTGCACGGCTTTAAGAATGTGGGCGACACGCCGGCCACGTATTTTGTGGTTAAATGGTGGCCGCCAGGCTCGAGCGGTGATAAAGCAAAGTGATTGCGCGACGCCGCATCCTACAGATATCACGACTGTCGATGCACGTATGCTGGACCGCAGCCAGTTTGCGCGACCGGGGTGATTAGCAGCTCGTGGATGTTGACATGTGATGGGCGATCCAAACACCACACCACTGCCTCGGCAACATCGTTCGCCGTTAGCGGCGTGATGCCTTGGTAAACGGCGGCGCCCTTTTCGTCGCCGAGGCGGACGTGAGCAAATTCGGTTTCGGCGATGCCTGGCTCGATATTTGTGACGCGGATGTTTGTGCCGCCCAGATCGATACGGAGGCCGTCAGTAATGGCGCGAACTGCAAATTTGGTGGCGCTGTAGACGGAGCCGCCCGGCGCTGTCCAATGACCGGCAATGGAACCCATGTTGACGACGTGGCCGGAGTTGCGCTGGATCATGTAGGGGAGAACCAGGCGCGTCATATAGAGCAGGCCTTTGATGTTGGTGTCGATCATTTGATCCCAATCGTCGGGCTTCCCGGTCCAGGGAGTGTCGGCGCCTTTGGCCAGACCGGCGTTGTTGATCAGGATGGAGACATTAGCGACGTGCGAGATTTTTTGTTTAAGGGCGGCCTCGCACTGTTTCAAATTGCGGACGTCGAAGATGAGCGGCTCGACAAGGGTTTTGTGCTGATCGACGAGCTGTTGCTTGAGTGCTTGGAGGCGCTCGGCCCGACGGCCGGTAATGAGCAAATTCACCCCACGGGCTGCCAATTGCTCGGCGATCGCCCAACCGATACCGGCGGAGGCACCGGTGACAAGTGCCCAAGAACCTTTCATGAAATGTCCCCCCTTTGAATCTATAGCACCACCGACGGCTAGACTGAAAGCCTGCGAAGCTGGCGAGCGGATCAATTTTAGCAACCCCGTGCGGTGCGCGTTAGGGCCGCAGGAGTGGTAACCTTGCAAGAAATTCTGCACGGGTTGAACTTGCATAGCACCGCAAAAATAATTTTTGAAAAGCGGCTTGCGAGCTCTTGACGCTACACGCTGCCGGCCGATATATTAAACCATATGGTTAAATATATACCGAAGCCGCTGAATCGCGTGTTTTTCGCCCTTTCGGATCCCACGCGCCGGGCTATTTTGGCCCGGCTTGGAGACGGACAGCTAACGATTACAGCCCTAGCTGAACCGTTTACGATTTCGTTTGTGGCCGTTTCGAAGCACATTCGCGTGTTGGAAGCTGCGGGGCTTCTGAAGCGCAGCAAGCAAGGGCGCGAATATCACTTGCGTTTAGTTCCCGAACCGCTGCGGGACGCGGCGGATTGGTTGAATCAGTACGATCGATTCTGGACCGACCACCTGCACCACATTAAATCTCGGGCAGAGCAGAAAGCCCGCGAACGAAGTAAACCCAAACCCAATTCTTAAACTTAGGAGACCGAGTTATGTCTACCGTTATGACTGAGTCGAACATTCAGGTTCTGGATATTCGCAAAGAAGTGATGATTGCAGCGCCGATCGACATCGTCTTTGAAACGATCAAAGAAAATCACGGCCCGTTGGGCGATCAGAATCTAAAGCTGGAGGCGTGGCCGGGCGGACGGTGGTATCGTGATTTGGGAAACAATACGGGGCACTTGTGGGGACACGTGCAAGTGATCAAACCGCCGAAGCTTCTGGAAATTACCGGGCCGATGTTCATGTCGTACCCGGTGGCATCGTTCCTGCAATACCGGTTGACGGAAGAGAGCGGCGGCACGAAATTAACACTTGTGCACCAGGCATTCGGTTTTATTCCGGCCGAGCATTTGGAAGGAGTGGATAAAGGCTGGGGCGAAATTGCGGAGGCAATCAAAACGAAGGCCGAAAAAAAGCGCGGTTAGCAATAAGACGTATAGTCGGGCCACAAATCGTTGGTTTATCAATCGTAGCGTCATCTCGGGAGTTTTAGCATGAAAACGGTCGACTTTATTCGCAAAGGGTTGGAAGGGAGTGCGCGGGCGGCGCTACTGATGATTGACGACATGAAAGATGCGCCGTTCACCTTCCCGACGCCCAAAGGGGGCAATCATCCACTGTGGGTGCTGGGGCATATGGCGGTGGTCGAAGGACAGGTGGTGCAGCACATCATGCTGGGTAAGCCGAATCCGGTGGCGCACTGGAACGAATTGTTCGGGATGAAGAGCGAACCAACGGCGGATGCGAGCCGATATCCGCCGTTGGATGAGATCCGAGAAAAGTTCCTTGAGCTGCGCGCCGAGACGATGAAACTGCTCGATACGCTGAGTGATGCCGATTTGGATCAGGCGAGCAAAGGCTGTCCGCCGGAGATGAAAGAATTCATCGGCACGTATGGGCAGTGTTTTTTGGTGATCATCTTCAATACGATGACGCACCGCGGCCAAGTGGCCGACGCCAGGCGTGCTGCGGGGCGCAAGCCGCTGCGGATGTGAGGCGGGCGTGCTTTAATAATGCCAGCAATGCCCACCGATGTTAGCTTCTTTAGAATTGCCCGAAGATCGGGGCCTTGCGGCATTCTGTTGCGCGCCTGAGAATTTTAATGAGGATTGCGGCACACGTTTAAAACGTCTCCGAATCGCACGGGAGGAGAGAATGCTGCGGAATTGCTGGCTGCGTTGGCGTAATGCAAAGATTCTGATCGAATCGATCGTCGCCTGTGCCATCGGCGTGGTCGGCGGCGTAAATGTGCGCGGCGCAGCCGCTCAACCACAACAGCAGCTGTCGGTAGCGGAGCCAGGGTCGACGGACATTATGCGCGCCGCGGAACAAATTCCCGCCACGGGAGAAATTTTGCCCGGCAGCGAGGCGCTCGATCGGCTCGACGGAGTGATGAAGTAAATTCTTGCCCGCCATCAAGTGCCCGGCGCCGGCGTTGCTATCACCTACGGCGGTAAGCTTGTCGTGGCGCGCGGTTATGGCTGGGCCGATAACGAGGCGCATGAGCCGGCGGAGCCCACCACGCTGTTTGGTTTGGCCAGCATCAGTAAGCCGATTACTGGTATTACGATTTTGAAATTAGTGGAGCAGGGCCGGCTGCGATTGGATGATCGGGTTTTTCAGTTGCTCGGCGAGTTGCGCGCGCCGCCGGGACACACGCTTGATCCGCGAGTGCGCGATGTGACCGTTCGGATGCTTCTTGAGCACGCAGGCGGATGGGACCGCACGAAAAGCGGCGATCCGACAAGCTTCGGCCAGAAAGTTCACGACGAATTGAACGTGCCGCTGCCGATTAGCATCGATCAATTGATTTACTACATGAACGGCCAGCCGTTGGATTTTACGCTCGGCACCGAGCAGCGCTATTCCAATTACGGATTTGCAATTTTGGGCCGCGTGATTGAGAAAGTAACCGGCCAGCCTTACGAACAGTACGTGGAGCAAAACACACTGGCGCCGATGGGCATTCGCGGCATTAAAATGTCGTCGATGCGCAGTCCGGACAAACAAGCGACATACTTGCCGAACGAGGCCAAGCGATACATCGCTGGAACTACCAAACCGCTTGAAGGAGGACACATTCTCAATTCTGCACCGGCCGGCGGTTGGTGTGGGTCGGCCGTGGCATTGTCGAGATTTCTCACGGCCACCGACGGTAGCCGCACCGGCAAAACTTTTTTTAATGCGGCCACGATGCAGCAAATGCTCGCTCGGCCGGAGCCGCCCCTAATGATTCGCAAAAACGGCGCCTGGTTCGGTCTGGGCTGGGATGCTGTACGCGTAATGCCGAGCTGGCCATTCGATAAAACACCGAGCGGCGCAGTTTCGGGCAGAGCCGACGAGCACGAAATCGAAAATCTTGCTTACGGCAAAGATGGCGGACTGCCAGGTATTTCGACATGGATCCAGCATTTACCGGGCGATATCGATTGGGTGGTTTTGTTTAATGGTTCCAAGCCGAAGGCCGCGCGTGCTGAAGATATTGAGCATCCCGCTGATGCCCCGGAGGGCAATGCATTGCAAGACGCGCAAAAAGAAGTAATTCAGCTACTACGCAGTGTTGATAGTTGGCCCCGCGGCGATTTATTTGAGAAATATCGATGATCTGGGCCGGCGATTGTGGCTGAACCCGCGAGTTATTCCCTTCGATTTGACCGGGCGTCGAAATTCGGTAGATTATCAGCTAGTTATTCCCACCTGACTTCGCCGACGCACACCTACCTTGCGGAGTCAACCAGATCGCTTGCTTGCTGAAAGGAGTTAGCCATGGGCCACAGACACCGGGGCTTCACACTGGTCGAATTGTTGGTAGTTATCGCCATCATTGGCATTTTGATTGCGCTGCTGTTGCCGGCCGTTCAAGCGGCGCGGGAAGCGGCGCACCGCAGCCAGTGCGAAAACAATTTGAAGCAAATGGGGTTAGCCATCCAGACGCATCTGGATGCTTTGAAGCGATTTCCCATGGGCCGCAATCGGTACGATCAGTACGCTGTTTCGTGGGCGTATTATTTGTTGCCGTACATGGAGGAAAGCGCAATTTACAGTGCCTACATTAGCGCTAACCGTGACGACGATGCGGTCAACAGCCAAACGATGCGGACGCCGCTGTCGATTTATGTGTGTCCTAGTCGACGCTCCGCGGCGGCTGATCGAAATTTTGATAACAATGATGGACCACCAGTCGTGTTGCACGCCGGCTCGCTGGGAGATTATGCGGCAAATGCCGGTTTGGATTATATGACAGGTATGACTACCAAAACGGACACGACGGGCGCGGTATACATTCAATTTGGCACTTACGATCCGACGAAGGCCGGGCCGATATTCAGCGCTTCGCGAGTTGCCGTTCGCAACGTGATCGATGGACTGTCGAACACGTTGGCGGTTGGCGAACGGTACATTCCGCCGGTTCCAGCGGGCACGCCGCAAGGAATGGAAGATTACCAGCAAGGCGATACGGCATTCATATCCGGCGATCAGCCACGGACGGTTTTCGCGGGGACGCAGGATGGCTTGGCGACCGGGCCGAATGACCCGGCCCCGGCAAGCAAGTTCGGGAGTGCCCATGTGGGCGTGGTTCAGTTTTTGTTTCTCGATGGCCACGTCAGCCCCATCGACGATACGATTAATAAAACCGAGCTGATGGCGCTGAGCACGATTGCCGGCGGCGAAACCGTGAAGCAGTAGGACCAAACCGGTTGCTATAGGTTGTTGGCCGCGCGGCGACGGCGGCCGCTGAGCAAGTAAAGGTTGGCCCGCACTTCAAACAGCGGATCGGCGGTGGCTTCGATGCCGTCGACTTTTGGGCGGGGGTCGAAAATGATCTTCCGCAGTTCGGGCTCTTGATCGTTCTCGCGCTTGGTCAGGGTGACTGTACCGAACGGGATTTGCTTGCGATCGGCGGGCCACCCGATGGTGGCGTCGTTGACTTCGTCGCCGGGCTCAGCCAATTGCACCATGATTCGATATTTGATCCGGCTCTTGGTGATCCGCTGGTTCAACTCGTCGAACAAAAAGTTGGGCGATTTCTTGGCGGCATCTTCAGGCGAAAGATATTCGTTGCCGGCGTCGGGGAGAATTCGGTAGCGCCCATGCCGGCTGGAGCCGTCGTCGGCGATGAACTTGAATGCCGACACGCCGAAGAATGATTCGCGGGCAAAACTGGTCGGGATGGGCTTGGGAAGTTGGACAAATGCCAGTGCCTTGGGGTGCGACATGACGAACGCTTCGATCGGCGTGGGATGCGGCACGTTGGGACCGCTGGCGGCAATCGATCGATTGAATTCCAAGAATTCCTCGCTGGTGCGAACCGGAAAGCCGTCGGCGGAATGCGCCACGATGTCAGTATGCACGTGCTCGGCCAGCTGAAAGCGAATTGCCATGCCGCGCGGGCTGGCAATTTCGGGATGGCTGTCGGGAACTTCCGGCACGCCGGCAAAATCGGAAAGGCGGACGATTACGTTTACCGACGGTCGGGTTACATGTGGCGCCCGGGTGAGTTTTTTTGCTTCCGCCGTGGCTGTGAACGTGCCGGAGCATATCAATCCCTTGGCATGCACCGGCCGAAAGCCTGGATGTAGACCGAAGACATTATCGAACGATTGAAGCAAGTCCTTACTGAGTTGGTCGGTAGGGGTCGGATTTTTTGCAGGTTTTTTGTCAGTGGCGAGGGACATGAATTTCTCCTTCGAAACGGATTTGTAGACAGATTGGAAACCGTCCGCCATCGATTCCGTCGCGATGGCTTCGACGCCGCCTAACGTGATAACTTGCTTACGAATGGACTGGCCTGCGCTCAACGGTCGGAAATGATTTCCGACAAGAACCAGGTCCGCCGCTCCGATTGATCGACCCAAACTTCAATTAAGCTGGCGGTGGCAATATCTTCGTGTTCCTCGCAGATTTTATGTGCGTCGCGCAAAGAGCGTGTCAAATGCTGATTGTCGGCGCAAAGTTCGGCCAACATATCTTCTGGCGCAACGAATTCCGCGTTGTTATCTTTCAGGCGTTGATGCTTGGCGATGTCGCCGATGGAATGCAGCGTGGTGCCGCCGATTTTGCGGGCGCGTTCCGCGACGTCGTCGGTCATAGCAAAAATTTGCTCCGTGTGTTCGTCCAGGAGCAGGTGATAATCGCGGAAGTGGCGTCCGCTCATGTGCCAATGAAAGTTTTTTGTTTTTACATACAGCGCGAACACGTCGGCCAAAATTCCACGCAGGGCATCGCAGATTTCCGAAACTCCGCCGCGGCTAAGATCGGTCGGTGTTTCCAATGCGTGGTTTTTGCGCGATTTGGGTTGGGCGGCAGTTGCTTGGACCATAGTTTTGTCTCCTGAATTTTGCTGTGTCGTTGTGATTCAATCGTCTTTCATACCAGGCAAACCAAATACCATAATTATTTTGCGAAGATGGTTATCTTACAGCGTTGTTGTCACAATTCACACCGGGGGCGGATTTCGCTGGGCGAAACTGCTCCGCTGGTGCCAGTACGGATAAGCCGGTTGCACGGCGCTGGCGGCATCGAGCCGGGCGATTTGCGGCGCGGTTAAATTCCAGCCGACGGCTTCCAGATTTTGCCGTAGTTGCTGTTCGTTGCGGGCCCCGATGATGACCGTGGCGACCGAAGGGCGCTGCAACAGCCAATTTAGGGCGATTTGCGGAACGTTTTTGCCGGTTTCACCGGCGACTGCGTCCAGCGCATCGACGACGCGGTAAAGGTGTTCCTCGGGAACCTGCGGTCCGACCCCGGTGACCGCCTTGTTTTGCAAGCGGCTGTCCTTTGGCAGCGGCTGGCCGCGGCGGATTTTGCCGGTTAAGCGACCCCAGCCGAGTGGACTCCACACGACGGTGCCGACTTTTTGATCGAGTGCCAGGGGCATCAATTCCCACTCGTAATCGCGACCCACTAAGGAATAGTATGCCTGGTGAGCTACATAGCGAGACCAACCGTAGCGGTCGGCGATCGCCAATGATTTCATCAGATGCCAGCCCGAAAAATTCGAGCAGCCGACATACCGGATTTTTCCGGCGCGAACCAAATCGTCGAGCGTGCTGACGGCCTCTGCGATCGGCGTGACGGCGTCGAAGCCGTGGAGTTGATACAGATCGATGTAGTCGGTTCCCAATCGTTTCAGACTGGCATTGACTGCATTGGTTATATGAAATCGTGACGAACCCACGTCGTTGGGACCGGGACCCATTGGGAAGGTTCCCTTGGTGGAGATGAGCACTTTATCGCGGCGGCTTTTGATCGCCTGGCCTAAAATTTCTTCGGCCAGGCCATTGGAGTAGACGTCGGCGGAATCGAACATATTAAGGCCGGCGTCAAGGCAGATGTCGATCAACCGGCTGGCTTCGGCGACGTCGGTTGCACCCCAGGCTTTGAAGAATTCGTTGCCGCCGCCGAAAGTACCCGTCCCCAAAGTGAGCGCTGGCACCTTGAAGCCGGAAGCGCCGAGTTGCCGATATTCCATAGAATTTCCTCAGAAAATGAATCGATTCGGTGCGGATAGCGAAATAATTTCAGTTCCGCCTATAACGTGATCACGATTTTTCCGATTTGCTGATTGGATTCCAAAAAGCGGTGCGCTGCGACAATTTGTTCAAACGGGAACGTTTTAGCAATTATGGGTTTGAGTTGACCGGACGCCAAGCCGCCGACCACGAAATCGATGCCGCGCTTGAGCCGGGCCGGATCGCTGACAACCTCGAACATGACATAACCGCGGATCGTGAGCCACTTGCCAAGCACATCCATGAGTGGCAACGGCGTTGGCTCGTTACTGAGATTTCCGTATTGAAACAAAATGCCCAGCTGCGCCATAGCAGCGGCCAGTTTTGCGACCGTGGGACCGCCGACCGGATCGAATGCGACGCGGGCGCCTTTATCGCTGGTTAAGCGTTTGACTTCCGCGACCAAATCTTGCTCCTGTGTGGCAATGACGTGCGTGGCGCCAAGTTTTGTTAGCGAATCGCGCTTGTTGCCCTTGCGTGTCAAAGCGATTGAACGAGCGCCGATCATATTTGCAATTTGAATGGCGGCGATTCCGACGCTGCTAGAGGCCGCCGGAATGAGCAGCGTGTCGCCGGCGCCGAGCTTGGCGATATCGATCAGCGCGCCATAAGCGGTCAGGTATTGCATCCAAATCGCAGCCGCTTCGGTCCACGATAAATTGGACGGATGTTTCGCCACGGTCGTGGCTGGCACGATAACTAGATCGCCATAAACACCGTATTGATTTTGCGAAAAAGATGGGACGGTACTGACGGCATCGCCGGGTTTTAAGCCGGTCACTCCGGAACCAATCGCGTCAATGGTGCCTGCGGCCTCGTAGCCCAGCTTCGCCGGAAATTTGGGATCCTCCAGATACTGGCCGAGGCGGAACATCGATTCGGCGCGATTCAAGCCGAGCGCTTTGACGGCGATGCGCACTTCGCCTTCGCCTGGTGGAGGGACTTCAACGTTTTCAATTTTCAGAACTTCCGGGCCGCCGGTTTGGTAAAAGCGGACAACGCGCGCCATGGGTAGTTTCCTTAATCACGAATGAGAATTGAGTGGCCGTAACAAGCACGTGGTTGCGGCTAGTGGGCCCCGCCAGCGACAAACAACAATTCACCGGTGATCCAGCTAGAATCGGCTGAAGCCAAAAATACGGCGGCTGAAGCGATATCTTGCGGCTGACCGATGCGGCCGAGCGGCGCTTGGGCTTCGTACTGTTTGCGGAAATCGCTGTCGACAATTCCGGCCTCATGGGTTCCTTCAGTCTCCACCATTCCAGGGTTGATTGCATTCACTCGGATTTTGCGGGGGCCTAACTCCTTGGCCAGCGTTTTGGTAATGACATCAACGGCTGCTTTCGTGCCGCTGTAGACCGAATATCCTGGAAAGGCTGCGGCGCTGACCACCGAACTGATATTGATGATGCTGCCGCCCCCGGAGCCAAAAAGTTTGACCGCTTCCTGCGTGACGAGGAGCAGCCCCAGCACGTTCAGGTCGAAATGCTTATGGAAATGCTCAGGAGTGATCTTTTCCAACGGCGCGGTTTCGTAGACGCCGGCGTTATTTACCAGGATGTCGAGACGATCGAACGATTTTTTCGTTTCAGCGAGTAATCGTTTGATGTCCTCAGGTTTGGCGACATTTGCCTGTACGGCGATTGCTTTGCCGCCGCCAGCGGTGATTTCCTTGACGGTCTTCTCGGCTCCCTCCTTGCTGGAGCTGTAGTTGACAACGACGGCCGCGCCTTCGGCGGCCATGCTCTTGGCGATTGCAGCGCCAATGCCTTTGGATGCGCCGGTGACGACGGCCACTTTTCCGGCAAGTTTTTTGGACATGATTAGGCTCCCCATTTGAGTGTTGGGTGCAGAAACTCAAACTAGATTCGTTCCGCCTGAATCAAATCCGCCTGGCATTTATCTTTCGCTTTGTAAGGGGCGTGGGCAAGCCCCCTCACACTTCGTACACCATTCGGCCGTGGTGTTGGCTGCGGGAGATTTGCTCTGTGGCGTAGAGTCCGGCGAGTACGAATTCCACGCAACTGGCGCGGACGGCGGGGTCGGCGGCGGCGTTGACTTCAAAGGCTTTATCCCAGGCTGGAGGGACGCGCTTCAGTCGTTCCGCATAGTGCGAGGAGGGGAGCATGTCGCCGACTTCGATTTTTACCCCTTCGGCAAAGATTTTGGACACTTCGTCCAGGCCGTGTTTGTCGACATATTCCTCGAATACTTTTTTAATGGCTTCGGCCATGACGGCGTCGAGCACTTGGCGCTCGGTCATTTGGTGGCTGCCCATCATGTCGAGTTCCAGCTTGCCGAGCGACGAGGCGTAAATGTGACCCAGATCGCTGATGCGCGGCACGGCGGGTTTTTCGCCAAGGCGGATAGAGCGTTGCCGGGCGCTGGCGACCATGGTGCGATAGTTGGCGATGCTGAATCGTGCGCTGACGCCGGAATTGTGATCGATGAATTTACTACGGCGGGCCGCGACGGTGATCTCTTCAATAATCTGCTTCATGAAGTAGGGGACGACGACCGGAAAATCGCCGTCTAGATTTATCGCAGCTTCCTGGTCCATGATTTGGATGCCCAGATCGCGCTCCTTGGGGTAATGCGTGTGGATGACCGAACCGATGCGGTCCTTAAGCTGCGGAATGACTTTGCCGCTGCGGTTGTAGGTGGCCGGGTTGGCTGAAAACAGAATCAAAACATCGATATCGAAGCGGACCGGATAGCCGCGGATTTGCACGTCGCGCTCTTCCAAAATGTTGAACAGGCCGACCTGCACCAACTCGTCCAGTTCAGGCAGCTCGTTGATGGCGAAAATGCCGCGGTGCATGCGCGGAATCAGTCCGAAGTGGAGCGCTTCTTCGGCGCTCATACTGGTGCCGCCGGCGAGCTTAGCCGGATCGATTTCGCCGATGATGTCGGCGAATTTTGTGCCGGGGGCGAGGCGTTCGGCATAGCGATCTTCGCGCCGCCACCAGCCGATGGGAATTTTTTCTTCAGGGTGATCCGCGACGAAGCGGCGACAGACCGTGGTAATGGGATTCAGCGGATCGTCGTGCAGCGGCGCTTCGGGAATGTCGATGTAGGGGATTTCTTCGTCGAGGAAGCGCACCAGGAGCCGCATCAAGCGGCTTTTAGCCTGACCCTTTTCGCCCAAAAACAACATGTCGTGCTTAGCCAATAGCGCGATGTTGATTTCCGGGATGACGGTGTTGTCGTAACCGACAATGCCGGGAAACAACTCGTCGCCGCCGGCCAGCATGCGCAAAAAGTTGTCGTGGATTTCTTGCTTGACGGATTTGGATTGCCAACCGCTTGCGCGAAGTTCTTTGAGAGTGCGAGGGCGGGCGGCGGTTTTAGTCGATTCAACGGAACTAGGCATAATGTGTGTGTTGTCGATGATCGAGGATTCGTGTGAATGCTAGTATGAATTGTGAAGCTGCACAGTGATTCCGATTCTCAGATTATAGCGCTGTCCTGGCTAGAGGTTAAATTTTGTTCGCGTGGGATTGTAAGCCGTGGCCAGGGTGATAGACTTTGAAACGAATTGGTTGGCAATTCGCACACTCGGATTTCGAATACGAATTGCCTGATATGTAAGGGGCGCGTCGAGCGGGAAACTGCAAGGGCGAGCAACGGACAGGCAGCAGGATCTTGGTACCGCCGCTGGACACTGAGTTTGGTACTGGGCCGGAAAGGAGCACTTTATGCTCCTCAGCCGGATTCAATCGGACCGCCAGGTTTCGGAACGGCGGCAGTTTTTACACGCCGCGAATGCGTTTTTGATTTTGGCGGTTTTTTGGGTGTGGACTGCGGCCCCGAGCGCGCGGGCGGCGCAATTGACGCTGCTGACGAATGCGCCGCCCGGGACGCCGCTGGTTATTTCTCCAGCAAAAGCGCAGTCGCAATTGCTGGTGAGCGTAATCAATTCCACTGCCACCGATCCCTCGACCGAATTCATGACAGCTTGGCAGTTTCGGTTGGTGATTGAACCGGATGCTGGCGCCATCGGCACTGTGCAATTTGACGCCGGAGCGAAGCCAACTCCGTATGTGTTCGACAGCGCAACCAACCTGGGGGCGCCTTCGTCCGTAGTTAATGGAGTTTTTTCGGCGCTTGATGTCGCCTTTCCCCCAAGTCCTGGTGTGCAAATTCCCACCGCGCCGGGAGCAAATCTGCAACTGGTTTCGTTCACGCCGTCGACCGATGCGATTGGCGATTTCGGCATTTATGCAGAAGGTTCGTCCGATACATTCTGGGACGATGGAAATGATTCGGCGCGGACGTTTGTGAACGTACCCAGTTCAGCTATGGTTCATATCGCGGATGTATTTGTTAATCCGGCAGGCGATTTCAATCGCGATGGCCATGTGAATGCGGCTGACATAGCGCCGATGGAGCAGGCGCTGGCGAACCCGGCTGGCTATGAAGCTGCGCACAATAATCTTACTGCTTCGCAATTGCTGCTAATTGAAGATGTAAACGGCGATCAAAAATTCACCAATGCCGATTTACAAAAGCTGCTTGTCGATCTAAGAAATGGCGGCGGCTCCGCCGACCCCGCGCCAGAGCCGGCGTCGTTCTTACTGCTCGGCCTGATGTTGCCAACGGTTGTGTTGTTAGCTCGTAGCAAGCGAAGAAGTTTTGCCGAGTCGACTGTGCAAGGTCAGGCTCTTCCGTGAAACTCGGTCTTCAGTTGGCTGGATCGATTGCAGGGTGCCCGGCTGCAACCCTCCGGTTATTTCCACGGCATTTCTTGCGGGGAATGGACACCCTTGATCGACATTCGGCCTGTATACGCAATCGTTTCTCGAATGGAAGCAGCTCGTTGCAAGCATGAAGCCGAACTTGGAATGTCTATGGTGTTTTCATCGCTGTCCGAATGATATTTCCTTGAAACAACCTATATCGTCGGTTAGCATGGCATCTAAGTGTAATTCTCGCTTGGGAGGGGATTCATGCTTTACGGAACTGCAGGCAGCAATCTAGGTCGCCATTGGTGGCGCGCTGCCGCTGTTGTCGTTCAGCACCATCTCGCATGCAATTGGGATGGCGAGAGCGGGCGACAGTGCATTCGGATTTAGGCGCGTTTGAAACGGTGCCGGAGCCTGCAAGCGCCACGCTTACTTTATTGGGGGTTGGAGTGTTGCTGGCAGCAGGGCGAAAGGCTCGTCAGCATATGGCGGCAACGGGGCAATTGAAAACCATCTACTTGAAGAAGCTCACTGAACAGTCGAAAGGAACAATGTGAAAACCTCGGTCGTCGCTTCCCGATTCACTGCTTTGGCCGGCGCAGTTTTAATCATTGTTCTGATTGCCGACATGGCTTCTGCCCAATTGCCGTCTTTCAATGGCGCGGAAGGTTACGGCGGCACGTTCTCGCCGACGACGGCCGATCCGATGCCCGCCGGCGGGTGGCTATCGAACGCCAGCATTTACCACGTGACGACGACCGCCGACCTGCTCGATGCCAACAATAAACCTGTCCAGGGAACTTTGCGCGGGGCATTTTACGACTACACAAACCCGAGTTCGCCGAAAGAACTGAAATCGAACGAAATTGTAGTGTTTGACGTGGGCGGACTGTTTAATTTGACCAACGGCAGCCTCGATATCAAACAGGTCAACAACATTTACATTGCCGGGCAAACTGCACGTAGCCCGGTGATTGTGTACGGTGATACGACGCAAATCACGCACAGTACGGGTTCAACCAAGCAGAACAACAATGTCATTCTGCGGTATATGACATTTCGCCGAGGATCGGCAACGAATGGGAACGACGATTCGTTGGACTTTGCCGGTGGTGGCGATTCCGCGCAGACGGACATCAACCTGGTGTCCACGAACATGATTGTGGATCACGTTTCCACATCCTGGTCTACCGACGAAGATCTGTCGCTTGACGACGGCAATACAAATGTGACGGTGCAAAACTCGATCATGGCCGATTCGCTGCGCAGCGACCATGCCTATGGATCGCTGGTTCGGGCGCGCGTAAATTCCAATGTGAGCTATCTCAACAATTTGTACGCGAATAATTTGAGCCGCAATCCTCGCCCCGGCAGCTACAACAACCAGACCATGAATTTCGATTTCCGCAACAACGTGATTTACAACTGGAAGGATCGAGCAGGTTACACCGGCGGCGCCAGTGATTCCGGGACCCCCACCGAAAACGTCAATATGAACTACGTGGGTAATTACTTGATTGCTGGTCCCTCCACTCCGACGGGCAGCTCGTCAAATACCGCTTTCACACTTGACATCAGCGGCTCGGACCCGGTGAACCTGCACGTATACCAAAGCAACAACGCCATCGACAGCGACCATGGCATGAATCCCGGCGGCGTGCCAAACGGCAGCGACACCGGTTGGGCCATGTTCGCGCAATGGAATGGCACTAGTACGAGTGCCTTTCCAGCGGCATCGCAGTGGACCAACCCGATTGGTTCGGCCGGTAACACCGGTGCGCCGGCCAACACAGTGGCTGCTCCTAGCATGGCTACGATGACCGCTGCCAATGCATATAACGAGCTCATTACCAAGGATGGAACCGGCTATGTGGGCAATTTTTGGTGGGCGCGCGATCCGATCGACACTCGCGTGATAAATAATGTCAAGAACAATACAGATCCTCCACAGGGTGTCGCAGCGGCTTCGCCAGATTCCGCCGAGCTTAGCGCATTGCTTGCCACGCCCACGACCACTCGTGCCGCCGGGTGGGACTCCGATAACGACGGCATGCCCGACATCTGGGAAAAGTCGATGGGCCTGAATCCGAATTCGGCAGCCGATGCCACGACCGATGTTAACGGCGAGAGTTATGTAAATGTTCAGCAGTATTTGGACGAAATTGGCGCGTTTGCCGCGCCCGGTGTGATCACATTCACCGGCGCGAGCGGCGGCAATTTCAACAGCATCGCGAATTGGCATGTTAGCAGCATCGATTCTGCGGGCGTCAACTGGCAGCCCACACGATTGGACGAAGCGCAAATCAACAGCGGCATCGTGGTATCGAATCAAGTCGGTATGCATGCCGGCGTGTTGAAAATCGCCGCAGGCGCGAGCGATACGGCCCAATTAAATGTATCGGGCGGCTGGCTGCAGGTGGATAACCAGTTGATGATCGGCGGCACGGATTCGTCGCACGGAACGCTGAACCTTAGCGCCGGCGACTTGACCGCGCCGATTCTCAGCAAAGGAGTCAACAGCGTATTTAACTTCACCGGCGGCACGTTGCACGCCGGCATCGTAACGTTTGACTTGACGAATCAAGGCGGAACGTTAGCGCCGGGCTACCGCACCAATGCCGTAACCATTGTGAACGCGACGCCAACGGCGCTCAGCTCCATCGGCGCGACCCACGTAATGGGTAACCTGACGTTGCAAAGCGGATCGGTTCAAATTGAAATGGCATCGGCCAGCAGCTATGACCAAGTCGCCGTCGATGGTTTGCTGTCGTTTGGCGGTGCACTACAGGTTTCATTGCTCAATGGATTTTCGCCGACCGCCAATACCAAATTCAGCGTTTTCGATTGGAACAACAGCGCGGGCAAATTCTCGTCCATCACGCTACCGACCCTCGGTAGCGGCCTGAGCTGGAGCACTGCCTCGCTATATACCAGCGGCGCGCTGGTTGTGGCAAACATCAACGCTTTGCCGGGCGATTTCAATCGCGATCATCAAGTGAACGCGGCCGACATCTTCGCCATGCAAAGCGCCTTCGCCGATTTGGGCGCATTTCAAGCGGCCAATAGCGGCCTGTCGGCCGCCGACTTGCTCACACTTGAAGATGTGAACGGCGACGGGGTGGTGAACAATGCGGATCAGCAAGCACTGTTGCAGTTTTTGATCAATGGCGGCAATAGCTTTACCACTGTGCCGGAGCCGGCTTCGGGCTTGCTGGCTGCAATTGGTTTTGCAGCCGCGCTGGTATGCGGACGATCAATTTCCCGCGATCGGCGTCGTTGCGGCGAGCGATGCTGATGACTTTGACTGCTGGATTGCCGGGATCGCGGCGGGAACGGCCGACGGCGGTGCGATCGGGGGCGCTATGACTGCGGCCGGCAATTTAATGGTGAAGGCTGTCCCCTTGCCGATGCTGCTATCGACGCGAATGCGACCGTGGTGGGCTTCGATAATATCGCGGCACATGGAAAGGCCCAGGCCGGTGCCGCCTTTGCCGCTGGCGTCGGGCCCGGCTTTGGTGGAATAGAACGGATCGAAAATCCGGCGCATCACCTCGGGCGCCATACCGCAGCCGCTATCGCGCACGACCAGCTCCACGGTGTTGGCGGCGGCATCGAAACCGAGCTTGATTAAAATCACGCCACCTTGCGGCATTGCCTGTCGGGCATTGATCAGCAAATTCATCAGCACTTGCTGAATTTGATTGCCGTTGGCAAGGGCCGAGGGCGCGGATTCAAATTGGGTTTCCACACGGATGCGGTACTTGCTCATCTCGCGCTCCAAGAGCAGCAGCGAATCGCTGATCACGCGAGTCAAGTCGGTCGGTTCCAATCCGCTAGAGCGGTTGCGCGCAAAACTTAAAATGCCGTTGGTGATTTTTGCCGCGCGGTTGGCTGCGGCCAAGATTTTATCGAGGGCCTTGTCGCGGGTTGGGGTATCCTTGTGGCGCAAGCCGATTTTCGCGTAATTCAAGATGGTCATCAGCACATTGTTGAATTCGTGGGTCGTCGTGCCGACCAGTTCGCCCAGCGCGGTTAGCTTTTGCGCTTGCGCAAGCTGCCCTTTGAGTAGCGCGATTTGTTGTTCGGGCGTGGGCTGATCGTCGTGCGTTGATTGCGTCATTGCGATTTTTCGTCGAAGTACATTTTGCGCGACCGGCAAAGTCGCACCGGTGTTCCCCGTCCGCCTGGATTGCGCTGGCTGGCTGGCCGTCGCAGTTTCGTCGCAACTACATGGCTTAGATCGAGTTGCGTTGCGATCGAACTACTTTGAATGTATCGTCGGACTCGCCTGGGCAACTGTAGGGCAAGCCGTTACAATCCGCGGCCCTGCCAGGGGTCAGGAGCAGGAATCCGAGTCATTTATTTCTAGTTTGGGCTCAGGAATTAGGGAGAACACGCCATGCTCACGATCGAACTCTTGGAAGAAGCATTGGAACTGGCTCGCCGCGCCGGTTACAAAGTGCGACAAGAATGGCTGGAAGGCTGCGCCGGCGGCGCCTGTGTGATTCGTGGGCAGAAATGGTTATTTTTGGATCCCACGCTTACTCCGGCCGAGCAGTTGGAAGAAGTGCTCAATGCGCTGTGGGCCGATCCTGACGTGGCAGCCATCGATCTAAGCCCCGAGCTAAGCGAAATTGCTCCGCAGCGCAAAGCGGCGTGAAGTGCGAGCGATTGGCAAACTGCTATAGGCGATTAGCGCGCCGGCAGCGGCGATCCCATCGCCTGCGTTATGGGGAGGCGTTTCGATAGAGTCCCTGTGCCTCAATATATTTCTCGACGGCCCGGGGCGTTCGGTAACGGATGCTCTGCCGGGCGGCGACTCGGCGGCGCAGATCGGACGCACTCAGATCGATCGTCGGCATTTCTACGCGACTCTCTCGCGCTAGAGCCAATCGTTCGGGCGCCATTAGCCGCGAAAGAACTGTATCGTCCGGCTCTGGAGCGCCCGTCCGACGGACGACTACGGGAACGGCCAGTGTGCAAATTTGCTCGGGCTGACGCCAGCTGGGCAAATCAGCCAGAGAATCGGCGCCCATCAGAAAGAATAATTCGCGATCTGGTTGTTCGGCGTGCAATTGCTGGAGCGTATCGACAGTGTAGCTAACACCGCCGCGCTCAATTTCGCCTGGATACACACTAAATGCTTCGTGTCCACCAATGGCTAACTTAAGCATTTCAATCCGATCGGTTGCCGCCGAAATCGCGTGATTTTGCTTGTGGGGCGGAACGGCTGCCGGCACGAACCAAACAGCATCCAAGCGGCACTGTTCGCGGCAACATTCGGCCAAAATCAAATGGCCGTAATGCACGGGATCAAAACTGCCGCCAATTAGACCAAGTCGCATAACAATTCGGAACCCCATTCGCCGGAAACGCGATCCAGGCCTCTAAGGCCTCTAAGTGAACTAATGGACAGTTATGCCGATAACGTGTCTAATGTAGTTATAACGTGCCGCAAAGCAGGTGTAAGGCTGCGTACCGATCTGTCTGCCGCTCAATATGTCGCATCAACAGCCACTTTTTGAATTGGAGCCGGCGCCGTGGGAAATGGATGCGGCGCAGGAACAATTAGTGGCCACGGTCATCTTTAGCGGCGGGGTTGATAATACATTCGATTACAGCGTACCCGATGGGTTGCGAGGCCAGTTGGAAGTCGGCCGGCGGGTGCGGGTGCCTTTCGGTCGATCGAATCGCATCGTGACCGGCTATTGCGTTCGGCTGGAAACCCGCCGCGACATGACGCGGCGGCTAAAACCGCTGGCGGAGGTTGTCGATCAGCGCACGCTGTTGTCCGGCACCATGCTACGGCTCACGCAATGGATGGCAGAGTACTATTTATGTAGCTGGGCCGAAGCGTTGGAGGCAGTTTTGCCGGCGGGGGTGCGTAGCCAGGCGGGCACGCGGCGGATCACATTGCTGTCGCTTGCGCCGGATGCGAAAGAGAAGTTGATGAAACTGGCCGCCGCCAGCGGTGCGCCGGCTGAGTCGAGCGAGGATTGGAAACTGAAATCGCCGGGCTTTACGCTTTCCAAAAAACAATTCGAAATTGTCCGTTACGTGGCGGCTAGTCCGCAGCCGATCGAGCCGCGGCAATTAGCCCAGGCGCTGAAGTGCACACAAGCGCCGATTACGGCTCTGCGGCGCAAAGGCATTTTGACGGCTACGACACAACGGATCAGCGCCGAATCGCAGCGCGAGGCGGCGGCCGTTCGACAGCCGAATTTTGAATCAAACGCAGACCAGCAAAAAGCGCTGCAGGCAATTCTCGATCCGCTGCGCGAGCCGCGGCATGAAACGATTCTGATTCATGGCGTTACCGGGAGCGGCAAAACAGAAGTTTACATTCGGGCGATTCAGGAAGTCATCAGCTACGGCCGGCAGGCGATTGTGTTGGTGCCGGAAATCAGTCTCACGCCGCAAACTCGGGAGCGATTCCGTTCGCGATTCGATAGTGTTGCAGTGCTGCATAGCCATCTGCGCGATGCGGAGCGGCATTGGCATTGGGAGCGGATTGCCCGCGGTGAAGTGCAGGTTGTCGTTGGAGCTCGAAGCGCCGTGTTTGCGCCAGTGCCGGATTTGGGGCTAATTATTTTGGATGAGGAGCATGAAGGTTCGTTCAAGCAAGACAGTGCCCCACGGTATCATGCACGGGAAGTGGCGTTGTGGCGGGCTCGCGAAGAAAACGTGCCGCTGGTGCTGGCTTCCGCTACACCATCCCAGGAAAGTTGGTATCGGGCGCAGCAGGGGCAATACAAATTGGTGGAAATGCCGCGGCGGGTATTCGATCGGCCGATGCCGGCGGTCGGCACCATCGATTTGCGGAACGAATTCCACAGCCGGCATTCGCGCGGGGCCATATCTCGGCAAATGCACCAGGCGATTGAAGCGGCGCTGCGCGACGGCGGGCAAGTGATTTTGCTGTTGAATCGGCGAGGTTTCGCGACGCACATTCAGTGTCCCGCCTGCGGTTACGTGGTGCGATGTCCGCAATGCGATTTGCCGCTTACGCATCATCGCACGGAAAACATCGCTCTGTGCCATTACTGCGATCATCAAGAAAGCGTTCCGCAAGAGTGTCCGGAGTGCCATGCGCACGGGATTCATTTTCGCGGGGTGGGAACGCAGAAACTGGAAGCGGAAATTCGCTCCCGGTTCCCCGAAGCTTCCACCTTGCGGATGGATACCGATGCGATGAAAGCGCCCGGCAGCCACGACCGAGCTTTGACCAAATTCCGCGAAGGCAAAGTGCAAATTCTGCTGGGCACGCAAATGATTGCCAAGGGTTTGGACTTTCCCAATGTAACGCTGGTGGGCGTCATCAACGCGGATACCGCGCTGCATTTGCCCGATTTCCGGGCCGCGGAGCGGACTTTTCAACTGGTGACGCAGGTAGCAGGGCGAACCGGCCGCGGTGAAAAAGGGGGCCGCGTGCTGGTGCAAACATTCAGTCCGGATCATCCGGCGATTCGCGCTGCGGTGATGCACGATTTCCGGGCCTTTGCGGGTGAAGAATTGCCGCTCCGGGCCGCGCATGGTTATCCGCCATTGACGACGATGATTCGCCTGGTAGTGCGCGGGGCATCGCACGATCAGACGCGCGCATTTGCGCAGTATTTAGGCCAGCGATTGAGAGAGGCAATTGATCGGATTGCGTCGGGTAATGGAAAGCAATCTGCATCAGGCGCAGAGATTCGAGTATTGGGTCCGGCGGCGGCGCCGTTTGCGAAGTTGCGTGGACAGCATCGTTTTCATTTACAATTGCAAGGAGCCAATGGCGACAAGCTACGGGCTGCAATTCGTCAAGCGTCCGAAGGATTAGTTGTGCCCGACGAAATGTTCTGGACGGCCGATGTCGATCCACTGGATATGCTGTGAGAGGGACGAGGATCGAGAGGTGCGTGGAGAGACGAAACTTAATCAGATTACTGATTGCAGAATGCAGATTGAAGATTGAGCGGGCTAAGATGCAATGCGCGAAAGTAACGGGGATTGCTCTAGTTCGGCGCACGCGGCTGCCGTAAAATAACGGGGTTAGTTGAATGACGAGCGCCGGCCAACCCCGGCCGTTAAATGCAGTCGTCCAACGGACCGCCGCTTCGTTCCACAATTTTCGCTCTGCACGTTCACCCTCCAGGCTGGCTTCCCCATGTCGTACCGCGGCGTCAAACGTGTGTTGGGTGAAACGCGCTTGGAGCTAAAGTGCCTGGTGCTGTTTGCGATTTGCCTGTTTACGCTGATCGGCGGCAGTTTCTGGTGGTATGGCAGCCGCACCGAGGATTTGGTCATTGATAAAGCACGCAGTACGGGACGCGATTTAGTCCAAGCAGCCTTGTTTCAGGAACACTGGAAATATTTGGACAGCGATTCGTCCGCGACAGGTGGTTACCGACAATTTAATGAAAGTCTCGGTCATAATCTGCAAACGCAGTCATATACCTACAGATTTATTTCGCCGAAACCTAAAAAACCCGAACTGCAAGCGCGCGATCAATACGAAGTATGGGTGTTGGAACATTTTCCGCCGACCATTCCCGTCGTCTCGCAACCGCGCGAGTCAGCAGGCGCGAACTTAGATGCCAGTTTAGATTCGGATGTTACACCGGTCGATCGATTGCAGCCTGACGAAAATGGTGAATATGAATTTGAATATTATGAGCCAATTTACGCGACCAGCCGCTCGTGTACCCTTTGCCACGACCAATCGGTCGTCTTGGGGAGTGCCGGACTTCAACCTCCGCCGCTACCTATGCAGGAGGGCGATTTAGTTGCCGTGGCCAAAATTGTCATGCCCGATACCACGCAAAAGGCGCTCAATCGGAATCGGGCGATATTCCTGGCGACGGCCGTGATGACGGTGTTCCTGGCCATGATCGCTAGTTACGCGATCGTGCGCTATGTGATCGTTAAGCCGCTTAAGCATTTGCGCGATGTCAGCGACGAAATTGCCCGCGGCAATATGCAGGCCCGGGCAGAAATTCACACGGCCGACGAGTTTGAAGAGATGGGCATGGCATTCAACAAAATGGTGCGGCATTTGGTCAGCACGCAGGACGAGTTGAAGTATGCCAACACGACGTTGGACGTCAAAGTAGACGAGCTGGCGCAAACGAACATGCGGCTGTATGAAATGAATCGCTTAAAGAGCGATTTCTTGGCCACGATGAGCCATGAGCTGCGGACGCCGCTGAACAGCATTATCGGCTTTTCCGAAGTGCTCGATTCCATCAAATCGCTCGACGACAAGCAGCGCCGCTACGTGCAAAACATCCAGAAATCGGGCCGCGTGCTGCTAGACATGATCAACGACATTTTAGACCTAGCAAAAATCGAAAGCGGCAAAATGGAGATTCGCCTGTCCGATTTTCGCATCGACGGCGTGGTGCAAGCGCAGTGCGATTTCTTCCGCCCGCAAACCGAACGCAAAAACATCGATTTGGAAATCGACGTGGAGCCGGGCCTTTCGGAACTGTTTCAGGATCAGGTCAAGGTGCAGCAAATTCTCAGCAATTTGCTGTCGAACGCGATTAAATTTACTCCCGAGGGCGGCCGAATTACCGTGCGTGTGCGGCAGGATGTCGAAAGCGGCGATTTGCTATTGGTTGTTGCTGATACCGGCGTGGGGATTGCTGAGGAAGACCAAGTGACGATTTTCGAAAAATTCCGTCAGGGATCGGCAGCCATGGCACAAGGGGATGCCATTACCCGAGAACACTCTGGGACGGGGCTTGGCTTGTCGATCGTCAAAGAACTGTGCAAACTGCTAGGTGGCGAAGTATCGGTAGAAAGCCAAATCGGCCGCGGGAGCACCTTCACGGTTCGATTGCCGTTCACCTGCGCCGGCCAGCCGCAAGTGGATGCCGCCGTGAGCGATAATCTTGAGGAAATGCTGCGTCCCAAGCGGCAAGAAATACAGCACACGCTGGAACGCGCGGTGCCCGCCGGCCCCGTGGCGGAACGCTAATTCTTCACACGGAATCTGTGGATAAATCTTTCCCAATGCCCAGCGCCGAATCGCCATTGCCCGTCGTCAATTTATTTACCGACGGCGGGTGCAGCGGCAATCCGGGTCCGGGAGGATGGGCTTTCATCCTGCAGCATCCGGAGTCCGGCAAGGAGATTGAGCACGCCGGTGCGGAGCAGCTTACGACCAACAACCGCATGGAATTGCTTGCGGTGATTCGCGGTTTGGAGGCGCTGAAAAAGCGCTCGCAGGTGGAATTGTTCACCGATAGCGAATACGTGCGGCAGGGTTTGATGCAATGGATGGCCAAATGGAAGGCCAATGGCTGGAAACGCAAGGTCGATTCCCGCGGGAAACTTGGCGAAGTGAAAAACCTCGAGCTTTGGCAACGGTTAGATGAATTAATTGCCGCGCATCGGCTGAATTTTCACCGTGTGGCCGGTCACAGCGGGCATCCAGAAAACGATCGATGCGACGAACTGGCGGTTGCGGCTTATCAAAAATTCTTAGGACGGTGAGCATCGCGGCGGCGAGGCGGCGGCAGATCGCGAGGTGATGCGCCGTCAGCTCGCGAAATTGATAACTACGGTCAGCGCGCGCCGCTGTACAAACGCAACGTGTTGCATTTGTTCAACCACTGACCGCGCGAAAAAATCGGCAGCCGCAAATCTTTGCGACTTCGTGCTTCGTAGAATTTGACAGCAGGTCGTTTGTGAGACAGATTTGAGACGACCACTTATCGTCGCAATGGATTGGGCCAGCTTCTCGTCCGACCCGAATCGATTGCCAGTTTTCAGAATTCTCCTTTGCCCGTACTCGCCGGTGTGCCTCATTGCAGGCCAACGTCCATTCTTGGGAGGTTACGATCCATGAATCACAGTAGCCGATTGGCTCAGTCACGTTTTACGACTTCACCTCGTCGAGGCGATCAGTCGCGGCGTGGTGTGATTACAGTATTCGCCGCATTTTTGATGATCTTGATGCTGGGCATGGTGGCATTTGCAGTCGACGTGGGCTACATGATGGTTGAGCAAACACAGTTGCAATCTGCGGCCGATAGTGCGGCTATGGCTGCCGCGGCGAATATGTCGGGTATTCAGTCAAACATGCTTTCTGCGGCTCAACAGTATGGCGGTTATTACAATGCCGGCGGCAAAGCAGTGAGTATCGCCAGCTCCGATGTTCAATATGGAACCTGGAACAGCACTTCGCGCGCGTTTACCCCCGGCGGTTCGGTGAGCAACGCGATTAAAGTTACTGCGCGGCGAGATAACTCGACCGGTGCCAATGGAACATTTTTCGGACGCGTGTTGGGCCTGACTTCGTTTAGTATTCCGGTGTCGGCCGTGGCGATCGCCAATCCGCGTGATATTTGCTTCGTGGTTGACTTGTCGGGGTCTATGAATGACGACACAGTAACCGGTTATGGCAGCAGCGCCTCGTATCGTAGTTCAGGTTACTCCAGCGACTATTCGACCATGATGCAGCAAGTGTTCACGGACTTTAACTTTGGTACCTATCCGGGCACGACGCAAAAGCCTGGGCAACCGGTCGACTCTAGTGCGACTTGGAGTGGATCGGGGTCGCATGGGCTGTATTCATCGAGCGGTCCCTTGTCCAAGAGTACGATTTCTACGACGTATAGGATCAAGAGCACTGATTCGACGAGCACGGCACAGCAGAAGGCTTACAGTTGGATGATCGACAATCAGGTTGCCTCGATCATGCCGAATGCGAAGCCGACACCCAAAAGCAGCACCAGTTCCAGTTATACTTACTGGCAATCGTACCTGTCGTATATTACTGGAAACAGCAGCTATGTAATTGGCTACCGCAGCTATGTATCGTGGCTGATGGACGAGTGCGGGCGAGATCAGAAACCTGACGGCAGCGATTACGGCGAGATATCGGTTAATAGTCCGAACTGTCCCTATCACACTGAGACTGTAGGCAGCACAAGCTTTTCGTTCCCACCCCGCGAATATCCGACGCATTCACAGCGTCGGTCGGTAATCGCCGGCTTACAGGAGGTACAAAGCCACAACAGTACGATCAGCGATCCGAATCAAATGGATTGGGTGTCGATTGTCACCTTTGACAAAACAAACGACGTCGCTACTCGCGTGGCGCTCACTAGCACTTACAGTACGGCGATGACTAGCGCCACAACGATGCAGGCAGTGGGAGAACAAGGGGCCAGCACGGATACCGAAGAAGGGCTGCTGGCCGCTTATAATCTCATCAAGCCGGCAAGCCAAGGCGGCACGGGACGCGAGAATACCCAAAAAATCGTGATCCTGCTGACCGACGGTGTTGCGAACTTGCATGACAGCAGCAACTCGACGATCAGTTCCTACGAAGCTGCTAATCCCAACACCTACAATGGCGTTTCGAACTATTACGGTTCGAGCGATTATAACAGCGACGCCGCCTTCATGCAGGCCGCCGCGATGCAAAGCAACAATTGGAACGTTTACGCGCTGGGCATCGGTTTAGCCGTCGATTGGGATTTCATGGACCGCATGGCTCGCGTGGGCGATACCGCGGACAGCAACGGCCAGGCGCCGCGCAGCAGCGGAGATCCATCGACGTACGAGGCTGAAATGACGGCCCTGTTGGATCAGGTTATCGACAATCCACAAGTTCACCTTGTGCAGTGACAAGAGAAACGTGAAATCGCCACGGAGTGCACACTGTACTCCGTGGCGAGAGTAACGTTATCTGAACAGAAGCACTTCATCGCTGCTGTAAATCGTGTTTCATTGCAGCGAAAGCTCTTGGGTGTTCTCGTCGTAGGCCAGCAGGTTGCCAAATCGCGCCCAGCGCACAAATGTCTGAAATGTTTTTTCGTGATTCTCCTGCGGCAGGCGCAGGATAATCGTTTCCTCCACGAAATCTTGATGTACCATGTGCTCGGGCTGGCGCGCAATGGCGTCGTAGATCTCGCGAAATAACCGCAGCTTCAATAGCTGCTCGCGCCAAATCGATTGACGCTCTTCCGCTGAAGCACTTAGAAATTTTCGGCCGATGGTATCCAACAAGACCATCCGTTTGGGCGTATCGACAAATTCCAGCATTTCCGCGGCACGCACGGTTTTGATGATGTCGCCGAATTCTCGATGCGTATCGGCCGCAATGCGGAACAGTTCCTCCTGGCCGCCGCGCGCGTCCAAGTATTCCAGCAACCCCACGATCTCGCTCGAACTCGTTTCGGGCAGCGGCTCCATCGCCGGCAGACCGGAGCGCGATACCAGTGGCGGCTGATCGGGTAACTCCTTGCCGGTGATGATTTCGTGGAGCTGATCGACCATGGCGTTGAATTCATACGAGCGATAATTTCGCGGCCGAGGCAATTTGTTTTCCAAAATCGTGCGCACGCGGCCCGGGTTCGCTCCGAGCACCACAATCCGATCGGCCATGTAAACCACTTCTTTGATGTCGTGGCTGACCATTAATATCGACGAAGGATTTTTATCCATCGCCGCCCAAATATCGACGATTTCCGCGCGCAAGCTTTCCGCCGTTAGGGCATCGACATGGCTGAACGGTTCGTCCATGAACAAGATTTCCGGATTGACCGACAGCGCGCGGGCCATGCCGACGCGCTGCTTCATGCCGCCGGAAAGTTCTCGCGGGTAGGCCTCTTCAAACCCGGCCAAACCGACCATGCGGATGACGCGCTCGGCCCGGATTTTCGCTTCTCCCGGCGGGACATTGGCGGCCGCGAGCACGACTTCAATGTTTTGCGTCACAGTGAGCCAGGGATAGAGCGCGAAACTTTGAAACACAATCGCGGCGCCGGGATTCAACCCGATCAGCGGCTGTCCGTGATATAAAACCTCGCCATGCGTTGGCCGAATCAGGCCGGCAAGAATGCGCAAAATCGTCGATTTGCCGCATCCCGATGGGCCCAACAGCGCCACAATTTCGTTGGGCTGAATCGCCAGCGTGATGTTGTCCAGCACCAAAAGTGCTTGGCCGTTGGGCTGCGGGAATTCGTGCGACAGGCCACGCCCCTCGCACAGCACGGTGGCCGCTTGCTCAATCACAGTCGTGGCAGTCATCGAACTCATTATGCATCGCTCATGGATTCGCGCTCACTTCTCACTCCGCTACTTACTCAACGAATATCGGCGCTCCGCGATTTCGTACAGTCGGCGCCACACCGTCCGGTTAAACAGTACCACTACCGCCGCCATCACCAGTATGCTGGCGGCCAACAGAGGAAAATTTCTGGCCGTTGATACCGCGCTAATTTTGTTGCCCAGGCCGCCCGCTTCCAGAACCTGGCCTTTGTATTTTACAATCTCGGCCACAATGCTGGCATTCCACGCACCGCCGGCTGCTGTTACCCAGCCAGTCACCAAATACGGAAACACCGCGGGCAAGTACAGAGTACGAAATCGCTGCCAACGGTCAAATCTGTAACTGCGCGACGCTTCGCGCAAGTCTGCCGGAATGGCCATCGCTCCGGCAATGACATTGAACAAAATATACCATTGTGTGCCTAATAACATCAGCAAAATACAGCCCCAACTCAGCGATATTCCCGCAAATTGCAGTCCGGCAATCACCAACGGAAACAACATTGGCGCCGGGAACGAAGCCGCCACTTGCACCACGGGCTGAAAAATTCGCGACAATCGGGGCGACAATCCAATGGCCAAACCGGCCGGCAATGCCCAAATGGTTCCAACCGCCGTCGACACCAACACGCGTGACAGCGTCAATAGTGCCGCAACAAACGTTTCGCCCCATTCTGCCAGCGGAACTTCGCGTAGCAGGCCGATCAATTTCAAACCGCCATACGCCAAAAACCCCAGCAGAATCGCAAAAGCTGCCAGCGAAAACACGGTTCCCCAAACAGAATGCGAAACGGTTGTTGACTGGGGCGGTTCGTGACGAACCGGCGCCACAGCCTGCTTGCGGCGGAACATGCGCCCGAAAAATTCCCCGCAAACCACGACAATTCGCGATCGCCGCAGCCAATTCAAAAACCAGGAGCTCATTATCGGCTGGTCGCCCCCTTCTTCCACCCGGAATTTTTGCGACCACACCACCACCGGCCGCCACAACAATTGATCCAAGGCCACAATCATCACCAGCATCGCAAACAAAGCCCACAACATGGCGCCGATTCGGTTGGCATCCATTGCCGCCTGCATGTAGGAACCCAAACCGGGCCGCCGAAAATCGTCGTCGCCCAATTGGTAAGTTTCGCAAATCATCAGAAAAAACCAGCCACCAGCCATGCTCATCATGCTGTTCCACACCAAGCCCATCGTCGAGTAGGGCAACTCCACCCATTTCAATCGTTGCCACCATGTGAAGTGATACGCCGTGGCCGCTTCTTGCTGGTCTTGTGGTATCGACCGCAGCGAATGGTAGTAGCTGAACGTCATGTTCCACGCCTGCCCGGTAAAAATCATCAACACCACCGCTAATTCCAACCCCACGTTGTTGTAAGGAAAAGCAGCGCTCAGCGCCAGCAACAGGCCCGGCAAAAATCCCAACACCGGAATGCTTTGCAAAATATCCAAGAGCGGAATCAACACGCGCCGGGCCATCGCATCTTTAGCAGCCCAGTAGCCATAAATCAGCGTGAAGATCAGCGATATGCAGTACGCCAACAAACCCCGCGCCAACGAAATTAGCGTGTAACCCGGCAATGCCCAGGGAGAAAGATTAATTTCCACCGTCGTCCGATGCGGGGCCGTCCACTCGCTGGCTAAATCGATCACGGCATACAAAATGCCCCCCAGGGCGACCACCACCAACAGATCGACCCAACTAAATCGCGGCGGGCGGCGCAATATGCCCATGGCCCCGCCCCATGCCCTGCGCCAGATGTCTTGTGGTTCCGACATGCGTGCGGTTTCGTTTATTTCGGTTTGAAGCGGTTCGCAAGGCGGTTTGCGCCCGCTGCGAAAGCGGCCTAATATACGCCGTTTCACAGTCAAGGGGCAGTCGAAAAATCGTTCTCAGTTTACGATATTAGGCCATTTACTGAGCTGGCTATTAGTTGTTCAAACGATATTTGTCTTGACGAGTATCGGTCGTGCCCGATATGCTTTCATTGAGTTCAGCACTTTGCATTTCGATGCGTTGTCGCCAGGATCAATCGCAAGGACGTAATCGATATGTTTCGAAACCAACAATCGAAAGATCCATCGCAGCCGCTGGGTCGCGTCATCGTCATTGGCGGTGGGCCGGCCGGCTCAACTGTCGCCACATTGCTCGCCCAACAGGGATGTCAGGTTACGCTGTTTGAGCGCGACCGCTTCCCGCGGTTTCACATTGGCGAGTCGCTCATTCCGGAAACGTTTTGGGTGCTCGAGCGGCTGGGCATGGTCGACAAGCTCCGCCGCAGTCATTTTACAAAAAAGTACAGTGTCCAGTTTATCACGCAGCACGGCAAACTTTCCGAGCCATTTTATTTTTGGGACAACAAACCGCACGAGTCGTCGCAAACTTGGCAAGTCCGCCGCAGCGAGTTCGACCAGCTCATGTTGGAAAATGCTCGCGAGCAGGGGGTCGACGTGCAAGAAGGTGTGCGCGTTTTGGAAGTGCTGTTCGAAGGCGAGCGCGCAGTGGGCGTCCGTTTACAAACCGCCGACGGTGTACTGCGGGAAGAGCGCGCCGAGGTGGTTGTCGATGCCAGCGGTCAAAGCTCGTTGATTATGAGCCGCCTTGGCTTACGTGAGTGGGATCCGGTCTTGAGAAAAGGCGCCCTGTGGACCTACTGGAAAAACGCACAGCGCCAGATCGGTCGGGACGAAGGCGCCACGTTGGTCATCCAGGTAGAAGGCAAACATGGCTGGTTCTGGTATATCCCACTGCACGACGATATCGTCAGCATAGGCGTCGTGGCCGCATTCGATTATTTGTTCACTAATCGCGCCACCAAAGATTATGAAAAGATTTATTTCGAAGAAGTTGCCCGATGTCCCGGCCTACAGCCGCTGATAGCCGACGCCACTCGCTGCGACGAATTCCGGGCCGCGAAGGAATATTCCTACCGTTCTCGGCAGGCTGCCGGCGATGGCTGGGTTTTATGCGGCGACGCGTTCGGATTTTTGGATCCGCTTTATTCTTCCGGCGTGCTGTTGGCGCTCAAATCCGCCTTATTGGCAGCCGATGCCATTGCCGAAGGATTGGCCAAAGGCGACACCTCCGCAGCACAACTGGGCCGGTGGGAAGCCGATTTCAATCGCGGCATGGACCGCATGCGCCGCTTGGTGTGTGAATTCTACGACGGTTTCAGCTTTGGCCGTTTCGTCCGCCGCCACCCGCAACTTAAAGGCCATCTCACCGATTTGCTCATCGGCGACTTGTGGGTCGATGGCAAGTTCGAAGAGGTCTTTCGTCTGATGGACGAAATGAAGGCGGAAATGGCGGCGACAAGCGAATAGTGCCTTGATTTTGCGGCAAGCCTTGCACTTCTGTGATCGAGAAGCCGGTATTCTGGACTGGCTTCGGGATGCCTATTGTAGATTGTTCGCCTTAAGGATTGACAGGCGGAATTTCTTGGGTAAATTGCTACTTTTTCAATTGAGACACAGTCTCAATTGAAACATCATCTGCCTCTTGTGCTTGGCGAAGGCGAAACGGCAGATGTGTAAAGCTATTAATTGTGCAGGAGATACATATATGAGTCGTCGGCCTAATGCAGCGAGGGCACATCAACATCGGAGGTATCCGAGCGGATTTACGCTGGTCGAACTTTTAGTAGTGATTGCCATTATCGGCATCTTGATTGCCATTTTGCTGCCGGCGGTGCAAGCGGCTCGAGAAGCCGCTCGGCGAACGCAATGCAAAAATAATTTGAAGCAAGGGGGGCTGTCGCTGGCCAATTATCAAACTGCGAAAAAGGTTTATCCGCCATCGATGAATTGGAGCGGAGTCGTGGGGGATTCTTCTGATGATATTTCGGCTTGGTCGCGGCTGTTGCCCTTCATGGAGGAAGGTCCGCTGTTTGGAAATTACACCGCTACAAGCACGGAAGACCAAAAGATGCCCGACGGCACACCTGTGATGAGCATTCGGATTGCGGCCTTTATTTGTCCCACGGATCCGAACGACATGAAGAAATTGAATGCCGATGGAACGCCCAATTCGTATCCCGGAAGCTATGGAATTAACTTCGGACCCTGGTTGGTCTTCGACCCCACAAATCAAACCAAACCTTCGGGCTCCTTCTATCCGAACAGCCGTTTAAAGCCGGCCAGTTTTAGCGACGGCTTAAGCAAAACATTGATGGCGGCGGAAATCAAAATGTGGAGTCCTTATTATTCCGGCACTACCGCCATTGCTACGATGCCGACTACTACAAGCAGTATCTGCGGATTGGGTGGTTCGACCCCAAAGATGGGACCTAACCCCACGGACAATAAGGAACACACCGAGTGGGGCGACGGTAAAGTTCAACAGACCGGTTTTACGACCACTTTTACTCCCAACACTAACGTTGCCTGCACCTACAACGGCGCCATCTATGATGTCGATTATGTCGGCTCCGGCGAAGGCAAATCGACCACGGTTGCCACTTATGCAGCGGTCACAGCACGCAGCTACCATAGTGGCCTGGTCAACACCGTGTTGATGGACGGCTCGGTCCATTCCGTTTCCGACGGTATCGACTTGACCACTTGGCAAGCGCTTAGCACCCGCGCCGGCGGCGAATCTGCCGACTTTAGCAAAGTGCAGTAGCGCAAATATAAAGCCGCCGTGTTCGTCGGCGACAAGCCAAGCGAACACCGCGGCGGAGCGTGGTTAGGAATAAGGGTCGAAAATCGAGCTTCCGGCGAGCGGCTTTCTATCTCTCAGAGCGTAAAACCGAGACGGTTGTTACGGCCGGTTTGCCATCCAGACCGAAACCGCTGAATCGTGCCAAAAGCCGAAGATTTGGCCGCCCTTGCAAACTTTGGGCCAACTGATAAATTGGTGGCTTAAACTGTTGGCAATACTAAGGCTAGGATTTTTTAGCAAATTCCTGCCCGTGAGTCGGCGGCATTCTTTTCGGGCCGCGCTCGTGACGGACAGGGTGGGGGTATATCCACAAACAGATGGCTATTACCAAAGAGCGCAAACAGGAACTGATCGGTAGTTACAGGCGCAAAAAGGATGACACGGGATCGCCGGAAATTCAGGTCGCGCTATTGACCACGCGCATTGGCGAATTGACGGGGCACCTGAAGCTGCATCCGAAAGACCATGCCAGCCGGCGCGGACTGCTAATGATGGTCGGCAATCGGCGAAGATTGTTGGATTACCTGAAAACGGTGGATCCGCAGCGCTACCTGGACATCATCAAGCGGCTGGAAATTCGCAAGTAGGCGGCCGGCGTCTAGGTTCCTGGGTGTCTAAGAACACCGCTCAGCGCCAAGCCACTCGTTGCAGGAGCGCCGCATTTATCACACCCATACCACAACGACACACAGGCACCCATTCACAGGAACGAAACATTGAAAGCTAGAGTAGAAAAGCAAATTGGAGACAGCGTATTTTCGATTGAAACCGGTTTTTTTGCCAAACAGGCCGCAGGCAGTTGCCTGGTGCGGTATGGCGACACCGTAGTGATTGCCGCAGTGGCCAGCGGGCCACCGCGAGCCGGCGGCGGCGACTTTTTCCCGCTCACCTGCGATTACCGCGAGCGGACGGCGGCGGCGGGGAAATTTCCCGGCGGCTTTTTAAAGCGGGAAGGCCGGCCCACGATGAAGGAGACACTCACCTCGCGGCTGATGGATCGCCCCATTCGCCCGTTGTTTCCCGCGGGTTTTTTGGATGAAGTTCAAATTCAATCGTTTGTATTGGCTAGCGATCGGCAGAACGACGGCGATATCTTGGCGATGAACGGCGCCTCGGCAGCACTTTGTCTTTCGCCGCTGCCGTTTCAGGGGCCGATTGGCTCGGTGCGACTGGGCATGATCGATGGCAAGTTCGTCCCCTTTCCCACGCAAGATCAACTGGAGCAAAGCGAGTTGGATTTAATCGTTTCTGGAAGCCGCGATGCAGTGTTGATGATCGAAGGCTTTGCCCGGGAAATGCCGGAAGAGCAAATGGCTGCGGCGTTGGCCGAAGCGCATCGGATCATTAAAGAAATTGTCTCGCTGCAGGAAGAATTGGCCGCGAAGGCCGAGGTGCAAAAGGCGGAATTTGTGCCTGCGCCGGATGATGGCGTGTACGACAAACTCAAATCGAAATACTACGCCGCCTTCAAAACTGCCAAGCAAACCGTGGGCAAACAAAACCGCGCTACCGCGGTCAAGGAACTCAAGGAAAAGGCGCAGGCCGAATTGATTCCCGATCCGGCAGCCGAAGGCGCGATTTCTCCTGCAGCGTTCTCGACCGCCTGGCACAAACTGGAAGAGCGCGTGGTCCGCGATCTAATTCTTTCCGGCACTCGGGCCGACGGGCGCGACAGCAAAACACTGCGCGATATTGAGTGCCTGGTCGATGTACTGCCGCGGGTGCACGGTTCAGCCGTGTTTCAACGTGGCGAAACGCAGGCACTGATTACCGTTACGCTGGGCACCAGCAAAGATGAACAGCGCGTGGATGGGCTCTTCGAGGAATACGCCAAAAAATTCATGCTCGATTATTACTTCCCGCCGTTTTCGGTTGGTGAGGTAAAGCGGATTACTGGCCCGGGCCGACGGGAAATCGGCCACGGCGCGCTGGCGGAACGAAGCGTCAAGCCTGTGCTGCCGGCTCCGGAAGAATTTCCGTACACGATCCGCGTGATGTCCGACATTTTTGAATCGAACGGTTCCAGTTCAATGGCCAGCGTTTGCGGGGCCACGTTGGGATTGATGGCCGCCGGCGTGCCGATCAGCAATCCGGTGGCGGGCATTTCCATCGGCCTGGTTAAAGATTCGGACACCCAATGGATTTTGCTGACCGACATCATCGGTGATGAAGATCACTTTGGCGACATGGATTTCAAAGTGGCCGGCACCCAAAAAGGCATTACCGGCATTCAGCTCGATCTGAAAATCGACGGCATCAGTCAGCAAATCATCGAAGGCACCTTGCAGCAGGCCCGCGAGGCGCGGATTAATATTTTGCGCAAAATGCTCACGGCAATTCCGCGGCCACGCAGCGATATTTCGCCCACGGCCCCACGGCTACTGCGCACGAAGATCGATCCGGAAAAGATCGGCGCACTGATTGGCCCGGGCGGCAAGACGATTCGCGGCATTCAGGAGCGCACCGGCGCGGTAATCGAAGTCGACGACGACGGCACCGTGATTGTGGCCAGCGACGATGCAGCCGGCGCAAAAGCGGCCATGGAGCAGGTGGAAGCGCTAACCGCTTCCGTGCAAATTGGCCGAATATACGAAGGGCGCGTGACCAGCATCAAGGATTTCGGCGCCTTTGTGGAAATTTTGCCCGGCAAGGACGGCCTGTGCCACATCAGCGAACTGTCGGACGAATTTGTCCGCAGCGTCGGCGACGTGGTCAAAATGGGCGAATACATTCAGGTGAAAGTGATCGCCGTGGACGATCAAGACCGCGTGAAACTCAGCCGTAAACAAGCCCTGCGAGAATTAGGCGGCAGCGATGGCGGTGGTGGCGGTCCTGCGGAAGGAAACGGAAACGGTCCTTCCGGCCAACATCGTGAAGGAGCGGAAAGCCGGGGCCGGCGAGATTAAGCGGAAGTGCTCGTTGGCGAGCTAGCTATCACGGCCGTCCGATGATTGATTCTGGCAAAACTTCTGGCGACGGTCAGCGAACCGCTGCCGATCACTACACGGAACTCGCGGCGCTGTCCGGAGGGCTTGCGCACGAGATCAAAAATCCGCTTTCGACCATCCGGCTCAACATGGAATTGTTGGCCGAAGACTTGGCGGAATCTCAAGACCCCAGCACTCGCCGCGCGCTGACCAAGATTCAACTAGTGCAAAGCCAGTGCACACGGCTGGAGAATTTGCTGAACGATTTTTTGCGGTTTGCGCGGCTCGGGCAGCTAAATTTGCAACCGGCGGATTTGAATGCCGAAGTGGCCCGGGCATTGGATTTCTATCAACCGCAGGCGGACGAAGCGCACATCGACGTAATCCGGTATTTCGATCCGGAATTGCCGGTCGTTCAATTGGATAAGGAAACCTTTCAGGCCGCGCTGTTAAATCTGGTTCTTAATGCGCAGCAGGCGATGACCGGCGGCGGGCAGCTTGTGGTTCGCACTCGGGAATTGCCCGGCGCGGTGCTCCTGGATTTGATTGATACCGGCTGCGGCATGGAACCGGACGTGCAGGCCCACATGTTCGAGGCGTTCTATTCCACCAAGTCTGGTGGCAGTGGTTTGGGATTGCCCACCGCCAAAAAAATAGTGGAAGCACATTACGGCCGGATCGCGATGGAAAGCGAAGTGGGCCGAGGCACCAAGGTGACAATTGCGTTGCCCACGCCGGTTCGGTTGGCAGGCGTTTCGCAGGACGACGGCAAACGGGTGGCAAAAAATCAGTGAAAAGCCGCCACTAGTCAGAGCCGGCTCAGAATCGCTATCATCGGCCGGATGACACCTGCTGCTGATGTAGATGCTGCGGCGATTAAAGCCGCCGACATTCATGTGCTGATCGTCGATAATGACGCAGCCCATGCGCATACGGTGGAGGAAAGTCTGCAGCGCGTGGGCTTTCAATGCGCCGTGGCCACCTCCGGCACGCAGGGAGCCCAGATGATCGAAAATGGCGCGTACGACGTTGTCATTACCGATTTGAAAATGGCCGATATCGACGGCCTGGAACTATTGAAGCGGACCAAGCAGTCGCTGCCCGAGGCGGAGGTGATTTTGGCCACGGGGCATGGTACGGTGGCCTCGGCAGTGTCGGCGATGCAACAAGGAGCTTTCAATTATTTGCAAAAGCCGCTGGATTTGGCCCAACTGCGCGTCGTGGCGGAAAAGGCAGCGGAATCGGCCCGGCTGCGGAAGACCAACGAAGAGCTCAATCGCCGGCTAGACGAAAAATACGGTTTCGAGGGGGTCGTTGGATCGAGCCCCCAAATGAATGCGGTGATTGAACGGCTGCGGCGTATCGCTCCCACCGACGCCAGCGTACTGATCACCGGCGAAACAGGAACAGGCAAGGAATTGGTCGCACAATCGATCCATCAGAATAGTCCGCGGAAAACCAAGCCGTTTGTGGCGCTTAACTGTGCCGCATTGAGCGAGAACATTTTGGAAAGCGAACTGTTTGGCCATGTGAAGGGGGCCTTTACCGACGCCTCGACCGATCGCGTTGGCAAGTTTGAATACGCTCACGGCGGCACGCTGTTTTTGGACGAAGTGGGCGATATGCCGCCACCGACGCAAATCAAATTGCTGCGAGTGTTGGAAAGCGGCGAGATCACCCGGGTAGGCAGCAACGATCCGATCAAAGTCAACGTGCGAATACTGTCAGCCACGAATCAAAATTTGGACGATGCCATTGCGGCGGGCACTTTTCGCAGCGATTTGTATCACCGGCTAAAAGTGGTGACGATTTCTTTGCCGCGGCTGGTGGAAAGGTCGCAAGATATTCCGCTACTGATCGAGCATTTCATCCGGCAGTTTTCCAAGCGACATCACAAGCAGATCAAAAGTATGTCACCGGCCGCCCGGATCAAGTTGATGAGTTACAACTGGCCGGGCAACGTCCGCGAACTGCGAAACGCCATTGAGAGTATGATCGTGGTCGATTTCGACGGCGTGCTGGACGTAGACGATTTGCCGATGGAATTTACCGAGCAAACAACTGGAGCAGCGGCAACTGGTGGTGAAGGAAGTGGTCAAAACGCGGCTGCAGCCGGGATCATGGCGCTGGTGGGCAAGCCGCTTGAGGAAATTGAGAAAATTACGATCGCGGAAACATTAAAACTTACCGGCGGCAATCGCGAACAAGCGGCCGAGATGCTGAAAATTGGTGAACGGACGCTGTATCGGAAAATCAAGGAATACGGGCTGTAAAACGCACGACGCGCAATGCCTTTTATCCGCCAACTATCGCCGAGCGTGGTTAATAAAATCGCTGCCGGCGAAGTGATTGAACGGCCGGCGAGCGTGGTGAAGGAACTTTTGGAGAACGCGGTCGATGCCGGCGCGACACGGATCGATGTGACCGTGGGCCAAGGGGGCGCGGAATTGGTCCGCGTGGTGGATAACGGTTGCGGAATCAGTGCGGAACAGTTGCCGCTGGCCGTGGCGCCCCATGCTACCAGCAAGATCTCCGAAGCGGATGACCTGTTTCACATCGGGACGCTCGGTTTCCGTGGCGAGGCACTGGCGTCGATCGCCGAAATCAGCCGGTTAGTGCTGCGCAGTCGGCCAGTCGATGCCGAAGCTGGGGCGGAAATTGCGGTTAGCGGTGGGCATGCCGAACCGGTAGCGCCATGCGGATGTCCCGTCGGCACGGTCATCGAAGTCCACAATTTATTTTTTAACACGCCGGTGCGGCGGAAATTCTTGCGCACCGCTCAAACGGAATTGGGTCACGCCAGCGAGGCTTTCACCAAAATTGCGCTGGCATTTCCGAAAATTCATTTCACGCTGCGGCATCATGACAAAACAGTTTACGATCTGCCGCCGGTCGAGTCCTGGACCGAGCGTATCGCGGCGGTGTTCGGTGGCGATTTGGCCGACGCGCTGATTACCGTAGAAAGTGTTGATGGCGAGGTACGGCTAACAGGCTATGCGGCCCATCCAAGCCAAACGCGCAGCCATCCGAAGATGCAATATGTGTTGCTAAACGGACGCGCGATTCGAGATCGGGCTTTGCAGCACGCTTTGAGCGAAGCGTATCGCGGGCTGGTTCTGACCGGGCGATATCCCATTGCATTCTTGCGAATTGAAATGCCGCCGGAAGCTGTCGATGTGAACGTGCATCCTACGAAACTGGAAGTGCGGTTTGTGGATTCGGGCCGTTTGTATAGCCAACTTTTAGGCACGTTGCGGACGAAGTTTTTGACGGCGGATTTGAATACGAAACTGCGCCCGGTGAGTTCTTCTGTCGCCGGTCAGGCATCAGCAGGCTGGGAACAGGTAGTGGATGCTCCCGGCGATCCGAACTCTGCGGTAGACGAAAGACAATCGTTCCGTCAGCGCCAGGAGCTTGTGGCATGGGCGAAAGGGGAATTGACCGGGCACAAAGTGGCGGGCGTTAGTCAGGCTTCCGGGGCCACGAGTCAAGACTTTGACACCCGTGGGCGCAAGCCGCTTGAGCTGGTGCGAATCGATCGGCCATTGATCCAAGCGGCGGCAAATCGCTCGAGCATGTCGGTTAAACAGGATGCCGATCAAGAATTCAAGCATCCTGAGCCCGACCATCTTCCAAGTGGAGAGGGAGCCCAGGACGGAACGCGCTCAAACGAAAGTACAGGAAAAAGTCATCGTCAGTATCCGGAGGGTGGAGCGCCGGTTCCGGCGATGCAGGTTCATAATCGTTATTTGATCGCCGAAAGCGACGAGGGATTCGTGGTGATCGATCAGCATGCGCTGCACGAGCGGATTTTATACGAGCAGCTTCGGGAGCGGGTTTTAGCCGGCGCGCTAGAAACTCAGCGGCTGTTGGTGCCGGAAACAGTCGATTTAAGTCCAGCCGAAGCGGCGGCGGCGCTAACCAATCAGGAATTGCTCGCCAAGCTGGGTGTCGAAGTGGTGCCTTTCGGCGGCGACACAATTCTTGTCACTTCGTATCCGGCACTGTTGGCGAATTTCCGGCCTGCCGAAGTGCTGCACGATTTGGTGGGCCGACTTATGGCTGAAGGAAAGAAGCCGGAGCGGCGCGATATGGTCGACGAACTTTTGCACATGATCGCCTGTAAAGCGGCCATCAAAGCAGGCGATCGGCTATCGGCGGACGAAGTGGCGGCGCTCGTGGAAATGCGGCATTTGGCGCAAGACAGTCATCATTGTCCGCACGGCCGGCCGACGGCGCTGGTCTTTACGCGGGAAGAACTGGACCGCCAGTTTTTGCGGACGCAACCGCGGAAATCTCCGCCTTGGTAGAGTCGGAAAAGCCCGGCGGTTGACGTATAATCGTTCTGCGGCCGCGTGCGGAGATTCGGGTTTCCGGGCTTATAATTAATCGTTGCATCGCTTCGGGATCCAAACAACCAGGCCGCCATCCGCGAGTCGTCATTCATATTGTCATTCGTCGTTCTCCAAAGTTCGCTGTGCTCACCATGATTTGCGTTTCGATTGGCCGTGGCCGACATCGCCACATGATTGCGGAGCATCGTCACCTGGTAAGCCAGGGGGCGAAACTCGTTGAGTTACGCCTGGATTACATCAATGGAAAGGTGAATCTAAAGCGGCTGATGGCCGAACGGCCTTGCCCAATCATCATGACCATCCGTCGAGATGTCGACGGTGGTAAATGGCGCGGTACCGAAGAAGAGCGCCACATGCTGTTGCGGGCGGCGATTGTGGACGGAGTGGATTTTATCGATCTGGAAGAAAACGCCGCCAAAGCGATTCGCCGCTACGGCAAAACTAAGCGGATTGTAAGCCATCACGATTTTCGGCAAACGCCGGACGATTTGGCCGCGGTTCATGCCCGGCTGGCGGCGCTCGACCCGGACATTGTCAAAATTGCCACCATCGCCAACAGTCCGCAGGATAATTTGCGGATGATGCAGTTAGTGCAGTCCGCAAAAGTGCCGACGGTGGGAATGTGCATGGGCGACTTGGGAACGCCGTCACGCATTCTGTGCGGACGATTCGGAGCTCCATTTACTTATGCGTCGTTTCATCATGAACGATTGCTGGCGCCCGGACAGTTGAGTTTTGAGCAGATGGTAAACGTGTACCATTACGATTCCATCGGCGCAGATACGGCGCTATACGGTGTGATTGCGGATCCAATCGGCCATAGTTTGAGTCCGCTGGTGCATAACACGGCCCTGCGGGCGTCGGGAATCGATGCGGTATATGTGCCGTTTCGCGTGCCGGCGGAGCATTTGGATCAATTTCTCGACAATACGAAGCAGTGGGGCATTCGAGGTTTGAGCGTGACGATTCCGCACAAGGAAGCCGTGCTGAAACGGCTGACGAAATTCGATCCGGCCGTGAAAGGCATCGGCGCGGCCAATACGTTAGTGTTCGAAGGTAATGACGTGATCGGTTACAACACCGATTTTCGGGTCGCCATCGATAGTGTAGCCAGGGGCGTGCATGCGGTCCTAAAAGGTGAGGCCGATCAGCTGCCGCCGGACGATGGTCTGCAAGGTAAAACCGCCTTGATATTGGGCGCCGGCGGCGCTGCCCGAGCGATGGCGTACGGACTGAAGCGACACGGCGCCAATGCAGTGGTTTGCAGTCGCACGCTAAAACGCGCGCAGCAATTGGCCCAAGCCATGGGATGCGATTGCATCGACTGGAGCAACCGCCACGGCATTTCTCCCGATATCGTGATCAATTGCACTCCGATGGGAATGCATCCCAACGTCGATGAAACGCCATACGACCGAGGTCATTTGCGCGCCGGAATGGTGGTGTTCGACATGGTTTACAATCCGGAGAACACGCTCTTGATCAAAGAGGCGCGGGCACAGGGTTGTCAGGTGGTTACCGGTGTGGAGATGTTTGTGCGGCAGGCGATTTTACAATTCAAATTGTTCACGGGCCTCGACGCCCCGTGGGAACTGATGCGCGATACGCTGAAGCGCGCCATTGGTCCCGCGAAAATGTGAGCTGCCGTGCTAACATGTTTATCGCCCTAATTGGTTACCGCGGCTCAGGCAAAACAGCCGTCGCCCAACTGGTGGCGCTGCGGTTGGGATGGGATTGGGTCGATGCCGACGTGGAAATTGAGCTGCGGGCAGGCAAATCGATCGCGGCGATTTTTGCCGACGAGGGAGAGGAAACGTTTCGCGATTTGGAAACAACGGTGCTCGAAGAACTGCTGCAACGTGACAAAGCAGTGTTGGCGTTGGGGGGCGGGGTGGTACTGCGGGTAGAAAATCGGCGGCGGCTCAAGAATGCCGTTGATGCCAGGGGCGGTAGAATCGTCTGGTTGAAAGCTTCTTACGGAACATTGTGGGCGCGAATTCAAGCCGATAAGACGACCGCGGTACGCCGGCCGAACCTTACTGGATTTGCCGGTGTTGAGGAAGTTCAACGATTGCTCGGCGAGCGTGAGCCGTTATATGACGAATGCGCCGATATATCGATCAGTACGGAAGGGAAAATTGCGGACCAGGTGGCGGAAGAAATCGCGACGTGGGCGAAGAAGCAATCATCGGGCAATTCACGGAGCTAACAATAATTGAGATGCCGTCATGCGCATTGTTGATTTACGCAGCGATACCGTGACGCGGCCCACGCCGGAAATGCGACAGGCGATGGCGCAAGCCGAAGTAGGCGACGACGTCCTGGGCGACGATCCCACGGTGCTCCGGCTTCAACAGCGGATTGCGGAAATGCTGGGCAAGGAAGCGGCGGTGTTTGTTCCTTCCGGCACCATGTCGAATCAAATCGGCCTGCGCGTGCATTGTCAGCCGGGCGATGAATTCATTTGCGAACTCAGTTGCCATATTTATCGGTATGAGCAGGGAGCTTATGCCCAGCTTAGCGGCTTGGTCACTCGCACGGTCGAAGGCGAATATGGCGTGCTGCGATTGGAACAACTGACGGGCTTGATTCGCGGCGGTGACGATCATTTGGTGAACACGCGCCTGGTGTGCTTGGAGAACACGCACAATCGTGGCGCCGGAAAAATTCAACCGTATGACGAGGTAGTCCGGATTTGCAATTGGGCGCACGAACATGGATTGGCTACGCACCTGGATGGAGCCCGGCTATTCAATGCGGTGGTGGCGACGGGTATTCCGGCGGCCAAATGGTCGCAACATTTCGACACGGTGAATGTGTGCTTTAGTAAGGGATTAGGCGCGCCGGTTGGTTCGGCATTGGCCGGATCAAAAGAATTGATGGCTAAAGCGCATCGGGCTCGCAAATTGTTGGGCGGTGGCATGCGACAGGCGGGTATCATTGCCGCCGGAGCACTTTATGCGCTGGAGCACAATGTTGAGCGGTTGGCGGAAGATCATGCCAATGCGCAAATTCTTGCCGAAGCGATTCGCCAATGTCCTGGGTTGGAATTGAAGCCGGCGACGGTGGATACAAACATCGTGATTTTTCAAGTCGACCCGAAGCTGGGAACAGCCGAAGAATTCGCGGCACGGCTGGAAAAGCAACGCGTGCTGACATTCGACATTGCCGGCCAATCGATCCGGATGGTAACGCACTTGGATCTAACCCGCGAAGATGCGCAGCGCGCAGCGGAAGTGGTTAGAAAAGTTGCAGCAAGATAGGGCATTATCAACAAGCCATGCCAAAGCAAGTCATCTACAAGATCACGTATCCCAATGGAAAGATTTAGGTGGGGCAGGATCGGACAGACAGTATCAATTATTTTGGCAGTGCTGACAGCCTGTTAATTGCGGCTGATTTTTCCCCCGACCAGCGCAAATCATTCACCATTACGCGAGAGATTCTTTGGGAATCGGATACGGCCACTCGTTCGGAAGTCTGCGCGAAAGAACTCGAGTTCATTCGGTCCCTGCGATCAAATGATCCGCGATTCGGCTACAATCGTTGGCCGCCGACTCGTGCAGCTATCGACGCCGGCGACTAACGATCAATTCTTACAAATGCGATCCGCCGCTCGGATGCCGCACGCGCAGGAAGTGAGTGCGCTGATTCATCGGCAGCGCTTGCAAGCGGCGAATTTGGTCGACGAGCACTCGCTCGCTTTCGGCTTTTAGACCCTTCAGAGCGGTCTTGCGGTCATTTTTCTTCTTGACGTTTTTCTTCTTCAAGTGTTCTCTCCAAAATCTCCAGCACCGCCAAATCGCGTTTTCGCCCAGTCGCGCGTTTGCTCTTGATTATATCTGCTAAGTCGGCAATCAGCAGTTCATGGTTGCCAAATTTCATTCGCGTAGCCCGGGCACGCAATCCTTCGAACGACCGAATGCCGTGTAGCCGTGCCATAAAATCGAGCTGCAAACCTTGATCCTCATTCGTCAAGCGAAACAACTCAGAAACAGGATAATAGGGCCTGAGAATATCGGCCTGAAGCATCCGGGCAATCGCTTTGAGCTTTTTCATATTCGCGGTCGTCTTCCGGAACATGAAATCGATATCCAATGTAGTGACCGGCGCGCCGTGTAAGGCCGCGGCAGCATTGCCAATCATAATTGCTTCGAGCCGGTGCTCCGCTAATGCGGCGGCAATTCGATTTAATAGTGGCTGGGCATTCATGGGAAATCATAGCTTTTTCTTGGCCGGCGCGCTATGCCGCAAGCAGCAACGAACTGATCAACAGTTCCTGTTAATCGCTAATCGCTAGCCGCTAATTGCTCCGCTCTCACAACGTCCAGCCGTCGAACAGTTTGTTGCGGAAGCGGCTCCATTCCGGCACGTTGGCGGCGGCTTGAGGGTTGTTGGCCAGCTCGGCCACCCATTCGTCCATGCGGCGCAGGCGCTGGGCCAATTGTTGCACGACGTTGTAGGCCAACTTGAAGGCCGCCCACACGCCCTCCTGAATCATGTCGGCGTAGTCGGCGTGGGAAATCTGAATCAGTTCCACAGGTCCGCGGGCGCGAACGTCGGCCGAGTGAGGCGCCGGATGGAAGAACGACATTTCGCCAAAATGATGGAACGGCTCCAGCACGGCCAGCACCAGCGATTCGGCCGGTTGATGGTTTTCTTCGCCAGGCTTCAATCGCCGCACCACTTCGCATTGACCCGACGTCACAATCCACAGATCGCGAGATTCATCGCCTTGGCGAATAATATATTCGCCGGCAGCGAATTGCCGCATCCGAATTACGTCGGCAATTTGCCGGAATTCCGATTCGTTCAGGCCGTTTAGCAGCGGAATGTGTCGAAGCGTTTCCAGATTGAGGGTAACGGGCATTCAGGAAATCCCTCCTAATACAGTAGCTCGTCCGACTCGCCCGATAGCGATGATATACGCTGCGGTACGAAGTGTCACGTGTCTTTGTTCGGATAGTTCCCACACGCGCTGAAATGCTTCTGATAGCACCGCGTCGAGCTCTTGCCTCACCCGATTGATTCCCCATTGATAGTGCTGGCGGTTTTGGACCCATTCAAAATAGCTGGCCGTGACGCCGCCGGAGTTGGCCAAAATATCGGGCAGTATGATTTGGCCCGACTTGGCGAAAACTTCGTCGGCATCAGGATGCGTGGGAGCGTTAGCGGCTTCGACGATGACAGGCGCTTTGATGCTGGCGGCGTTGTCGCGCGTGATGACGCCACCCAGCGCGGCGGGGACGAGCAAATCGACGTCCAACTCCAACAGTTGCTGGTTCGTGATTTTGTCGCCTCCTTTGTAGCCCCCCAGGGAACCATGGTGATCCAACGCGAAGCGGAGGACTTCCATGACGGGCAGACCCGCGGGATTGTAGTATCCGCCGGTCACATCGCTCACAGCAACGATGGGGCACTCGGCTTCGTGCAGAAATTTGGCGGTGTGCGATCCGACATTGCCAAACCCCTGAATGGCGACGCGGGTCTGTTGCGGCTTGCGGCCCAGCCGGCTGAGCAGCTTCAATACAAAGATGCCGACGCCGCGGCCGGTGGCTTCTTCGCGCCCGGGCAGACCATACAGCTCGACCGGTTTTCCGGTGACGCAGGCGGGGCTGAAGCCGTGATATTTGCTGTATTGATTCATGATCCAGCCCATCACCTCGGCGTTGGTGCCCATATCGGGGGCTGGAATGTCGATGTCGGGGCCGATCATGTCGTGAATGCCGTCGATGAATTTGCGCGTGATCCGCTCCAATTCGCGGTGACTGAATTTGGCTGGATCGATGCCAATGCCCCCTTTCGCGCCGCCGTAAGGCAGATTCACGACGGCATTTTTCCAGGTCATCAAGGCCGCCAGCGAGCGGACTTCATCCAGGTCGACCTGCGGATGATAGCGCAGGCCGCCTTTCATCGGGCCACGGGAATTATCGTGCTGCACTCGATAACCGATATAAGTGGCTAACTCCCCGCTGTCGAGTTCGACCGCAATTTCCACCTGCACCTCGCGCCGTGGGGTGATCAGCAGCCGCCTCATGTTTTCGGTCAGGTCGATGTGGTCGGCGGCACGTTCAAAGTACAGCCGCGTGGCGTCGAAAGCGCGCATCGTAAAAACCTAGGGTGGCGGCTCAAGAGGAATTGCGGCTGATGATAAAAGTCACCGCGGGAACCCAGGGAATCTTACCTTTGCATCGCTGCAGCAACAAGTTGACAGAGGATTTTTCGATTGGGCCTTGGAGTACGGTGGTGCTGTCAAGATCGTCCTCTGCCATCCGGTCGCTCGGAGGAGTACACTGGTAATAAGAGGCATCTTGGCGGCAGTTCGATACGAACGTGCCTTCGCCATCAATCCCGCGATTTCCAATTTATGCCCGTTTCGATTCCTGAACTGTGGAATTTGATGCTCGCCAGCCGGTTGGCGTCGCCGGTGTCTTTGTCGAATTTGCAAGCCCGATTCAACCAAGTGAAAGGTGCGGAAACGGAAAGCAATGCCGCGACACTGGCCCAATGGTTGATCGCGCAGGGCACGCTGAGTCTGTATCAAGCAAAAGTGCTGTTGGCGGGGCAGCCGGGGCCGTTTATCTACGGCGACTATACCGTGTACGATCGGGTGGGAAGTGGCCGGCTGATGGGAGCATTTCGGGCGCTGCATCCTGCCACCCGACTTCGCGTATTGTTGTGGTTTCACTCCGGGCCCGTAGTTCACAATCAGCAGTGGTGGTCGGTGCTGGTGGATCAAATTGCGCTCGCGGCGCAAGTGGCGCATCGGCACGTGGCCCGGGTCTATCATCTGTGCGATTTGGGACAATTCAAATTCACGGCGATCGAGGATCTTCAAGGCGACAGCGCCGACGTCCAGTTGGCGGCCGGTCCGATTCATTGGGCCGTGGCAACCCGAATGGTGCGACAAGCGGCTTTGGGTTTAGGTCGAATGCACGAACTGAAACAGCTGCACGGCGCTATCCGTCCCGAGAACCTGTGGATTGACAAAGAAGAGAACGTGAAGCTGCTCATGACTCCATTAGCGCGTAGCCCATTGGCCGTACCCGGTCCCATTGACCTGTCGGCGGTTCAGCAAAGCGACGAAGTATTGCGTCAGGCAGATTACTTGGCGCCCGAAATGGGTCACGCTGGCCACGCGCCGGGACCCTGGACGGACATGTATGCACTGGGATGCACGTTTTTTCATTTGCTTGCCGGGCGGCCGCCCTATTCGGGCCGCGACGTGTTATCGAAATTAGCCAGCCATTCCAGCGAGCGAATCCCATCGTTGGAATCTGCCAGTGTGCCGGCGCCGATCGGCCAGGTTCTGGCCGCCATGTTGGCGAAAGATCCGGCGCGGCGCGTTCAAAAGCCGCGGCAGGTGGCCGATGCCCTTACGCAGGTGCTGGGACAATTGGATCCTGCGCAGCTACGTTGGCCTGAATCGGCAGTGTCGAACAAATTGCCTGAGTACGAGTCGTGGTTGCAACCGTATCAATTGGCGCCCGAATCGCAACGAAACTGGGCGCCAGAAATTCAAACGCCGCCGATCCTGGCCGCCAGCTTGCGAGCCGAAGAATCACCGAAGGCACTGGAATTCGTTCCGCTTCCAACTGCACAGTCACAACCGACAATAGCCCCTTCGACTGCGGCAGATGTATCGACCGCCTCGCGAACGTGGAGTGATCCACTGCGCACAACTCCGCCGCCAGTTCGATCGGCCCCGCAGCAGCCACCAACCGGCGGCAACCTTTCTGTGCGTGGGTCGGGCCCTGTTGCATCGCGCGGCGGGCCGCCGTCGTCTGACGCGGATCTGATGAACCATCCGCTGCCGGCAATGGTTTTTCCGCCGGACGAAGCCGACGCGGTCATTCCCTTTGCATCGACTGACTTTAAACAGCATAATCGCGGAAACCAACGCACGTTGCTCACTGCCGCGGCGGTGGCTGCGTTTATGCTGACGCTGATAATCCTGTGGGCTTCGATGCGGACACAACCACACGACGGCGTCCAAAGCAAAGATAAACCCGGATCGACAAGCACGCTTGAATCCAATAAAGAAGTGCCAAATCCGATTGAAGCCGGCAGGTCGAATGATACAGACAAAGCGCCGAACAAGGCGCCGACGAAGAATTCAAACGATTTATCTGGCTCTGGCCGGGTGGATACTCCGTCGAAGAGTTCCCGATATCGTGGGCTGCGAGTTCGATTTGCCAATTACGAGGTAAAGGCTGCTGACGCGGAGCCACTGAACTCTGCCGGAGCGAAGGATGCCGGCGCTGTGCCACAAGCGGTGGTCGATAGCAAGCCTGCGTTTTGGGCGTCGCCGACACAAGGCTCGCCTCTGTCGCTACGTCATTTAGCGCCGGGCGTGCAAGCGATATTGGTCCTACGGCCGGCCGATTTAATGCTTCGATCTGATCGCGGCAAAATTTTCGCGGCGCTGGGACCGGCGGGCGAAGCTGCCGCTCGAGAATTGAAATCGTTTACCGGCGCATCGCTGGCTGAAATCGAGCAACTGACGATTGCCTGGATCGAGCAAATTGACGCGAGCGCCGAGACGTCGATGGTACCGATGTACGTGTTTCGCTTCAGCAAACCGGCCGATCGCCAAAAGCTGAAAGCTCGCTGGGAATATGCCGCTACAATCCAGCTCGGGCTGGTATACCAAACTTCGCAAGGATTCTCCGCTTACCTGCCCGAGCAGGAAGATGGCGAGGTATTAGTGGTGGGACCGGCGGAATGCCTGCAGGAAGTTGCAAGGCTGGAAAGCGAACCGCCGCCGGTATATCGGCCGATCGAAAAACTGTTGCTCGCAACTGATGACCAACGGTTGGCAACATTGCTGTGGATGCCCAATGCGGTAATCAGCCCCGACGAATCGCCAACAGTTGATCCGTGGCGAACTCTACTGGCCTGGGCGCGTAATTTTTTGGGCGAACAAACCCGAGGCGCCGCACTCAGTTTGCAGTTAGCGGACGATAATCTTTTTCTGGAGCTGACCGTGCAAGGCCTGCTGGACCGTGCGCCGGCAGCGGTGGCGCATCAATTACAAGAGCGATTGTCGCGGCTTCCGAACGATGTCGATCGCTACATTGGATCACTCAACTTGCAGCCGTACGCAAAGCCAGTGCTGCTGCGGTTCTCGCAGATGATTAAAGTGATGAGCCAGTTCACTCGCGGCGGTAGCCAAGGCGATTTGGCAGTGCTGCGTTGTTATTTGCCGGCCACCGCGGCGCACAATCTCCTGATGGCCAGCGAACTGGCCGTAGCGGAAAGTGCCGCTCCCAATGCACCGACCGGGGGCGGAATCGCAGGCCAACCCAGCGGACCGGCGATGCCGGAAACCGTGGCGCAAAAACTCCAGCATGTAACTTCGCTAAGTTTTGCCCGGGATACCTTGGAAAAAGCGATCCAAATGCTGGCCTACGATATTGGCGTAAAGGCCGAAATCATCGGTCCCGACCTGCAGTTAGAGGGGATAACGAAGAATCAATCGTTCGCACTGGACGAAACAAACAAGGCCGCCTCTGAAATTTTGGGCATTATAATGCTTCGGGCCAATCCCGACGGTAAACTGGTATATGTGATAAAAGCTCGCGAATCGGGCGAGGAAACGCTGTTCATCACCACCCGAGCAGCCGCCGCCAAGCGTGGCGACAAGCTGCCGCCGGAACTGGCAAAGGCGCCGGCTGTGAAGTGATGATGACCGGTGGACCTGGTTGATAGAGAACAGGAAGCGGCCGTGCAGCCATTCAATATCCAATGCACTACGTGCCGACGGAACCTCCGGGTCACCAGCCCGGAAGCGATCGGCAAGATTCTTTCCTGCCCCAAGTGCAGCAGCATGGTGCTTGTGGAAGCGCCGTCGGGATGGGTGGTCACAGAAGATAGTGGGCCGAAGCCGAGCGATAAGCTGCAGGAGACAGGAGTCAGGAGTCAGAAAGCAGAGGCCGACACTCAGGGATCAGATTTCGGCGATCATAAGTCAGGTGTCAAGCAGCAACCATCGAGCGCCAAGAATCAGGATTCAGCGATTTCAAATCGGCAACTTGTTGCATCGGATTCAGGAGCCAAAAATCCTGAATTAGGACCGAGTGCTGTACCGAAGAAATCGAGTGCGGAAAAATCATCCGTCTGGAAGGATCCGCCTTCTGAATTTGCTCCAGAGACAGCCGCGGTGACCGTCGAAGCAACTGCTCCGGAATTTTCAAGCAGCGCTTCATCAGAGGCAGATGCCGTGTTTCAACCTGCGCCGCTGACAAGTGAACTGGCGGTCGCTCATGGTTGGCCCCGCTGGTTTTGGCCCGGTGTGGCGGCTGCACTTGTGCTTGGCGTGCTAGTTTTTTCGCTGCGTTTGATGTTGCGCGGCGGGGCTAGTGCGGAACCGGCACAGGTAGACGCGGTCGCGTCCAATGCGTCCGATCAAACCTCGGCGGAATCGAGCGCAGTGCCGACGACAAACTCCGCGCCTGCAGCCGATGCGCCGGCCAATCAACATCCCACGCCGCTTGCCGCGCCGATGACGGTTGCTTCGGACGAATCGTCATCGGGCAGCGATTCCCCTCCGACAACCAATTCAACGCCAACCGCTGCCGAACAGTCCAAAGCGCCTGACGAACCCACAAATGTGGGCAACCCGCCCAATGCAGTTGCTGCTGATACGCCAACCGTCCAAGCGCCTGCTGCGACCGATGTATCCCCGGGTGAAACAAAAGGCGTTCCAGCGACATCCTCGGCGAATCAGTCGGCGGATTCCCATACGTCCAACAATTCTTCTTCAACCGCGCCTCCGCTGCCTATTCCCTCAACCGATGACTCTTCCACGAAGAGCAACGCGGCCGATGTCGCCGCCTCAGATTTGCCGCCAAGCGGCGAACATCAACCGGCGCCGCGAACTTTGAAACGAGTGCCGGCCAGAACGGTGAATATGAACGCCCGCCTGGCAGACTCGGTGCCGGGAATCGATGTCCAAGGTCAGCCGCTCGTTGACTTTTTGGAGTTGATTTCCGCAATGAGTACAGTGCCGATCACGCTGGATGCGGACGCGATCCTCGATTTGGGCCAGACGGCCGCCTCGCCGGTTCAGCTGCATTTGACTGATGCCAGTGTAGCCGACGTTCTTCAAACGGCGCTGGAGCCACTGCGGCTGGGTTATCAACTTCGCGACGGGCAACTGATTGTTGGTTATCCTCCGCAAGAAAAGTTGCGGCAGGTGCGATACAATGTCGCCGATTTGGTTGGCGACGATTCCGCGGCGCTCGGCGAATTAGGGGCGGTTGTGCGGCGAATGATCGCGCCGGCATCGTGGCAGCAAGTCGGCGGTAAAGCAACCATGGTCACCGGCAAAGCCGTGCTGCTGGTGGAGCAGACGGAACCGGCCCATGCGCAGATTCTGAATTTCTGCGAAAAGTTGCGTGTGGCTCGGGGGCTGCCGCTAAAAAGCCGCTACGATCCTTCGCGGTTTGTTTTGAATACTCGCGAGGATAAAGCGCAGGAATTACTCGCCAAGCCGATCAGCGCGAATTTTGCCGCGCCCACGCCGCTGGCCGACGCGATCAAATGGTTGCGGCAGGCAACCGGTGCAGTCATTGTTATCGATCACGAATCGCTTGCGCGGGAAGGGGCGTCGGCCCAAAGCGAATGCGAGGCGCTGGCGGTTAACAAGCCGCTTGCAAAATTGCTGGACGATTTGATGGTGTCCGCCGATTTAACCTGGCGCGCGATGGATGAGCGAACGATTGAAATCACTTCGCATCCTGCAGCGCTGGCGCGAATGGACGTAGAATTTTACCCGGTCCGAAATTTAGCAACCGATGCCGCGGCTGGGGAGAAACTAATCGCGCAGATCAAAGCGAAAGTCGAGCCGCAATTGTGGGGCGACGCAGCGGACAAATTGGCCGATCTGGGCGCCATACATTTAGATAGCCCTAGTGGCGCGCTGATTGTGCGAGCACCACAGCGGGTGCAATCGCAGGTGGAAGCGGAGCTGGCGGCCCAGCGCAGTCGAAAATAGATTCTGACCGTTGGCTGCCTCCCCCGATGGATGCATTTCTGTGTTAATCGCCCGGGACTTAACATCCATTTCACCCTTGCGTTTTAGCTCGTTGCATAGGAAAATGCTGATATGAGCCGCACGATTAATTATTTTGCGTTTTGGTTTTACTTTAGCCCGCCGGGTTGCGGGGCTGAGGGAGGTTTGTAACCGCTCTCCAAGCCAAAATGGCACACAGGAATGCTGTGGAAAAAGCCCCGAAACCCGGAAAGCCGGATTTCGGGGCTTTTTGTTTTGGCTCGGAAGAATTCTCGTTCTCACCACACGATCATAAGGAACCACATACGTGATTGTCGTCATGAAAAAAGGCGCTTCGGCCGAAGATATCCAGCACATGGTCCAGCGCGTTCACAAGCTCGGCTTGCGTCCGCATGTGATCAATGGAACCGAACGTACTGTAATTGCCGTCGTGGGCGACGACCGCAAGGCCTACAAAGATTCGTTGGAAAGTGGGCCCGGAGTTGCGGAAGTTGTGCCGATTTTAGCCCCGTACAAAATCGCCAGTCGCGAAGTGCAGCCCGAGCCAACGGTGGTCCGCGCTGGGAGCTTGACGGTTGGTGGCGGCACCGTGGGTGTCATTGCCGGGCCGTGCTCTGTAGAGAGCGAAGAACAAATTCTTACCGTGGCCAAGGCGGTAAAGGCAGCCGGGGCCACTGCACTGCGTGGCGGCGCGTTCAAGCCGCGGACCAGTCCGTACAGTTTTCAGGGATTAAAGGACGAGGGGTTAAAGCTGCTCGATTTGGCCCGGCAGGCAACGGGCCTGGCAATCGTGACCGAAGTGGTCGCTACGGAAGATGTCGACTTGGTCGCCAAATACGCCGATGTGCTGCAAATTGGCGCCCGCAATATGCAAAACTATCGGCTGTTGGAAGCCGTGGGGAAAACGAACCGAGCGGTGCTGCTAAAGCGCGGCCCCAGCGCCACAATAGAAGAATTGCTGCTGGCGGCCGAGTACATTTTGGACGCAGGCAATCAGCAGGTGATGTTGTGCGAGCGCGGCATCCGCACGTTCGAGTCGCATACCCGATTCACATTGCCGCTGGCGACCGTGGTTTACCTGCATGGAAAAACGCATTTGCCGGTCGTGGTCGATCCCAGCCATGGCACCGGTCATACCTGGCTTGTGCCGCAAATGTGCGCCGCCAGCGTGGCGGCCGGCGCCGACGGGCTGATTGTGGAAGTGCATCCCGATCCGGAAAATGCGCTATCCGATGGCAATCAATCGCTCGATGTGCAGCAATTTCGCGCGACGATGGACACCTGCCGCCGTGTGGCAAAGGCGTTAAATCGCACGCTAGGCAACGGGGGCTGAGCGCGTTGTAGGTCAAGCTTTCTAGCCTGACAGTCCACGGACGGGACGGGTGGCTGGGGTCGAGTCCGCCGCGGACGAGCCCCCAGTTACAGTGCCAAAGTGTATCATTTCGTGAATGAAGTGACACCATCGCAGGTCTTACCGGCTCACAACTAATTCACGTCAAATTTCTTACCTTCCAGCTCTTCAATCAACTGCCGGATATCATCCGGCACGCGAATCGGCTTCTGTGAAGCATAATCGAACAGCACAATGGTCGATGTGCCGTTGGCGGCCAGCGCCAGATTTTGGGTGGTACTCCACAAGGCATGTTCGACCTTCACGCTCGTCCGGCCGATGCTGATAACGCGACTGCCGATGCGCACGGTATCGGGAAATTCCAACTGCCGCCGGAAATTACAATCGACGTGCGCTAAAATCGGTCCGTGATCACCGGCGCCGTGCAATCTGGCCAATCCTACGCGATTAAGATATTCGACCCGCGATGATTCGAACCACCGGAAATAGACCGTGTTGTTCACGTGCCCGAACATATCCATGTCGCCCCACTGGACGGGCCAATCGAGCAAAACGCGAAACTGATCGGGCGTGAAGCCGGGATGCATCGGAGGATCGGGGGTGAGAATGAACAACGCCGCCGGCGGAAACTCGAAAGCTAAATGATAACCGATCGGCTGGCCTAAAAATTCAACTTGAAACTGGGTTCCCTTCTATTGTATGCTGTCAGCCATAATCTGTAACTATGTACACTAATTGGCACCGCACCACCCGGCAGCGCACGATACTATGGTAAGCATTGGCGTTCTCGGACTTGCCTCCGGCCGTTTTTTACCGTTTCCATGCCGTTTTTCCTCCGTTCCAATACCGTTTTAACCCCGTTTTTCACCGTTTTATCCGTTTTTTACTCACCACTCACCACAGACGCATGGCCGCCGCTCTGACCATTGAAGACATTCAGGCTGCGCGACAACGCATCGCCGACGGAGTGTACTTGTCGCCTTGCCCGGAATCCATTCCGCTTTCCGAACTGTGCGGCATGCACATTTTTTGCAAATTAGATTATTTGCAGCGGACCGGCAGCTTCAAGGAGCGCGGCGCAAGAAACGCGCTGCTCCTCATGAGCGACGATAAGCGGCGTCGCGGCGTGATTGCAGCGTCGGCCGGCAATCATGCGCTGGGGCTGGCCTATCATGGGCAACTGTTGGGGATCAACGTAACGGTAGTGATGCCGCGCTTTGCCCCGCTGATTAAAGTCACCACTTGTCGGAACTTTGGCGCAAGGGTGATTCTGGAAGGCGAGAACTACGCCGACGCCCAGACGAAGGCCTTAGAGCTGGCTGCCCGCGATGGGCTGACTTTTGTGCCGGGATTCGACGATGCGGCTGTGGTTGCCGGACAAGGCACGATTGCACTGGAAGTGCTCCAGCAGGTTCCGCAAACAGACGCCATTGTAGTTCCGGTCGGCGGTGCCGGACTGATTGCGGGAGTTGCGCTAGCGGCCAAAACCCTGAAGCCCGACATAAAAATCATTGGGGTCGAGGCGGCCAGTGCACCGGGTTTCGGTGCGGCGATGATGGCGGGCCATCCGATTGAAACGACGGTGCGGCCGACGCTGGCCGACGGCCTGGCGGTAAGTCGCGTGGGAGAAATACCGTTTGAAATCGCCCGGACCCGTGTCGACAAGCTTGTCACGGTCACGGAGGAATCGCTATCGCTCGCTGTATTGCGGCTTATTGAATTAGAAAAAAGCATTGTGGAAGGTGCCGGCGCTGCGCCGCTGGCCGCTTGCATGGGAAATCAATTGGAATCGCTACAGGGGAAGAACGTGGTGTTGTTGTTGTGCGGTGGCAATATCGATTTGACGGTGTTGGGCCGAATCATCGAACGCGGTCTGGTGGCCGATGGCCGGCTGTGCCGCTTTACGGCCGTCGTCAGCGACCGGCCTGGCGGCTTGGCAAAGGCGGCCCAGTTGATTGGCCAGTGTGGCGCCAGCATTAAAGATGTTGAACACGATCGAGCTTTTTCCGGCGCCGATCTCACGGCTGTCAATGTGATGTGGACCGTTGAAACCGCGGATCGCGCACACATTGCAGAACTCTATCGGCGTCTAGGTGAGGCGGGCGTTCCGGTCGTTCCCAGCACGCAGGTAGTTGAAGTGGGAGTGCCGGGGTGAGCCTGCGGGCCGGGGTTTGTGGTTAGATTTTGACTCGTCGAAGCTCCCGCGGCGCAACCTGCGTTGAGTTTGCCGGTTGCGAAAAATGCTCTGCTTTTATTGCCAGCAGTGGCGGCAATTTCTTTTTGGGGTTGGCCGATGCAAATGTCCGACATTCATCAATGGTCGGACATGTGGTGAAACGTATGATGTTTTGCCGCATCGGTTGAAAGTATCCATAAGCCGACCATTCCCGAGCCCCAATTATTCCCGCCCAACGTGCCGTGTGGATGAACCACCGGCGTTTTCCGCCAGGAGGCACCATGCTTCAGCCCGCCCAAAACAGTTCCATCTCCAAAGTGCGCGCTACCTTGTACCTCTCCGCGGACTTGCTCGACGAGGCCCGCAACGCCGCGGTTCACCTGGCCGGCTTTCCCGCCAGGTTAACGCTGGCCAAGTTGGCCGACAACGCGCTGCGAGCGGAATTGCAACGGCTGAAAGCGCAGTACAACCACGGGCAGAATTTTCCACCGCGCGACGCCGAACTTCAAGGCGGTCGCCCCATCGCCGCATGAAAAAACCATCCAATCGAAAAACCACCATCGATCCCGCCCATGCCAATGGCGAAAGCAAAACGCATGATCGCGATCAGCTGCGCCGCCGTCTGCTGAAGATGATTTTGCAGAACGAGGCGCAGCGTCGATCGACCGAACCCGCCGCTGTCCGCGCGAGGGCCGTGTCGGGCAGTTCGTCGAATTCCGCAAAAAATTTGGCAGTCTTCGATCCGGATGATTTTATTGGTAAGGAGCTGGCCGAGAGCAACAACGAGCAAAAACCGGCATGATTGTGAAGCGTTTGGTGGCGTTGGTCTTCGTGCTGAGCTGGTGCGCAGCGACAGCAATCGTCAGCGCCGCCGTGCCTCCGTCTGCAAACGAATTGCCGCAAACCGATGTCGAGCAATGGCGACTGGCATCTCTTTGGCCCAGTACCCAGCCGCAGCAGCCGCAAACGCCGCTGCCGGCGGTGGTGCGGGTGATTGCCGTCGATGGCGAGACGGCGTTTGGGTCCGGCACGATGATGTCGCTGGGCTCCGGTACCCTGGTCGACGCCAATCAAGATTACGGGTTGGTAATTACCAATTGGCACGTGGTGCGCGATGCCGTCGGCCCCGTCGAGGTGGTATTTCCCAATGGATTTCATTCCATGGCTCGGGTCGTGCGGACCGACCGCGAATGGGATTTGGCCGCGCTACTGATTTGGAAGCCGCCGGCGGTGACGCCAATGCCCGTTACGGCCGTTGCGCCTCGACCGGGCGATATGCTTACCATCGCCGGCTACGGCAAGGGGGATTACAAGATGCAATCCGGGCCGTGCACGGAATATTTAGCACCGGCGCCGGGGCGGCCCGCCGAAATTGTTGAATTGGCAGCGGCAGCACGACACGGCGATTCCGGCGGACCAATTTTGAACAATCGCGGCGAGCTGGCCGGCGTGCTATTCGGCGAAGGAGGCGGTCACACGGACGGCAGTTATGGCGGCCGAGTGCAGAAGTTTTTGGAATTGACCGCGCTGGATTTGCGAACTCTGTCTGCGAACAACCCGAATTCGAGCGGTCCTGTGACAGCCATTGCAGCGAATCTACCAAGATCCAACATGGCCAACGGGTCACCAGTTGCTTCAGCGCGATTGGACGGCGGCATTAAGGCTCCGCAGGATCCGCATACACAAGCCGACTGGAATGCCTGGGAGGCGGCACGATTGGCAGCCCGACCGCAAGATCCAAGCAGATCGATGCAATCGAATAACTTGGCTGAACGTCCGTTGAATTTACCGTCCGATGGGATTTCAAAAGCAAGTGGGATAGAATCTGCCACGCCATCCAAATCGGGCAGATTTGTATGGCAAGATGAGCTCAAGACATTTCTGGCGGCTTTTGGCGTAGCAGCGGTGTTACTGCATGTGATGCGCTTTGCAGCAAGCTGAGCCGGCGAATCGGCCAGACAAAAACACGGCCAAAGTCATTTTCGCAGCAACCAGTCGACGGCTGAAGATTCCGCATTTTCGGCAGGACTATCGTCGAGCGTGAGTTTGTCTTTCGCGCCAGCAGACTCGTAAGCGGCAGTCACCAATGCAACGCCGGCGGCCCCATTTGCGGCCTGGTCAGTCTCGGTTGGTGTCTTTTCGCCGCGCAGCCATAATTCACCAGGTGCGCATAAGGCGAGCAGACCCGGCAGGTCGAAATACTTGGCCCCGCCGGGCAAAAAATCGGGATGATCAACCGCCGGCACATTGGCAAACCGGAAGCCGGACGTATCGATTACGACGCGCTCGACTGCTTTGCCAGCCATGGCTTTGGCAGCGGCCGCCCAAGGGCCGGCGCCGTTCAGACCGACGATATCAATCGCGCCCCACGATTGGTCGTCGCCGCGAAAATAACTAACGGCCGTCAGTACATCATGAACACGTTGCGCAAACAGGGCCCGATTGTAGCCGAATGTGTAGGCTGCCGAATTGTGGTTCTTAGTGACTGCTTGGCGAGTTTGCAGCAATGGCTTTCCGTCGAGTAGAAGTTCTCCCTGTTCGAGGAGATCGAGCCCGACAACCTGCGCGCCGTTTTCCAAGAGTTTACGAATGACGGGTTGGGGCGAGCCATCGGCCGTCAACAGCGCCGCCTTTCCGGAGGGATCGAGCCAAATGACGGTGCGGCGAGTTTCACCCCGGGGCTCAAGCACGATGCTTGGTAATTCTTCCTTGCCCGGCTTGTAACGCAGTAAGCCCTTTTTTTGCAGGAACTTTTCGTGCCGCACTGTGTCGCCGACTTGTTGAAACTCTACGTCCGCCGCTTTCGATACGTCACGGCCGATGAGCACATCCCAAGCATCACCTACCGTGTGGCGAAAGGCTGAGAGTGATTTATCATCGTGCGGCACTAGCTTGGCCAGTTGGCGTTGCGAATCTTCAGTCATGGTGCGCAGCAGGCTGCGCTCGTATTCTTCGCCGGCGGGGGGAGGGGGATGCTTGTCGTCCCAGACCGTCATTTCTTCCTTCGATAAGGGAACAAAATCTTCTTCGACCACGGGCTCGGTTAATCCGAGCTTCAAATGTTTGTTCATCCAGCCGTACATGACTCCGCGGCTTACGTAATTAAAATTGTGCGGGAATTGAAGCAGCGGAGTAATCTGGACGTTGTCGTGAGCGCCGAGTAGATCGTAAAGCTGTTGCAGCTCCGGTCCGCCTTTGGTGGCGAGATCTTTCGTCCAATCGTTGGAGGCGATGGCACACAATGGTTTGGGAGCGAATAAAGCGGCAAACTCCACATTCCCGGTGTCGAGCCGCAACAATTCGCAATTCTCGCAGGTGCAGCCTCCTTGCATCGCTGTGGAAACCATGACCACCGGCACTGCCACGCTGGGCCGGGGATCGATGGCGCAAACCAGCAGTGTTTGCGTTCCACCGCTGCTAGCGCCGGTGACTGCCAGGCGATCGGGATCAACATCGGGCAACTGGCACAGGAAGTCCAGCGCGCGGATGGAATTATAGGTTTGTAATCCCATGATGCTTTGCAGCCGCAAATCAGCCTGCGGACTGAAAAAGCCCCAATCGTGCGGCGTATTCATTTGCGGCCGCTGCGGATTGTTGGAGTGCGCGACTTCTAATGGAATTTGGACGCAGTCGGCGTAACCTTCCATGTCGTATTGAAATGCCACGCAGCCTATCCGCGCCAATTGCACAGGATAAGCCTGCACCGGGTGTTGGCCGCTGACTTCAAAACGTTCGGCACCAGCCGTGATTTGCTTCTTGACGGTGGGCGCTTTCTCATCAGGTGAGTCGAGCGGCATGACGTTGAAGCGACCACCGGGAAAATGGCCATACGGACAAAGGACTCCAGGCAGTTTTCCTTTAGCACCTTTAGGACGGTACAGACTTCCTGTAACAAAGTGGCCAGGGTAGCTTTCGAAGTACACTTTTTCAACCGTGTAGCCCTCTCGGTCAACGGCACCATAAACGACGGCATTCAAGGGAGTTTTTTCCGGCATCGGCCATAGGCCGGTGGCTACCTGAATTTGCCGGCGCACTTGTTCAGCACGGTCTTGCCACTGTTCGCGTGAAGTGGGAACCGTAAACGGGAAATAACCATTCAGATCTTTCAAAGGACCCAAACGGCTATCGGCCGGTAACTTGCCCGCCGGCAAAACACGGCTGCCCGCTGGTAATGGCGTATCGGCAACGTGCATTACCGGCGCCGCATTGGATTCCAACCACGACAGCCCACTCAAAAGAACGACCACCCCAAACAGAGTTCGAGTGAACATATAATTCGGCTGGCGGCGCGGCATGTGGAGTGGCTAGTGCAAGCAGTTGATGATTACTACGGAAGCAATAGTCTTTAGTTTATGCCGGATCGTGGCAGTTTGCTATGAACCTGCGGCTTCTTGTCGCAACGTTTTATACCGCTGGCCTTTAGTCTCCGCGTCCCTAGAGCTGCCGACCCGTTTGACAAGGCACAGATTGGCATTTACGATCCGTAGACTGTCGAGGCCGTATGTTGGACCGCGAACGAGAGCCGATTGGTGGCGGCTTTTGGGAAATGATGCCCTAAACGCCCATTCGTCGGACTTGAATAGGTTGCGCCCCGCATGCGTTCCGAAGCACCGGTCAGGTAGCTCAGTTGGTAGAGCAACGGACTGAAAATCCGTGTGTCGCCGGTTCAATCCCGGCCCTGACCACTTAGAAAAAACTTACCGGCTAACGGGTTGCGACTTTTGCGATTCGTTGGCCGGTTCGCTTTTTTGAGCACTGTAACCAAAACTGTAACCAGTGACCGCCCTCAATTCCCGCGCTACATCATCGGCATCCATCGTCACGTAATAGTCCATCGTGGTTTTGACATCGGCATGCCTCATCAATAATTGCAGCGTGGCCGGTTTCACCTTGGAAGCCCAACGGGTGCCAAAGCTACGGCGCAGGTCGTGAGCGCTGGCAAACTTCTCTTCCTGCTTATTGACCACAACTTTTGCTAGCTCCCCGATCCTGCTAATCATGCGCGAAGCCCACCACATGCTAGGTCGGCCCTTGCTCGTATTTCGGGGCAGGGGATTGAACACAAAACCAGTCCGCTCGGCTTCCGGTATCGCTAGCAGTAATTCACAAAACTCAGTCGAAAGGGGAAGCAATTGATCCTTCCGGCTTTTCTGCGCCTTAGCTTGGATGAGCAATCGCGGATACTCGCCCGTTAAATCAACGGCCATTCCCGTATCCTCATCAAACCGTAGCGCCATCGCTTCGCCTAATCGCAAACCACTAGTCCACAATCCATGCAAAAGGTGTTTCCAACTAGGGGCAGCATCGACGCCCACCACAGCCTCCACTTTGCTGAGCATTCGCTCGAACTCTTCGGTTGTAATTGCTCGCCCTTTAGCCTTAGTGACGCTAGGTTTGTCGATGGTGGGCATCATCGCTAGAAATTTCATACCGACCGCCCATTGCAGTGCGGCTTGAAGATGTCCCAACATTCCGGCAATCGTACTCTCGGCTAACTTTTCTTCCCGTAGCTTCGCTTGAAAAGTGCTGAGTAGTTGCGTCGTCATGGATCGCAGATACTTCGGATTGATAATTCGCTCCAGCGCATTGAATACGCCAGCGACTTTGGCGAAAGTGTTAGCTGACTTTTTAATCAGATATTCGGCTTCGTATTTTTCGCGGAAATCTTCCCACAAAATTTTTGAACCACAATATCGGCCAGCGCGTAATTCGGTTTCCCAACGTGCCGCAGCCCGTTCGGCTTCGCGCCGAATCGGTGTCTTAGCGCTGGCATACTTTTGTTCGCCCGTGGTCGGGTCGATGTACTTCATTACAAAATTCTTGCGGTCGGGAAACTTGATAACGGAAACCTTAATCTCATCGCTTTTACTCATCTTTCGCCCTTTCGTAAAAGAATTGGTTTCGACACCACTCGGATTATACGTGCGCGTATTTTTTAGTTCAATACCTAGGTGTATTGTTTTCTATTAAATTGCGGACTATACTTTTGGCATGGAACAATCTTTGACCAAGCTACTGCGAACCGCGATTGCTCAATTTGAGCCAGGGCATACTGAACTTGCCCGCCGATCCGGTGTGCCACAACCGACGATTTGGAGATTTGTTCACGGTTCCGACATCAAGGCCAGCACGATTGATAGGTTAGCCAAACATCTTGGATTGGAATTCCGCAAGAAACCGACCAAACGCTAGCCGCCCATTGCTGCCCTCCATTTCGCTTGTAATCGCTTCTGGCTGGAAACCACCAGCGTACTGTACGGGCGTCCAGTAAGCACCAGGGGGCCGATTTGGGGTTAAAAAGCCGCCAGGGCTGGCTCATGCTCGTCCAGAGGAGCGACTCCGAACAACTACACCATGCCCTAGCGGCAATGCTCCCAAGTGTCTAAGCGTTGGCAAGCATCCTGCGGAGTTTCGCCAACGATTTCTGCCCCTCATCGCTCTGCAATTGCTGTTTTGCAGTTACCATTTCCATCATTATTTGGGCGCGAAACATCCAAGGGTCGGAATCTGGATCGGAATAAATTGGATTGTTGGCGACCATTTCGATCATCCGCATACAAACAAGTTCAATGAGTTCGATTTCTGAAAAGGGTGGTACGGGTTTCTCGAAAAGATTGTTGTCTGCTGCTCGCATATAAATTACCGCTTTCACTGATTTGAAAAATGCTGGCCGTGCTGCCGCCCGACGAGGAACAGCAGCAGCGACCAGCCTGCTTGGAAATAAAATCACTAACCAATTGCTACAGGCAATTGCGAAGTGGCTGAGCGCTGCGATTCTTCTAAATCTTTCCCGTCCAAGTAATGCGCCGACTTTTGGTTGAAGGGGTGAGACTTCGGAAGGTTCGGGTGAAAAGCATCTTCATCAACAAATTCCATGCGAGTAATCATTTCGCCAGTATCAGGATCGGGATACTCAACCTTCGTCGTGCGCCTGCCGGTCTTTGGCGCTGCTGGCCGATAACCCTCTTGCACTTTTCGATCAAAGTCAATGATTTCCAGTGTCCAGCGGTACAATTTTTCAAGAGAAGCAGGCACGCCACGGGAATTAAAAGCAGGCGCTTCTCCGCTAATCAACTGAACAATCAGTTGTCGCTGGAACAGGGCATCTTCGGCGCTCATCTTTTCCGGTTCACTGGTTTCAACATCTTTCGATTCTTTTGCATTCATCTCAATCTCTCCTGGGAAAATAGAACTACAAACATTCGCTCACAATAAGCGATTTGATTTAATGGTTGCGGTGATAGGGTTCCGCAATAACGGTATTGAACCCGGAAGCCTTCGCGGCTTTTGCTTGACGTTTTTTATCAGCGACAATCTGTTTTTCAGCGGCGGCTTGGCGCTTGCGATTTTGGGCTTCCAATCGCCTTGCAATTTTTTCGCTTCTGTCTTTTTCAGCGGTAAGGTTTGCATGCGCCATAAGACGGCCAGCCTGCTTTTTCGATAATTCGTCGCATTCACTTTCTTTGGCATAACGATCTGCGTTAACGATTGCCCTTACTTTGACCTCATCCAACTTTGACAGTAGATCACCGTGCTCTTGAAGCCGTAAAGCGAGAGTTTCTTGCATCGCTATGCGGGCCGCCTTCGCTCGCCCAACACGAACGTGATAACTTTGCCGATCACCGCCTTCGTTTGATTCTGATTGCAATTGCTGACCTATGTCGTACCATCGCCAATAAGATTCCATGATTCGTGGGTCGGCAGTGCTTTCTAAAAAGCGCACAAATAAACCGTCAGTTGCAGCGTGACTCGCTTGAGTCAATGGGCTTTCATTAGGCCGATTTTTGCGCACCTTGGCGCGGGTTTCGACTACTGCGATGCGAGGGGGAGACATTTTTCTCCTGTGCTCATCAAACTGTTGTTGGGTGGCGCGCTTGAAATCGAAATTATTGTTGCACGACCAAGCTTCCCAAAACCAATCTTTCACCACATTGGCAAACTTGGCAGCGTTGATTCCCTGCGGTATGGATTGACTTGCAGACTTTTTTTCAGCAAGGTCTAAATTAGTTAAATCCCACATAGTAGACATCTGTATACTCCTAGGTTAAAATTGTTGTGCTGGGATGAGCAAAGGCGGAAACCGGCATTCGTTGGGATGAGTTGGGCGAAACAGAACCGACGTAACTCTAGGAAATAGTCCCGACACTTGCTGATTGATCGGCTTTACTGCTTTTAAGTGGTGTTTCTGGCTACCGCTCTGTCACGCCAGCGTCACCATCTTCCTCTGTTGTTTCCGCACTGGTTTCATTCAGCATCTTGTAAAATCTCAAAAGCTGCATTCTTAGACCCAGCAAAAAACCAAGATCATCGTTGCCGATTTGCGAACCCATTTCATTCTCTGCATTCCAGCCGATTGTTCGGACCCTGGTATCTTCGATCTGCTGTAGGAATTCACGAACTCGATTAAGATATTCGTGCTTGATTTCACCAATGAAATCGTCGCCAGTGGGCAGGTCCATTACTCGTCCCCTTCCTCTTGCTCATCGTCGTCAGCCTTCTCTGAGTAAGGCTTTCCACTCATCGCATTCTGCCTGTCCATAATGGTTTTCTCGGCAGCACTTACACGTGCGTTAATTGCTTCCAATGTTTGCAACATCATGTTCAATAGTTCTGATTGGTCAGAATCACTTTTTGAGGTTTTCATGGTTTCTCTCTCTCTCATCTTTGGGTTTAGGATCATTTTTCCGTCTCTCTTTCCACTCAGAAAATAATCGCAATGTTTCGCCCATCCGTGGTAACAACATGTTTCCGCCGACCTTTCGCTTGGGTACTACACCAGCAGACATCGCCTTGGATCGGTCGATTGCTCCGGCCAGGGGTGGATCGGGTTGTTTTGGGGTCGATTCGGTTTCACTGGTTTCCATAGTGTCACTTGGGCGGTTTTGAGGTTGAAAATGCTCGTTGGGGGTTACGTTGCTGGTTACAGTCCGAATCGGAACGGTCGATTTTGTTGTTATCCCCGCAGTTTTCATTGGTTTTTTGATCCGACACACGGACTTTCACTCCGTTGGGCGATTTGCTCTAGAAACTTGGACCAATCGCTACCCCTTACGAACTTGCGCCTTCCGATCCGAAGTATGCGTAAGCCGCCATGCCGTGCCTTCCTAACTCCGGCCACGCCAAGCCCTGTAATCACCTTGAAGTGCTCTAAGGCGTAAGAGCAATCTGCGCTCACGGGCGCTAGCCTAGCGTCAGCCTGAGCCTTCCTAGTGGCCTGAGCCTTCTTTTCGTCGGGAGTAAGCTTGCGCTTCTTAACCTTGGGCTGCTCAGCGGTGTCGGCAGTGGTCGTTGCTTTAGCAACCATTGTAAAAATCCCATAACCAGTAGTAGGCTGCCTCTTGGGCTTCCTTCACCGATCCAAATTCATCCTGGGAATAGTATTTTTCGTCCCTGCTCAAACTTACGCAAAATTTGAAACTTCGCTGCTGCTCGAAAATGGTCACGCTAACATCCGTGTCCACGTGCTTGAACCGATTTCCCTTACGTGATGTTTTCCAACCACGTTTAACAAAATCTGCCAGTGAAATGTTCATGGTTCATCCCCTTTTGCGTTTACCTTTCCCAGGCTTGGTTTGTGTTGTGGTGGGTTCAATGGGTTCGGCACTTACTAGTTGGTCCAAAGTCGGATCGGCGTGCGTGCGTTGAAAGAGCAATTCCAAGGGAATCTCTCGGTGTCTCAATTCCATTTTTGTTTTTCTGCGTCGTCCGTATTTCATGGTCTATTTCTCCAATCTCGGCGCACGTACTTTGTACATCCGTACAGTAATCGCAGGTTCGTCTACTGGTTTATGGAATTTTCACTGATATTAGGTTTCTAAAAATTGTCCAAATATTTTCCACTATTGCTTTCACTGGTTTCAAAAAAATTGCAAAATAATTTCGCTACTATTCGCTCTTGCTGCCTTCACAAAAAAGTCGGTAATGGTTCGGGCGATGATTTCGGACTGGATTTTATTGGATCGCTTGGATCGCTTTGGTTGCGCTACCTGCGCCGATATGTCTCCGCACTCCACGGGGTGTAAAGTATTAGATTTG